>OGRV01000073.1_pt1 | contig 54229 bp, 66 predicted proteins | sample 1573731 | NCBI WGS metagenome assembly OGRV01 (sample SAMN03295828, study PRJEB24534) | human gut metagenome | isolation source: fecal sample 3 from infant 4 | host: Homo sapiens | place: USA: Pittsburgh, PA | collected 2014-07
TTCTTCTGGCATCCAAATCTCATTGTCATATTGTTGTATATCTAATATCCATTTTCCCTTACTCATTACTGCTATACCTCACTATTCTTATTTTTTCTCTTTGCTTTTTAGCATTTAATTCAATATAGTATTTACTCATTTTAAAATCATCACATTCAAATCTAACTATATTCTGGCTTAACTTAGGATCATCCATACCATAGAAATAACATTCATCACAATTCCAACATGGTTCTTCAAGTGTTCTTGCTTCTTCAACAGTTGTATGAGAAACATTAAGTTCACAATTTTTCATACATTGGCTGCATAGGCATCTACTACATATTGTTGCATCATATGGTGGAGTTATCTTTGGTTTATCTTGGCATTCATCTTTTGCAAAGAAGCTTATCTGCCCTGAATCTGATTTATTCATCTTCCTCAGTATTATCCAAATACTCATTTAAAGTAATTGGAGTTAACAATTCAGGATCACATTGCATCTGATATGCTGTAATTTTTCTAAATCCATCATGCATATCTTTATAATCTGTTCCAGGTACTGTATATGATTTAACATCATTGGCTTTAACGCATATATAAGCTGCGCAACTATTCCCATTTTCATCAAATGCAAGTCCTAATTTTTCACTAACTTTAAAACAAAATCTTAAACTCTTACTCATTACTGCTCTACCTCACTTTTCTCAATTCTTTCAAATTCAATTACCCATACCCAAGGATTTAATCTCCACTTATATTCCTTTGTTGTACTATCCCATAACTCCTGGAACTTATCCATTGCATGTGGTGGCCATTCTTCTGCAATTCCTTCTGCCTTTATTCCTTGTTCTGCTATATCTTGTAGTCTTTCCACTCTCACGCCAATAACTTTAAGAAATATTCTTGCTGCAACCTTTGGCATATGAATTGATGGTTTCCAATTTCCATCATAAAATTCACTTGGATTTTTAGGATTACTTTCATCAGTTTTATATCCATAGAATTTTTCTAAATGGCACTGATTACCTCGTCCTACTCTCTTTTCATACTGTTTCCATGTTTCTCTGACATAAAGAATATCTCCTAGCATATATGGTGCTTTAATTGTTTCATGTATGCAGCAACCTTTACCCAAAAGTGCTTTCCCTTCTTTAAATCCCATAAATTCTAAACTATTATTAACTTTAATAATTCTCCTAGTAGTTGTCTTCCTGCCTTCTAATATAGCCTGTACCATCTGGGTATTGAATAATATTGGTTTCATTACTACTCTTCCTCACTTTCTATTCTTCATACTCTATAAATATTTCATCACTATCCCCATCACTGTCTAAAACAATATTTTCATATCCTTGGCTGACTTGTAATAAAAACATATCAAAGTCATTTAAATGTCTTAAAGAATTTAATTCACAAGGTCTTTTATAATTGCTACTATACTTTTCATTCTCTATCATACTCTTGTATATCTAATATCCATTTTTCTTTACCCATTGTTAACTTCCTCCTGATTCAATTCACCTTCATTTTTATCTATAAATGATGTGCACTCTTTATCATCTAAACTCCAAAAGTCTCCACAGTAATTACAATAACTGTAACTGTTGTATTCACAATTGGTTATGCAGCATCTATATTTCATTACTACTCCACCTTTACATCTGATCTCCACTTTTCATTAAATTCTTTAACTTTATTGATTATGAACTTTTTGTATTCTTCTAAATCTTCTTGACTTCTAAATGCTTCATAAGTAACCTTAGTACCTTTTCTTGTTGTTTTGCCTATTTTCTTAACTTTAAATCCATGCGCTGTTTCAAAAGCATATAAATTTAAAATTAAATAATCATAAAACTTGGGAACTTCTTTCTGCATCATCAAATCAATATCTGAATATTCCTTTTGAAATTCCATTACTTGTACACCATCCATATTACTTCATCCTTTCTTGCTATTTTCCATCTCTAAATCTCAAATATTCTTTTACTTCATTCCAGCAATCATTACAATCTCCAACTTCCAAGCAATCTTCTAAATCTAATTTGAAACCTAGGTCATAGGGACAATATATTATTTTTCCTGTAAAATTTTCGATATATCCTTGTGTATTTTCTGTGAAATTTTTTTCAAATTGTTCTAAATTTATATATTCCATTGTTAAATTACACTCTCTTAATTTTTGTTATAAAAATTCTGTCCACTTTGATTTTCATATGCTCTAGTGTTTTCTTTATCTCATCTGTAACTTTAATAAGTTCACTTGGTAAACATCTAACAACTACACTACCAACCCCGTTCTCTTCCTGTCCGTCATATTCAAATTCAACAAAATAATTCTTTTAAAAAAACATTCTTATACCACTCCTATTATTAATTAATCTTTACAACACTCTTGTAATAAAACGCTGTCTGTTTGTTGTTCCAACGCACATTGACCGTCTCACCCTTGTTATAAATCCTAACTATCTCACCTACTTGTGCTCCTTCATAATTGAATGACACCTTGTCTCCAAGTTTTAAATTTTCTTCTTGCTTTTTAATTTCAATTTCTTCTTTGACCTTAGGATCTTCTTTTAAATTTTCATACATCATGTTAATGTTTTCAATTTCATCTATGCTATAAACTTCATTTTCTTTAAATACTGCAGGTGATTTCCATTTTGCAAATTTACCACTAGGATATATGGCCATACAAAAGTTCTCGTATTGAATAAAAATATTACTGTCGCCTTTTCTCTTTATAAATTTATCAACATGCATCTTGTTTTTTACAGTCTTAATCTGCTCTGCTGTTATGGACTTATACTCATTAGCAACAAGTATTTCATCTTTAGGTCTTAACAACATGTCCTTTATAAATATTCCTCCTGGTTCTCCATCAGCCTTAAACGATAATGTCTGACCATCTATTTCTACATAAAACTTCTTTTCAATCTTTACTATTCTAGTACATGTGTTTTTATATTTATCAATAAGCTCTTTAAATATTTGATTGTCCTTATTTTCTTCTTTTGTGTTAATAATATTAATAACTTTAGGATGCTCATCAAATAAACTTAACTGACCATCAATTACTATTGATTTCATTCATGTTTACCTCACCAATTTATCTTTTATATGTTTTTTAAAATTAAACGCTATTTCCTGCCCATTTCCCGCCAATATAAGAAGAGATAATATGTTTTTCGATATATTTATCATTATTAACTATAAAATTCTTAAAACGCGAGTTTATAGCTTTAGTTATTTATAATTCTATTAAGTTCTGACAATCCTGTTACTAAATACGTCTTTTTCTCTTTCTATAATGTCTAAAATTCAATATATTCTTTGATTGTATTCTTCTCCGTAAATGTCTAAAATTCTGTCCTTTGCTATTTCTACTACACGTGAAAATACCCCTTTGTCTATATTCAATAAATCACTACTTAAATACTCACTAGATAAGATTATAGGTAATCTATTTATGTATCTATAATTTATTATTTTGAACAATAGTTTTATTTCTGCGTCTGTGTATCCACCTTTTAGTGCATCATCAATAAATAAAATTCGACTCTTTTGGTATTTTGATAATTTATTTTTAAACTTATTATTATCATTAACTCTTAGATCAATCATTTCGTCCATGCAATCTCTATATGGAAAATATATTGTATTAAGACCTTGCTTTAATAACTCAAGAGCAATTGCCGTACATATATGTGTTTTACCACTCCCAGGTTCACCTAAAAAAGCTATTGAATTGTTATTTTGAAATTGTATTACTATAAAGTTTTTTATGTACTCAATTGCCATTGACTTAATCTTTTTTGATACTTTATTACGTTCTGAATCGAACTTATTTAAGGTCAAATTACTGCAAAGTACGTTAAACCCATTATTCACCCATTGTTGCCTCAATCTTTCTTTTTTAGTACATAAACATTCTCTAATTATAGGTTGGGCATTAATTTGTTTTACAATTTCATATCCTGTATCCCTACAATTTTCACATTTATAATTGCGAGGTATTGCTTTAGCTTTGCATCTCTCAACAATTCTAGTTAACTCTTCATTAATCATCAATCCCACCCTCTCAGCTTTTTAGAATTATTTCTATTATCTTTACGGTTCCTATTTTTCAATAAATACTCATCATAATTATTTTTATTACTTCCTTCATCCATAAAAGTACTCACACCATTTTTTCTATTAAGAAAATCCGTCAAACTCCATTTGTAATTAAAATAAAAATCACTTTTTAATATTTCATCGTAAGTGTTTATAGCCTGTACAATTTCTTCCTCTGAATATTTTTCCAAAGCTTTTTTAATAGCTCTACACATATCATCAGTTATTTTTTTATGAACTATTATTTTTTTACTGTTCCAATGACTATATATATTTATATATATATTATTTTCTTTACTTTTACTTTTATTTTTAGATGTGCCCTCCATTGTGCCCTCATGTGTTCCCTTCCTGTGTCCACTACCACCTATAAACTGGCTTATTTCCTTGGTTCTACTGTGCCCTAACTGTGTCTTTACTATGTCTTCTACTGTGCCCTTTTTACACTGCACTAAATACTCATAAATAGAACCCTTTTTAGGATTATTTGATCTTACTACAAGCCTTATAATTTCGAGTTCTACAAATTCTCTTATCAATCGTCTAATAATTTTTTCTGTAGTGTTTATATCTTTTGATACAGTCCTTATACTCATGTAAAATTGCCCTTTTGGTAGCTGGTTATTTAAGTTTAGTCGTTGACCAAATTCTTTTTTAGTAATCCACATTCCAAATTTAAACTCTATACTATCTAAGTCATATTGAAGTATTTTGCTATCTATCTTATGGTAATTTATGCACAAAATACCACCTATTTATAGTCTGATTCCCTTAGACTCTCGTTTTCTATATTCATTTATTTTTACTTCCTTTCGTGTTACAATCTATTTGCATACTAAAAATATAACTTCTGATGATTTCTTGTAGCTTTTTCTCAATAACACTATTTAAATAATCCCATATATTATTTAAATATCTTAAAAGTAAGCCCAGTAACTTTATTGTAAAATTCAAAGAACCATGGATGATTTTTTACAATTCCATGTACGTTTGGATCAAGTCCATTACTTTCTAAAATTTTCTTTTGCCTTCTAGTTAATTTCTTTATGTTCTTCATTTTTGTCTCCTATTGTATTTTTTATTTCTTTCCTGAAAAATTACGTCTTTTATTTCTTTTCTACAAATTGGACATAAGTAAGGTTTTCTTAAGTCAGCCTTTATACTTACATTCCAACTAAAATTACATTTACTACACTTGGCATTCATAAATAATCACCCTTTAGAATATTAATCTAAATATTGCAATGCTTAATCCGAGCATTAAACATATAATTATAAGAGTTACAATCATACTTGCTATTAGGTCCTTTATATATATCTTTGTTGAATACGTTTCGATTTCAATGTACTTTGGTACATCCTTAAATTCTTTATCTAAGATATTTTTCATAATGCTCCTCCTATTTTTAAAACTACAATTGCACATCTTACGCATATTTTTTTATACTCTACTGGTTTAGTTGTTTTTCCAAACATAACTCGATTAAATTTAATATCTTGATCTGCTATAGCTAAAATATCTTTGAATTGCTCGTATGTTACATTAGACTTTAGTAAAGTTAAAAACTTAAATACCGTTTTTTCTTCTGGCAAATCTTTTAAGTTCTCTATAACTTGTCTATTATTCATTACTGTCTCCTCCTATCCCTTAACAACAAAATCACCTATGCGAATTACATCATCATCTTCAGTGCAAATTTGGAATGGTACTTCTACATTTAATCTCGCTACTTCAAATTTGAACGCTAGTGTAGGCTTACAAATACACATATTTTCATATACTGTATAAACTCGTACTTGCGCTTTATTAACTGGAAGATAGCCTAAACTTTCATTGCTAAAAGGATCAATTATTTCTTCATCTTTTCCTCTTATTGTTAATATATTTCCTTCCTTAATTCCTCGATTAGCTCCTGCATTAACCAAAATTTCTGTATCACTTATGATTTTTATTACTCTATATTTCATTTTTATCTCTCCTTATTCTCTTAATTCTTCCAACATGGTAAAATGTTGTTGGAAGAGGGTGTTTTTATATCTAATCAATTTATCTTTCTTATGATGAAATAGATTCAACTACTATCCGTGATGTAATCACTCGAGCTATTCTTGAAAATAATAAAAAGATATTGAAGATATTATTTCCAAGTAGTTCCTTCTAAATCTTTAAATTTAGTTTCGGCTAGATCTCTAAATTTAACACTTAACTGCTCTTGAACTGGTACTTCAAGGGCAGTTCTTTCTAATACTTTTATTGCCATGTTTAGAGCTTCAATGTCATTTTTGATTTTTTCTGTATCTACGAATCTTTCATCATTAATAAATTTGTATTGGAATTCTCTCAATGATTTTAATTGCTCCATGGCTTGTTTATTGTTCATTGGTGTTCCTCCTTACTTTGTATTGAGTTGTGACATTTCTAATTCTTTAATATTATCTAAATCAGACAAATCATAGCCATCATATTTTGCCAAAAAATTCTCTAATGTAGATTTTCTTACTTTTAAACTTTTTAACTTTAAGGCTCTTAAATAACCTTTTCTAATTAGTGCATATACCAAATCAGTATTGGCTTTTAAAATATCTGCTGTTTCTTTTACTGTATAAAGCATATCTTCCATAACCTATTCCTCCTACATTCTTATTTGAGCATTGCAACCATCTATCATAAATTTGACTTCTTTACTAGGATTCCAATTTATAATAGCTTGTCTACCTATGTCATAATCTTTAACTAATGTATTCTTGTATGAATTAACATTAAGCTTTCTTTTATAATCTTTCCAAAAGTTGCTAAACACTTTTTTATTAAGTTCTCTATAAGCTGGTGCATCTGTTCCTCCTAAAATTGCAACAATCTTTTTATTGGCTAATTCTCTCAAATCCTCTTGCTGTGAATAATCTATTGTTGTATTATTTTCCAACTTTGTTATTCTCTCATCCATTTTCTGTTGTTTGCCATCAATCATAAGAATTGCTTCAAGTTCTTTTGACATTTTAGGAATTTGATAAGATCCTGTCTTTCTTATCTGTGGTAATACTTCATCTGTAACCCAATCTTGAAATCTTTCTGCTTCTGCCTTCTTAGATTTAAATATTAGCTTGTACACTCCACTTTCAGTCAAGAAATTTTCTCCTGTGTTGTGTAATTTTCTAAAGTTACTATCTGTCACTTTAGAATTTGTTAACTTAACTACTTGTTTATCATTCATTCGTGTAATAGCTTTTCTTACACCTTCTGGCGATAAATCTAAACATTCTCCACAATGATATGGATTAAATAATACTTGTCCATTCCATTCGAATACTTCTACTTGTTTGTTTTCAAAAATCATTAAATTGTTATTCATGTTTACCATCCTTTCTCAATTTTTATCGCATTTATGCGACTAATTGATTAAAAAAAATTTTTTTCACATCATCAAACGAGAGATTAAGCTCAGCAATCATTATATTGATTTCTTTGATTGAAAAATAGGTACCATCCTCATTTAATTTCCTATAAAATGTAGACCTATCCATTTTTAATTCTCTTGATAAACTTGAAATATTCATTCCAGCTTCTACTATTTTACCTTTTAACTTTAAAATATTTATCATTTATGCCATCTCCTTTCTTGTCGCTTAAATGCGATTTATGATATTATAATACAACACTTGTTTTATTGCGTCAACAGTTATTCGCATATTTTTTAAAAAAAATCTTTTTTTCAGCCTAAAATGTTGCGTATACGCGAAAATATTGATATAATTTTTTTGTAGGAGTGATAAATATGAATATAGGTGAAAGAATAAAGAAATTAAGAAAAGAAAAAGGATTATCTGTTGATTATATCGCTGAAAAACTTGGAAAAAATAGAGCAACGGTATATCGATATGAAAGTAGCGAAATCGAAAATCTTCCATATCCAATACTAGTACCTCTCGCTGATATCTTAGGAACAACTCCGATGTATTTAATGGGATGTGAAGTTGAAGATATCAAAGTAACAAAAGAAGAAAAGCAATTACTAGAAAACTACAATAAACTAAATTCTAAGGGTAAAGAAAAATTAATTGATTATAGTGACGATTTAACAACTAATATTAAATATATGGATAATTCTAATGACGAAATAACTGCAACTAAAGCAAATGTAATAAATACTGATAATAATAAAGAAGATGATGAATTTACTAAAGTTCTTGAAGCTAGGAGAAAAGCCGAACAGTATTTTAAAGAAAATCCTCATTTAATGCCAATAGCTTCTCATGATAAAGAAGGTGACTTTACCGAAGAAGATTACAAACATGATGATGATATTATGACAAATGACGACTTGTGGAAATAATTAATTAAGGTGATTTAAATTGACTTATGATGAATTATTAATAGAAGCTGATAGACTTGGAGTGATTGTTAAAGAGTTTAATATGTTAACAAGAGATGGTAGATGCTATGGTAATCGGATAGCTATAAATTCTTCATTATCTGAAGAAGAAAAAATATGTGTTTTATCCGAAGAATTATCTCACTACCGCCTTACTGTGGGTGATATATCTGACCAACATAATATAAATAACAGAAAACAAGAATTAATTGCTCGTAAAGCTGTCTACGAAAAACTTTTACACCCTGAAGCCATAATTGGTGCTATTTTAGACGGCGCATATAACCATGAAGATTTGAGTGAAAAATTGTGTGTTCCTCATCATTTTCTGATCGAATCCGTTGAATATTATAAACGAAAATATGGAATTTATTATGTAGGCAAAACACATTTATTAGTATTTGAACCATTAAATATTATGAGCTTTTAAATAATTGGTGAATTTTTTTGAATTTGAGAGCTTAAAGCTCTTAATGCTGATATAAATTTAAAAACTATGGAATTGATATTTTAAAATAGAACAGGAGTGATTCCGATGGCATCTGTAAATGTCAGAAAACGTGGAGATAAATGGCAGTATCAATTTGAAGCGGCCATTGTAGATGGAAAAAGAAAACAAATAACTAAAAGTGGTTTTAGAACAAAAAAAGAAGCTTTAGAAGCTGGTACAAAAGCATTAGCTGAATATAATAGTTGTGGTTTATCCTTTGTACCTTCTGAAATATCTTTTAATGATTATTTAGACTACTGGATAAAAGAATATGCTCAAGTGAATTTAAAAGAAACTACTGTTAATAATTATATCAAGAAAATAAGATTATATATAAAACCCGAACTTGGTATTTATAAATTAAAAGCTTTAACACCAGCTATTCTACAATCTTATATAAATAAAAAATTTAATGAAGGATTTAGCAGAAATACTTTACTTGTCTTAAAAGGAATATTAAGCGGTTCATTAAATTATGCTGTTCAGCCATTAGAATATATAAAATTCAGCCCTATGGCAGCAGTTAGATTACCACTTAAAAGAGCTATTCCAGATACCCCAACTCGAAAAAAAGAAAAACATATAATTACTGAAGAACAATTTAATAATATATTAGAAAGATTTCCTTATGGTCATTCTTGCTATTTACCTTTACAACTAGCCTATAGGTGCGGTTTAAGACTAGGCGAAGCATTTGCTATAACATGGAATGATATAGATTTCAAAAAGAAAACTTTAAATATTAACAAACAAGTTCAATGGCAAAATAATTATTGGAGTTTTAGTGATACAAAATATCAAAGTAATAGAATTATTGATTTAGATAATATAATGCTTAATATTCTAAAAAAATATAAAGCTCAACAATTAAAGGATAAAATTTATTACGGTGAGCATTACACAAGATTAAAAGTTAATGATAAAAATCAAATTAATGAATTAGAAGGAAATGAAATAGATTTAATTAATATTAGAGAAAATGGCACTTATATTCAACCACGAGTAATGCAACATTGTTTTAGAATTATACATTATAAATTAGGATATAAAGAATTTGATTATCATAGTTTAAGGCATACTCATGCTACTATACTTTTAAGTGCAGGTGCAAATATAAAAGCAGTTCAAGAAAGATTAGGACATAAAAAAATAGATATGACATTAGATATATATACACATGTTACAGATGAGATGAGAAAAGAGACTTTAGAAATATTAAATAAAAAGAGCAACTAAAAAGTTACTCTTTAATGCTCTGTCAACATGAACTGTCAACGCAATCCGTTGACAATAGAATTTACGTTGACAATCCGTTGACAGATTACTATTTTTTATGTTTTTCAATGCTTAATTTAAACTAAATATGATTTAGTAAAAATCTATGAAAGCGTTGGTATTACTATTTGCTCATAGCTTCTTCAACAGAAACTGCAACAGCAACAGTAGCTCCTACCATTGGGTTGTTACCCATTCCGATAAGACCCATCATTTCAACGTGAGCAGGAACTGATGATGAACCAGCGAATTGTGCATCTGAGTGCATTCTTCCCATAGTATCAGTCATTCCGTAAGAAGCTGGACCTGCAGCCATGTTATCTGGGTGAAGAGTTCTTCCTGTACCACCACCTGATGCTACTGAGAAGTATTTCTTACCTTGTTCGATACATTCTTTCTTATATGTTCCAGCAACTGGATGTTGGAATCTTGTTGGGTTTGTTGAGTTACCAGTGATTGATACGTCAACACCTTCCATATGCATGATTGCAACACCTTCTCTAACGTCGTCTGAACCGTAACATCTTACTTTAGCTCTTTCTCCGTTTGAGTATGCTTTTTCTTTAACTACTTTTACTTCACCAGTGTAGTAGTCAAATTGAGTTTGAACGTAAGTGAATCCGTTGATTCTTGAAATGATGTATGCAGCATCTTTTCCAAGACCGTTTAAGATAACTCTTAATGGTTCTTTTCTTACTCTGTTAGCTTTTTCAGCTATTTTGATAGCACCTTCAGCAGCAGCGAATGATTCGTGTCCTGCTAAGAATGCGAAACATTTAGTTTCTTCTCTTAAAAGCATAGCTCCTAAGTTTCCGTGTCCTAAACCAACTTTTCTGTCATCAGCAACTGATCCTGGGATACAGAATGCTTGTAATCCTTCTCCGATTGCTTCAGCAGCATCAGCAGCCTTTACGCAACCTTTCTTTATAGCTATAGCAGCACCTAAAGTGTAAGCCCATCCAGCGTTTTCGAACGCAATTGGTTGAGTTTCTTTAGCGATTGTGTAAGGATCTACTCCTTTTTCAGCACAAACTGCCTTTGCATCTTCTAAAGTTTTCATTCCGTATTTTTCTAATACTGGAGTGATTTGGTCTATTCTTCTTTCATAACTTTCAAATAATGCCATTTTAAAATTCCTCCTTCACAAATAATTAGTTATGTCTTGGGTCTAATAATTGAGCAGCATCGTCAACTCTTCCGTATTGTCCTCTAGCAGCTTCTAAAGCTTCATTAGCGTCAACACCTTTAGCGATACTTTCCATCATTTTTCCTAAGTTAACGAACTTGTATCCGATGATTTCTTTATCTTCGTCTACAGCTACTTCTGTAACATATCCTTCAGCCATTTCTAAGTATCTAGGTCCTTTAGCTAAAGTTCCGTACATAGTACCAACTTGTGATCTTAATCCCTTACCTAAGTCTTCAAGACCTGCTCCGATTGGTAATCCGCCTTCAGAGAATGCAGTTTGAGTTCTTCCGTAAACGATTTGTAAGAATAATTCTCTCATTGCAGTGTTTATAGCATCACAAACTAAGTCTGTGTTTAATGCTTCTAATATAGTCTTTCCTGGTAATATTTCTGAAGCCATAGCAGCTGAATGAGTCATTCCTGAACATCCAATTGTTTCAACTAATGCTTCTTCGATTATACCGTCCTTAACATTAAGTGTTAATTTACAAGCTCCTTGTTGTGGTGCACACCAACCTATACCATGAGTTAATCCTGATATATCAGTTACTTCTTTAGATTGAACCCATTTTCCTTCTGCAGGAATTGGTGCTGGCCCGTGATTAGGACCTTTAGCAAGTACACACATTTCTTCAACTTCTTTTGAATACATCATATATTTTTGCTCCTCCCTAATTAATAGATAATCACAACTATTAAACCTTATTTCTAAGTTTTCAAAATTGCTCTGGGCACAAATTGACCCAGCGGGGCGTTTCCCCTACTACTATTCTAGCAAATGATTTCACTTGGAACAACCTTTATTTGAAAATTTATTCTCTAAATATTCATTTTTTTATTTTTTCTATAGTAAAATGATAAAAACTAAACTTTTTCATTAAAAAAATATCAATAAAATACCATTTTCCTTTATATACTCTCAAATAATGTACTCCTTATTTTACTACATAGAAAATATTCCATCATAAGTTACAACTGTAATCAAATGTAATTTATTATATTATTGTAAATTTATTTTTAAAATAACTGTTGAATTTTTTATCTATTCATGCTAGAATATTTTTTGTCAGTAACATGCCGCTATGATGGAACTGGCAGACGTGGTGGACTCAAAATCCTCTGGTAGTGATACCGTGCCGGTTCGAATCCGGCTAGCGGCACCATTTATTTATGAGAATGGCTGTAATACAAGGTTTAAATGCCTTGTATTACAGCCTTTTTTTGTATGTTTGGTACTTCTATAAAATTTTTTTGCAACAATAATGGTTCCATTATAAATTATTTTTTCTGTTAAAAATTTAGTAGTTAATGAAACTTACTTTAACACTTCATTTATACATGTGATAGCATTTAGAGTTCTTGGAAATCCAATGTATGGCATACATTGTGTTATTACATTTAATAAAGTTTCTTTATCATTTCCTATTGCTGCATTGCCCCCAATATGTGCACGAAGTTGATTTTCACAACCTCCAAGTGTTGCTATAATACTGAAGGTTATAAGTTCTCTAATCTTTATATCAAGACCATTTCTTCCGCAAATATCCCCAAAACAGTAACCAGATAAATAATCTTGAATATCTTTTAGATTATCTGGTGCATTTGCTCTAAGGTTATCAATATTTTTTGAGCCAAAGATCGATTTTTGTACTTCAATACCTTTAGCAATTCTATTATTTTCTGTTGTTGTTGATTGATTTTCAAGTGGAAGTTTAACACCTTTTTCTTCAAATATTTGATTTGTAACAACAATTGCATTTTGAACTTTTGAAAATCCCACATAAGGAGCACATTGGTATAAAGTTTCTTTTATCTCTACTGGTGATATACCAATATTCAATGCTGCTTCAACATGTTCTGCACATTGTTCCATATTATTATTTGTAATATTAACTGAAATTATAATTAACTCACGAATCTTAGGCTCTAAATTTCCATGTTGCCATACCTCACCATATATAAATCTTTTCATTATTTCATAGAATTCTGAGTCACTTGTCATTAATTCACTATTTTTGTCTCCCCATAATTGCTTTTGTATTTTTTCACTATATTTAATTCCGTCCATCTTTAATCATCCTTTCTTAAAAATTTATATAACCTTAAACTCTCTCCATTTTCCATTTTTAAAACGCAACACATAAATTATAGAACGTAACATCCAATCTGCCCCCATAGCAAGCCACACACCAATTACTCCTAAATTAAATATAATCCCCAAAATATATCCAAAAGATATTCTGAGTATAAACATGGAACTAATAGATACAATCATAGTAAAACGTACATCCCCCGAAGCACGTAAACTATTAGGCAATGTAAATGATAGCGGCCAAAAAATTATCGCCAGGCAATTATGAATTATAACTAATATATAAGTTAAATTAGTCACTTCCGCTGATAATGTGTACCAATTTAATATCCATGGAAGAAGTAAAATTTCTGCTAAACTTATAACTATAGTTCCTATATACGTTATTTTCAATAATTTCTTTGTATAAAAATCTGCTTGTGCATAATCACCAGCTCCAACACATTGCCCTATTACACTAACTATTGCTATATTCATAGCTGTTGCAAAACTAATTGATATCATAACAAGACTGTTTGTTATTCCATTTGCAGCAATTTGATCAGTACCAAATAATGCAATGATACTAATCAATAGTATTCTTCCTAACTGGACAATACCATTTTCTATTCCATTTGGAATTGCTATATTTAAAATTTTAATAATCATATCTCGCTTAATAGTAAATATTTGTGAAAAGCTAATAAATACTTTATTCTTTTTATTTAATGATAAATACACCATAACTAAAGCCGCAAATGCACGTGAAATTATTATTGATATAGCAATGCCGACAACACCTGCATTGAAAACAAAAATTCCTATTGCATTTCCCACAATGTTAATTGCATTCATTGCAATTGAAACTATCATAGGAACTCGTGAATTTCCAATAGATCTGAATAATGCAGCACCAGAATCATAAATTGATAAAAAAGGATAGGATATAGAATATATAACAAAATAAGTAATTGCTAAATTCATAACATTATAATCTACATTGCCAAAAAGAATTTTTAATAGTGGTTTATGAAATATAAATACAAAACCCATAATTCCAATTGAAATAATTGTTGCTATAGTGAATAGTTGACTAGCAGCTATACAGGACTTGTTTTTATCTCTAAATCCTATATATTGTGATACAATTACAGCTCCACCAGCAGTAAGTGCTGCTAATACATTTATAAGAAGCATGTTTATCATATCAATAAGAGAAACTGCTGATACAGATGCTTCCCCTGCATATGAAATCATCATAGTTGCAATTATAGATGCTATAATAATTAAAATCTGATCCATAAATATTGGAATAATTAATTTCTTAAGTGATTCATTCGAAAACATACTTGTACCTCAATTTCTCTATATTATAAATAATTCTAACTTAATGTTAACACCATACATTTACAATATCTAATACTTATAATCTATTGTCTATCATGCTTAAAAAGCATTTCATTGATTAAAATTAATAGCTTAAATTTTACTAATCAAATACATATTAATCCTTCTCATTTCTTATTAGTATTTCATAACGCAAAAATGTAGATGTTCTATCTGAACACCTACATTCTAATATACACACTATGTAATGTCTAATACCTATAATAAATCATTTCAAATGCCTAAAGAGCATTTCTAATACGCTTTATAAATTGATCTGTCGCTTTTGAAAAAGTTTGATTCTTCTTCCATACAAGAACAGTACCAGTTTCCAGCTTAGGATAAAGAGGTATAAAACATAGATTATCATATACATTTTCAAAATTAAAGCACAGAGCTGCACCTACCTTATTTTCCACCATAATAGTCGCATTTAAAATAAGATTGTATGTTGCTGCTATATCAAGAGAATCATAATAATCTCCAAACCAGCTTGCCAACTCATTTTTTACCATTTCTCTTTTGGCCATTATTAAAGGGATATCAACTAAATCTTTTGGATATATACATTTTTTAGAAGCCAATATAGAATCTTTTCTCACTAATATGCCCCACTGCTCTTTTTTAGGCATGCGAATAAATTCATATTTACCTATATCCACTGGTTCTGTTAATAATCCAATATCTAATATTCCCTTCTCAATTCTATCTTTAATATCATCTGCTATTCCACTATAAATACTATATTGTATAAGAGGATTATCTTTACGAAAGTAAACCATTTGTTCTGATATAAAAGACATATTCTTAGTTTCAGCACATCCTATTGCAATTTCACCAGTCAAATTACCTTCTTTATGTGAAAATTCCTGTTCTGTTTTATTAGCTAACGTAACTATTTCTTGAGCCCGACGCTTTAATAACATTCCATCTTCAGTCAATATTATACTATGTTTACTTCTATTAAAAAGTTTTACTCCAAGCTCTTCTTCAAGCTGCATTAATTGTCTTGATAATGTAGGTTGTGTGACATGCAAAAGATTTGCTGCTTTTGTAATGTTTTCTTCTCTAGCCACCATTAAAAAATACTTTAATACTCTAAGTTCCATATCTACACTCCCTTCAATATATAAATCATAGCATATAAAAAAGTCCCTTTCAACATAACTTGCTATAAGATATGCTTTTTAAGCATTGATAACATCAGCTAACTTAATCTAAATATTACCTCTAAGAATTTTTAATAAAATAAAAACAGAGATTCTCTTAAACTATGAATTCTCTGCTTTTATTAAAATTACTCTCTATTTTCTGAATTAAAATTCCTCTATTATATTTCTTTCCGATAGTTCATCAATTATCATTTAATTTAACCAATATTTGTTTTATTTAAGTGTTTTAATATAAATGGTTCACCTGGTGCCACTACATTAATTCGTTCTGGATTTATTATAAGTTTTTCAAGCTCCTTTGGATCCCCATTAAATTCTGCCATATGCGGAGCATCTACTGTTCCCCAATGTAAAAGCAATAATGGAGTATTAGGATATGCTTCTGCTAACTTTACAGCACCATCTAAACCTATATGCCATTTGCTATCAGAAAAATCCATAAGTATAACATCTGGTACTGGCATTTCCAGATGTTCTTGTAATAATCGTGAATCTCCAGGCATCCAAATTGTTCCATCAGGTGTTTCTAACCAAAATCCACAGTAATCTTCAAATTTAAATAAACGAGTAGCATGTTTTGATGATTCATTTTGCCATGCATGATCAGCTGGTGTTAATGTAACTTTAACAGGACCAATTTCAAAAGTTTCCTTTATTTTATGCCCAAAAGCTTTAAGACCTTCTTCTTTCATTAATTCTGCTACATATTCAGTGGAATGATATTCATCACATACATCTTTCATTTCACTACATGTCACTCTACTATAGTGATCATTATCACAATGAGTAATTAAAACAGCATCTAAGTGAGGAACATCCTTGGGCAAAATTGGTATATCAATAAGTAATGGCAGGTCAAATCCCTTTAATAATGGGTCTATCATTATGCACGTTCCATGACAATTAATAAATTCTCCTGAATTTCCAAGCCAACGTATTGTTGTCTGGTTTGAAGACTCAAAAGCCTCTGTTCCAAAAAATTGTGTTGCAGGTGCAAGGGCCTGACTTTTCTTTTTATTATCTATCACAATAAATCACTCTCTTTTCAAATGTTATTTTGTCAATATCTTACTTAATATTTCTATTAATCATTAATACTTATATCATAATTTAATTTTTACAATATTGCTAATACCTATGTATTATTTTTCAGTATGCTTTTCAAGCATTTTTTAATAAAAACTATTTTGCTTTATTAATTATTTTTATTAATGTATTTATACTACAAATAATACTTACGTAATGAATATTTAAGGCACTTTTACTTAAATAAAATTCACAACTTTTTTAGAATTATTTCATATTATATATAAGATTAATATAAAATGAGGAATTATTTTTATGGATATTCGTAAATATCGAACTCTTCATACAAATGAAATCATATCAGCACTAGAGTCAAAAAAAATCTGTAATTTTATAACTAGTTCAGATACTCTAAATATTGTTCCAATGTTATATGTCTTTGATTATGATAATGACAATTTTACATTTTACTTTATAAATATTAATAAGGATAAAATAATTCATAATATAAACAATCTAGAAAAAATCTATATATCCATTGAAAATTCCATATTAGGATTCTATATAGATGCATATCAATTGATAACAGCTTGTGGAACTTCTGAAATTATTAATGATACTAATGAGCAAAATTCAATTTTACTTAAATTCAAAAAAAGATATTTATCATATTTTAATGATATTGATTGTTCTCATTGTGAATATATAAAAGTCTCTACTGATTCAATAATAGGAAAACAATATTAAAATAAAAAATATGTGATGCCTATTTATATAAATACCTGCATCACATATTTTAAAGATTCTATTACTTTTTAGAAAACTCTTTTATTCTTTGCTCAATTATTGAATATCCTTCTTTAACTTGCTGTTTAGTGTCTTCAATTTCAGAATTAATTCCTATTATTATTTCCTTAAGTTTGGTTACATCATCATAACCTCCACCAAGGCTGCCTTGAATCTTTTCTTTCAAATCATCCAGTGCAAATAGAATTATAGTATAATTTGTACTTGTATTTTTCATTGTCATAAACAACACTATCCATACTATTCCCATGACTATTATTAATGCAAACATAAAACTTATAAAAAACACACTTTTTTCTGTTTTTGCAAGTAGTATTATGAGACTTATTACAAGAATAAAACTTACAACCATTGATATTAGATATGCATTATTACTATTTTCTTTTAATAAAACATATCTTTGTTTCTGTTGCTTTAAATACAAAAGTTTCTCTTCTTTTGTCTGCATTTTTAATATCTCATTCTTAAAGGGTTCCTTAGCTCTCTCAATTTTAGAAGTATAATCAACATTACTACTTGTAATCTGCTTATTCTTTTCTTCAGTATGTGCCATTTTTGCCTCCTTAAATATTGTATATAAATATAGCTTAATAAGATTTATCTAAATTTATAAGATAAATCAATTTTCTTATACAATCTAAGCTTGTACAAAATCTGTGTATATTATATCATATTTACTATCTTTATTTGATATTTTTACAAATTATTCAATAATTTTAACATGCACTGTTTGGACATAATATGTATTCACAAAAAGCACATTCTGATTTTTTATCTTATATGTATTTATATAATATAATTTCTCATAAAGAAAGATACAGTAAATTTATTTAATTAAATTTACTGTATCCATGATTAAATTCCTAATTATTTTATACTGAAAACTCTCTCATAAGCTTGTATAATCCAATTAAATCTAAAATTTACTTTTATTTTTCTGTTTTCTTTACTTCTTCTTTAACAAGCCTACAATATTCTTTAACTCCATAAGCACCATCAGTTTTATATATTTTATTTAAATCACTGCCAATCCCGCTACAATCTGCACCAGCATTAATCCATTCAACTATATTTTCCTTTTTTACTCCTCCTGTTGGCATTATGCATATGTCATTAAATATTGATTTTGCTGCTCCTATAAATCCTTTTCCAACTACACTTCCTGGGAATACTTTAATGAATCTTAATCCCATTTTATAAGCCCTGTTTAATTCTGACATAGTCATAAGACCTGGAATAACTAAAACTTTTCTTTGATTAGCATATCCTATAACTTCTTCATCTAAACATGGAGATACAATAAAGTCAGTTCCATTTTCTATACACTCATCTACATTATCTTTTGATAATACAGTTCCAGCACCTACACATACATCATTATATTTATCTTTTAATTCTTTTATTAACTTTGGTGCATCTGGAACACTCATTGTAACTTCTATAATTTTTATTCCGCCCTCAATTGCTGCTATACTAATTTCCTTTGCTTCTTCATAAGTACTTGTCCTTATTACAGCAACAGCTTTTTCTTCTTTTAATATCTTATAAGTATTTTCAAACATATATCTACACCTCTTCTTATTTTTATCTTTCAATTGTCTTTATTTTTCCTAAATGTGCTAAAACGTCTTCATAATAAGGTAGTCCCTCATTATCTCCTTCAATTCCAACTACTAAGGATCCAACAGCATTAGCAAATTCTATACTTTCCTCAAAAGAGTCTCCTTTTAAATATGCACTTAAGAATCCTGCTGCAAAGCCATCGCCTGCACCAACTGTATCAATTAAGGCTTTAGGCTTAATTGCTGCTACATCATAAATATTCGAACCATCTGAACCTATAGCACCTTTTGCGCCTCTCTTAACAACAACTTTGTCGATTCCCATATCATGAAATTTTTTTATCGCTTCATTTGTGTCTTCTTCATCAATCAATATTGATATTTCTTCATCTCCAACTAAAAGAATATCTACCTCACTTAAAAATTTATTAATAAATTCTCTTGCTTGACTCTTTGTCCACATTTTCAACCTTATATTGGGATCAAAAGATATTAATAAATTATTTTTTTTAGCTAGTTCTACTGCTTTCAATAATATTTCTTTATTATTATCATTGATTGATGGAAAAACTCCTGTTATATGTAGAACTTTTGAATTTCTAAAGTAATTTTCATCTAACGACTCTGCTGTCATAGTACTTGTTGGAGAGTTTTCCCTATAGTAAAATGATCTACTGTCACCATTTGCCATAACTTCTCTAAAATAAACAGATGTCTGATATCCTTCTACTAATTCAATTTGAGATGTATCTATGCCTTCTCCCCTTACTGTTTTAAGAATATGTTTTCCAAAATCATCTTGTCCAAGTCTACTTATCCATCCTGATTTTAAACCAAGTCTTGCGCATCCAATTGCTACATTTAATTCTGCTCCCCCTATTTTTCTTTCAAAAGTATTACAGAATAATATTGGTCCTTTCTCCTTAGGACACATTGCAACCATTGCATCTCCAATAGTAATTACATCCATACTTCCTACCTACCTTTTTGATTTTTATTATTTTTAAAACTCTATATAGTTATTTATTTCTAAATTTATGTTCAATTTTAATCTTCTTAATCTAAGAAATAAGATATGATACTACCATCGCTAAATTATAAAATTCAAAAACTTCTTTGATGCATCAGATTCGAAAATAAAGCTGGTTAATTATCTTATATTTTTTATTATACAATTATGGTTTCTCTATTTCTTGTTAATTTCAGCTCAAAATCTTGCAAATATTGAATAAAATCACCTAATTCATTTTCCATATAAATAAACTTAATTAAAAAATATATATTCTGATAAATTGACATACTATTGTAACAATTAATCTATATAATCAATAGCATAAGATAATTATTCAAAACTTTTCATTATTTATCCCTATTTAAATATTTTAAAGCAGCTTATTTCCCCTTATATAAGCTGCTTTATTTTGCACAAAAAACAGTACTAAGCATCATCAAACATATTTTGCTCAGTACTGTTTCTACTATATCTAATTTAATTTTTTCAAATTAACCTTATCACTTTTTAACTTATATTTTTATCAAGAGACATGCTTTTCATTGACATGTTCTTTAATATATTTCACATCCAACTTTAATTCATTAAAAGTTTTTCTTAAATGCTTAATAAAAATATATAAAAAAACTATAGATGAAAAATATAACAATAAGAAATCTAAATATATAGCTATATTTGAATTAGATAGTGAAAATCCCAAATAGCCTTCTTGAACACTTATTATTAATGCTGCTACTGATACTGGTACTATTAAGCCTGTATACTTTAAAAATCTGTACACACATTTTACTAAATAGATACAAAGTTCTGAAAATCCCAACATATAAATTCCCCCTAAAATTTAATAAAAAGTAACTTAGAGTAAAATTAAATTTAATTTTCAATAACTAGCATAAAAAGTAGTCAATTACAAATTTCTTAATAATTATAATTTTCTGTAAACCTTTTCTTTAATATAATTATATTCCTGTAACTGTTAAAATGCAATAAATATTGCAAAAATTCTATATTTATTTTCTTTATAAAATTATTAATTATAAATTTTTTTAATTCTAATAAACTCCAAATAAATAAGCTAAAAAGTATAATCCTTTTTAGCTTATTTACTATCCTTATATGTTTTTTATCCTATTTGTTTTTTCTTGTTTTTATCCTTTAATATATAGTCAGAGTCTTCTCCCTCATCCTTAATATCTCCATCAAAAATAAGAAAACCAACATTTTTAACATCGACTTCTTCAACTTTTCTCTTAACGATAGTTTCTTTTACTTCTTCAATATTAATATCATCATCATCAAATATTAATCTTTCACTTATTTTTTCATCTTCATTAGATTTTTTTGAGCAATCATCGTCATTTAAAGTTTCTCCTCTTGAAAAAATAGTTTTTTCAACCTCTTTACTTGCAATATCCTTAAGTTCACTTATATCTAGATGCTCTTTTCTTATATATAAAACAGGTATACAAAATCCCTCTGCCGGTTTTGACAAATACATATTTTTCTCCTTAAATTAATAGCTTTTACCTTACTATATTATTTAAATTTCACATTTTTGTGAGTACAAATTAAATAAGGCATTTTGAAGAATATTCAAAATGCCTTATTATAAGTAATTAATATATATTTATATTATTTTAATTTAACAAGTAATTCACCAGTCTTAACTTGTTGACCTTCTTTAGCAAATATTTTTTCAACAGTACCATCTACTGAAGCTACAACATTTGTTTCCATCTTCATAGCTTCAACGACTATAAGACTTTCACCTTCTTTAACTTCTTGACCTTCTTGGACAAGAACTTTTATTACATTACCAGGTATACTTGCTCCAACTTCCATCTTATTGTCTGTATCTGCCATTACAGTTGTGTTTCCATCACCAAGATTTGCTTGTGCTCTTTCAGTTTTATCTTTAATCTTTATAGATCTTCTGTTTCCGTTAATTTCGAATTCAAGAGCTCTAAAACCTTGAGCATCAAGTCTTCCAATTTCAATTAACTGAACAATAAGGATTTTACCTTCTTTAACTTCAATCTCACTTGTTTCACCTTCTGAAAGACCATGGAAGAATACATCACTTCCCATAAGTCTTACTTCACCATATTCCATAACATGTTTTATGAAATCTTCAAATACATCTGGATATAAAGCATAACTTATTAAATCCTTATTTGATGGTTTAAATTTATATTTTTCTTCTAAATAAGCAGCTATCTTATCAAAATCTTCAGGAGGTAATAATTCTCCTGGTCTTACTGTTATAGCTTCTTCACCCTTAAGTACAAGTTTTTGTAATTTTTCAGGGAATCCACCTTCAGGCTGACCCATCATTCCTTTAAAGTATGATACTACTGAATCTGGGAATGCCATATTAGCAGCTTTTTCATATATGTTTTCTGGTGTTAAATCATTTTGTACCATAAAGATTGCCATATCTCCAACCATTTTTGAAGAAGGTGTAACCTTTATAATATCTCCAAGCATATCATTAACTACGCCATACATCTTTTTAATTTCATCAAATCTATGCCCAAGGCCAAAACTTTCAGCTTGTGGTTTTAAGTTTGAATACTGACCACCTGGAATTTCGTATTTGTAAATTTCAGTGCTTCCTGATTTTAAATCTGATTCATATTCACTATATACTGGTCTTACAGCTTCCCAATACTCAGATATTTTCTGAATTCCAGCAATATCTATTTTCGTATCTCTATTAGTATTTCCAAGTGCAGCAACAATAGAGTTAAGTGCAGGCTGACTTGTAAGTCCTGACATACTGTTAAATGTTGTATCTACAATATCAACTCCAGCATCTGCTGCCATAAGTACAGTTGCTACACCATTACCTGTAGTATCATGTGTATGAAGATGTATTGGAAGAGATACTTCATTTTTTAATGCAGTAATAAGTTTTTTAGCTGCATATGGTTTAAGAAGTGCTGACATATCCTTAATTGCTAAGATATGAGCTCCCATTTTTTCAATTTCTTTAGCTTTATCAACATAATATTGAAGGGAATATTTATCTCTAGTTTCATCTAAAATATCTCCAGTATAACAAAGTGCAACTTCTGCAACCTTATTTGCCTTTAATACTTCATCCAATGATACTTCTATTCCTTTAAGCCAGTTAAGTGAATCAAAAATTCTGAATATATCTATTCCAGTATCTGCTGCTTCTTTTATAAATGATCTTATTACATTATCAGGGTAGTTTTTATATCCTACACCATTAGCACCTCTTACAAGCATTTGGAACATTACATTTGGAATTCTCTTTCTTAATGACTCAAGTCTTTGCCAAGGAGATTCTTTTAAAAATCTATATGCTGTATCAAATGTAGCTCCTCCCCACATTTCAAGAGAAAATAAATCCTGACCATAATAAGCAGTTGATTTTGCAATCTTGCTCATGTCAACACTTCTTACTCTTGTAGCAAGTAATGACTGTTGAGCATCTCTCATTGTTGTATCTGTAAGTAAAAGTTTGTTTTGATTCTTAATATAATCAACAACTCCTTGAGGGCCTTTTTCATCTAATATCTGTTTAGTACCACTAAGAGTTTTAACAATTTCTCCACTTACATGTGGAATAACAGGAACATCAAATTCCTTTTTATTTCCTTTTGTAACATTTACTATTCTTTCACCAATAAACTTTAACACTCTATGCTCTTCATCTGTTCTTGGTGATATATCAAACAATTGTGGGTTATCTGCAATAAAGTTAGTATCACATGTACCCTCTCTAAATTGTTCATTATTTAAAACATTTATTACGAAATCAACATTAGTTTTAACTCCTGTTATTGTTAATTCCTTTATTGAACGTATTGATTTTCTTATTGTATCTTCAAAAGTTCTTGAATATGCAGTAGTCTTTACAAGTAAACTATCATAATAAGGACTTATTACTGCACCTGCAAATCCATTACCACCATCATGTCTGATACCAAAACCTGCTCCACTTCTGTATACATCAATTCTTCCTGTGTCTGGAGCAAAATTATTTGCCGGATCTTCTGTTGTTATTCTACATTGGATAGCATATCCTCTTGGTTTTATAGCTTCTTGTGAAGGTATTCCTACTTCCTTAGAACTTAATTCATATCCTTCTGCAATTAAAATCTGACTTTGAACTATATCTACTCCAGTTGTCATTTCTGTTATAGTATGTTCAACTTGAACTCTTGGATTCATTTCTATAAAATAGTGATTTCCATTTGCATCAACTAAAAATTCTAAAGTACCTGCACTTCTATAATCTACTGATTTTGCAATCTTTAATGCATCGTTACAGATTTCCTGTCTTTTTTCATCACTTAAAGTAATTGCTGGAGTAAATTCTATAACCTTTTGATGTCTTCTTTGAATTGAGCAGTCTCTTTCATAAAGATGAACTACATTACCGTATTTATCTCCTAAAACTTGAATTTCAATATGTTTTGGTCTTTCTATGTACTTTTCTATAAATATATCATCTATACCAAAAGCTTTTTTAGCTTCATTTTTAGCATTTCTATAATTTTCTACAAGCTCTTCTTCGCGTCTTACAATTCTCATACCTCTTCCGCCGCCGCCTGCTGCTGCTTTAACCATTACTGGATATCCACAGTATTTAGCTGCTTCTAAAGCTTCTGCTTCAGTTTCAACTGGCTTATCTAAACCTGGTATTACTGGAACACCAACACCCTCTGCAACGATTTTAGATTGTATTTTATCGCCTAGCTTTTCCATCATTTCTGATTTTGGACCTATAAATTCAATTCCTGCTTCTTCACATCTTCTTGCAAATTCAGCATTTTCTGATAAAAATCCATAACCTGGATGAATAGCATCTACATGCTTCTTTATTGCAAGGTCTATAATTTCATCCATGTTTAAATACGCTTCAACTGGACCTTTATTTCTTCCGATTAAATATGCTTCATGAGCCTTAGTTCTAAAAAGAGAGCATTTATCCTCCTCCGAATATATAGCCACAGTTCTTATACCTAGTTCGTGACAAGCTCTAAAAATTCTTATAGCAATCTCGCCTCTGTTGGCAACTAAGACTCTTTTAAATTTTTTCCCCAATTTAAATACAACTCCTTTAATTAAAGTTTTTATTAATAAAAATTACTGGCAGAATACATTCTTTTTTGAAATAAAAAAAATTCTATCTTGCAATAATTTATATTTAATATTGCGTAAATTTCAAACAACATTATTTAGATTATATCATACTTATTTTACTTTATATATATATAAATTTGAAATTATATGACTTTTTATACTATATTTTTATTACTTTTTTTTAAGTTTTTATAAGTATAATAAATAGAAAGTATATATTTATACACCTATTGTATAAATTCTACATAACTTTTAATCTTCTACATCAAATTAAAATTGTAAAAAAAGAAAATAAATAATGAGCTTGTACACAAATAACCTTTGTGTGCAAGCTCATTATTTATTTTAATTGTTAACTTTTGAAAATTAGTTGCAATTTATTTTTTTAAAAATTTCAAATTTTAAAATTCTTATTTTACAGCAACACTGAAGAATAATGCTTTACCAACTTCTGTTGATTTTATTTGTGACTTTACAAATGAAGCTGCTTTTTCATCATCACCGTAAGTTGATTCAAAAAACATTTGAAGTCCTTGCTTACTTTTGAATTTGAAAGGATTTGTCCCATCTACTTCAAGTCCTTCTACAATTTTAATTATGTCGTCTTGTCTTAATGCGCAATTTACTAATATCATATTTATACCCCATTTCTAAAATTTATTTAGCTTTTATATAAAAGCATTTAAAACATTCTATAAATACATTAATTATATGTTTTAAATCATTTAATATTATATACTTAATATACCATATGATATATCTTTTTTCAATTTCATTTTCAGAAATATCCAATTACTATATAGTATAAATATAAGTAACTTATATATGTAATCTTATTCCTACCTCCATAAATCTTTTAACATATATTACGATTTACATCTTATTACAGAGTATCTTCTTAGATACTTCCTATAATCAATTAAATTTAAAATCTCTACTGAAAATGTTTCTATCATTTATTATGTAACTTTAGAATTTTAACATATATGTTATTTATTTTAAGCCTTCATAAAGTTCTTTAATACTATTAAATACATATTTAGGCTGAATTTTAGACTCCTTTAAATCATCCTCTACTGCTTCTCCAGTTAAAACCAAGCAGGTATCAATATCTGTATTTATCCCACATAGAATATCAGTGTATAACCTATCTCCAATAATAATCATATCTTCATTTTTGCAATTATATTTATCAAGACATATATCTATTATAAATCTATTAGGCTTTCCTATGTATTCTGGCTTTCTCTTGGTTGCATTTTCAATCATCATGCATAGTGACCCACAATCTGGAACAAACCCAAAAGATACTGGACATACTAAATCAGGATTTGTTGCTATATAATCTACACTTTTCTCTTTTGAAAGAAGTTCACATATTTTTTCGATTTTTTTATATGTCAATTCATCATCGTAAGCTACAACTACACAACTTATTTTTTCTTCTAATTTTTCTGTAATATTTAAATTGAACTTTTTAAGTTCATCAATAAATGATTTTGTACCTAATACAAATATTTTATTATTATTATAATTATTCTTCAAATATAATGCTGTAGCATAAGATGCAGTTATAAAATTGCTCTCATCAACTTTAAATCCCAACCCATTAAATTTTTCTACATAGTCATCTATACTTTTACTAGAATTATTCGTTATAAAAATATATTTTCCACCATTACCAACAATATAGTCTAAAAATTCAAAAGTACCTTCTATTACCTTATTTCCAACAGATACAGTACCATCAATATCTAGAAGAAATATTTTTTTATTTCTAAACACCTAAAACTCTTCCTTTCAAGATTATTTATAAACCTTACAATAATATATTGTTCTCCTATAGAAAAAATATACCCTTAACTAGTTATGCCAAGTATTATAAATAAAAATATCTCATATATGAATCTTTTTTAATTCCATATATAAGATATCTTTATAACTCTAAATAATTTACTTAAACAGTCCCATTTAATGATATATTTCTTTATAATTTCAAAATTTTATAACTCATTGAATCAATCCCAATAGTATCTTTAATTAATTCAAATTTTCCTGTAAGCATATTCATATATTCATGATCTTTATTAATATTTATTTTAACTTTTTTATAAGTATTATTTATTATAACTAGTACTTTATTATCTTTATCTTCCCTAATAAAAGCAATTATATTATCCTTACAATAAACAGTTTTATAATCTCCATAAATCAGAACTTTGTTTTCTTTTCTTATTTTTATCATCTTTTTATAAAATTCTAAAAGTTCACAATTCTGTTCTTTCGAATCCCATATCATACACTTTCTCGATTGTGGTTCTTCTCCTCCTGCAAGTCCAATTTCATCACCATAATATATATACGGTACACCAATATAAGTAAATTGAAATACTATAGCTAATTTCATTCGCTCTATTTTTTCTTCACACTCTGTCAAAAACCTTGATGTATCATGACTTCCAATCAAATTCCAAAGCTGTCTGTTTATATCATCCATATAAATCACTCTATTTTTTGCAAGAATATCATCAAACTCTTCTGCATTTATACTTCTATTACCGAAAAAATCTATCATAGCTCCCTTAAAAGGATAATTCATTATACTGTCTAACTGGTCTCCCTTCAAAAATGAACTTGATTCATGCATTATTTCACCTATCAAAATGGCATCCTTTTTACTATGTTTTATTTTTTTCTTAAAATCTCTCCAAAAACAGTGATCTACTTCATCACATACATCTAAACGCCATCCATCAATCCCAACTTCGTTAATCCAATACGCTCCAACATTCAATAAATATTCTTTTACATCTTCATTTGAAGTATTAAATTTAGGCATTGTACTTATATAATCTGCAAATGTATAATAGTTACACTTATTAATATCGACAGGATAGTTATCTATGAAATACCAATTAGTATACTTTGATTTTTGCTGATTTTTCAAAATATCTTTAAATGCAAAGAAATCAGATCCCGAATGGTTAAATACTGCATCAAAAACTATCTTTATATTTCTTTCATGACACTTTAAAACAAGTTCCTTAGCCTTATCCAGCGTTCCAAACTGTGGTTCAATCTTATAGTAGTCACATGTATTATACTTATGATTTGATGACGATTTAAATATAGGCGTTAAATAAATCAAATTCACTCCAAGATATTCCAAATAATCTAATTTATCTATAATCCCTTGTAAATCTCCACCAAACTTAGAATTGGTCGTTACATCACTCCCCCACTCTAATGCTTCTTCAGGATCTATACTTTTATCTCCATCACAAAATCGCTCAACAAAAATTTGGTATACAACAGCTTCTTGAAGCCAATTCACTTTCTCATATGCATCACTCTCTGCAATGTATGGATATTGAAAACTAGCTGCTTCCGGCCTTTTTTCCATTTGCTTTTTAAATCCACGTTCATCGAAAAATTCTACTTCTCCATTATTATCTTCAAGTTCAAAATAATATCTATACCTATTACGCTCAACTGATATATCTGCTTTATAATAATCAAATAATTTATTTGTATCACTTTTTTTCATTTCTTTTATATTAAATGGATTTTGCCAATCATATCTTGTTTTATAATATATCCTACAGGATTTTATATCGTCTTTTGCTGTTCTTATTATTACAGATAAAGTATTCAAATCTTTAGGATAAGAATACGGTGCATCTGTTATGTGATATACTGCGTATTTATTCACTTTTAATCCTCCATTTTATAATAACTTTCTAAAAACATATTTTTTTATTCTTTAACTGCACCTGCAACAAGTCCTTTTGCTATAAACCTTTGAATTGATACAAATACAATTGCAAGAGGAACAGAAATCAATATTGAGCAGGCTGAATACATTGGCCAGTCAGTTAATTTTCCTGCAGTAAAAGACTTCATACCAACAACCACAGTAAGTAAATCTTTATTTTTTATAAGTGCTGCTGAAAATACAAATTCGCTATATACTGCAATAAATGCAAAGAAAAAAATTACAACAGCCATTGATTTTGCAAGAGGTAGTATTATCTTTGTAAAGACCTGCCATGTTGTTGCCCCATCTATTCTTGCTGCTTCTTCAAGGTCATTTGGGATTCCATCAATAAATCCTTTCATAAGCCATATATTATAAGCACTTCCAGCACATAAAATAAGAGCTAAAAATAATAGATTATCCATTCCAAATGGTACCTTATAAGCAATTGAAAGTATTGCTGGTACTGTCATAGACGATGGAAACATTTGAAGTATTATTAAAAACATTAGCCATTTGCTTTTTCCTTTAAATTTTAGTTTTGAAAAAGCAAATGCTGATGGTATCGTCAAAAAAAGTTGAAAAAGTGCAACTGTAACTGCTACAAATGTAGTATTTAACATCCATTTACTAAAACCTACTTCATCTGAAAATGCCTTAATATAATTATTAAACGTTATACTTTCAGGTATTAAGTTTTTCTGCATAAAGCTTGTACCAGTTGATAATGAAGCTGTTATAATAGCAAATACCGGAAACATCAAAAGTAATATAGAAAATATCAAAAATACTCTTTTTATATTTAGCTCAATTTTTGCTCTCTTACTTAATTTTTTATTATAAAGAATAGCACCACTTCCAATTCCCTTATTAGTTTTAATAGTACTTACTGAATTCTCCTTAACCATTCTCTGCCTCCTTAAATTGACCTGAAGCTCTCATATTTGCAAATGATATTACACCTATTATTATGAATATAAGTATTGACATTGCTGCACCAAGTGCAAAGTTGCCCTTACTAGTTGACATTTTATAAGTTGCAGATCCAATAATATCTGTCCACCCTGCAAATGAAGAACCAGATTTTGATGGACCACCTTCTGTTAAAAGGTATGCAGCATTAAAATTATTAAAATTAAATGCAAAGTTTGAAATCAATAAGGGATATGACACATTACTTATTGATGGAAGTGTTATATTTTTGAACTTCTGCCATCTTGAAGCACCGTCAATATCTGCAGCTTCATAATATGTGCCAGGTATTGAAGATAAAGCTCCAATACATACATTCATCATATAAGGATACCCTAACCATAGATTGACTATTATAACTGCTATCCTTGATGCCATTGGAGTTGTAAGCCACAATATAGGTTCTTTAATTAAATTTATTTGAAGCAGTAATGTATTAATTGCTCCATACTCACTATTAAATAAACCTTTGAAGGAAATTATTGTAATTGCACCTGGAAGGGCCCATGGTATTACAAGTAAGGCTTTGTATATAAATGATTCTTTCATGTTCTTATCATCTAAAGCCATTGCAAATATCAATCCAATAAAATATGCTCCTACTGTTGAAATCACAGTAAAAATTAAAGTCCATCCAAGAAGTGGAAAAAACTGACTTTTAAGAGGTCCAGTCAAAATCTGTTTAAATTGATACAATCCTACAAAATGCCATCCTTTTTCTGTTCCGTAACCAAAGTTTTGATTTTTAAGTGTGTAATCAGTAAATGCCATAAAAATAGTGTATAATGTAGGCAATACACTCAATATTAATATGCTTATCAATGCTGGTGAAAGGTACTTATAGCTTTCAAGATTACTTTTTCTCTTTCTCATATCTAATCACCTTACTTATTGTAAATTTTAATTATTTAGACATTTCAATTCCGTCTTTTACTCCCAGTTCTATATCTTTAGCTACAGTTGCTACATCTTCACCATTGAATATTCTTGTGATATTTTTTAATGGTTCCCATATGCATTCTATCTCTGGAACATTAGGCATAGGAACTGAACTCTGAGCTTGTTTTATAAACGCTTGACTATATTCATTATTTTTTATTTCATCCACTTCTAATTTAGATTTAATAACAGGAAGTCTGTTTCCAACTTCATATAATTTTTCAGGTGAATTTTCAACAAGATATTTAAGAAGATTCCATGAATCATCTTTTTTATTTGAATTACTACTTACAAATGCTGACTGAACTCCCATAAATGTTTTAGCATCAGAATTATTAATCTTAGGTATTGGTGCTACACCAAAGTTTACTCCTGCATCTTTAAATCCACTCACATCCCATGGACCACCAATATAATAAATAGCATTTCCAGTTTTAAAATTACTATTTGCAATATCAGTAGTTATGTCTGCTGGCATTAATTTATCTTTTTGAACTAAGTCTTGTAGAAATTTATATGCTTTTATTGAACCTTCATTACCAAGTCCAATATCATTTATATCTGTTGTGCCATTCTTATTTCCAAATACATATCCACCATAACTTTGAACAAATGCTGCTGTATAATAAAATTCATTCATAGAAAATTGAAATCCTGAAGGACCATATGCTTTTGCCTCTTCCACTAATTTTTCAATATTTTCTGGCATTTGTTTTACCTTATCTTTATTATAAAATAATGCATATGTTTCCATAGATATTGGAACTGCAAAAGGTTTATTATCATAAGAAACAGCATCCCATACAGTTGAATTTACATATCCATCTTTATTTACAAAACCATCAGGAATTTCTTCAAGAAGCCCTGCTTCATGGAATGTACCTAAATTATTATGTGCTATTCCAAATACAACATCAGGTCCTTTTGATGAATTTGCTGCCTGGAGAAAATTTTGAAAATCAGAGTTATCTTTAACTACTGTAACTTTTCTATTATTTTCTTTTCCCCATTCTTGTGCTATTTTATTAACTTCCTCAACTTCATTATCCATTAAATATGACCATACAATTATTTCATCATCACTATTTCCATTTGAACTATTCCCACCAATGCTTCCACATCCACTTAAAAGTGTTACTCCCATAAGTCCTGCAATAATTAATGACATAGCTTTAAACTTCTTACTCACGTATCTCACCTTCCACTTAAAAATTTAATAAATTCTATAATTTATCGGTAAACGGTTGCAACCCTTACAAAATTATTATATCAACCCATACTTATCAAATTTGTTTATTATTAACATTTTTTATTTAAAATTAACCATTTTTTCATATATGTTGTATAATGTTTACATATATAGTTGGAATTTTTATACATGATTAATTAAAAAAGTGATAATTATTGATTTTGTATGTTAATAAAAGTGATAATAAAGAAAGGAAATATATCTATGTATGATTCATATGATTCTGATGACTATTTTTTTAATAATGAATTTTCATTTTTATTTCAACAAAAAAATAAAGATGCAATAATTTCTATTATTTTAAAAAAACATAAAGATGAATTACAAGAAGCATTTCTACCTCTTTCTACCAAAAGAACTGACTTACTTATTTGGAATGTTATCTACATAAGAGAAATCATAAAAAATGGTTCAACAAAACAGTTTCTTCACACCCTATATAATAAATATTATAAAACAATACAGACTCTGACTACCCTATCAGATATGCAAAAAGTAGAGTTGGATATGGCAGATACTTATTTAGATATACTTGTAAATTCAGTAGAAGTGACAAATAATTTTATAACCAATAAAATATTAGCTTTTTTGTATATTCATTTAGAAGAAAACTTCACTTTAGAAGAAATATCTAAAGAATTAAACATGTCAGTTGGCTATATGTGTAAGTGTTTTAAAAATAATATGGGCATATCAATAATGAAATACTTTAAAATTATAAAAATAAATAGAGCGAAAACTCTATTAAAAAGTACAAATAAAAGCATCTTAGAAATCTCCACCAATTTAAGTTTTTGTGATCAATGTAATTTTTCAAAAGTATTCAAAGAGGTTGAAGGAATTACACCAATTGAATATAGAAATCTTTATATTTAAATTGTATAGTCTGTTTTTTAGTATCAATTAAGCAATTTATTTTTAATTTTTTATAAAAATAAGGCCCTTGTTTTTATGTTCAAGGACCTTACGATAATACCCTAATTAAATTTTATTCATACCTTAATGCTTCTATAGGATCTAAACCTGCTGCCTTTTTAGCTGGATAATATCCAAAGAATATTCCAATAACCATAGAAAATGTAAAACTTCCCACTATAACCATAGGTGATATAACTGGTGAATTCCCCATAACATGAGCACCTATGACTCCTATAATTATTCCAAGAACTATTCCAATAATGCCTCCAATTGCACATATTATCATTGATTCAACTATAAACTGCATCTTTATATGAGAACTTTTTGCTCCTAATGCTTTTCTTGTACCTATTTCCCTTGTTCTTTCAGTAACAGATACAAGCATTATATTCATTACTCCAATACCACCAACAAGAAGAGAAATAGCTGCTATTGCTGATATTGCAAGAGCCATTGTTGATGTCATAGAAGTCATTGATTCAAGCATACTTTCCATATTACTTGCAGTTGCTTTATACTTAGTATTTTTAATATATAGCTTATCTAGATACGTTTGAAGTTCTGTAGTAAATGTTGTAATATCAACATTATCTTTAGCTCTTATGGTAACTGTCTGATAATTTTTATTTGATGATGAGCTTTTTGCTGCTGTTACAGGAATATATAAATCTGTTGTAAGCTTTTCCTCTGATTCCGTACTTCCTCCAGACGATTTATAAGTGTATACACCAACTATTGTATAACAATGAATTGCACTTGAAGTATATATTTTCACTTCCTGTCCAATTGGATCTGCACCCTCACCAAAGATTTTACTTACCAATTTATCTGAAACTACTGCAACCATTTTTGAGCCGTCAACATCTGTATCTGTAATATACCTTCCATCTGCCATTTCTATGTTCTTTACTTTTTCATATCCTGGATTTGTACCAGTAATGTTTACATTAGCATATGCTGTTCCACTTTTAGCTTTTCCAGTATCTTTTGTTGCTGTAACACTAAAAGCATCTATCTCATCACCAAAGTTTTCCTCTAATTCTTTTATCTGACCCATTGTTAAAAGATCTGAGTCCTTTGGTGTAGAAGTACTTGAACTGCCAAAGCGGCCACTATGACCTCCCATGCCTCCGCCAGGCATTCCGCCTCCGCCTCCTGGCATTCCTCCACCACCAGACATTCCGCCTCCTGGCATCCCTCCACCAGAGCCACCTCCTGGAATTCCGCCTCCAGCACTACCTTGAGGCGATCCACCTCCTGGCATTTCATTAGTGGAACTTCCATTTTTCTTCTCATTTGTCTTAGTTTTATTATTATTTGTAGATGTACTATCTCTTTCTGTTACATTAATTGTAACATTAGTTGATCCCATATTAGCCATTGAACTTGTTACATTAGCTGTCATAGCATTACCAACTGAAACAATACCTATTACAGATCCAATACCTATTATTATTCCAAGCATAGTTAGAACTGCTCGCATTTTATTGGATTTAAGTCCTGCTATAGCCAGCATTATATTTTCTTTTATAAACATAGCTTTTCACCATCACTATATCTTCTGTAGAACTTGTCATTATATTCATCAGAAACTATATTTCCATCTCTTAAAGTTACTATTCTTTCTGTTTCTTCTGCAAGTTCATGATTATGTGTTATAAAAACAATAGTTTTTCCTTGCTCTTCATGAACCTTATGAAATAAATCCATTACTAATCTTCCAGTTCCTGAATCAAGTGCTCCTGTAGGTTCATCAGCTAGTAAAATGCTTGGATTTGTAGCAAGTGCTCTTGCAATTGCTACCCTCTGCTTTTGACCACCTGATAGTTCATTTGGCTGATGCTTAATTCTATCCTGCATGCCCACTATTTCTAAAAAATACATTGCTCTTTCTGTTCTCTCTTTTGTTGGCACACCTGCATAAAGCATTGGAAGTTCAACATTTTTTAGAACTGTATTTCTAGGTATTAAATTATATGTCTGAAATACAAATCCAATTTTCTTATTTCTTACTTCTGATAATCCATCATCACTAATATCTTCAATATTGGTTCCACTTAATACATATGAGCCAGACGTTGCTCTGTCAAGTGCTCCAATTATATTCATCAATGTACTTTTACCTGAACCTGACTGACCAACTATAGATACAAACTCTCCTTTTTTAACAGTAATATCTATACCTTTTAAAATATTAAGCTGATTTGGAGTGCCTATATAGAAACTTTTTCTTATATCTTTCATTTCAATTATATTTTCACTCATTTAATTACCTCCCATTGTTTATGTCAACAACGCTACCAACGTGATAATTTGAAGGATCATTTAATACAATCATTCCTTCTTTTAAATCTTCTCCTTCTATTTCTGTATTCATATCTGACTCTAATCCTGTAGTAACTGAAATTTCTTTAACTACATATTGACCATTCTGCTCTTCTGCTTCATATATAGATTTTTGTCCATGGTTGTCTATTATAGATTCATACGGTACTGCAAACACATCATCAGATTCACCTATAATAATATTTACAACTGCATTCATCCCAACTTTAACAGCTTTATCAATATCTTCACTCGTTATCTGTACTTTAACTGTAAAAGTAACATCACTACTTGTTGAATTACTACTTGTTGATGAAGTTCCACTACTTTTACTACTGCTACTGCTACTACTGCTTGTTGAAGTTTCTGATGCTGCAGCACTTGAAATAGGATCAACAGTTACAACTTCACCGTCAAGAATTTCAGTAGATGAATCTGTAGTAACCTGTACTTTTTGTCCAACTGCTACATTTGCAATTTCTGTTTCATCAACACTGACTTTTACTATAAGATCATTTAAATCTTGAATTACAAACAATGAGTCTTCACATTTAGAACCAACTGATGCATTTACTGCTGTCACAATTCCATCAACAGTAGCTACAACTTCTTTATCCTTTAATTTTTCTTTCTGTTTTTCAAGTGCAAGCCTAGAGCTTGTATCATCGACTGCTGCTTGAGCACTTTCATAGCTCTTTTTATTCTTTTCTATTTCTTGTTCAACACTTACTTTTGCTGCACTTAAAGCTATCTGAGATTTATCATAATCAGACTGAGCATTTTCATAATCTATTTTGGCTAAATTTACATTCTGGCTTGACTCTTCTCCATTATCAAGCATCATCTGCTTATACTCATATATACTCTTTTTATTATCAAGAGATAGCTTATTCTGATCAACTGCTGCCTGTGCATTAACAAGAGTTGTATTTAAATTATTTTCATATAGATACACAGAATTTTCATATGTATCTTTTGCTTGTTCAAGTGCAATCTGAGCTTTTTTTTCATTTGCACTTACACTTAATTCCTGCTTTTCAATGTCATCTTCTAAAGTTGATGTATCTATAATTGCAAGAACATCACCCTTTTTTACTTCATCCCCTACTTCTACATTTATCTGTTGAACATTATAATCATTAAGATTAGAATAAATGCTTGTTGATGTTCCACTCTTAATAGCTCCTGATGAACTTACCATCTTATATAAATTAGTTTTACTTAAAGATGTATATCTTACTCTACTTGATTGTGTATTCTTTTTAGCTCCAGTCTTTACTTTATATACTGTAAATCCACCACCTGCAACTGCTATGGCACATATTACTGCAATAACTTTTTTGTTAAATATTTTTTTTAAAATTCCAGATTTTACAATACCAGACTTTACTTTAACATTCTGCTTTGTATCCTTATCATTTTTAATCTTTAAGTCCACCTTAATAGCCCTCCTTCATTTGAGTATAATCTAGATACTTTAGGTAAAAATCATTTCTTTCTGAATTAAAATCTGATATTTTGCTATCTAAGTCAAGCTTTGCTTTTTCCAATTCATTTTTTGTAATAAAACCTAAAGAATACTTTTTACTTGATACTCCATAATCTTCCTGACTCTGTTGTAATTTATCATAACTGCTTTTTATTGAATTATATGCTGTCATAAGATTATTATATTTTTCCTTAAAATTAATTTCTGAAGTAATAGACTGCTTGTCTAATGATAATTCTTTATTTTCTAAAGTATAGTTTTCATAATCATTGTCATCATCATCGTCTTCGTCATCATCATCCTTTGCCCAATCAACTTCTAGATTTGAAACCGATATATCTATACTGTTTTTTAACATTTCTTTTAAATCTTCACTATAATTAATTGACATTACTGAATTAAAATCAGATTCTACATTATTATCAAGATTAACATCAACTCCTTGAGAAATTCCAAGAGTAAGTTTTAAATTATTCAATGCTATTTCGTTTTTACTTTCAAGTTCTTTTATTTCATTTTCGCTATCAGTATTATCAGTTATAGTATTTTCATAATCTTTCTTTGATAAAAAACCACTTTCATATTGTAATTTACTTATTTCAGATTTTTTTGTGTTATATTCCAATGTATTTTTTTTATTTTCTAATTGAGAGGTAGTAGAAAGACAACTTACATATGACTGTTGTGCTTTATATACTGCATCTTCAACTGTCTGATTATAAGTAAGTTCTGCTTTCTTTAAATTACGTTGTGCTGTAGTTCTACTTTTTTTATAACCCTTAAGTTGTTCCAAAGTTGACTGCTTCTTAGTTAAACTCGCATTCTTATCTTCATATTCACTTTTAACCTCTAAATATGAAGGATCACTATCAGTCAAAGAATCAAGTTGACTTTTTAAAGATTTAACTGTACTTTCTAATTCTTCAACTTCATCTTCCAATGTACTTATATTTTTACTAATGGTAGATCCTTTATAGCTACCATCCCCTAAATCTTCTATACTATCATTTATTTTTTGCAATTCCTGCTTTGTATTTTTTAAATTATTATCTGCAATTTTCATATCTATACTATTTTCAATCATAATAGATTTAATATTGCTGAAAGAAATTGTCTGTGTATCAGAACAGTAAGCTTTCGTACCTGAGATGCTCAATGCAGTAAAAAGTACAAGCAAAAATGCTATTAATTTTCTCTTCAATACTATACCCTCCTATTGTAGTTCTCTAAATTTATCTTTAAATACTTTTTTTATTTTACAGGTAACATCTAACTTCACTATAACTAAAATATAAACAATTTATAAACACTGTTAAATTTAAATAAAAATTACCATAGACATAAATGCCTATGGTAATTTTCATTATTTAAAGACTAAATCTATAACCAGCACCCCATACCGTCTCAATGTATTGTGGATTACTTGTATCAATTTCAATCTTTTCCCTTATTCTATTAATATGTACCGTGACAGTTGAAGTATCTCCAAAAGACTCTTCTCCCCATATTCTATCCAGCAGTGTATCCTTAGAAAATACTATGTTAGGGTTCGATGCTAAAAATACTAATAATTCAAACTCTTTGTTAGCAAGCTTTATCTCAGTATCACCAATATAAACCCTTCTCGAATCACAATTTATACTTAATCTACCTATTGATATTATATTTTGTGATTTTCCATGTTCTTTATCCATGGAAGTAAGTCTCTCATATCTATTCATATGCGCTGTAACTCTTGCCACAAGTTCGCTTGGGCTAAAAGGTTTTACAATATAATCATCTGCACCAATTCCAAGACCTCTTATTATATAAATATCATCTTTTTTAGCTGTTACTAAAAGTATTGGAATTTCTTTTACTTTTCTTATTTCCTGACATATTTCAAATCCATCTTTCCCTGGAAGCATTACATCAAGCAAAATCAGATCATATTCTTTATTAATAGCCTTTTCTAATCCACTGACTCCCGTAAGAGCTATTTCTGCTTTAAATCCATTTATTTCAAGGTAATCTTGTTCTAACTCAGCTATACTTTTATCATCTTCTACAATCAATATTTTCTTCACAAAATATCCTCCCTTAAGTACTCATATACTACTCCATATAATCTAAAAATATAGGAAGTTTTATTATTATCACTAATCCATTATTATTTAAGGCTTCAATTTGACCTCTATGAGCTTCAATTATACTTTTAGAGATAGCTAGTCCAAGTCCACTTCCCTGACTTGGATTAGTTCTAGATGGATCTCCTCTATAAAAACTTTCAAAAAGCTTTGATAGCATTTCATCATTAACTCCATTTCCATTGTCACTAATTTCAATAACAATCCATTCATTCTCCTCATGTATTAAAATTTTACTTTTTTTATCTTCATTTTCATTATACTTAACAGCATTATCAAGTATATTAAATATTACTCTTCGTATCTCTCTGCAATCTATCTTAGCTTTAACATTTTCTGAACATTGATCTATATAAGAAATTTTAAGTCCTCTCTTATATAAATCTTCTTTTATATCCTCATACATTTTTTTCAAATATTCATTTATATATATTATATCAAAATCAAATGGATACTTCCCAGTATCTAATTTTGAGAATAAAAACAATCTATCTACTAACTCATCCATATCACATGCTTTCCTATGTATAGTGTATAGATATTTATTCACTTTTTCAGGAGTATTTGCAACTCCATCAATCAATCCTTCAACATATCCCTTTATTCCTGTTAAAGGTGTTCTTAAATCATGAGAAATTCCGGCCATAAGCTCTTTTCTATTTTCTTCATATCTTAATTTAGCTTGTACACTTTCTCTTAGCCTTATTCTCATTTCATCAAAATCATCGCATACTTGTTTGAATTCATCGTCATATTCATAATTCATATCAAAATCTAAATTACCATTTTTGATTTGATCTGCTCCATAACTTAAAAGTTCTAATGGTTCAATTACATTTTTATAAATTTTTGATGATAAAATTCCATTAGTCACAGTAACTATTATAACAGCCAAAACAATAACAACACCTATGTATCCAATCATAAAAGTTGTCATTTGCTCCCTTATATCAATGCGCAATGGTCTATAATCTGAATTTACTGCAATAATATTTAGCGGCTTGTTATTGTACATAAGACTATTTTTCACTAAAGAAAGTTCTTTCTTTTCTAAAACAAGTGAGTTTGATTTAATTAAAATATCTTCACCAATTTCTGAAATAGACTTATTATCACTCTCTGTTAAATTAGAAAAAATAACTTCCTTACCATATCTTATTATAAGATGATATCCTTTTGGTTGTAAAATTTTCTCTAAATCCTTTGGCAGGTTCTCAAGAAAATTCTTATCTTCTAATTTCTTCATATCTATTTTTATAGAATCTTGAATTATATATGCACCAGGATGATTTTCTTCAATAAAATTCATTTTCTCTTCGACTAATCTAAAGAACGGCTCTCTTATTACACCCGCTAAGATAGCAATAAGTATTACAGGTATTATAAGCATTAATATATTGGAAATTGTAATTCTTCTCTTTATAAACATTATTTCTCCTACCTTAAAATTATTGTATATAAAAATAAATTTAGAATAATACCTTTACATCTATCATTCTAGATACATATTTATTATTTGTAAAGAATCAGAATATATTATTACTCCAACAAATCTTTATATCTTTAAAAGTCAGACTAATTTATTTACATAAAATGTAAATAAATTGTTTTTATTTTAGAAAAATAAGTGTAAACTATTAAGTAAGAGAATTTATGGGATAAAAGTATGAGGTGATTGATTTGACAAAATTAAAAATACTATTAGGAGATATAACAAAATTAAAGTTTGATGCAATTGTAAATGCGGCTAATACTTCTCTTCTTGGAGGTGGTGGTGTTGATGGCAGCATTCATAAAGCATGCGGAAGCAGACTTTTAGACGAATGTAGAGATTTAAATGGGTGTCTCACTGGGAATTCAAAACTTTCTCAGTCATATAACCTTACGGAATTAGGGATTTATTGGATAATACACACTGTAGGTCCTATTTTTAGAAATAATGGCTCTGAAGAAAAGTATTTAAGACGTTCGTATAATTCAGCCTTAAATGTTGCTGCTAATTATGCTCATATATATCTTGAACAAAGTATGCAGGTTATTAATGATAACCTATACCGCTTTAGTGCGCCAAGTTTTATTGGAAATAAAAAGAAAGAAAATTTAATTACAGATGTAAAAACTTATATTGATGAACACCCTATTAAGACTATAGCTTTTCCATCTATAAGTACAGGAGCATATGGATATCCCCTTGAAAATGCGACTAGAGTTGCTTTAGATGAGATTACATCTTTTATAAATGAATATCCTGAAACTTTTGAGGAAATTGCAATGATATGCTATGATCAAAAAACTTTTGATACATTTAACAATGCTTATGAAAAATATTATGTAAATAATAATGCTGCTTTATAATACAATATTTTCTATAATATAAATAAAAAATAGGCATTCAAATATTAATTTTTAACATTTGAATGCCTATTGTCATATAGTTTTTTAAACAATGAAGCGTATATGAAATGGGGATTCATATACGCTTCTATAAATTTATAAGGGATTTTTATGGGTTTTATTAAACTTTAAATACATATCTATTGAATAGGGTGTTTCAATACAAAGTTATTTTTTAATTATGCGAAATATCTATCTAATAATCCTTTGAATGCTTTACCATGTCTAGCTTCATCTCTAGCCATTTCATGAACTGTATCATGTATAGCATCTAAGTTAGCTGCTTTAGCTCTCTTAGCTAAGTCAGTCTTACCAGCTGTAGCTCCATTTTCTGCTTCTACTCTTAATTCTAAGTTCTTCTTAGTTGAGTTTGTAACAACTTCTCCTAATAATTCAGCAAATTTAGCTGCATGTTCTGCTTCTTCGAAAGCTGCCTTTTCATAGTACATTCCTACTTCTGGATAACCTTCTCTATGAGCAACTCTAGCCATTGCTAAGTACATTCCTACTTCACAACATTCTCCTTCAAAGTTAGCTCTTAAATCTGCCATTATATCTTCTGAAGCACCTTGTGCTACACCAATTACATGTTCAGATGCCCATGTCATTTCTCCACTTTGTTCCATGAATTTTTCTGGTCCTACTCCACATACTGGGCACTTTTCTGGTGCTGCTTCACCTTCATATACATATCCACATACTGTACAAACAAACTTTTTCATAATTTTATTCCTCCTACACACATTTATAATTAACTATTTGTTATCTTTTGTTTTATCTTCTTGACAGTTTTTATTATATAATAATTATTATCCGTTGTAAATACCTTTTTTAAAAATTTTTTAGAAATTTTTTCTTTCTTATTGATTCTCTTCCATATAGTAATAAATACTGACATCTTTGTTTATTTCTCCACAAATATTTCATTTCCTCCTTACCCTTTAATAAATAAATGTTAAAATTATCTGAAATTTTACCTTCTTATATATAAACTATATTGAATAATAGTTTATAATTAAGATATAATTTATGATATCTTAATTTATATGAGGAGTGTTTTTATTGTTTGGATATGTTACTCCATTAAAGGGAGAACTAAAAGTAAAAGATTTTGGCAGGTTTAAATGTTATTATTGTGGTTTATGCTGCCACATAAAAAAGCAGTTTGGAAACATACCTAGATTGTCTCTCAATTATGATATGACTTTTTTAGGCTTGCTTTTAGATGCCTTAAATCCCGATGAAGTAGAAGTCGCTTCTCACAGGTGCATTCTTCATCCAACAGAAAAGAAAGTAGTTATAAGCAACAACAAAGCTGTATCATACGCTGCATATATAAATATATCTCTCTTTTACTATAAACTTGTTGATGATGTTCAAGATGACAAATTATTAAAAAGCAAAATTTTTGCTTCTGTATTAAATCCATATAGAAAAAAATTTCCAAAGTCAGTTTTAAAAATTGATAATGAAATTAAAATGTATTTAAATGAACTTTCAACATTAGAAAATAGTAAGTCTTTTTCTTCATTAGATGAAATATGTGATCCATTTAGCAAACTTGTAGGTACTGTTTTTAAAAATTATCCTTATGAACTAACTGATGATTCTGATACACTTCGGGATACACTTTACACATTAGGATATTCTATAGGTAAATGGATTTATCTAATTGATGCTCTTGATGATTTAAAAAAAGATCTTGAAGATAAAAAATTCAATCCAATTAATTTTTTATATAATAAAGATAATATGATATATGAAGAATTTATAGAATCTATTAAACCTCGTATTGAATTTACCATATTAAATTGTGGATACAGCATAAAAGATAATTTAATGACTTTAAATCTAAATAGAAATAAAGATATCTTATATAATATTGTTGAACTTGGATTGATGGATAAATATATAAAAGTTATTAATCATCCTGATGATACTAATGAAACAAAAAGGAGTGACTTATAAAATGAACCCATACGAAATATTAGGCGTAAATCCTGGTGCAAGTCAGGATGAAATAAAAAGTGCCTATAGAAAACTTATAAAAAAATATCACCCAGATCAATACGGAGACAATCCATTAAAAGAATTAGCTCAAGATAAACTTATCGAAATAAATAAAGCATATGAAATGCTTACAAAAGATTCTGGTAAATCAAATAATTATAACAATAATACATCATCATCTTGGAATTCAAATTCTAGTAATAACTACTCTAATAATACTTTCAATGATTTTCAAGACGTAAGAAGAATGATACAAAATCGTAATTTTGCAAATGCAGAACAAAGACTAAATAGCATTAATAATAGAAATGCTGAATGGCATTTCTTATACGGAGTTGTTATGTACAATAAAAACTGGTATGATTCTGCTCTAGACCATATAAATACAGCTGTAAGTATGGATCCTAACAACTTTGAATACAGACAAACATTAAATTCTCTAAGACAAAGAGGCAATAATTTTTCAAATCAATATTACAGAACCACAAGAACAAATAACAATGATGCTTGCGATTGCTGTATTAATTTATGGTGTTTAGATACATTATGTGAGTGTACAGGCGGAGACTTAATAGGCTGCTGCTAATAAATTTAAGGGAGGTTCAATATGAAATCAAATAACATTGCTCAAAGCGGAATATTAATTGCACTGACTCTTGCTGTTCTATATTCCACTTCATTACTTCCCATAAGCACTTTATCGATTTTAACTATTGCATCATGTTTAATTCCAATATCAATCATAAGAACATCTTTAAAAAATACTATACTAGTTTATTTATCATGTAGTATATTAAGCTTTTTTTTAGTACCAATTAATATCTCCATACTATATACACTTTTTTTCGGAATTTATGGAATATTAAAATTTTTTATAGAAAAAATGCACAACATGGTTTATGAAATAATATTGAAGCTCATTACATTCAATGTACTTATGTTTGTTATTTATATAATATTTAATCTTTTTGTAGGTTTCAAAGCTGAGATTTCACTTTGGCTTATGATACTAATAGCACAAGCTGCTTTTTTATTATATGATTATGCATTGACTCTGATAATATCTTATTTTTTAAATAAGGTTAACAAACATTTATAAAAAGAAAAACATAATTCATTATTGTTTGAATTATGTTTTTCTTTTATTACTTATATTAACTATTTCCATTATATATACGTTCTAAGTCTTTAAGAAATTTCACTGTCTTTACTGGAGTTTTACCAATAGATGTTTCTCCTGCCAGTAAAAAACCTGTAACTCCATTTTTAATAAAATTGTAAACACTTTCAACCTCAGAAAGCTGTGGAATTTTACCAGATTTCATACTATTAAAAATATGTGTCCCAATAATTAAATCTTTTTCCTTATTCTTTGATACTTCTCTTATTATTCTCTCTTCATATATAGGAGTTTCTTCAATTGAAGTTTCAGGAATCAAATCCCCTCTCCCTATTACAATTCCATCAGCTTCCTTTAATATATTTTTTATATTGTTTGCGCCATTTGAAGTTTCTACCTTTGCCCATATCTTTATATTCGTTTCATCACCTTTATGATCTTCTATAAATTTTTTTACCTCTTTTACATCTTGGGCACTTTCAACAAAAGACTGACATATAATATTTACATTATTTCTAATCCCCCATATTATAGCTTTCTTATCTTCTTTACTAAGTGATAACATACTCCTATTAAAGCCCTTTATATTGCATCCTTTCCCCTTACGAATAACACCACCTTTTATTGCTTTTGCTCTTATAAGTTCATCATTTTTTTCTATCACTTCAAAAATCATAGTGTTATCCTTTATTGAAATACTGCTAAATTCATTTTCATGTAACATATCATTCTTAATATTGAGAGGTATTATTTTAATCCTATATTGATTAATTACTGTTTTTATTATTTCATATTTATCTTCTCCGCAAAAGAATATTTCCTCTCCATCATAGATTTTATATATATATTGAAATTTATTTGATATTCTTAATTTAGTTCCAGAAGTATCAATCATTATACTTATGTCAGGTTTTATTTCTCTTGCAGTCTTTAAAAATTCTAGGAATTCATCATTACTACCATGAGCAAAGTTAAACCTCAGAGCATTTGCTCCACCATCTATTATCCCCTTGAGCACAGTCCTATCCTTAACTGTTGGTCCAACAGTACCTATAATATACATGTCATCCTCCAAAATATCACTACTGTTTATTAATATTAATTTATAGAAATAATTATCACAGTTACTTTTATAAGTATTTCAAATTACTTATTGTCTATAATGTATTATTGTTCTAAAAAAATTATGTCATGAATAAATTAATATGGTTAAAACTAATATATAGGAGGATTTATGTTTAAGAAGTTTTTACTGCCATTATTGCTATTACTGGTTTTAAGTCTAAATGGATGTATTTCTCAAAATTCTAAATACATAAATTTTACTTCCAAACCAAACAATCATTACTATACAGATGAACTTAAAAATAAAATATTAAACAACGAAAAGTTTTCTTTATCAGTATTTGATACAAATTTATATAAAGAAATTCCTGTAAACAAAGATGAATTTGTAATAATTGATAACTTTCTTACTTCTATTTCTTCTGATAATTACCTTCAATATGATTCTAAGCCAGATGCAAAAGAGATATATAGAATCACTATTTCATTTGATGATTTTAAATATTTAATTCGCGTATATGACTCTTCAATCGTTGCCATTTCTCCATGGGATGGAAATTATCAAGAAGATATTATTTCAATGGAAAATATTCCTCTACGCTATAATTTGCTTGATTTTTGTAACCACATACAAAACAAACCTATTCAAAAAAATTAAGAAAAATACTGCATTAGATATATTCTTATCTATGCAGTATTTTTTTTACGCAATTCTTATTATATATTCATCTATTTCTATAAATTTCTATACTTTTATTTTTAATATTATGTTATCATATTATTAAAATTCATATTTGGCAAATAGTATTAAATCAAAACTTTATATCATATATATATTTCAATTATAAATTTACATATGGCCTTAAAATTCAATAAGGCTTTCATTCATAAATTATTACCTTATAAACTGAAAAACATAATATATATTTTATAAAAAATACATAGATCTATTGGCTAGATATATACAAAAAATATATTAGGGGGTTTTATTGCATGGTTAAAGTAGATTTCCATGTTCATACATCTGCTTCAGATGGAATTTTATCACCAAGGGATATTGTTAAACGTGCTAAGATGAACGGTGTTAAATTCCTTGCCATAACAGATCATGATACATTAACTGGTCTTGATGAAGCAATCTCTGAAGGTCTTAACCAAAAAATCAAGGTAATACCAGGAATAGAATTATCTACTCAGCATAATAATGAAAGTGTACATGTTCTAGGCTTTTTCAAAGGGAATTCCTTTAAAAATTCAGAACTTATTCATGAACTTAATAAGATAAAAAATCACAGAATAATAAGAGCAAAAAAAATCATCGAAAAACTTAAAGATGAATTTAATATTTCTATAAATTTCGATGATATTGTAAAACATTCTAAAGATACCGTTGCAAGGCCTCATATTGCCAGAGCAATAATCAATGCAGGCTATGATTACTCTCAAGATTATATCTTTGATAATTTTATAGGTAAAGGCTGTAAAGCTTATGTACCCACTTTAAAATTATCTACTGAAGATGGAGTTCATTTATTAAAAAAATATAATGCACTAGTTTTTCTAGCCCATCCAAAATTAATTAATCAATCTTCTATAAAAGATTTTTTAAATATGAACTTTGATGGAATTGAAGCTGTTTATTGTCAAAATACAACTGATGAAACAACTTATTACCTTAACATTGTAGATACTAATAATATGCTATCATCATGCGGTTCAGATTTTCATGGTGATATTGTTAACGATACAAGACATGGTGATATTGGATCTATGGAACTTTCAGAAAAATATTTAAAACCTTTATTAGATGCTTTAGACATTCCTATGACTATATAATAATATTATTAAACAAAAAAATCGCCAAGGCGACTAAGTTATAGAAATATATTACAAAGTTAACTTTATTAAAAGTAATTATTAAAAAAATACTAAGATTACACAATGTATAACATAGGTAATCTTAGTATTTTTGTTATGCTTCTATTAAGAATGCTCTATAACCCTTCATAGTTTCGTAAATATCAACTTTACTAGCTACTTCCCATGGTGCATGCATATTGTGAAGAGCTACTCCACAATCAATAACTTCCATATTATATTGTGCTAAAATATATGCTATTGTTCCGCCTCCACCAGCATCTACTTTTCCTAATTCTGCTGTTTGGAAAGATACATCATGCTTTTCCATAATACTTCTAAGCTCAGCCATATATTCAGCATTAGCATCATTACATCCAGATTTTCCTCTTGCTCCAGTATATTTATTAAATACCATTCCTCTTCCAAAGAATGCTGAATTTTTCTTTTCCATTACACTTGGATAGTTTGGATCAAATGCCGCACTTACATCTGAAGAAAGCATTTTTGAATTTGAAAGACATCTTCTTAATTTTAAGTCAGAATATCCTTCATATTTATCTATTATTTCTGCAACTGCATTTTCAAAAAATCTCGAATGCATACCTGTTGCACCAACGCTTCCTATTTCTTCTTTATCTACTAATAGACAACAGCATGTTTTATCACTTTCAGTTATATCAAACATAGCCATTAATGAAGTATATGAACATACTCTATCATCATGACCATAAGCCATAATCATACTTCTATCTAATCCATAATCTCTTGCTTTACCTGCTGGAACAACTTCAATTTCAGCTGATAAGAAGTCATCTTCTTCAATATCATATTTTTCTTTTAATATTTTTAATATGTTAGCTTTAACTGCTTCTTTTTCAGTTTCTTTTAGAGGCATGCTTCCTACTAATACATTTAAATCTTCACCTTCAACAACCTTGTCAGCTTTTTTACCTAATTGTTCTCCTGATAAATGAACAAGTAAGTCTGAAACACCTACAACTGGATCATTTTCATCCTCACCTACACATATATCAACTATAGTTCCATCTTTCTTTACTACTACTCCATGAAGAGCTAAAGGAAGTGTAACCCATTGGTATTTTTTTATTCCACCATAATAGTGAGTATCTAGTAATGATAATTCACTATCTTCATATAATGGATTTTGCTTTAAATCAAGTCTTGGAGAATCAATATGTGCTCCTAAAATCTTTAATCCACTTTCCATTGGTTCACTTCCAACAATAAATAAAGCTACTGCCTTTCCTTTATTATTTACATAAACCTTATCTCCAGCACTTAACTTTTTATTATTTTTTATTATATCTTCTAAATCCTCATATCCTTGTTGTTTTGCAAGGCTGATTATTTCAGTTGCACATTCTCTTTCAGTTTTGCATTTAGACATAAAGTCCTTATACCCATTACAAAAATCAAAAATTTCTTCTACTTGCTTTTCTGTATATTTAGTCCATGCATTTTTGTTAAAATCTTTATTATTACTCATATAAAAAACTCCTTTTTCAATAGTTTGTTACTTGTCACTTATATTATTCATTCTGCTTTCTATGATGTCTACAGGCGTAATATCTGACATTAAGTTATATCTATAATTTACTGCTGCTGCTTCTATTATAACTGCAATATTTCTTCCTGGTCTTACTGGCACAGTTAATTTTTTTACATTAATACCTAATATATTCATGTATTCATCATCTATACCAAGTCTATCATAATCATTATCATCTTTCCAATGTTCAAAATGCATTACAAGTCTTATTTCTTTTTGTTGAACTACAGAACTTAATCCATATAAAGTGGTAACATCTATTATTCCTATACCTCTTACTTCTAACATACCAATTGTTATCTTAGGAGATGTTCCTATTAACTGACCATCAATTTCTCTTATATCTACAGCATCATCTGTAACAAGTCTATGACCTCTTTTAATAAGTTCTAATGCTGTTTCGCTTTTACCTATTCCACTTTCTCCTGTGATTAGTATTCCTATTCCTGATACGTCAACTAATACTCCATGAAGTCTAGTTTCAGGTGCAAGCTTATCTGCAAGATATATTGTAGTTTTACTAATAAACTGTGTAGTTACAAGACTAGTTCTAAGTACCCAAACATTATGTTTCTCTGCTTCTTTTAAAAACTCTTTATGTGGCTCTAGATCTCTTGTAATGATCAAACAATTAATATCAAAAGTAAAATACTTCTTAACCCTTTTTTTTCTTAATTCAATCTGCATGTCATCTAAAAAGCTCCATTCAGCTTTTCCAATAACCTGAATTCTTTCTGGTGCAAAATAATTATAAAATCCGGCCAATTGAAGACCAGGTCTATTTATATCGTTTACTGATATTTCAACCTCTTCGTTTCCATGTACTAAGATTTCTAAATTAAAATCATCAATTAGTTTTCTTACATTAACTCCCAATCCTATCATCCTTTTTTACTATTTTTTAATTTCTATACTATCTAACTGAGCTCTAAAATTTCTTTTTACATTATCTATATATCTTTTTCTAAGAGCTGCTTGTAATTCTTTTTCTTCATTATTTAATTCTCTTTCTTGACTAGTTTTATATAATGAATTTATCTTTTCTACAACTTCCTCTATTTTCATCTTTTGAATATCCATAATAATCATCCTTTCTCTCTTATATCACTAATTTTACCTATTTTGAAGTATATAATCAATATTAAATAATTCGACACCAAATAATCTTTTAAGGAAATTCGTGTCAAACGATTTTATTAACATTTTTATCCATTTATGTATTATTGTGTTTATTAATTTATTCTTTTTTATACTTTTTAAAGCTTTTTGATTGATTTTTGCTAAATATTGTCATTAATTGTACTACAAAAACCTTTTACAAATTCCCCCTAAATGTTTATAATATATTTATACAATTTATCCATTTATAGTAAAAAGAGGTGAATATATGAATTTTTTAGTATTAACTAAACTTAAAATGAGTATTTTAATAAGAAAACATATTCTTAGCATGTTACTTATATTTCTGCATCCTACTGCAAAAATAATGGTTTTTTTATCACAAGATTTGGACAAGTACATTGTGCTATATCAAAAAAGGCTATTTTCAATATATATACATAATAATATGTCTAACAAGGGAAATAAGTTTGTTGCTTGATAATATCTATTTTCTATCGTTGTTATTACCAAATTTGTATTTACATTAGATATTATCTAGAAGATATGTCTTAGATGTAAATGTTCAAATCAATAGTTACTTATTGAAAAACTTTAATCAATAAGTAACTATTGATTTTTTTATGTTAATAATACCATAAAATTTTATGCAAAAAAACACCTCATTTCTGAGGTGTTGATTTCAAAAGTATAGTTCCCAACATGCCGTTCACTTAAATATTCAAAACCTGCGCCTCGCAGGTGGGTTAAGCGCAACTCACGTCTGTCTTCTTCTGATACCTATAAAAGTTAAATGAAGCCCGACATCTTTAAGTATATTGCAAATCCCGATAATGTAATGTAGGTTGAATATCGTAAGTTTAGCGCACATCTCAGGAAATCTATGATTTTATTATAGCATAACTTTTTATATTTTCAATAGTATTTTCAATATTCTATGCTTCCATTTTTTACTGCACGTAATCGTTTAAAATGTCTTCCATTTCACTTTCGTCCATTTCTGCTGAAAATACTGCTACAAACCTAAGATATCCTAGTTCTCCACTTTCCATTACAAGAGATTTATATTTCCCTTCAATTTCAAATTCCTCTGCTGCATCTTCTACTATAGATTCAACATTATCATCAGCTATATCCTTTAAAAATGGTATATAATAGTCATTATACCATTCATCACTTTCTGCTTCAAAATCACTTTCTTCATTAGAATAACTTTTTGCTGCCATTAACTCATCTTTATCAAAGTCATAGTAAAATTTCAACAAAATATAGTCATCTTCTTGCTTTATTTCTTCAACATCAGATAAATCATTATCTTCTAAAAAGCTTTTTATTTCAGAAATATCCAATTTTAGTCACCTCATCTTTTAGTATAATAAATTTTTATATTCTTTTTTAATTGCTTCAAACTCATTATCATCTTCAACAAGATTAAGTTCTTCTTTTCCTTCTTCATTTATATCAATTCTAAAAGCAAACATATCATCATTATCTTCTTCTACTGGAGATAATAAAAGATATCCTTGTTCCTCTAAATAAATCTTTGCTATTGCTTCAAAATCTACTTTATTTCCATCTTCATCTCTAAATGACATTATTTCTTTTTCTTCCACTATGCTCACCTCATAATTTATTAGAATAAAATATATTTGTATCATAGACTATTATCTTAAACTCTAAACACAATATATTAGAATTCTACATTTTTATTTTAACTATTCTAAGTTTATTATATGATATTTCATATATTTGTCTATATGTTTTTTTATTTAATATTTCTTTTTAACAATAAATCAGTAAATTTTTCTCTATTTATATTAAGTTTTTTATTAAAAGTTATTATTGTATAATCTAATTATTTTTAATATTTCCAAAACAAATAAAATCCAGAATCAATTTAAGATGTATACTTAAACTAATTCTAGATTTCTATTGATTTATTATTAACATGTTTGTTGTGTAGTAAACTCTCCAAAAGCCCCATATATATCTTTATTTCTTGATTTAGCAACAGCCTTTACTATTGCGTAAGCTATTATACCATCAACCATATGATGCATAATACTTCCAACTAAAGTAACAATAAGAGCCCAGTTAAGTGCTAATCCTATAAAAGGTATTGCTACAATCATTTCTAAGAAACCATGAATTGGAGCTGTAATAAGAACAGCTTGTGCATAACTTCTATTTTTTATAATTATTTTAGCACCAATATATCCAACTATTATATGAGTTGCAGCTCTAGCTACTACAACAATTGGAAGTCCTGTGATGGCAAATCCAAGTGTTGACCCAATACCTACAATAACGGCTACAAAAGGTGAAATTAACATTGATAGCATCATAGGAACATGAGCCGCCAAAGTAGCTGTAAATGCTGGTGGTACAAATATCTTTAAAAATGAAAACTGAATAGGAATAATAATTGCTAGTGCAGTAAGAAGTCCTGCATATACCATTTGTTTAACTTTATTATTCATTATATAAATCCCCCTCGATTTTTATATAAATATTATTTTTAATATTCACTATGTACGAAGACTCACATAGCTTAAATTAATATACTTGGAAATGCATTAATTTATAAAGCTATATTTATATATACTAGTGTATATACATTAGTATATATAAATATATTTCTCAAGTAAAGTTATTTGCATAATTTTAAATTATACAAAATTTAAAACATTTACATTTATTTTTTTTATAATATTAATCCATATTTCTATAACTAAATTCATAAGTACGCATCTTTTTAACAGTACAGTTGTCTTATAATCTTATTAACTTTATAATATATTTATCATGATTTTCACAAAAGGAGGCGTTTAAAGTGGAAAATATAACTATGCTTGGTACAGGCTCTGCTATGGTTACAAAATGTTATAATACATGCTTTACCATTTCTAATGATAATGAACATTTTTTAGTAGATGCTGGTGGAGGAAACACAATACTTTCTAATTTAGAAAAAGCAGATATTTCAATAAGTAATATACATAATATGTTTATATCTCATAACCATAATGATCATATACTTGGAGCTGTATGGGTCATAAGATCTGTAGCTAACTCAATGCTCAATACAAAGTATAATGGAGTGTTTAATATATACTGCCATAAAAAATCTATTGAAGCATTAAAAAGTATCTGTTCTTTTGTTCTTCAAAAGAAATTTCTAAAACTATTTGATGATAAAATACTTTTCCATGAAATATGCAATAATACTTCTGTTAACATTTTAGGAAGACCTACAACTTTCTTTGATATAAACAGTACAAAAGAACTTCAACATGGATTTACAACTATTCTTGAAAGCGGAAAAAAGCTCACATTTTTAGGTGATGAACCTTATAGAGATGAATTACTACAATATTGCTATAATACAGATTTTCTTATGCATGAAGCATTTTGCCTTTATTCTCAAAAAGATATTTTTAAACCATATGAAAAGCATCATGCAACTGCAAAGGATGCATGCATAAATGCTCATAAATTAAATGTAAAAAACATTATCTTATATCACACTGAGGATAAAAATTTAGTTCAAAGAAAAGAATTATACAAAAAAGAAGGTAAAGAAGAATTTAAAGGAACTATATTTGTTCCTGATGATTTAGATGTTATATCATTAAGTTAATAAGGTAATTAATAACTAAAAATACAATAATAAAAAGCTGCTTTAAAATAAAATGTACCCTTTGTCAAGGACAGTTTAAAAAAAGTCTAAGCAACATTAAGAA
>OGRV01000080.1_pt1 | contig 51050 bp, 45 predicted proteins | sample 1573731 | NCBI WGS metagenome assembly OGRV01 (sample SAMN03295828, study PRJEB24534) | human gut metagenome | isolation source: fecal sample 3 from infant 4 | host: Homo sapiens | place: USA: Pittsburgh, PA | collected 2014-07
GCAAGGTTGTATTCACGACCACCACGTTCGTCGGTGTTACCCTGAATCTGAATGCTCACATCAGGATGAACCTTGAGGAACTGAGCGTGAGCCTGAACAGCAGGAGCATACTTCTGTTCGACTTCATAGGAGTCAAAGCCGAAGTACACGGAACGCTGGGAGAGAGGATTGGATGGATCAGCAAACGGGTTAGTGATACCGTTACCGTTAGCAGAAGCGGCATTTTCACCAGACAAGGCACCTGCCTTATCAGCGTCGTCGAGAGAAACACTCGAACAACCAGTCAACACTAAAGCCAAAGCAAGAGCGGAAGCGCCCACTTTCAATGCGAAAGTCATGATTAATAAACTCCTTGTTTATTTATCATTGAACGCCAGTCCCCAATACGAGAACAGTTTTAGCGTTCAAAAAAGATGTTATTTTGATCAATATTCTTGATCATGTTTTGTTGAAAAATCTTTCGTCTCTAACGGATCTTGAGTCCGTTTTCGTCCAGATTATTTCAGGATTGGTCCCCAACTCGGTTCACGAATGTTACCCTCGCTCGTGATACGTGTATTGAGTCGTCCATCCCTGGAAGCTGTGCCTAAAACACCGCGTCCGCCTTCTTCTGTGGCGTACACCAAGAAGCGGCCGTTGGGAGCAAACGAAGGCGATTCATCGTACTTTGAGTTCGTCACATAAATCGACTGACCAGTTTGAAGATCCATCACTGCTGTACGGAATTGACGATCGACACGCGAAATATAAGCCAAATAGCGCCCGTCTGCACTAATATCTGGACTAATTGCGTAACTAGATCCAAAGGTTACTCGCTCAACATTGTCCCCAGACAAAGTTTGACGGTAAATTTGCGGAGATCCCCCGCGATCACTCGTGAAATAGACGTACTGACCATCCTTCGAGAAGGCTGGTTCGGTGTCGATACCGTAGCTATGCGTGAAGCGACGTAGGCCCGTACCATCTGCATTCATCAAATAGATCTGAGTGAGACCGTCGCGAGAAAGCGCAACGGCAAGCTCGCTACCCGTACTCGAGAACGCTGGAGCGGAATTATTACCTGAGAAAGCCGCGACCGCACGACGCTGTCCCGTAGCAAGATTCTGCACAAAAACGATCGGCTTCTTACGTTCAAAGCTCACATAGGCCAGACGAGTACCATCTGGAGACCAAACAGGCGAAATAATCGGTTCCGCAGACTGTAGAGCAATACGAGCGTTATAGCCATCGGACTCACTAACCACCAATTGGTAGCTACGTTTTCCGACTTGAGAAACATAGACAAGCTGAGAAGCAAAGAACGGACCATTGCCCGTCAAGTTGCTATAAATACGGTCAGCAATGCGATGAGCCGTCAAACGTAACTGTTGGTCACCCGATACCAAACCAAAAGTATCCAACGACGTCCCAGAAATCGAGTCATACAAATAGTAATGGACGTCCCAACGGTCTCCCTGACGCGTCACCGCACCAACAACGACAGCATTTGCGCCATTTTGGGCGAACTGTGTCAGGTTGGACGGTTTTGCCAATTCCTCTGGCTTGATCGTCAAGCCATTGTTCACAATACGAAACGCACCAGAGCGTTCTAAATCAGCCGCAATAATGCTGTGAACGGATTCAGGCGCCACGTCTCCTCCCGCAAAGGGCACAACGGCAATCGGATACTGATTGCCGCCCACTCCAATAATGGAAATATTCAACTGACCCATGGCTGGGAATGAGGCGGCTAGTCCTAAAAGTCCACCTGCTTGCAATACTGTGCGGCGTTTGAAATTCAAGCTATGCACACAAACTCCTTCAACTAATCGTTCAATGAGTTTCGAAAAAAAGTTTAAATTCGCTTCAATTTACAACAAAGGGAGCGACTTAGCGCTCCCTACAGCTGTGTTTTTTGAAAACAAACACTACTTAGCGTATCTGTTTTCTAAGATCTGTTTTCTAAGCATAGAAAAGTCGGTTAGTGACGGAAGTGGCGTTCGCCCGTAAAGACCATCACGATACCACGTTCATCAGCAGCGGCAATCACCTCGTCGTCTCGGATCGAACCACCTGGCTGAATAACAGCAGTTGCACCAGCATCCACCACCACATCGAGGCCGTCTCGGAATGGGAAGAATGCATCCGAAGCTGCCACAGAACCTTCAAGCGAGAGACCTGCTTCTTCAGCCTTGATAGCGGCGATACGAGCGGAGTCCACGCGGCTCATCTGACCAGCCCCAACACCTAAAGTCATTCCGCCCTTGGCGTACACTATGGTGTTGGACTTCACAAAGCGAGCCACATTCCAGGCAAACATCATGTCAGCAATCTGCTCAGAGGTCGGCTGACGCTTCGTCACAACGCGCAAATCAGCTTCTGAGCAAAGCTGAATATCAGGTGTCTGCACCAAAATACCACCACCAACGCGCTTGAAGTCAAAGTCATTCTGAGCCTTACCGTTAGCCACAGTCAGCAAACGAAGATTCTTCTTTTCTTCGAGCACTGCACGAGCTGCTGGTTCAAAAGACGGAGCAATGACAACTTCAGCAAACTGATTGATGATATGTTGAGCAGCCTCCTCGGTCACCTCTCGGTTAAAAGCGATAATGCCACCGAAGGCAGACTTACTATCGGTCAAGAAAGCCTTCTGATAAGCTTCTGCTACATCAACACCGATACCTACACCACAAGGGTTGGCGTGCTTGATAATCACGCAGGCTGGAGAAGTGAAGGAACGAACGCATTCCCAAGCTGCATCACTGTCGGCAATATTATTGTAAGAAAGCTCTTTCCCATGAAGCTGGGTATAGCCCGCCAAGAGACCAGGAGCCACAGAAACTTCACGATAAAAGGCGGCACTCTGGTGCGGATTTTCCCCGTATCGCATGTCCTGTACTTTCGTCCATTGACGCGTCAAAACAGCAGGATATGGCGTAGCCACTGCGCCCGCATCATCCAAACGCGTAAGGTAGTTGGTGATCATGCCATCATAGCGAGCGGTATGAGCAAAAACCTTTTTTGCCAAAACTAAACGAGTAGCGGCAGTTACTTCGCCCTTCTCCTTGATTTCGTCAACGATAGCACGATAATCAGTCGGATCGACGACCACAGCCACAGATTCATGGTTCTTAGCGGCGGCACGGATCATCGTTGGCCCGCCAATATCGATATTTTCGATGGCTTCGGCAAAAGTACAACCAGGCTTAGCAATGGTCTGTTCAAAGGGATAAAGGTTCACACAGATGATATCGATGAGGTCGATATTGTGTTCTTGGAGAGCTGCCATGTGGGCAGGATCAGGGCGACGAGCGAGAATACCAGCGTGGATCTTGGGGTTCAACGTTTTCACGCGACCATCTAGCATTTCAGGGAAGCCAGTATAGTCAGCTACCTCTTGGCAAGGAATGCCTTCTTGCGTAAGCAACTTAGCGGTACCACCAGTGCTGAGGATATGGTATCCGAGTGCATGCAATTCTTTTGCAAACTGCACGACGCCAGTCTTGTCAGAGACGCTAATCAAAGCTTGTTTTTTCATAGAGTATTTCCTTATAAATAAAAAAACTAGTTCCACTGAATCTCGTATTTCTCGAGCTTCTTGTGGAGGGTATTTCGATTGATTCCTAACAATTTGGCCGCCTTGCACTGATTACCATCGCATCGACGCATCACATAGACGAACAACGTCTTTTCGACCGCATCAATCACGAGCGGATACAAAGGATGAGGCTGCTCCCCATTGAGCTGTGCAAAGTAACGATCCAACTGGCGAACTATCGCCACATCAAGGCGAACTTCTTGACTCTCTATAAGGTCAAAAGCCGAGTCACCCACTGGTTCAGTGATAACTTGCGTGAGCAAATCGGTAATAGCTTCTCTTTCGCGTGCCATAAAGTTCTACCTAAAACATTCTTCAAAAAAGGTTTCTACGAGAGCCATCTGTTTATCTGCGTCACGGGTTTGACATATTTCAGTGAGTACCACGCGAGAGCCTTCAATGGCGTCCAAGTAGTGGAGCAGGTGTTTTCTAATAGTCACCGCTCCGCGATCTGCTCCGTAATAGTCATAGTGGCGGCGCATATGTTCGAGCACCACCTCTCGTCTATCTTTTAAATTAGGAATTTTAGCCTCTTTGCTATAGCCTAGTTCGTGGGCAATCTGACTAAAAATCCAAGGATTGCCGTAAGATGCGCGCCCGATCATGACGCCGTCAGCGCCTGTTTTTTTCATCACGTCTTTCGCCTTTTGAGCCGAAGTAATATCTCCATTGGCTATCACTGGAATTTGCACACTTTGCTTTACTTCAGCAATGGTGTCGTACTCTGCTTCACCTCGGAAAGCATCGGCGCGTGTACGACCGTGCACCGTCAACATTGCAATTCCTTCGCTCTCAGCGATGTGTGCAATATTAACGGCGTTTTTGTGTTCTGGCGACCAACCAGTACGCATTTTGAGTGTAACGGGAATATCCACTGCATTGACAACTGCATGCAGAATTCTGGCCACGAGTGGCTCATCTTTCATTAATGCACTACCGCACGCGGTTTGGAGAACTTTTTTGGCTGGGCAACCCATATTGATATCGACAATTTGGGCACCAGAATCTTGAGCATATTGAGCAGTCCGGGCAAGTTGTTCGGGAATAGCACCGACCAACTGTACAACGCGCAGACCACTTTCAGAGGCTTCAGCCCAACGTGTTGAGCTCTTTTTGCTGTCACGCAAATCTGGCTTCGAGCTTGTCATCTCACCCACAGCATACCCAGCCCCGAGCGATCGGCAGATCTCTCGGTAGGGTAAATCAGACATGCCAGCCATTGGGGCCAACATGACTGGAACGTCTACTTGATAACAGGCTAACTGCACGGATACGTCCTCGATCTAAGCTTTCCAGCTCTACATGGATTGCGTAATGTGAAGTGGGATCTTAAAAATTGCCCATTATTGTACGCGAGAGTACCCTGTGAACGCAGTAAAAAATCAGCTTTGTCTGACCTAGTCATTGCGGAGTGCTTCGTTGGCTTTCGCGAGTTCTTCAAAATCCCCGACATTTAGCCAAAGTCCTTCATAAAGTTCCCCACTCACCAAATCTGCATCAACACACCCCCAAAGCCACGGAAAGAGTTTAGATCGCTCTTCTGGCAGATCTTTGAAAATGTCGGCACGATAGAGACCTAAACTTGAAAAAGTCAGTGATGTACTTACACGAGAAACAATGCCGTGCTCAAGACTCATGTCGCCTTTGAGGTGGTACGGAGGATTAGGAACCAAAACAAGATGTGCCGCACGTTGATGGGAAAGGAGCTCTTTTTCCGCCAAAATGAAACTGGTATAGTCATAGTCCGTGACGATGTCTCCCGCCACCACCAGGAAACTTTCCTCATCCTCATCAGTTAAAAGAGGCAGGGCTTTCACGATGCCACCCAACGTTTCTAGTGCCTCTTCTGCACTATTGCCTTCATTCGAATAACGTAGCTGAACGCCAAAATCACTCCCATCCCCTAGATGCGCCTCTAAAAGACGAGCTCCATGAGCAGTATTAATCACCATTGAGGTGATCCCGGCCTTTTTGAGAGCTTTAATCTGGCGCACAACCATAGGTTCCCCAGCTACAGAGACGAGTGGCTTAGGGAGAATCTGGGTTATGGGACGCAAACGACGCCCCTCACCAGCACAAAGAATTAGTGCTTTCATGAAACTGCTCTCGCGCTAGAAGGCATACCCGACCTGGGCTTCAGACCCTTCCAGGTTGTCAATCAAATGCTGCAAGGGAGAGAGCGCAATGTAGCGACGCGCTGTATGACGGATATATTCAATGAAACGTGGCGTATCTGCAAGATACTTCGGCTTGCCATCACGATAGTTGAGTCGAGCAAAAATGCCTGCGACTTTGAGGTGTCGTTGTAACCCCATAAATTCCACATCGCGGTAAAACTCGCTAAAGTCTGTGGGAATAGGGATACCGACTTTACGAGCTTTTTCCCAATAACGAATCGTCATATCGAGCACAAAGCTCTCATTCCAGGAAATAAAGGCATCTCGCAAGAGTGAAGCAATGTCGTAACTCACAGGGCCAAAAAGTGCATCTTGGAAATCAAGAACAGCCAGCCCTTCTGGCGTCACCATGAAATTACGAAGCATGAAATCACGGTGTACAAACACTCGATGCTGAGCTGTGACGTTGTCGAGAATCGCCTTCACAGACATATCCCACCACTCTTGCTCTTGCTCGTCCCACGTAACTGCGCGATGGCGAGCAACATACCACTCTGGGAAAAGATGAATTTCGCAATTGAGCACTTCACGGTCATAAGGAGGCAGAACACCAGGACGAGAAATCGATTGCCAGTTCACCAAAATATCAATCGCTTCTTCCATGATGGCGCGCGCATTATTTTCGTCTACGACATTGAGCGCAGTCTGCGTCCCTAAGTCATTAAGGAGCATGAGTCTTTGTTCAGTATCGGCCTCTTTAATTTGAGGCACTTTGATGCGGGCTTCGTCTCCCATGAGACGATCAATTTGAAGGAAGGCATCAAAACTCTCTTGTGTTTCTCGCGAGGCATCCATCGCGATCAGACTCTTTCCTTCTTGAGTATCAATGCGCCAATATTCACGAAAACCTGCATCACTACTCGCCTTTCTAAGTGTAGAGAGTACAAGACCGTAGCTCGAATCGAGCCCAGAAAGCCATTTTTGAAGCGTTTCGGAAGCCGTTGTTGCCGAACTAATCATACGCTAACCTTTATTCTTTGAGATCTCTTTGCATTCTTTCTGCGTAAATGCAGTCTGAACGCTTATAATCGTTAGAAAATTTCTGCCAGCTATATTATAGAGTGATGGTTCATCTGTCACCTTTAATCACAGGTTCTACCCATGTATCGTTCAAGACCCCGACAAATTGTCCTTTGTCTTGCTTCTGCTCTTGCGCTTTCGTACGCTCTTCCCTCATTGAGCGCGACGACTCTTCAGCTTCAATCGGTCACTTCGCTTGATCCGAAAAACCTCACCAATGATGATGGCAATATGGCGAGTGTGGTTTCGGCTGACCGCATTGAGGGCAACCCCGAAGATCAATTGCATTTGATCGGAAATGCCGAAGTGCGCCGCGGTGGCGCTATTCTCAAGGGGGATCGCATCACATATACACAGGCCACCGACGAGGTGGAAAGCGTTGGGAATGCTCGCCTTTATCGCCTCGGTACTTCCTTCTCCGGTCCTTCGATGAAATATCGACTCACCGAAAAATCTGGCGAAATGACGGATGCTGAATATGAATACGCACCCCGCAAACTTCGTGGTTGCGCGAAAAATGTGCGCTTCCTTTCTGGGGACACCACCACGATGGAAGACGTCAAAGTGACGACTTGTCCTCGAGACGAAGAATCTTGGTTTATTCGCCTCAATGAACTAAGCATCGATGAGTATGACCAGACGGCAACGGGTAAGTGGGCTTCGTTCCACTTTATGGGAGTACCTATTTTTGGCTCTCCTTGGTTTATGTTCCCCATTGGAAATGAACGTCGCTCTGGTTTCTTGGTGCCAACCTTCGGGATGAGTTCGAGCCGTGGTATCGATATCATGACGCCGTATTACTTCAATATTGCACCCAATTACGACTTGACTCTCACGCCTCGCGTGATGACAAAACGCGGCGCTATGTTGCGCACCGAAGCTCGTGTGTTGCAAGAACACTTTTCGGGGCAGATTTACTACGACTTCTTACCCAAAGATCAAGAAACTCATGAAACTCGCTCTAGCGAACGCATCGTGGGGCAATATCGCAATGGTCCCTGGTCTGCAGCCGTAGACTACAACCACGTTTCGGACGACGATTTCATCTCGGACTTCTCCGGAAATATTCGCGAATCGTCAACGTCTATTCTTTCGCAAAACTTCAACGTAAGTTATGCCAATTCTCCCTATTGGAATGCCCGCGTTGAGGTCAACAAAAACCAAACCATTCGTACTGGTACGATCCCGTATGAAAAGCTTCCAAGCGTAACCCTGAAGGGATATGTCGGTGACTACAAAGGGTTTGAACTTACCTCTTACATTAATGCCACCCGCTTCCGTCATCAGACAAAGATTGGCGGTGATCGTTTTGTTGCCCAACAGACGGTCGCCTATCCGTTGCGTGGGGCCGCTTGGTTCTTGACGCCGAAAGTTTCGATGTTAGGTGTTTGGTATCAGCTCAAAGATATCGATAGCTACTCGCAATACACGAACCGTACACCGTCTCGTATTACGCCAACAGTGAGTTTGGATAGCGGTTTGATTTTTGAACGCGATTCTTCCTGGTTTGGTCAGCCCGCGCTACAAACCTTAGAACCCCGCCTGTTCTACACCTATACGCCCTACCGCAATCAGGATGATATTCCTGTGTTTGACACATGGGTAGCAGACTTGAACATTACTTCACTCTTCTCGGAAAATGCCTTTACTGGGTATGACCGTGTGAGTGAGGCCAATCAGCTCTCTGCGGCTTTGACGGCTCGCTTTATTGATCGCTCCTCTGGGGCAGAACTCTTCCGCGCAACGATCGGTCAACGTCAGTACTTTGAAGACCAACGTGTTGGTTTCTCCTCTGACTACCGCACACAAACCAACCCCTACCGCGTAGGGGTGAACCAGAGCGACATTTTCGCGAGCGTGGGCGCCCGTTTAACGCGTAGTCTGTATGCCGATAGCGCAGTGCAGTACTCCACCTCTGAAAATCGTTTCGTAAAGGCGATGGCGGGGATTCGTTGGCAGCCTAAACCCATGTCGGTTATCGGTCTCTACTACCGCTTTAACGATCGTACAAGTATCGATGCAGACCGCATCAAGCAGATTGACCTCGCTATGCAGTGGCCAATCACTGATCGGCTTTTTGCGTTGATGCGCTACAACTATTCCTTCTACAAGAAGAGTCCGATCGAACAATTGGTCGGTTTCGAGTACATCCACAATTGCTGGACGTTCCGTGCTGTAGTCCAACGCTACAACACCGAATACGATACACGCGAAACGAACTTCTTCTTACAACTTGAGTTAAATGGATTAGGCAGTATCGGTTCTAACCCTGGTACAGTTCTCTCTCGTAATATTCAGGGTTACCAAGCTCCTACCATGGTCCCTGACAACATCGGACAGTATGATTACTATGAATAACTTGAAGACCATTGCTTTTTTGCTTGCTGGCCTGGCAACGGCCCAGTTACCAACCCTGGCTTCGGCTGCCGCTGCTCCTAACACAGCCGTAGCCACTGGAACTGAGAATCCGGCTGCTGAAGCAGCTTCTCTTGCCCAAAACAATTCTGGTGCTTTGGATCAGATTGTTGCAGTGGTCAACAAAGATGTCATCACGGAAAACGAATTGCAGGACCGCGTTCATGCGGTGGCCTTGAATTTGCGTCGTCAGAACATTCAATTGCCCCCTATGGACCAGTTGCGCTCCCAAGTACTGGAACGCTTGATCCTTGAACGCATCATTTTGCAACGTGCTCAAGATACTGGTTTGCGCGTAGACGATCAAATGGTTAACGCCTCTATAGAACAGATCGCTCAGCAGAACAATTTAACGGTAGAAGCCCTTCGTCAGCGTCTTTTAGCCGACAGAGTGTCGTTCAACGCATTCCGTCAGCAGATTCGTGATGAAATCATCACACAGCGTTTGCGTGAACGTGAAGTGGACCAGAAGATTGAAATCTCTGAACCAGAAATTAACGCCTACTTGGCGGAACAAGCCGCTCAGACTAAAGGACAAGAATTCCACTTAGCCCGCATCGTATTGCCAGTTGAAAATGCTGAAAACGATTCTGTCGTAAAATCCTTAGCAGAAAAAGTTTTAGAGGAAGCGCGTTCTGGCAAAGCTTTTGACACCTTAGCTGCGACTTACTCCCGCTCTGAAGACGCTCTTCAGGGTGGCGATTTAGGTTGGCACTCCGCTCAAGACTATCCGCCAGCCCTTCGTCAAGCTTTGACGAGCAACCTCCCCGCTGGTGGTCTCTTCATGCTTCGCATCAATAACTCTTGGCAGATCTTCAAGGTAATTGATAAGCGCCAGGCCAAGAGCTCTGCTTTGACGGGCCCAGTCGAAGAAACTCACGTTCGCCACATCTTAATGTTTGTGAGCGACATGATGCCTGAAGCTGAAGTTGTACGTCGCTTAAATGACATTCGTCAACGTATTTTGAAGGGCGAAACCGACTTCCCGACTATGGCTCGATTGAACTCCGTAGATGCAAGCTCTACGCGTGGTGGTGACTTAGGTTGGGTCTTGCCGGGTGATACGGTACCCGCTTTTGAAAGCGTCATGAACCAGCTGAAGCCTAATGAAATTTCCACTCCAGTGAAAACGCAGTTTGGCTATCACTTGATTCAAGTTTTAGACCGCAAGAAACAAGATCAAGGTAACCCGGAACGTATTCGCTTGATGGCTCGTCAGGCTATTCGTGAAAAGAAACTCTCTGAAGCCGTATACAATTGGCAGCGTCAGTTGCGTGATGAAGCTTATGTTGAAATTCGCGACATTAACGCTCGTTAATTTCGCTGAGGACATCTTTTAAAGATGAGAAAGCCACTTCAAATGAAGTGGCTTTCCTATTTTTCAGAGATGCTAAAGAGTCGTTCTTGCATTCATGCCCGTATAATGAGGCAGTTCCTTTTTTATTCCTTCCTTTTGAGAATTCTCCACCGTGACTCAAGAATGGTTAGCTGGGCCCCATGCCCGTAAACGCTTTGGACAAAACTTTCTCCATGACCGCCACTGGATTGAGCGCATTGTTCGTGCCATTGATCCACAGGTGGGCGATGCCCTCGTAGAAATTGGTCCTGGTCAGGCCGCCCTTACTCGTGAAGTCATTCAGCTCACGGGACATGAAACTGCTGTTGAAATTGACCGCGATTTAGCTGCTTTTTTGCGTGAACAATTCTCTGAGGAACAATTGAGTTTGATCGAAGCCGACGCACTCACGCTCGATTGGAACACAGTGCTTGAAGGTTGCCGTCTGCGCATCATCGGAAACCTCCCCTACAACATCTCCTCTCCTTTGCTTTTTAAGCTCTTAGAAACTACTGACCGTGTGATTGACCAACACTTTATGCTTCAACGCGAAGTTGTGGATCGCATGGTGGCAGAGCCTGGTAGCAAAACGTATGGCCGCCTCTCTGTGATGCTCCAGTATCGCTATCAGATGTATAAACTCTTTGACGTGCCCCCTGGGGCTTTTACTCCAGCTCCTAAGGTGGTCTCTTCTATTGTTCGCATGGTTCCAAAAGCCAAGAAGGATTTACCTCCTGTCGACTTTAAACTCTTAGGAGAGGTCGTCTTTCAAGCCTTCCAGCAACGTCGGAAAACTCTACGCAATTCCCTATCAGCACTCGCTAATAATGCGACTTTCGAGATGGTTGGGATTGATCCTGCAGCGCGCGCAGAAACGCTGAGTGTGCACGACTTCGTGCACCTCACGAATGCGATTGCCACACAAAAAGAAAAGACTGAATAGCCGAAAAGATGCCTGATCGGCATCTTTTCTCTTGTGTTCGTTAGCCTAAATCTGGAAGCTCCGACATCGCCCAACGACGTAATGTTGTGCGATGCTTTTTCATCTCTGGATCAAGGCGTTCCGTTTCTTTCCAAAAGTACTCTGAATGATTGGGATGCACAAGATGCGCTAACTCATGTGCTAGCACATAACGGGCAACCGCAGGTGCAAAAAACATCAATCTCCAAGACACTCGAATATGACGACGAGAAGTACACACGCCCCAACGCGTTTGGGCATTAGAAAGTTGCCGTTTAGTGGGAAGTATCTGAAGCTGGGGCTTGAATATCTCTAAGTGATACGAAAAACGAGCAATAGCCTCTTCGCACATAAAGCTTTTTAGCATGTCGCGAACCTCTAGCTCAGAGGCCTCTTTCGCGAGAGGAAGATGTATCTCGTGAGTCGTTTCATCGTAGCGCATTTTTATTGCACCCAGACGTATCGTAGCCCGTCTTCCCAAGAAGGGCACATACCCACCATCTTCAGGCTTGCAAGCCATCACGCTGTCAGCTTCTCCGACTCGATGTTGGCGTTGGCGCTCTTTCATTTTGCCGAGTTGCTTCTCGATCCATCCAAGATGCTCTTCAAGCATCTGATCAACCATATAGATTGGCGTCCACTTCGGTGCACGAGCTAAAACTTCGCCTTTCATTGTGACCGCGATACTTAGACGGCGAATCCTTTCTGAGCGTCGTAATGTATAACGTAGCCGCACCTCCACCCCATTTTGGTCGCCAAAAAATTCTCGCATTCCTGAGCTACCATCAACGAGTACCGACTTCGGCCAAGCCATTAGCACTCCTCTTTTTCTAAACGGACCAATTCATTTTCGATCCATTCTTCCACTTCACGAGTCACTTCGTGGGGATCACGCCCCACTGTCTGGATGAGTGGGCCTATGGAGACAGTGATCGTACCAGGGATTTTAGCGATACTGTCTTTAGGCCAACAATGCCCTGCATTGTGGCAAATCGGCAAAATCGGAGTCCCAGTGGCGCAGGCAAAACGGGCACCTCCAGTCTTGTACTTCACATGTTCCCCTGGAGGTACTCGCGTTCCTTCTGGAAAAAGGCAGATCCAAAAGCCCTGTGCGAGCTTCTTGGGACCTTTTTCCATAAAGCTTTCAAAGGAGCTACGCCCTTTCTTGCGATCGACAGAAAGCATATCCATGCCCCAAAGCGCCCAACCTAAACCTGGAATCCAGTTAAGTGACTTTTTGTAGAGGAAGCAAGCTGGATTAGTCAGATAACCACCCAACCAAAATGAATCCCATGCTGACTGGTGCTTACTCAACACCACCACGGATTGATCAGCAGACGGCATATTCTCTTGGCCAATCACACGATGATGCACCCCACAGAGGAGCTCTAGCACATAGATACTCACTCGTCCCCATGGGCGGCAAAACATGTTATAGCGCCAAATCGCTGAAGAAAACGGCATTGTGATCAAAACCCCTGCCGCCAAAAAAATCAGCGAAACGGCAAGATAGCAATAAAACAAAATTCCACGAAATGTCGACATCTTTATCCTTATGCAAAAGGGAATTCAGCATTGATACCGAATTCCCTTTTTTCTATCAACTGTCTATATCACGATAGCACAACAGAGAGTTATGCAAGTCGTGAAATTTCGGCCACTTGGTTCATTGCATTGTAGAGTGCCTTCAACAAAGCATGACGATTCTGGCGAAGTTTTACATCTTCTGCGTTAACCATCACATTTGCAAAGAAGTTGTCTACTGCATCCTTCAACTTAGCAACTTCGGCTAGCGTTTTCTCATACTCACCTGCAGCAAAAGCGGCGGAAGCCTTCGGGACAATCATCTGCAACTGTGCATACAAGCACTTTTCCAAACCTTCAACCAAATAGGTCTCATCAACCTGATCTGGAATAGCTTCTTCAGTCTTCTTCAAAATGTTCACAATACGCTTGTTAGCTGCTGTCAAAGCGCTAGCTTCTGGCAAAGCCATGAAGGAGCGGACAGCTGCAAGACGCTTCGTGATATCGTTCAAGACCTGAAGGTTCAAGTCCATCACAGATTCCACTTCCAAAGCACTGTACCCCATATCTCGAAGCATGACGCGTAAGCGATCCTTGAAAAACTGAGCGAGGGCTTCACGGTTATCCTGAATGCCAGGTACCCCCGCTTCTTCAGCCCAAGCATCATTAATCAAATCTTCAAGCGACACAAGCAAGGCTTTTTCGATCAACATGCGCAACACACCTAAAGCGTGACGACGCAAGGCGAACGGATCTTTTTCACCGGTAGGCATCTGGCCGATACCAAACATACCGACCAACGTTTCCATCTTGTCGGCCAAAGCTACCGCTAACGAGACACCCGTGGATGGGAGCTCATCACCAGCATAGCGAGGCTGATAGTGTTCACGAATTGCCAAAGCAACATCATCCGCTTCACCATCATGGTGAGCGTAATACTCTCCCATAATACCCTGCAATTCTGGGAATTCACCAACCATCAGTGTACGTAAGTCGGCCTTAGCCAAGAGGGCAGCACGTTCGGCGTGTACTGCGTTAGCGCCCAAGCGTTCTGCAAAGCGCTTAGCCATTGCTTTCACACGCAACATACGTTCAGCCTGAGAGCCCAACTTGTTGTGGTAAACGACATGCTTCAAGCCTTCAACACGACTTTCCAACGTCTGCTGGCGGTCTTGATCGTAGAAGAACTTCGCATCAGCTAAGCGAGCACGAACCACACGAGCGTTACCCGAAGAAATTGCAATGCCACCATCCTTTGCCTCGAGCTGGGAAACAAGAAGGAAGCGGTTCATCAACTTACCATTTTGAGCGCGAAGAGCAAAGTACTTCTGGTTTAACTGCATCGTCAGAATTAAACATTCTTCCGGCACTTCCAAGAACTCTTCATCAAATTGACTTTCATAAACCACAGGCCATTCCGTCAACGCGGAAACTTCCTCGAGCAAGTCTTCTGGCATGATAACGGTGGCGTTAAGTGCTTCAGCTTGTTTCGTCAGGCCTTCACGTAACATCTGGCGACGTTCGTCAAAAGAGGGGATAACCTTGTTAGCACGAAGAGTGTTTTCGTAATCGTCTGCCGTAGCCACGTTGACGGGTTCAGAAGTATGGAAGCGATGACCCATAGTCACGCGGCCTGCATTAAGTCCAAAGAGCGAAACGGGCACCACATCGGCACCAAAAAGTGCCACCAAGTGCTTCACAGGGCGTACAAAGGAAACGGTCGTTTCACCATCCTGCAACTGATAGGTCATCACCTTAGGAATCGGCAAATTCTTCGTCGCTTCTTCTAAAGCAGACTGAAGGCCCACAGCAATTTCAACACCTGGACGAACGCCTGCAAAGAAGAGACTTTCGTTCTTCCCGTCATCAACACGCTTTAATTCGCTCACGTCGCAGGAGATGCCGAGTGCAGCCATCTTCTTTTGTAAAGCGGGAGTGGGTTTACCTTCAGCATCCAAACCCACGCGCACTGGTACCAACTTCTGCTCAAAAGCCTCATCTGGACTCACAGCGAGCACATCCGTAATACGCACAGCCAAGCGACGCGGGGTGGCAAAAGGAGTGACGCTAGACGTTTCACTCAGGAAATTAGCCGCCTTTAAATGACGGTGAATCCCTTCAGCAAAGGCCTGCATCAATTTGTAGAGGGCCTTTGGTGGGAGCTCTTCGGTTTGTAACTCGACCAATAAATTTTGCATTTCTATCTTCTCCACACATTCGTCCATTAGTTGTGCTTCTTGAGCATCGGGAATCCCAAGCGTTCACGAGAATCGTAGTAGCTTTGGGCAACAGCTCGAGAAATATTACGAATGCGGGCAATATATGCCGCACGTTCTGTCACGGAAATAGCACCGTGAGCGTCCAAGAGATTGAATGTATGACCAGCCTTCAAAACCATTTCATACGCAGGCAATGCCAAATTGGCATCCATCAAGCGCTTGGCTTCAGATTCAAAGTAGTCAAACTGCGTGAGCAACTTGGTGCAATCACTTGCTTCAAAGTTATAGATCGATTGTTCGACTTCATTTTGATGGAAGACGTCACCATAGGTGAGTACACGCGTTTCACCATCAGGATCCTTCCAGGTGGTGTAAACCAAATCAAAGACGTTATCGCAGTTCTGCAAATACATCGTCAAGCGTTCAAGACCGTAGGTGATTTCTCCAGTGATCGGTTTACATTCCAAACCACCGACCTGTTGGAAGTATGTAAACTGCGTCACTTCCATGCCGTTCATCCAGACTTCCCAGCCAAGACCCCAGGCGCCCAACGTTGGGTTCTCCCAGTTATCTTCCACGAAGCGGATGTCGTTCACTTCCGTATCAATACCCAAAGCACGCAAAGAACCTAAGTAAAGGTCAACGATGTTTGTGGGCGCTGGCTTCAAGACGACTTGATACTGATGGTGCTGATGCAAGCGATTGGGATTTTCACCATAACGTGCATCTTTCGGACGGCGGGATGGTTGCACATAAGCTGCACGCCAGGGTTCTGGCCCTAAAGCACGCAAAAATGTGGCGGTATGAGAGGTACCTGCCCCGACTTCAAGATCGATAGGCTGCAATAAAGCACAACCTTGACGATTCCAATATTCTTGCAAACGCAGAATTACTTCTTGAAAGGTAATCATTCGATGTTGTCGCCGATTTCTCGGCGCCTATTGTTGATTGGTGTACGTCGCGCATCCCTCAGTGCACAAAAGCTCCTGGTCGCGCTAGATAACAAAGTGCTTTGTCCAAAGCGTTCCACTCCGAGCAAAGCACTAAATTTTTCTCCAGTGAAGACTTTCAATCCGCTCTCAAAGACAAAATGAGCGTCTTCTTTCCCCAATACAGTCCAACCCTTAGATTAGATTGCTAGGGAAATAAAGATGGCGTCTATTGTACTCTTATTACGACTTTCTTGACCTCAGAATAAGGAGGGAAACCTATCACTTTCAAGCGCTTAACAAGCGTTTAGGTGTCTATTTTGTTCGAAAAACAGCCCTTTTTAGTTTTCGTTTCTTCCTTCTCGACGCCAAAGTGCAAAGCCAAAAAGTAAAATCACAACCATTAGCACAGGCCAAACTCCTACCCGGACATAAGGCGTTGCTTCGCCTTGCATCTTAGGCACAGAAACGACGTCAACATCAGCTGTATTGATTGGTAAAGTGGAAAGAATTTTTCCTTGTGTATCCACAACTGCGCTCAAACCATTATTGGATACGCTCACAATAGCACGAGCAACTTCAAGAGCACGTAAACGACTGATTTGCAAATGTTGTGCATTCGCCTCTAGACCGAACCATCCCAAGTTAGCTGTTACAGCAATGATATCAGGAGGAGTTCCTGTAGCCCAATATTGGCGAAGCACGTCACCAAAAAGGTTTTCATAGCAAATCAGTAACCCAACATTCACTCCATCGATGAGGTTCGTTCTCTGAGTATCTGCCCCTGGCGTCAAATCTGCCATAGGGATGCCCAGTAGATTCACAAACCAGCGAGCTCCTGCCGGAACATATTCACCGAAAGGCACCAAACGGCGCTTGTCAACGGTTGCGAGCAGCCCTTGATTGTCAAGCAAGAAGGTCGTATTGAAGAATTCCCCATTGCTCATGCGGAAGGCATTCAAATAGGTTGGCACTTGAGTATCCTGCAAAAGCATTTGAATACCTCGCCCTGCTGCGGGCGATAAGTGCTCAATCGGCTCATTGACAATACCCTCAGGAATCAAAACAAAAAGTGGCTTATCCTTGATATCAAAAAAGCTTGCCCGGATGTCCATCAACTTATGAATGCGATCTGCTGCCCGCACACGAGTAAAAGCATCGACAACTGGCATATTCGGCTGAATCAGCTCAACCTTTACTTCATCAATTTTTTGCGACCAAGGATGGCTCATGGACCAATAACTTGTCCCAATTAGCGCAACCAAGAGACACAACGCTACGATTTTCTCTTTCAGCGCACCACACACGAGCAAAAGAAGAGAAGCAATTGCCAGGAGGTATGCAAGTAGTAAGCCGTATTCCCCTACTAATGGAGCCCAGCCTGCGATAGGCAAGTCTAGGGTTGTGTACGCAGGGTTAAGCCAGTCAAACTTCATCACTCCAACGCCGCGAAACCACTCAAAAAACGTAAAGGCACTCACCCAACGTAATGAAAGTTCCAAGAGCGAATTGTGAGCACGTAGTCCTGTGCAAAGCGCTGTCAGTACTGGAGAAATAGAAAGAAGTAGTGCAAGCAGAAATACCCCTAGCTCTGAGAGCAACCAGGGCATATGTCCGTGCTCGGTCATCGAATTAACAGTCCACTGTAGCCCTAAGTCAAACCAAAAGAGACCAAAAATGAGTCCCAAAAGAACAGACTCTCGACGAGACCCACTACGCGCAAGTAAGCCAAACCAGAGAAGTAATCCAGCAATGGCAAGCCAAGAATAGCTTTCTGGCGTGTAGGCGCAAACCAAGAGCGTGCCAGCTACTGCAGCGCCCAGATAGGGGAACAAAAACTTAATTCGCTCTTGGATCAGCATAACTCTCTAGTATGAGAAGAAAACTTACTCTTCAATGGGAGTTGTGTTGGCGGCTTCTGGCACGCGTTCAACAGAGAGCAAGCGGATTTGACGGTCATCGCCCCCCAAAATGCGGAAGCGGAAACCACTTTCTTCAATCATTTCACCCTTACGAGGAACATGCTCAAAACGGTCGGTAATCAGACCACCAATGGTTTCACACCGTTCATCTTCAAGTTGAGATTGGAAGTATTCGTTAAATTGCTCCAGTCCAGTCCACGCTTTTACACGCCAACGACCAGGACCATCTGGCTGGATATTGAGACTGTCGTCATCGTGGTCGAATTCATCAGAAATATCGCCCACAATTTGTTCAAGCACGTCCTCAATCGTAATTAACCCTGAAATGCTACCGAACTCGTCAATCACCAACGCCATATGGCTACGCGTGGCCTTAAAGTCGCGCAAAAGGACATTAATGGGTTGAGTTTCAGGGATAAACCACGCCGGACGGATCATACTGTGAATATCCGCGTTGGAGCGCAGTAAGAGCTGTAACAAATCCTTCGCGTGCAACACACCAATCACATTATCCAAATCGCCGTCAATAGCGGGGAAACGAGAGTGCCCCGAACGGATCAACTCATCGAGCCACTTTTCACGAGGAGCAGATAAATCCACTGCATCAACCTGCGCACGCGGGATCATCAAATCCGCGGCTCGCAAATCTGCCACTTCCAGAGCACCCTCTAGCATCGAGAGCGTATCCTCATCGAAAACATCTCTTCGACGAGCCTCTTTGAGCATTGCTAAAACAGCCGCGCGATCACTCACCTCTTCTGTGTGAAAAACTGCAGCCAAGCGTTCAAAAAAAGTCCTATTTTTCCCCGGACTAGGGGGCTCATTGGAATTTGACATATGCCCTTAGGTTAACTATTGCGGAGCGAGGGTATTTTCACATTGCAATTGCCTTTTGTGACAACGCAGCCTCAACACATTGAGAAGTGTTTTTCCTTGAAAACACTTCTCAAAGTATACAAAACTCCATACAGTAAGGAATAGAGATCTTGATCTATTGGTATCTAGTCGTGCACGATACCAATTTTGTCGTTGTAGGGATCATGGAACTTCAACGAAAGCATGATTTGCGTTTCGTGAGCTTCCATTTCTTCAGCCTCTTTTTCTTCCAAGTGGTCATAGCCATGCGCATGCAACACTGCATGAATAAGCATGTGAGCCAAATGTTCTTTAAAGGTCTTGTTCTGTTCCTTGGCTTGACGCTCAACCACGGCCACACAAATCACGACGTCAGCCGAGACTTCTGGTTCCTCCGTGTAGTTGAAGGTCAGTACATTGGTAGCGTAATCCTTGTGACGATATTGATGGTTAAGCTCGCGAGCTTCTTCTTCATCCACAAAACGCACCGTAATCGTGCTAGGAAGTTCACAAGCTTTTTCCATCCATCGCTTCATTGTTTTTCTGGCGGGAAGCTGAGGAAATTTTGAGCAATTTTGCGTGCTTAAATTTAAGAGTTCCGACATGACTCTGTCCTTTAACCTTGAGTCTTGGCGTTTGTAGCGTCAGCGTTTTCTTGTGCTTCATAGGCCTGCACGATGCGTGCAACCAAAGGATGGCGTACCACGTCAGCCGCAGTGAAGCGGGTAATAGAGATGCCACGAACATTCTCAAGAATTTTCGCAGCATGCTTGAGACCACTAGGAACTCCTCTTGGCAAGTCAATTTGGGTAATGTCCCCAGTAATTACGGCCTTGGAACCAAAGCCGATACGCGTCAAGAACATCTTCATTTGTTCTGGCGTCGTGTTCTGGGCTTCATCCAAAATAATAAAGGCGTTATTCAAAGTACGCCCACGCATGTAAGCTAGTGGCGCAACTTCGATTAATTGACGCTCCATCAGGCGCTGTGACTTCTCAAATCCCATTAAATCAAAGAGAGCATCGTAAAGAGGGCGCAAATAAGGATCCACCTTTTGGGTCAAGTCGCCTGGCAAAAAGCCTAAGCGCTCCCCTGCTTCAACCGCTGGGCGAGTTAAAACAATACGTTCAACACTTCCGCGCTCAAATGCATCTACTGCCGTAGCGACAGCTAGGTAGGTCTTTCCAGTACCAGCGGGACCGATCCCGAAGCTGATGTCATGACTCAAAATCGAGTTCAAATAAAGACGCTGATTAGTGGTGCGACCCTGCAAATCTCGACGTCGTGTTTTGAGGTCAACAGTTCCCCGACCATCATCCTCTTCGGAAATAGAGTGACGTGTTTTGTGGTCGCCCTGCCCCACAAACAGCCACTGGATATCCGTAACATCCAGTGACTTCCCTGTCTTTTCGACTTGACGCAAAAGGGTTTCGAGATTCGAAGCAGCCTGTTCAATCATGAATTTTTCCCCCGTGAGCGTAAACACACTTCCGCGGCGACGAATTTCAATCCCTAACTGAGAGGCTAATTCACGGATATTCTGATCAGTCGGCCCACACAACGAAGCGAGGGCAGTATTACTCGCGTCAAACGAGAGAGACATTGTGCTTTTGGCTTTGTCTTTCGTCATCTTCTCTTTAGTTTCTTCCTCTGATGTGTGAAAGGTTACGCCACCAATTCTCCACCCAAAGTGTGGGTATTCACTTTCGTAATACGAACCTTCACCATCTTATCCTTGAGAGATTCATCTCCAGGGAAATTCACAATACGGTTATTGTCGGTACGAGCCATCATAAAACCTTCACCACGACTGGCCGGACCCAATACTAACACCCGCTGTTCAGTACCTAACATTGCTTCGCTAATGCGCGTAGCGTTAGCATCGATCGCTGCCTGCAGGCGTTGTAAACGAGCAGACTTTACTTCGTAAGGGGTGTCATCGACCATACGAGCTGCTGGCGTGCCTGGGCGCGGGCTAAACACAAAAGAAAAGCTCGCATCAAAACCGATCTCTTCGATCAGTTTCATCGTTTCTTCAAAGTCTGCCTCAGTCTCACCTGGGAAGCCCACAATAAAGTCAGTAGCAATAGCAATATCTGGGCGCACTGCGCGCAACCGACAAATAATCGACTTATATTCCAATACTGTGTAGCCACGCTTCATCGCTGCTAAAACGCGGTCAGAACCAGCCTGTACTGGCAAATGCACGTGATTGACGAGCTTAGGCAAGCGAGCATAAGCATCAATCAAGCGCTGCGAAAATTCTCGCGGGTGATTCGTGGTATAGCGAATACGTTCAATGCCTTCAATTTCGGAAACATAGTCGAGCAACACAGCGAAGTCAATAGGGTTGCCATCTGGACCTGCACCAAGGTAGGCGTTGACGTTTTGCCCCAAGAGAGTCACTTCCTTAACGCCCTGATCAGCTAATTGGGCAACTTCTAGAAGCACGTCCACTAACGGGCGTGAAATTTCTTCACCACGCGTATAAGGGACCACACAGTAGGAGCAATACTTCGAGCAGCCTTCCATGATAGAAACAAAGGCCGCGGCGCCATCGGCTTTCGGGGCTGGTAGATGATCAAATTTTTCGATTTCTGGGAAACTCACGTCCACCTGAGGAGTATTCGTCTCCACGCGCTTTTGGAGCATTTCTGGCAAACGGTGTAATGTTTGTGGTCCAAACACTACATCCACATAGGGAGCACGCTTGACCACATTTTCGCCTTCCTGACTCGCAACACAGCCACCCACGGCGATCATCATCCCTGGGCGTTCTTTTTTCATGTCACGGATACGACCTAAGTCCGAAAACGTTTTTTCTTGAGACTTTTCACGGATCGAACAGGTGTTCATCACGACCAAATCGGCCTGAGAAAGATCATCCGTTCTTTCATAGCCCATTTCTTTAGAGAGTAAATCAGAAATACGGGCAGTATCGTAATCATTCATTTGGCAGCCAAAGCTGCGCAGAAACATCTTCTTCGTTGTCACGGTTCTGTCAGGAAAAAGTAGAAAAATAATACTGACGCCCACAGCACACTCCCTGGTGTGCTTTCTCTAAAACTCTTCGCAAGAAGCGATAAGAGGAGAGGTGCGTCTTCGCAAGGGGGAAACTTTTTTTGCTCAAGAGCGAGCGGCTTTGCGTCCTGCGCTTCTATCAAGGACGATCGAGAGCTTCAGCGCTTCGCTCCTGCTTTGCGAGAAATTTTCGTAAGTGCATCAGTATAACAAACCCCACCTTAAGCCTTTGTTTCTACGAAAAAAGATTTTCACTTTTCTGTGTGTACAACGTCCTTAAGAGAGACGATTTCGGAAGAGCCAGGTCGCCAATGGTAAGGTCACCGCCATTATTAAGACAAGAGGCAAACAATCCATTGCAATCTCTGCACACCCTGCACCCTCTAAGTAAATACGACGCACAATACTAAGCCCAAAACGCAAAGGATTAATCGTAGTGAGCCACTGCAGCACAACTGGCATATTTTCTACTGGAGTCAATAGCCCAGAGAGAAGCATCATCGGCATGATAAAGAGAAATGCATAAAGCATTGCCTGCTGCATCGTAAGTGCGAAAGCAGAAATTGAAAGTCCAATACCAACAGAGGCAACAGTGAAAAGTGTCAGTGATGCATACAACAGCAACAAAGAGCCACTTATAGGCACTTCAAACCAGAAACGCACCACAAAGAAAATGATAGTTGACTGCATTAAGCCCACACCTACGGCGGGTAGCGCCTTTCCAATCAAGATCTGCGTAGGCGTTAGAGGCGTCACTAAAAGCTGGTCAAACGTCCCTTGTTCGCGTTCACGAGCCACAGAAAGCGCTGCCAAAAGAAGAGTTTGAATCATACTGAGCGTTGCCATCAAGCCTGGCATCAAGAACCAACGAGATTCCAAATTGGGATTAAACCAGGCACGGCGCTCAATAAAGAGCCCCGAAGTCACTACGCCTCTTGCCTCATTGAACTCCGTCACAATAGAACCTAGATAATTGGCCACCAGCCCTGCTGTGCTGGAATTTCGACTATCTAGAATCAGCTGCACAGGCGCCTCATCTCCTGAGGACAAGCGAGCCTCAAAGTCTGAAGGAATATGTATCACCATGAGTGCGTGGCTTGAATCGATTTCATGCGCAATTTGTGTACTGGAATTGAGCGTAGCAACACGATAAAAAACGCCCGTCCCTTCTACACGAGCCATTAGTGATCGAGACGCAACACTTTGGCTTTGATCCAAAACTGCATAGGGCACGTGGTGTAAATCGTACGTTGCAGCATAACCAAAAAGGAACGACTGAATGAGTGCAGGCGCAAATAAGATCGCTCTTGAAGCGGGATCCTTCAAAATTGCGAGGAGTTCTTTTTTGAGCAAGGCCCAAAGTTGGGAGAGATAAAGGTACCATATCATGTTCTTCTCCCTACTTTAAGCATTTACGCATACGCCAACAGGTAATCGCTAGCAAGGTTAGAGCATAGCCTAACAAAATCAGCCCATCCTTTAGCACCAACTCATGATTATCACCCGCCAAAAAGAGAGTCTTCAATAAACCCATAAAATGCGTAGCTGGCAACGTCTGGCACACCATTTGAATGGGCGCAGGAACATTTCTCAAGTCAAAAATAAAGCCAGAAAGCATCACTGCGGGAAGATAGCTCAAAAGCAGTGCCCCTTGACTCGCTTCAAACTGATTTCGCGTAACAGCAGAAATGCAAAGTCCCAAAAAAAGCGAGACCAGTAGGTAAATCAGAGAAACGAGCAAAATAACCCACAAAGACCCTCGAATGGGCACCTCAAAGAGAAACCGTGCTGCCATCAAACAAATCAGCAGATCCGTAAACCCAACCACAAGATAAGGCACCACTTTTGCTATCACAATTTCCAAAGGACGCACTGGCGTCACAAAAAGCGACTCCAATGTTCCACGTTCCCATTCTCGGGCTATCACCATTGAAGTGAGCAAAGCTCCAATCAAGGTCAAAATGAGCACAATCAAACCCGGCACTAGATACCAGGTACTGGTACTCGCCTCGTTAAACCACATCCTTGAGCTAACTATCGCGCTTCCTACACCTTGTCCTGTTGGGTGCGAAGCGCTTACCGCTGCGCGGTCTTGGTTTTTCAGCCCCCACGAACCGATCGCACCTCGAATATACCCCTCGTTGATTCTGGCCGAAAGTGCATCAACTCCATCTAAAATGACCTGAATCTGCGCATTCTGCACCACCCATTGACGAGAAAAATCCACTGGAACACGTACAATGGCTTGAACGTCTTTATCCCGCATCCACTTTTCTGCCACAGCCATCGTTTCTGCGCGTTGAGGGGCTAGATACTCCGAACCTTTTAGTCCACTCATCACGGACTCTGCTAGTGGTGAACGATCTTCTAATACAACAGCGACTGGCGCATTTTTGACGTCTAGCGAGAGACCATAGCCAAATAATAAAATCAGAATAATTGGCAATAAGAAACCAACGGCGAGATTGCTTCGATCTCTCCACAGCTGACGAGTTTCTTTTTTAAGAAGAGCCCAAAAACGCCGCATCCAACCAACAGTCGCTATACTCATTCAGTTTCCTTCTGTGGAGTGGCTTTCAGCGATCTAGCGTGCTCGACAATCGCAATAAACGCATCGTCCATATCAATATTTTCATCGTCACTGCAACTCTTGCGAACCTCCTCTGGTGTCCCTAATGCAAGCATCTTGCCCGCATCTTGGATGGCAATACGATCACAGTATTCTGCCTCTTCCATAAAGTGCGTCGTTATCACTACTGTCACACCAGTTTGAGCTAGTGCAGTAATCGTTCGCCAAAATGCACGCCTTGCGAGCGGGTCAATCCCGCTCGTTGGCTCATCTAAAAAGAGAATTTCAGGCTCATGAATCAGCGCCACTGCCATAGCTAAACGTTGCTTATAACCACCTGGTAGAAACCCACTTTTCGCAGTGGGCATCAGTTGAAATTGCTCCATCACCTGAGCTATACGCTCTTTAAGCTTTTTCCCGCGAAGTCCATACACTCCACCAAAAAAGGCCAAGTTTTCTCGAACGGAGAGATTTCCGTATAGTGCAAATTTCTGGGAAACGTAACCGATACGCGCTCGAGCCTGAGCACGAGCAGTGCGTAAATTCATACCCGCAACTTCTAGAAAGCCACTCGTTGCTGCCAGTAATCCGCAAAGCATACGGAATGTCGTCGTTTTCCCTGCTCCATTCGGACCCAGTAAACCGAAAATTTCCCCACGTGAAACAGAAAAAGAAGTACTCGCGACGGCGGTAAAGTCTGCAAACCTGCGCACTAAATTTTCGACTCGAATCGCAGGTCTCTCGGTCTCTACTGGGCGAGGGCAGACTGCCTCAAAGTTACGAGCAAAAGAGGTTACTCGTCGCTCTCTCTGAGTGGCTAGTGCCATCATAAAAGCGTCTTCAAATGTCGCTTCTCGAGGCTTCACCTCTAAATTGCCCAATAATTTTTTCATCTCCCTGTCAGTGGATTCCCAGCTTCGGATAAAGTTCACTCCACCAGCCCGAGGAATCGCATCAATGACTTCTCTTGTGGCATCTAGAAGCTTCGTCTGTAGGGCACGAGTAGACTGAGTAGGTCCAGGATGGACGCTAAAAGTCAAACCTCGCACTCTCTCTCGAAGCGAAGAGGGTGAACCACTAGCAAGTAGATTTCCTTCATGCATCACAAAGACATTAGCGCATTGTTCCGCCTCGTCCATGTAAGCCGTGCTCACCACAACACAGAGTTGCTCCTCGCGTACGAGCTGCATCACGATGCGCCAGAGATCACGCCTAGAGAGAGGATCTACCCCTACACTTGGTTCATCTAAGAGCAACAAGTCGGGAAGTCTGACAAGTGTGCAAGCCAGACCTAACTTTTGTTTCATACCACCAGAGAGCTTCCCTGCCGTACGAGAGGTGAAATTAGCCAAATCTGTCATGGCTAGTAAACGAGCAAACCGTTTACGACGAAATTCATCTGGTACACCATGCAAATCAGCATAAAGGTCCAAATTTTCCTGAATACTCAAGTCTTCATAAAGCCCAAAGCGTTGAGGCATGTAACTGATGCGATCTTGAACCTTCTGAGGATGACGGAGAACATCTTCGCCGAGCACGACAAGACTTCCAGAGTCAGCGGGAAGAAGCCCCGCCATCATACGCATGAGGGTTGTCTTTCCTGCTCCATCTGGCCCTACAAGAGCGGTGAGCTCACCAGAACGAATATCAAGCGAAATATTATTGAGCGCATGAAGTCCTCCTCCCGCTGGAGAGGGAAAGGTTTTTCGAAGGTTAATGGCTCTTACCGCCATACCTGCATCAAACGCTTCACTCATGATCTCAATCCTCGTGTTTTTCTCACGCTTTAATTTTCTTCGCGCTTGGGAGCATCGGGGAACTTAACTGTCACTGGTTGTCCAAGTCTCAACGCGTTGTCATTGTCCTGCACAATCACGCGAACCTCGTAAACTAGGCTTGTCCTGAGGTCTTCAGTCTGGACTGTTTTAGGGGTAAATTCCGCAACGGAAGAGATATAACCAATGCTTCCAAGAATCTCGTCTTGAGGATTCGTATCGGTATAGACTTGGGCGTTCATCCCTGGTTTGATACGACCTAAATCCTTTTCATTCACATACACACGAATCCATTTTGGCGTAGTCAGAGCAAGGGCAAAAACAGGCTTTTGCGGGGTTGCCATATCTCCTCTCTCTAAGAGACGAGAGCGAATCACAGCATCAACAGGTGCCTTTAGTGTCCCCTCTTCAATTTGGTGCTTCAAAAGAGCCTGTTGAGCCTCTAGCGCACGAACTTGAGCTTGCGCAGCCGCAACATCTTCTTCTCTGGAACCCTCCTGCATTAAGCGCAATCCTTCTTGAGCTTCTGCTACTTTCGCTTTAGCAACCTGCCAAGTACTCTTCGCTAAATCTAGATCCTGCGCACTGACAGCTTGCCCATGTGTATTTTTGGCGAGTCGAGTTAAGCGCTGCCAATCTTGTTCGGCACGCTTTTCTTCAGCTTGTGAAGCTGCTACACGGCTTTTTGCTTGAGCAATTTCTTGAGGGCGAGCACCGTTTCGCAATTTGCGCAAAGTCTCGTTTTGACCATCTAATCGAGCCTCTATCTCTTTTTTCTGCCACTCGAGTGCTGTCGTATCTAATCGGGCAAGGATTTGACCAGCCTTGATCTGCTCACCCTCTTCGACTGTCACTGAGGAGAGGCGACCGCTACCTTCAAAAGCGAGAGAGACTTGACGAATATCAACGTTGCCGTAAAGCGTTAGCGTGGAATGTTTCTCGTTATTGAGTTCGTTACGCAAAGAAAATCCTATAGCAACAAGCACAATAATAAGAACAATGACAATGAGAAGTTTTTTCATGTTCTGTAAGAGAGCAAAAAAGCTTTGATCTACCGAGGACACGGTTTGGCAAAAAGTACGAAGCCGCGCCCCATTGGTCAATGAACATTGTATGAGGACTAGCTTAGCTAGCAGTGAAAAAACAACATATAAGAAGAATCGAGCGAGATCAGGCCGTCAAATAAAAAGAGAAACGAAGTATGACTATGACGGGAAAAAACGATCATTCCTAAAAAATACTCGTTGTTTTTGATTTGAGAGGGCAAAAAAAACCACGGAATTTTCAAAACCGTGGTTAACTTAGAAAGGACCCTTTTGACCCTATCGTGTCAAAAGAGGGTGGTGGCGCATCACACCCTGTATCATTAATTTCTGTAAGGATTAGGACATCTCAGGAAATCCAGTAAGGAGAATGCTTATAGACAAATCACCATCTCACATAGTATCATAAAAACACAGAAAAAATCACTTAAGCCCACAATTTTAAGGTGGACGTTTAGGTGGACGTGAAATGGATATCCTGCGGGACAGTAAAAGATATGCCACGGCTTGCAAAAGTTTTAACGATACGAGAGGTTAACGCCCTCTCAACGACAAAAGGATTTCATTCTGTAGGAGGCGTCTCAGGACTAGGTTTACTCGTAAGAGTACAGAAAGATGGCGCCTTCTATCAGCGGTGGGTTTTGCGCAATAAAAAAGAAGGCAACACCTTTGAGTACGTCTTAGGTAAGTACCCCGATATGAGTTTAGGGCAGGCACGCGACAAAGCAGCTCAAGCCCGTGCTGCTGAGATTAACCCTATTGAAGCGCGTAAAGCTGAGAAGGCACGTAGAGAAGAAGAGAAAGCCCGCATTGAAGCGGAAAAGGCTATTCAGCTCAAGAAAAAACCGTTTAAAGAAGTGGCGGAACTCGCAATACACGAACTGGCCTGCGCCGCATTCTGGAAAGATACCCGTAGCGAACAAAGAGAGCGCGCACGACTAGCTAAACACATCTTTCCTCATCTCGAAAACACCGCTATTCAAGATATAAGCCCCCGTGTAATCGCTGAGGTGTTCAATGCGCCTGAATTAAGAGAGTTAAGTGTTTCGTCTCTATCTAAAGTTAAAGCGATATTAGGAAAAGTCTTTGACTATGCCGCTCGTAAAGAGCTGATTGAAGAAAGCCCTATGCAAACCGCACAATACCGTTCTTTCTTATCGAGCCTACCCAAACCCCAAAAAGAGACGCGGCACCATGGCGCGCTTACGCCTGAAGAGATGCCTGAGTTTTTCCGCGCTCTCGTTTTGTACGTTATTGATAGCACCCTAGCAGGGGTAAGTAATCTGACCGCCGTTTGTTTGCTTTACTCGATTCTGACGGCTTTAAGAAGTGACAACGCAAGGGGCACGCGATGGAGTGAATTTAACTTAACCGCCAAAACCCAAACGATTTCTAAGCAGTACATGAAACAAAGCGAAAACGGAGATCACCAAGTATTTCTCTCATCGCAAGCCCTTGACATTATTCAGCACATGCCCAAAGTGGCGGGCACGCCTTTTGTTTTCGTCTCTAGCCGTGGTAGCCTTCTATCGGAAAATTCTTTTTCTGTATTCGTACGGAAATTTAACGCTAAGCGGATTAACGCGGGGCTACCGCCGTTTGTCGATAAGAAACAGATTAAGCACGGTAACCCCATTAAGGTCACTCAGCATGGGTTAGCCCGCGCTACTTATAAGACGTGGACACAAACCGCCTCAAACGAGCAAGGATTACCCCTAAACGTTGACGCCGTGGAATTGAGCTTACACCACAAGCGGATAGGAGCGGGCGGCTTAGGCGGTGCCTATGAGCGCGCTGATTTCGTTGAAGAACGCAGGGCTATCTCTCAGCAGTGGGCTAGCTACTGTTTAAGCGCCGTGACGGCTAAGGAGTGGAATAGAATGTTAGAACTACTAGGGGGGTATTAAAAAGCAGTGTAAAGAGTGTAAAGAGTGTAAAGTCTATATCTTTATTTCTGGTATCCCTTATAGCAGTAAGGATTAAACTTAGAGAGAGGTTTTCACTACCTTTACACTAAAAAACGGGTAAAAACATCTCTTTCCCTTCTCGTTATTGGCGTTAAGGGTTTTTAGAGAGGTTTTCACTAATCATGGTATATTTCGCGCGATTACCGTGCACAACACCATATAAAGGCAGGAGTATGGACGTATTAGCAAAATTTCAGGGTGAAGTAGATGAAATCCCGTGGGTGGCAGGTCTTAGATACTCAAACGTAGATTTCAATTTGGTACTACGACACATACAGGAGTTCTTACATGAGGAAAACTGGAACTTGTGCTGTGCAGCCAACTACATGGCTTTTTCTATGACGCCACCTCAATTTGAATACGATGAAACTTACTCTTTTGCGTATATAGATGAAAACGGAAACTTTCAGGGCAATAACACTGTAGCGCCGATTTTTTTTGAGATCTACAAAGCTCTAAGAAGAGTTACATTTAGATGTGTAGCGGAAGGATCTTGGGACTTCATGGGGTTCAAGAATTATTCCGACATTCGCGGAGATAAAACACTCGATAAACAGCTCTTGAGTTACCCCTTGTATGCCTTTTATTGGTGGTGGCGTACAGGAGGAATGAAATCCGCCTTTGCGGCGCCTGTTTTCCCTTTAGTATTTCGCTTTATCACGATTAGCAAGGATATCAACGCGTTTTTGTTAGACCTACAAAAAGGGCTTTCTGATGATGAATTATTACACACCTATAAAGGGCTAATCACGCAAAAAGTATTAGACGCCTTGAGAAGGAAAGAAGATGGCACAGGCGTTAGCACTGATTTCTTTGTATATGAAAATGCCACTAAAGAAGAAATAAAAACCGAAGAGGCACGCCCTGCAAACATGAGAAACTCAGCGGCCTCCTCAGAAGGTGCCGCTATTGATGCCCATACAGGCGTTTTAGAACAACGGCTCTTACTTGCGCTAAAAGGCATGATAGATGAAGAAAAGGCTCGATACATTATTGAGCATCTACCTGAATGGCTTGCTAATCGAAAAGACAACGATCAATATAAACCATGGTTTACCGCTGCGCTTTTAGCCATCGCTGAGGTTTCTCATTTGAGGCTAGATGAAGATAAAAGTCCATATCGAAAACAGATAGACGGCATAGCGCAAAAGGCTTGTAGCCTTGCGGGGGTTGAAGGGAACAACAGTGATCTAGCACAGATAAAGAAAGCCACAAGACGATATGTAAGTCAGGGAGGGAGACCTAGAAAAGAAGAAGAAACTTTTATAGAAGAGGAAAATTTACCCTTCTAGTTTTTTGACAGGGCTATTTCTTGCGTATGGAATAGCCCTTTTTTCACGCCCACAATCTCGCATCGACTTCAAAACTACATTCACAAAAAACCTCTTGAAGGTTTTTTGCACTAGTAAACACAAGGGTTTGAGGAGATTCTCTCATCAAAAGAAAATCCTCTCTTCATTTTTTTCTTGCGAAAACCCCCAAAACTACCCCACTAAACCCTCAAAACTCAAATTAACTTAATGCCCTGTTTTTTTCGATTTTCCTCATGCACCATTAACTAAGAAACCAAGAGGCACAGTACGAGACGGCGCGCCATAAAACGCTATCGAGTGCTCTTAGCCTTCTTTGGTCAATGTTCAATCCTTAGTTATAGGTGATGTATGAATTCACTACAGTTTATTCGCTTAGAGCCACCGAAAAAGAAGGGGCAGGCAGTCCAATACAACGCGCCCACCGTTTGCGGCCTAACCACACTTTCCCGTGCCACCATCTACCGCTTAATTGCCCGCGGTGATTTCCCTGCCCCTGCCACAGTTTCGGGGCGCAGCCTGTGGCGTGAAAGCGATATTTTGGCGTGGGTCGAAGCGCAGAAATACGCCGTGCGTAAAGTGCAGGGGGCGGCACCATGATGACAGCCTTTTTTTCTATTCCTATCCTCTATGTTAAGATGAGCGCACCTCACCAAAACACGGCTGAATTGCGCTCACATGACGGGCAACACCGCGCGGGAATCTCTAACGGGATTGTTGGTTTACCTGATAACCAATCTGCCAAACCGCGCGGCGCCCACCTCTTTAATGAGATGCGGAAACACATCAAGCATTCTTCTAAGCAGGATTTCAGCCATGACAAAGACTAACCACGGCGCGCCGTCTTGCGCCTCTCTCCTTGATGCCAGCACCGCTGATTTCGATTTCCCTGATCCTCAAAACGACATTGAAGCGATTTGTTTTGATCGTTTATCGGGAACTCAGCACGCCCTAGAGGTAGCATCTAACGAACTGTTTTCTTATCTAATTAAGCTCAAGGTGCCCCCCAAAACAGAAAGCTCATGCTACCTACTAAAAGGAGACGTGCGCGGCTTTCTATCCCTTATCAGTGTGGCAATAGATCACGCTCTTTCGTCCACTAACTACGCACTCGATGCGATGCGCCCTAGTGGACGAGCTGCCCTTGCAGTGAAGCGTGACCTAATGGCAAAAGGGCACGCTGATGAGTAAGAAAGCCGTACGGGATTTTGTCGCATCTCACCGCAAACAGTGGCAGCACCTGCCCATGCTTGAGCACCGTTTTGGTCGATACAGCGTCTCTAGTGCGGCGGTATTGCTCTCTTACGCTGAGTGTATTTTGCGAAATCCTGAAGGCGTTTTTGCAATGCACGCCCTTGACCTAATCCCGCGGGCTAAGCCTTTTTTACTTGACCCTGAAGGCATCGAGAAGATGGTCAATAGTACTTTTCGTTTGTGTGGCGTACTACCTTCTTTTGATGATGAAACCCCGCTTGATGAACACACGCAACGCGGCCTGCTTAGGCGCTCTCTCAAAGAATGTGATACCGCGCTTGAGTACTACTTATGCGAAGGAGTGAGGTTCTATGACCTAGAAACCATTGTGACCACCGTAAAGGCGCCGCCCGCTTTCCTCAAAGCGGTAAGGGCTATTCACTTCTCAGCAAGTGAAACTGTTTTAGGGGGCTTACTCAGCGCCCAAATGGCAAATGTGAGGTAATAAATGAGCGATACAGTTAACAAACAAATGGACGGAAGATATAAATTTTCGGTAGGACAGGGCGTGAAAGATAACGCGCCAAAGCTTTTTGTCACTGATACTTTTGAGGGCATGTGTGACGTTATTTTGAAGGATTATCCCGCACGCATGCTAGACCCGATAGAAGGGGCTGACGGAGCGGAGAATAAGCGGCGTAAAGAACAGGGGTATTGGTTTGCGTGCCCGTATGCAGACAATAAGCGGAGTAAAAAGAACGCTTTACCACGCTCTTTCATCATTATCGATGTGGACAGCTGCGCAAAAGAAAACCTCCCGCGTGCCAAAAGTTTTTGCGAGAGGTTCAAGTGCTTTTTATATGCCAGTTTTTCAAGTACCGATGAAGCGCCCCGCTTTCGCATTGTCTTTGACGCCTCAAGGGATATTTTACCCGAAGAGATGCCCGCAGTAACGAGATACTTAGGCAGTGAGCTAGTAAACGCCGTCTTTCCGTTTGTGGACGGTGGCACCCATGCTGACCTGTTCACAATCACCATCGATCAAGAAAGCGGTGACCACAAAACGGAAGATAAGAAAGCCGCTAGTGAAGTTTTCGCCATCGACAAAACCACAGGGCAAGCTGAGCGCATTTTCTTGTGCCCGCCGCCTTGTTTCACCAGTAGCGCTATTAGGTTTAATGGTGCCGCCGTGGACGTAGAGACCGCGCTAAAGAATGCACCTTCTCAGGCAGCTTTAAACCCTGCCAAACAAAGCAGAAAACAAACCGCAGGGGCTACCGCCGCCGAAGGGGTTGACCCTGTATTAGCAATTCTCAAAGAGAAGGGCTTTTTAGGCAAAGCGCTAGACGGCAGCAAATGGACTTGTGTGTGCCCGTTTAACGAAGAGCATAGTGCCCCTTATACGGGCGGTGAAATCGATTCCTCTTGTGTCTTCTATGAGACGGGCGCACCTACTCAAGAAGGCGGGCGGTTTGCTCATGGATTCTTTAAGTGTCAGCATGAGCACTGTGCCGCCAAAGAACAGAGTGAATTTTTCCAAACTCTAGGCATCTCTTACGCGGATTATTGCTCTTACGTGGCGGGCAATACAGAAAGCCGTTTTACTAGTCCTAGTGGGGTGACTTACTACCCTGAGAATGATGTTCTTATTGCAGAAACCCAAACGAAAGACGGAGTATTTAAACGCCCCGTTTGCAATAAGCTGACCGTTCGCGCGCTCTCTTTCGATAAGAACGGGGCTAATCCTATCTTATGGCTACAGTGGTTTAACGCTCTTACAGGTAAGGTCATTGAGGTGCCGCTGCCGAAAGACGATCTCTACTCTTTAACCGCTGACTGTGTTATGCGCCGTCTCGTTAGCAAGGGCTTACAGCCAAGAGAGTTTAAGGGGGCGCAGGGACTTAATCTCATTGTCGACTTTCTGCGCTCTTACCCGCTTTTTAATGTGCCTACTCGTATTAGCCTTGACCGTGTGGGGTGGTTTACTTTACCGAAACATCTTGATGGCAGAAAGAATATCCACGTATTCGTCACGCCCGCTTTTTCTTTAGGTGAAGGGGCTGATAAGGTCATGTATACGGGCGGTATCGCTAGTAGTTACCGCTTAAGCTCAAGCGGCGCCTTGAAGGACTGGATACAGAATGTTGCCAGTTTCGGTAATCTCTCTTCTCGCGTGAGATTTGCCATCGCCTGCGCTTTTGCGGCACCGTGCCTGAAAATCCTAAGCGTTGAAGGTGGCATCTTCAATATTTCGGGCAGCTCATCTAAGGGTAAGAGCACGGCGCAAATGGCAGGGGCTAGTGTGTACGGTAGCCCTAAAACAGAACTAAAACCGTGGGATAGCACGGGCACGGCTATTGAAATCATGGCAAATGATCATAACGATATGCTGCTTTGTCTTGATGACGGGGGCACGGCTGACGGAAGAACGCTTTACAGAATAATTTACATCTTGATTAATGGCTCTCAACGAGGGCGCGGCACCGTGGACAGCTCACGCGGTGGGGCTATTGGTACTAGAGAGTTGCCTGAGCCGTGGCACGTGCTTACGCTTTCCACGAGTGAATTAAGCGCGGGGGAAACAATGCGCACATTAGCAAAACACGACATTACGGCAGGGCAACAGGTTAGATTCATCGATATACCCGCGGTTGTAGACCCTGATCACCTAGAAAATGGAATTTTTGAACGAACAGGCCTGTTCGCTAACACAGGTGCCGCCGCCAAAGCCCTCACGACTAACGCAAATCGATACCACGGGGTGGCGGGCGTTGAATGGTTGAAATACTTAACTGATCATCAAGAAGAAAGCTTAGAAGCATTAAACCGCCATAGGAAAGCTTTTATTGAACGGGTAAAGAAAGAAGTGAAATTATCCACGCAAGGATCAAGAGCGCTAGACCGCTTTGCAGTCGTAGCAAGCGCGGCATGTGTTTCTACTGAACAAGGCTTAACAGGGTGGCAAATCGATGATGTTCTTAACGATATGGTTAAGTGCGCTATTGAAGGGTTAAAGCCCTTTAACGATGACCTTGAATTTAAAGCCATGGTTAAAAAACTCGATGCCCTTCTTAGCATGAAACAAAGTAATTTCGATGAAGGCAGAGACCCCATAGGGAGCCGCCGCCCTACCTCTAAAGACTGTTACGGGCTTATGTACTATGCTGCTCAAGGGTATAAGCCCGCGCAGTGCGTGGCTGAACAAAAGTACAGTGAAGATAGAAAGCCTATTGAAGTGGCGCTCATTTATCGGAACACTTTTGAAGAGGCGGTTTCTCCTCTCGATAGGAATACAGCTAGTCGTTTGTTGATTAAAGCGGGAATTATGCCCGTGTACGGAGAACGTCAAAAAAGCGCTATCGGGGTTTCTCAATTCCAATTCCATGGGCACAAGTACGCGGGGTATCTCATCTTGACTGATGAACTCAGAAAATACGTAGACTAACCACGGAGACGGGCGGGGCTAATAACCCCGCTCTTTCTTTTTGCGCTATCGGTGCCGCCGCCCCCTATCGGTTTACTTTTGTTTCTCTTCTCGCGCGCACACACGCGCGCGAAGCATGGACAGCCGTTAATGGGCATAGGCATCACGCCCCCGTCTTATTAAGGCGGCACCATCATCTACAAACAAAGCCCTTAGGGTTAGGGCATGGGGCGGGTTAAAAGTCGAAGTGAAAGAGAGCTAGACCGCGCCTTTAACTAATTTTTTATGCGTGCAAAACTCTCAGTCTTTTTTTCGAGACCTAAGGTGGGGTTTTGCCACTTTTGCACCCCGTCTATATATCGAAAATGCGGGTTTTGTCCTTTTAGTCCGCCCCCGTATATGGACGGACTAAAACGAGACCTAAGACAGAGTTTTGTCGCATTTGTCGCCCCCTCTATAGATAGAGTTTCTTAGAGTTTCTTATATCGCAAGCAAGCAGTTTTTCCACTTCCCCCCCCCTTTATTAGCTAGTGAAATCAGCTTTTTAAGAGGTCACAATGAGAAGGGCTTGAGCTAAGAGAGCGCATTAATTTTTGTTCAAAAAATCACTGTTTTTCGTCAAAAAGTGACGGTTTTCTTTCGTTTGTGCGCGTTTTCGGTCAAACGAGACCTCACAGGCTCAAGCGTGAACGATTAAGCCGCGATGCCGCCATAAGGAAGAGAACCGCTTTGTTTAGGCGCTGAGAGCGTGTATTTTGCGTTTAGACGCATCTATTCCTTTTCCTAGGGTACTTACCCCAAACGACATTAGAAGGGCTAAAACGGCGGAAAAATGAAATTGCGTTTAAGTATTTCAGGAATCAATGCGGCACCGTCTTCTTAGACAGCCCCTACTTACCGTAGTGCAAAGGTAGGCTACACTTAGTCTCCCTAAGGAGACAGGCGGTTTTTGCGCTCTTTTTTGCTTTGAAGTTTTCACCGCTAGTGCAAAGACGATTTCCCTGTGATAGTAGGCTTAAGGCTAGATTTTCTCGCACTTTTCACTGTTCGCACTAAAAAATAGGGGGTATAGGTACACGGAGACCAAAGAGACCGCTGCCAAAAATGAACCGTTTTTTCTATCTGACCGTTTTAAGTTTGGTGAAAAAAGGAGAAAAACAGGGGGTAAGGGAGAGTTTTTAAGGTGGACGTTTAGGTGGATTTTTTAAGCCGCCTCTTTATATCCGTTGTGGAAGTAAGGAGTTTGGTGGCGCATCACGGATTCGAACCGCGGACACAAGGATTATGATTCCTCTGCTCTAACCGACTGAGCTAATGCGCCATCCTTCACAAAGAGAAGAAGATTATGCCAAACTCTTTTTCTTTCGTCAATGTGCTTGACATATTTTTTTACATTTTACTGAATTATTGCTATTTATGGCTTCTCTTCATAAGAAGCGATGTGCCAAAAATGGTTCGTTGGACCGTGTCCTTCTCCCACACCGAGTTCATCTGCATGACGCAATGCTTCAGTAAGATAACTCTTGGCCAGCCTACACCCCTCAATCACATCATGATGTGGAAGAAGCGCAGCGAGCGCAGAAGACAACGTGCATCCAGTTCCGTGATCATTTTTCGTTTGGAGCCGTTCCCCTTCTAATCGCACTGTCACGTAGCCATTAAAAAGCATATCAGGAGATTGACTTCCCCCGAGATGACCGCCCTTGAGATAAACCCAGGCATCGCGCTTTTTCATCAATTTCCAAAGATCTGCTGCAATTGCAGGAAACTCGTCCTCACTCAGACCGCGTTGAGGTTGATCGAGAAGCGCAAGAGCTTCTGGAAGATTCGGAGTAATCATCGTCGCAAGCGGGAGCAAGCGTTCACGCAACGCGCTAATTGCTTCAACGGCTAGCAAACGGTCTCCGCTTTTAGCTACCATCACAGGATCCAGAACAACAACCTTAGGACGATATTTCTCTAATGTTGCGGCAACAACTTCAATCAATTCTGCGTTATCGAGCATGCCAATTTTCACCGAATGAATGGTCACATCTTCAAAAAGTGCATCTAGCTGTTCTTTTACGAAAGATGGCGGAATCGGGAAAATGCCTTTGACTCCCACGGTATTCTGAGCCGTAAGCGCCGTTACTACTCCGCAGGCATAAGCTCCACAAGCACTAATTGCCTTAATATCGGCGAATACGCCCGCACCTCCCGAAGGGTCAACGCCCGCAATGCTTACAACATTGATTTTGTGTTCTTTTGCGCCTTGTTCCATATTTCCTCCAAGACTTTCATCATTCGGTCCGTCGCCCCTGCATATTCTTTAGCAAAGGCAAGTGCGGCTTCCGCAGCCATGACTCGTTCCATTGGTTTCTCAAGCCATTCCCCAAAGCAGGTGAGTGCCTCGTCAGGTGTTTGAACTTGCACCATGGCACCTGCTGCGCGACCGTCACGCACAATTTTGTCAAAATTAAAAATCGAAGGACCGACCACAACAGGGCTTCCCGCTAAGGCTGGCTCAATCACATTCTGGCATCCAAAGGGTTCAAAAGAGCCACCCATTGCAACCATGTCGGAAATAGCGCAATAAAAACTCATTTCTCCCATGCTATCGCCCAAAACAATGTCGCAGTCCTCTGGAATATCACTTGCATCACGCAACTGCGAACGGCGGCAAACTTTAAAACCTTCATTCACCAATAACTGGTACACAGAGTCAAAACGCTCTGGATGGCGCGGAACTATGATCGTCAGCATGCGATGGCGGATATCAGGATTTTGTTTGAGTGCCTTGGCAAACCGCGCTTCTTCTCCCACACGTGTTGAAGCAATCAACGCGACGGGGCGCGTCAATCTCGCTTTCCAATCTCGAGCTGCTACTACTTGCGATAAGTTTGGTTTAATGTCAAATTTCACACTACCACAAACAAGCAAATTCTTGGCACCTAAGCTTTCAAAACGCTTCTTATCTTCCTCGCTCTGCGCCAAAATGACTTCAAAGCTTTCAAAAGCTGGGCGCATTAACTCAATGATGCGCGCCGCTTTTTCTCGAGACTTTTCACTTTCTCGAGCATTAGCAAGTACCATCGGAATACCACAATGATTGGCTTCGCTCATCAGGTTAGGCCAAACTTCAGTTTCCATAATGATGCCCATCGTAGGGCGCGTTTGGCGGAAGAATTTGCGCACTGCGTAAGGAGCGTCATAGGGTAAATAGCACTGCACAACGCGGTCTGGCGCCATCGCAACAAGTGCCTTCCCAGCTTCGCGCCCAGTTGGCGTCATATGCGTCAAAAGCACATCACACTCTGGCCACTCATTCAGGATGGCTGACAAGAGCGGTTTGGTCGCATTAGTTTCACCCACGCTTACTGCATGAATCCACACTCGAGGACGGTTTGTTTTAAGTGGAAAACTCGACCAAGCAAATCGCTCATCCCAAAATTGGCGATACTCAGGCTGACGACGAGAACGCCACATTAAATACAAACTTGCCAGGGGCAAAGCAACCACACTGATTGCTCGATACATTTTTGGTGTTATTTTCACAGTGTTTCTCCGAGAACTTTATTGAAGGCTGTCTCCACCTGGGATACCTCAGGGCATACACCAATACCCCCAAGGGACGTCACGGGACCATCTCCATAAAGTTTCAAAGTTTCTGTCGGCGTGGAAACAAAAATCCCCACACTCGGTCGACCCAATGCTGCACCCAAGTGTGTCAGTCCCGTGTCAACCCCAATGACGCCCACTGCTTGCGCTAATGTAGCGGCAGTTTTCTCAAGACCCATTCGAGGGACAACAACTGTATCGGGAATTTGTGCTGCGATCGCTTCCACTCGTTCACGTTCGCGTTCGCTCCCCCAAAAGAGAGCAACGCGTAGCCCTTGCGCTCTTAAATTATTCGCCAAGGATACCCAGTTTTGTGCTGGCCAAAGTTTTTCATCTCGACTCGTGTTGACAGCAAGAGCAACGTAGGGCAATCCTTCCTTCAAATATGAAGCTACTTTGGGTTCTAGCGCAAATCGAGGATGATCTTCATCAATCGAATAATTGAGCGTCTGTGCTGCCGCTACACGATAACGGCGAACAGCGCCTATTTCTTCTGGTAAGTCTAAACGGTGGTTGTAAAAGAGGCTAGCTAAAGATTCGCGGGCGGTTTTCCAGGTGTAGCCCCATGTTGGAGCCTTTGTCCAATGACAAAGCAAACCAGATCGCAATAAGCCTTGAATATCTAGAACTACATCAAATTTTTCAGCTCTCAACTCTTTCTTAAGAGCATCTATTTCCGCTCGCACATCTGCTGCAAAAGGATGTTTGCGCCAGCGTCGGAAAGCCGTTACATGTGTTTTCTCGACTCCAGGGGATAATCTTGGAATTTCTCGAAAACTTTCCTCTGCTATCCAGTGGATCTGACAAGTTGGCATCGCAGCTTTAATGTCATAAGCCACAGGCAAAGCATGGATGATGTCGCCCATGGAGGAGGTTTTCACGATCAGAATTTTCATAAAGACTCTCTTTTGGTCCGAGAAAACACAGGGAAAATTTTTCCCTGTGTGATCCTCTATTCTGGCTTAGTCAATACTTGCTTTTACTTCAGCTAAAGAAGCCTCTACGGACTCACCACGTTCTACACGAGAGCTCAGACGCTTGCCAAGCTCTACACCCGGTTGGTCATACGGGTTGATATTGTAGAGTGTGCCTAACATGGTCACCTTGTGTTCATACATAGCCATTAAACTGCCTAAACGACGCGGAGTGACCGCATCAAGTGCAACAACGTTTACTGCATTAAAGAAAGGCAAACGCGAAGTGCGAGCAATCAAAGCCTCTGTCTGTGCGTGAGCATTAGCCTGCAAAACTCGGTAAAGTTCTGCATAACGGTGACCTGGCATCTCACTCCAAAGAATGTCAATGCTAGTGTTACCCGTCCCTTCTCGCAACCACTGGAAAAAGCTGTGCTGACCCTCATTGGCATTAGAACCCCAAACTAGCTGTCCCGTGAGCTCTTTGATCAACTGCCCATCTTGGTCATGCACCTTCCCTAACGATTCCATTTCGAGCTGTTGCAACCACGGTGCCATGATGCGTAAACGTTCATCATAGGAAAGAAAGCAGAAAGAAGGAACCTCTAAGGAGCGACGATTATAAAACGAGAGCATCGCCAATTGGGCTGGTAAATTATGCTCGAAAGGGGATGTCGCTGTATGGCGATCCATTTCAGCTGCACCACTCAAGAATTCTTTAAAAACATCTTCACCTAACGCAATAGCAAGAGGCAAGCCGACGGATCCCCAAACGGAGAAACGACCACCAACCCAGTCCCAAAGAGCAAAAATATTTTCACGTGGCAAGAGCATCTGCATTGCAGCTTCTGGGTTGGCTGTGGCCAAAACCATATGCGCATGACGGTCACGCCCCACAATACCGTTGTCGAGCAACCACTGGTCAACAGCCGCAGCATTCACCAGAGTCTCGCGCGTTTTAAAGCTCTTAGAGGAAACAACCACTAAAGTCGTTTTGGCCTTGCATTCCGCTAAAACTCGCTCCATCAATATCCCATCGACGCTCGAGAGGAAGTGCACTTTAATACGTTGGTTAGGAGTACGTAAAGCATGATAAACGGCGTGAGGCCCCATTTCCGAGCCACCAATCCCGATATTGATCACATCCGTAATCGCGTCCCCACGACATCCACGCCACTCACCATTGCGCACACGGCGAGCAAAATCAAGCATGCGCTTGCGCTCCGCCAAAACTTCTTTGAAGATCGGCAAACGAGAAGTGTTCGCACGCAAGAGCGTATGTAATGCGGCACGGCCTTCGCTCTTATTAACCACTTCACCCTTAACCATGCACAAGAAATTCTTGTGCACCTCTTTGCTTTCATAAAGAGATTTAAGCTGCTCGAAGTCATCATTTGTTAAACGTTGCCGAGAGATATCGAGCAAAATTCCACAAGCTCTCGATTCGCAAAGATCACGTTGACGTGTTTCGCTCAGTAAGGGACGAGAATAAAGCTTCTCTGACATAAAGTACTCCTTATTACTGAGGTATAGCTAAGCCAGGCACGACCTGAGAAACTGCCTGCATAAATGTTTGTTTGATGCGTTCCAGCGCCTCTGGCGTGTCTCCTTCAAAGCGCAATACCAACACTGGCGTTGTATTCGAAGCGCGCACAAGAGCAAAACCATCTTCCCATTCTGTGCGTACACCGTCGATCGTAATCGTACGCGCCGCGTCAGGAAAGGAGAGTGTGGCTTGCAACTTCGCCACAATTTCTTTGTTTTCCCCTTCAGCTACAGGAATTTGTAATTCGGGAGTGTTATAGGCACTTGGCAAAGCATTAAGCGCAGCACTCGGATTTTCCGTACGAGAGAGAACCTCCAGCAAACGCATCCCTGCGTAAACGCCGTCGTCAAAACCAGGCCAGCGACCATCGTTAAAGAACAAGTGGCCTGACATTTCACCAGCAAAAAGTGCGTCAGTTTCACGCAACTTAGCCTTCACTAGAGAGTGACCTGTGCAACTAATCACAGGTTCTCCGCCATGCTCTTTCACCCAAGGAATCAAGCGACGCGTGCACTTGACGTCATAGACGATCTGTGCCCCTGGATGCTTTTCTAAAATATCAGCGCTAAATAGCATCATCTGACGGTCGGGGAAAATCACATTCCCATCGCGAGTCACAACCCCTAAACGGTCTCCATCGCCGTCAAAGGCGATACCCACTTCCGCGTCTCCAGCTGCTAATGCTGCTTGCAAATCAACTAAATTCGCGAGCTTAGAAGGATCTGGGTGATGATTGGGGAAATGTCCATTAATATCTGTATAGAGTTCCACCAATTCGCAACCAAGCGCCTTCAAAAGTCGAACAGCGGTCGGACCAGCAACGCCATTACCGGCATCCACTGCGACCTTCATCGAACGAGCTAGCTTCACATCATTGATGATCTTATCCATATAGGGAGTTAAGGCATCCACTTCTTCAATAACTCCAGGTGTCTCAGCGATCTTCCAGTCACCCGCATTCACTCGAGCACCGATACCCTGAATTTCTGCGCCAAAAAGCGTCAACCCTGCCAACATCATCTTAAGACCGTTGTAATCAGGGGGATTGTGAGAACCAGTCACCGCCACGCCAGAACCATTACCAAAATGTTTCGTCGCAAAGTAAAGCACAGGCGTGGGAACCATCCCGATATTTTTGACATTGACGCCTGCAGAGATGATACCTTCCATGAGTTTCGTGCTGAGCGCTAAGCCCGATAGACGACCGTCACGACCGACACAAATGGAGTCGACCCGCTTTTCTTTTGCCATCGTCCCTAAAACGCGACCGATATCCCGGACGACATCCTCCGTCAGCGTTTTGCCAACAATGCCACGAATGTCGTAAGCCTTAAAAATGGATAAATCCGCCGTCATAATTCTTAGATCCTTCTGTTTTTCTGAGTTGTCGACGCATAAAGCCGACATAGTAGGTTTTCCGTATTTTAATCAAAAAAACAAGAAGGTCGATAGTTTAGAATCCAGAGATGATTCAAGGAATTGCTAGAGCTCGCATTTCCTGCAGAATAAATCAACAATTTTCTCTCGGGGCTCGCCTATAATGATCCAGATCTTTGATACCCACTTGGACTTCTTTAGCGTGATTGTCTTGATAAAGAGCCTGATCACAAAGGCGTCGAATAGTCGCAATTTCTGACAATTCAGTAATCTGTCAATGCGAAAAACTTTTGTTAGCACTGTTTAATGTTCCAGTTAGGTATCCCTTTGGAGAATGAATTCGTGAACGCACAAAGTTTCCTTAACGCTCGTGTGCTCGTCGTCGGCGACGCAATGCTTGATCGTTATTGGTTTGGAGATGCTAGCCGCATTTCCCCAGAAGCACCCGTCCCGATCGTCAAAATTAACCATAGTGAAGAACGTCTTGGGGGGGCGGCAAACGTTGCCCTCAATATCGCCAGTATTGGTGCTCGTCCGTCACTACTCTGTGTTGTGGGAGAAGACGAGGCTGGACGCACTCTAGAAACACGCGCCCTGCAAGCTGGGATCGAACCGATTTTTCAGTTTGACAGTCGCTTACCTACCACGGTGAAACTACGCATCGTTGCTCGCCAACAGCAAATGATTCGTTGTGACTTTGAACAAGCGCCCAACGAGGACGTTCTCGCGCAACACCTCTCAACCTTTGACCAGATTCTTCCTGAGCACAATATGTTGGTGCTCTCAGACTATGGCAAAGGTGGGCTCTCGCACATCACCCACATGATTGAAACGGCTCGTGCTAAAAATGTCCCCATTCTGGTAGATCCGAAAGGCAGTGACTATAGTCGATATCACGGAGCAACGGTCATTACCCCCAACCGTGCTGAGTTACAAGCAGTCGTGGGACAGTGGAAGTCCGAAGAAGACCTTCATGAGCGAGCTCTCTCTTTACGCGAACGCCTGGGGCTCAAGTATTTGCTCCTCACGCGTAGTGAAGAAGGAATGACACTTTTTGGAGACAACTTGATTTTGACTGTACCCACACAAGCGCGCGAAGTCTATGACGTCTCTGGGGCAGGGGATACTGTGATCGCTGTACTCTCAACTATGCTTGCCATCGGTAGTGACATTGAAACTGCGGTGCGCACATCGAACCGTGCAGCTGGTATCGTGGTCGGTAAATTGGGAACCGCCTCGGTGAGCTATGAAGAACTTTTTAGCAGCCGCGTTTAACGCTCGACTGACTGAATAAAAAACTGATTTTTTGGAGAAAATGACATGAGTATTTTGGTCACTGGTGCCGCTGGTTTTATCGGTTGCAACAACGTTTTAGCCTTGAATAAACGTGGTATCACCGATGTAATTGCCGTCGACCATCTCGGCAAAAGCGAAAAGTTTTTAAATTTGGCAGCTGCTCAAATTTCTGACTACTTTGACAAACAGGACTTTATTGCTCGTGTGCGTAATGGCACGGCCCCTAAACCCGAAGTGATTTTCCACCAAGGTGCCTGCTCTGACACGATGGAACAAGACGGCGTCTACATGATGGAAAACAATTACCGCTACACGCTAGAATTGTTTCGCTGGGCTCAAGAACTGAAGATTCCCTTTATCTACGCCTCCTCTGCCGCCACTTATGGGGCGAAGACGACCTTTATTGAAGACCTGGAATATGAACAACCTTTGAATGTTTACGGCTACTCCAAGTATTTATTTGACCAAGTGCTTCGCCGCGAAATGAAGAACCTCACTGCCCCAGTGATCGGTCTTCGTTATTTCAATGTTTATGGTCCTCATGAACAGCACAAAGGCCGCATGGCTAGCGTAGCCTATCACCAATACTTCCAGTACCGCCGTGAAAAGAAAGTGAAGCTCTTTGAAGGCTGCTTAGGCTACGCCAATGGGGCTCAGTCTCGTGACTTCGTCTACATCGATGATGTCACTGCTGTACTGTTGCACTTCTTGGATAAACCTGTTTCTGGTATCTACAACTGTGGTACGGGACGCGCTCAACCCTTCAATGACGTCGCGCTTAGCGTGATCAATTCGTTGCGTCACTTCAACAATGAGCCAGAACTCTCGCTCCAAGATGCTGTTGACTGTGGTGAACTCGAATATATCCCCTTCCCAGAAGCTCTCAAAGGGAAATATCAAGCCTTCACCGAGGCTAACCTCACGCAGTTGCGTCATGGGGGTTGCGATGTTCGGTTTCGCACAGTTCAAGAGGGAACTCGCGACTACATGGAGTATCTCTTAAAGACTTTCCCGAGAGTGGAATAATGGCCAAACGCGCTGTTTTCCTTGATCGAGATGGGGTGATTAACTTCGACTTCGCCTATGTCCATACAGTGGAAGAATTCCAATGGATACCTGGTGTGCTCGAGGCCGCTAAAACACTTCACGACGATGGTTGGACACTCGTCGTCGTGACCAACCAATCTGGCATTGGTCGTGGCTACTATAGCGTGGAGGATTTCACTCGACTCACGAATTGGATGAAGGCAGAGTTTGCAAAAGCTAGCGCTCCTTTGGCTGGAGTGTATTTCTGTCCTCATCACCCATCTAAAGCACTCCCTGAGTTTCAGCTAGATTGCAATTGTCGTAAACCACGTCCCGGTATGCTTCTTAAAGCAGCTAAAGATCTGGACATCGATCTTGAAAGTAGCATGATTTTCGGCGACAAACTGAGCGACATGGAGGCAGGTCTTGCTGCACATTGTCATGAACGAGTTTTGCTTGGCACTGATGCCAAAGCAACGCCAACGCCCACTGCTGAAACTACACAAACATTTGCCTCTCTTGCTGAGGCCGTGCGCTCCTCTTGGTATCGCAACCTGATGGCTAGCATCGCCTAAACTTTTTTGGAATCTCACCCATGAGTACACGTTTACCGCCACCAGCCTTTGAAAAGAAAATATGCTCCCTCGAAGAACTCTCTGCTCGTCGCGCTGAACTCGAAGGTCCTGTGGTTTTCACCAACGGAGTTTTCGATCTACTGCACCGCGGACACGTCACCTATCTTGCACAGGCACGCTCTTTAGGAAAAAGCCTGATTGTGGCAATCAATAGTGATGCCTCTGTCAAAATGCTTGGCAAAGGAGACGATCGTCCTATCAACTCCCAAACTGACCGTGCTGCTGTGCTTGCCGCATTAGAGTGCGTAGATTTAGTGGTAATTTTTGAAGATAAGGTGCCACTCACTGCTGTGGAATTGGCACACCCTGACATTTACGTCAAAGGTGGAGATTACCGCCCAGAAGATCTGCCCGAAGCAAAAATCGTCAGCTCTTGGGGAGGTAAAACTGTCACCGTTACCTTCGAGCATGAACGCTCTACTACGAATATGCTCAAAAAAATCCGCGCTTCACTTAGTAGAAACTAAGTCCTGACTTCCCCAGAAAAATACGCTCGAAGTCGCTAGCTTCGAGCGTATTTGTTTTTACCCAAAAAATTTTGACTTAGCGAATCACAAAACCACGCTTACGAGCATAGTTGATCGTTGCATCTAGAAAGCCCTGTTTGCTACCACAGTCAAAACGTTTACCTTCGAAGCGGTGAGCGTAGGTGGGCACTGTTTCCAAGGAGGCAGACACACCATCGGTCAACTGAATTTCTCCTGCAATACCAGGTTGTGTTGCTTCCAAATAGTCGAAAATTTCGGGTTCAAACACATAGCGACCAATCACCGCTAAACGAGACGGTGCAACGGCTGGGTCAGGCTTTTCAACGATACCACGCATCGGAGAAGTGCGTTGTTTATTATCATCTACACTCACAATACCGTAGCTCTTGGTTTCTTCTGGGGCAACGTCCAAAACCGCCACAACAGAACCGCCACCCTGAGCTTCACGGGTCTTGATCAACTGACCAATACAAGGTTCTTCAGAGTCCACCAAGTCATCAGCCAGAATCACCCCAAAAGGTTCATCACCCACGATGGGCTTGGCGCACAACACCGCGTGCCCCAACCCTAAAGCTTTCGGCTGACGAATATAAATGCAGTTAATTCCTGGAGGCACGACGCTTTGAACCAAATCGAGCAATTCTTTCTTTCCCTTCATCTCCAACTCGCGTTCGAGTTCGGGGTAATTGTCAAAGTGGTCTTCGATAGCACGTTTGGTACGACCCGTGACAAAAATCATTTCAGTCACACCTGCTTTCACCGCCTCATCCACAGCATACTGAATCAAGGGTTTATCAATGATCGGCAACATTTCCTTCGGCATAGCCTTGGTTGCTGGTAAAAAGCGCGTGCCCAAACCATTGACCGGGAAAACGACTTTTTTGACGGGTTTCATGGTATTCAATACTCCGAAAATAAAACCATATCGAGCCATAACACGCGCTCAAAAGCGAAAAAGCACGCGTCACTTCTTTCGCAATACGATATGGGTACAATAAGCCTGTGGCTGTATTTTGCCACACTGCTACAAAATCATTCCAGTATAGTGGCTCTTGAAAAGACAAATTTGTTTTTTTGAATTGCTCTTGAGCACTGTTAATTTTTTATGTCCGAACGTCCCTTTTATGTCATTGGCGACCTACAAGGTTGCTATGAAAGCTTTGAAGAACTCCTTGCTCTTCTCCCATCTGATGCTGATCTCCTCTTTGTAGGAGATTTGATCAATCGTGGACCAGATTCTTTAGGCACATTGCGCCGAGTGATGGCTCTTGGGGATCGCGCCAATACAGTTTTGGGGAATCATGACTTACACCTCCTCGCTGTGGCCGCTGGCGTAGGTAAGGTACATCGAAAGGACACGATTCAGCCCATCATTGATGCCAAAGATGCCGACGATCTCTACGATTGGCTACGCACACGCCCTCTCATGATTGAGCGCGGTGGCATCACGATCGTACACGCTGGGATTCACCCAAAATGGACACTTGAACAAGCCCGCGCACGAGCCAAAGAAGCTGAGGCAGTGTTGAGTGGCTCTAGGTGGAAAAAAGAATTAGCTAAGATGTACGGCGGTCAAGACTGGAATGATTCGCTCACAGGACCCATACGTATTCAAGCAATTTTGAATGCCTTTACCCGTATGCGTTTTGTGCACCGTGATACTGGAGCACTCAACTTTGAATTTAAAGAGGGGCTTGACTCAGTTCCGCCTGAATGGATTCCTTGGTTTAAGTACAAAGATCGCCCCATGCGCGGACAGCCTATCTGTTTTGGTCACTGGTCTATGTTGGGCTTGATTAATGAGAAGGATGTGATCGCAACCGACACGGGATGTTTGTGGGGGGGATCCCTCACTGCCGTTCGCTTCCCTGATCGAGAAATAGTCAGTGTAGCTTGCCCATGTTGGGCAGATCCCCTTGCCTTTAAAAAGAAAAAGCACTAAATACTTAGGCAGAAACTTCCGTTTCGGACTTCTGCGGTTCTACTCTTAAATTGGCCAACAATTGCTCTTGCTTTTTCGCCGTGGCATCTTCTACGCCAAGCGATGCCGCAATGGCTGCAGAAGTCGTTGCGCAAATTTCATGGCGATCAAGACCTTCGCTAGAGATTGCCGGCAAAATTGTTGCTTCAACACCGAGACCACGCGTAGCAACAATGTGGCGAATAATGGTAAACATCGGCGTAGCGCCTGCGTAGGATGGAATATCCGTCGTTTCCCCATAAAGCGTATAACGTAAGCTAATCGGCAAAACTTTCGCTTTAGCAATCGGAGCCGCAGCAAAAAGATTTGAGTAAAACGGCAAGAGTGTCATTCCGCCTCCCGTGCGACCTTCTGGGAAAAACAGCACATGATCGCCGTCTTTAAGGGCACTCGCCATAGTTTCCCCAATTTCGAGCACAGCACGCTTGCGAGAGCGGTCAATAAAAAGCGTATTTACCCCTTTAGAGATCCAACCAAAAAGTGGCCAAGAAGCAATTTCCTTTTTTGCCACGAAACGGCAAGGCAAAATCGAATCAAGAACAAAAATATCCACGAAACTAATGTGGTTCGCACAGACAACGTAACCCGTCGAACCACTACCAAAGCTCGCATTGCGTAACTCTTCGGGCAGTTCGCCTTTGACGGTAATTTTGATCCCTACTGAAGCAGGAATCCACGTTGCTAGCCGTTTAATTTGACGCAGACGTTGCACTTTGCTCATCCATGGGAATCCCAGCAAGATGATGAGCACGATGAGGATGATAAGTAAAGCGAGCCATAGGAGCCGCCACGCGCCAGCCATGCTAATTTCCTTTTCTTGTTTCTTAGTTAACGTTATTTGGGGATAGATGTGTTTTCTGATTAGAGAGAGTCAGGCTGCTCTTCAAAATACTGCCGAAGAATGACCGCAGCAGCTTGATCGTCGACTTTTTCTCGTCCGTCTTCCACGACAACTGAAGAAAAACGTTCATCCACACAAGCGCTAGGACGACAAAAGCGACCCGCCACTTGGCGAGCGAAACGCTCGCAACGGGCAGTCAACTCATTAGGGGTGCCGTCGCCGTGCCAGGGAACGCCAACAACAAAGGCATCTGGTTGCCATTCTGAAACTAGTGCCTCAATAGCTTTCCAGCGCTCTTCATTAGTTTTTGCATGAATGATGCCGATCGGCTTAGCCTCTCTCACCAGGGTGTTTCCTATTGCGACTCCTGTTCGAGCAAGGCCAAAGTCGAAGGCCATAATGACTTTTTCGGGTTGCATATTGATCAACAGAACTTGAAATTTTCACATCATTGTCTTCTGTGGGGGTATTCTATCGGTTGCTCAGTGTGAACTCATCGAAACTCACACAAAACTTTGATTTTTTTGCTACAGATACACTGCTTATGATTGAAAACGTTCTCCAAAAACTAACGGATCTCTTTATCGAGCATCAAGCACGCTTTCGCGTACTTCATCATCAAGCTTGTGAACGAACCAGCAAGTCCGTCGCGGAAATTCGCGGCACAGAGCTGGGGCAGGGTGCTAAAGCACTTTGCTGTACCGTAAAGGGTAATGGCCAAAAACAGTATGTTCTAGGAATTCTCCCCTCCGACATGCATGCTGATCTCTCGCTTCTCGCCTCTGCTGTGGGAGGACGTCGTGCCTCACTCGCAAGTCCAGACGAAGTGATGGAATTAACAGGATGTGTCTTTGGTGCAGTTCCTCCCGTAAGTTTTCACCCCGATCTGAAAGTGATCATTGATCCTTACTTATTCGTCCGCTATGAAGAAATTGCCTTTAACGCTGGACAGCTAGACGCATCGATTATCATCAACGCTGCTGACTTCCGCCAAGCAGTAAAACACGAAGAATTCTCTTTTATTAAAACCCCAGTGGAGGCTGCCTCCTAAGTATGCTTATTCCATTTGATGCGGTCGTCAGCAACGCCTTGACTCCCATTACCTTGATTTCAGGTGTAGGTTTAGTCATGCTGTGTATGACAAATCGTTATAACCATACAGTGGATCGTATTCGTCAACTTTTGCAACTCTATGCAGATAGCACTAATACAGAAGAGCCTGATCTACTCGAAGAGATTCATCTCATCTACTACCGCTCTTCCTTACTGCGTCGCGCCATTCTGTGCATTGCCATCTCCGCCATTTTCTCAGGTCTAATGATTGCAACGAACATTACGGCCTACTATCTCCAACTTGAACTCAGCGTCCTTGCTCTCACTTGGCTCGGAGGTGCCCTGGCAATGATTATTTTGGCCACTGGCACTTTTGCTCTCGAGGCGACGGTATCTCTGCACGCTCTTCATCTAGCGGTGGAACACTTGCCACCACTGCCAGAGCTAGATAAGGAGAAAAAATGATTGCTCCAGAATTTAACCGCCTTTTACTTGAAGCACTCGCACCAATTACCTTGATTTCAAGCGTTGGACTTTTAATGCTATGCATGACGGCACGCTATAACCACGCTACGAATCGTATTCGTCAATTGATGAATAAACGCCGCACTAATGGCAACCAACAAGAGCCCAATATTGATCGCGAGATCGCTTTCATTTATCGTCGAGCCTCCTTGCTACGCCGAGGCACGATTTTGCTCTCCATTTCCACCGTGTGTTCGAGCATCTTGATTGCTCTCTCTGTGGCACACTCTTTCGTAGGATTCCGCTACGACAGCATTGGGGCCTTCATGCTAATGATGGCCATCGGTCTCATTGTGCTTGCGAGTATTTTCTTTGCGATGGAAATTTGGATTTCTCTGCATGCGTTGAGGTTAGTAGTGCGACGACTTCCTCCCTCAAAAAATGCCCGTTGGCGCGTATAAAGCCCGACACCCATTCGTCATACCCGGTAACAATTATGAACGTCTTACTTACTGGGGGGCTCGGCTTTATCGGCTCCCACACCGCAGTTGAATTGATCAACGCTGGACACCATGTGGTGATCTATGACAACC
>OGRV01000088.1_pt1 | contig 45206 bp, 49 predicted proteins | sample 1573731 | NCBI WGS metagenome assembly OGRV01 (sample SAMN03295828, study PRJEB24534) | human gut metagenome | isolation source: fecal sample 3 from infant 4 | host: Homo sapiens | place: USA: Pittsburgh, PA | collected 2014-07
ACCATTTTCTTTCACAACTTTACGTTGTTATTATGTTGTCACCCTCAAGCGACTTACTTAGTATATCACTTGGTTTGACATGTGTCAACAACTTTTTTAAAACTTATTTTGCTTCATTAATTTCAGCTTTTATCAAGTTTTAATTTTGTTGTTTGCCGCTCTCAGCGACGTGTTTTATCTTATCATTTAATATTCATATATATCAATATATATTTTGCAGAATATATAATATATAATTAAATTTCTACATTTTACTCTAATTTTCTCTAATATTCTCATATGGATACGCCAGGATTAGTTATATACTTTTTTCTAATATATATACATTTATTAATGATACATTTCATTATGGATATTCATATAACTAGTATACTTTTGAATAAACATCACACTATTTAACATATTAATTAACTTAATCTGATTATGTACCACAAATCAATTTGCGCATAGTATATATACGCAAAACAAAATAAATTTCCACACTTGCTTAATTTATTGCGGAAATTTATTTTATATTTATTCATTTATTATAGAGCCACTAAATTACCTCTACTATTACTAGCTTTAACTATCTTCTCTATAAAGTAGTTTAAAAATCTTAAATCCTCTGTTAATTCTGGATGAAATGATGTTGCTAACATGTTTTTTTGTTTTACAGCAACTATATTATTATTAACTCTACATATTATTTCTACATTATCTTTCACTTCAACTACCAATGGTGCTCTGATAAATACAAGTTCTATTTCAGCATCACTTACTTCTTCTATAACCTTTTTTGTTCTAAAACTATCTATTTGAGTTCCAAAAGCATTTCTTCTAATTTTTATATCCATTATCCCTAAATGTCTTCTACAGTCATTTTCTATATCCTTTGCAAGAAGTATCATCCCTGCACAAGTCCCCCACACAGGTAATCCTTCTAATATTTTATTTTTTAGTGGCTTCATTAATCCTGTAACATTTAGTAATTTTCCCATAGTGGTACTCTCACCACCTGGAAGTATTATTCCATCTATAACTTCTAAATCACTTTCCTTTTTAACTTCTATTGGTTCATATCCTAAAAGTTTAATTTGATTAATATGCTCTATAAACCCACCTTGTAATGATAAAACACCAATTTTCATTTTACCATCCTCTTTCTGCATACCTTGTTAAAACTTCTTTAGCATTTATACCACTCATAGCCCCACCTAAATCTTCTGACACCTCTGCAAGTTTTTTAGGATCATTATAATAAGTTGTTGCTAAAACAATAGCCCTTGCTCTTTTTTCTGGATTATCAGATTTAAATATACCCGATCCAACAAAAACTCCATCACATCCAAGTTGCATCATTAAAGCTGCATCTGCTGGAGTTGCTATTCCACCTGCTGCAAAATTAACCACAGGAAGTTTTCCATTTTCCCACACATATTTAACTAAATCATATGGTGCTCCATGATTTTTAGCCATTGTCATAAGCTCTTCCTTTGACGCCTTTTGAATATCCTTAATCTGTTCTGTCATTGTTCTCATATGAGTAACAGCATTAACAACATCTCCAGTACCAGCTTCTCCTTTAGTTCTAATCATTGATGCACCTTCACCAATTCTTCTTAAAGCTTCTCCAATATTTGTGGCACCACATACAAATGGCACTTTAAAACTCTCCTTATCTATATGATACTTATCATCTGCTGGTGTAAGAACTTCACTTTCATCAATAAAATCAATATTTAAAGCTTCTAATATTTGAGCTTCAACAAAATGCCCTATTCTTACCTTAGCCATAACAGGTATTGATACTGCATCTTGAATTTCTTTTATCATTTTAGGATCTGACATTCTTGCAACTCCGCCTTCTTTTCTAATATCAGAAGGAACTCTTTCAAGAGCCATAACTGCACAAGCCCCAGCTCTTTCTGCAATTATTGCCTCTTCCTTATTTGTTACATCCATTATTACCCCGCCCTTTAACATTTGAGCAAGATTTTTATTTACTAATTCTCTTTCCATTAATATAGCCCCCTTTTGTTTTAATACAAATATATTAATATATATATCCATACATTTCAAATGTATCCATACAATTGGAGTATATACATACAATATCCATTATCTAATTAAATCTTACGAGCTCCAATGATTGAATTGATATTTTTAAAAGTTGCACTTTAATTTAAATAAAAATAATAAAACGGCCCACATTAAGCATGAACCGTTTTATTGTTCTATTTGCATATATTCTACCTAATAAAATATATTATTATCGACTATAAATTTTCCCCTCTTGTTTCAATAACTTTTTTATACCAGTGGAAAGATAGTTTTTTCTTTCTATCATAATTATTTTTATGATCTACATATATAAACCCATATTGCTTCTTATATCCATTTAACCAGCTTAATAAATCTATAACTGACCAAGCATAATATCCCTTTAAATTTATTCCTTCACTTATAGCTGCTTTCACTACTTTTAAATGTTCCTCTATAAACTTAATTCTAGGAATATCTACAATTTCATCCTCTATTATAGGATCTTCATCTCCTAATCCATTTTCAGTAATATATAACTTTACATCACCGTATCTAGCTTTAAGCATTCTCAACCCATCTAAAAATCCTTGTGGAGAGATTTCCCAACCCCATTTTGTATAAACCTTATCTTCCATCATAACAGTCTTATAAAAACCATCAAAAGAAGGATTCCCTGGTGCTCCAGTAGAATTTTCTCTAGAAGCAACTAATTGCTGACCATCTGTATTTTTCATTATTCTTTGAGGCTGATAGTAATTCAAACCTATAAAATCATTTTTATCAGCAGTATTCTTCAATAATTCTAATTCTTCATTAGTCCAATCAGGCACTAAGTTCTTTTCTTTTAATAATTCTACTACATATTCTGGATATTCACCCTTTAATATAGGATCATAATACCAATATGTATCATAATAATTTGCATGTTCAGTTGCTGCAATATTTTCTTCTTTATTATCAAAGCTATATGCCGGATTAAAAACATGTGTTATTCCAATTTCTCCATACTGTTTTAGATTCTTATATATCTCTACACATTTTGCATGTGCTACAAATACATTGTGGGTAGCTTGAAAATACTTCTTTTGATCATTTACCAAACCAGGTGGATGTGCTCCAGTAATATATCCCGATTTACAAAACACTATCGCTTCATTGAATGTTATCCAATGCTTAACTCTATCACCAAAAGCCTTAAAGCAGGCTTCTGCATATTTAACAAATCCATTGATAGTCCTTTTATTAGTCCAGCCACCTTGTTCTTCTAACACTTGTGGCATGTCCCAATGATATAATGTTACAAAAGGTACTATGCCATATTTTAAACATTCATTAATTAAGTTGTTATAAAACTCAAGTCCCTTTTTATTTATCTCTCCATCTCCATCTGGTATTATCCTAGGCCATGATACTGAAAATCTATATGATTCTAATCCCATTTCAGCCATTAACTTAATATCTTCTTTATATCGGTTGTAATGATCAACCGCTACATCTCCATTTGTTCCTTCAAATGTCTTGCCTGGTATTTTTGAAAATACATCCCAGTTGCTAATCCCCTTTCCGTCTTTATCCCATGCACCTTCTACTTGATACGCTGCAGATGCTGCTCCAAAGAGGAAATCGTTTGCAAATTTCATATGTAATCCCCCTTACCTTTTCTTTTGAATGTTATTTTATTAATATCTACATCTAAACATAGATTTATTTCTTTTAAATTTATTGGTATGAATATAGTATATACTAATAAATCCATGTTGTAAATGTTTTCTTAAATTTTAAATTATACTTTGTAAAACAGTTGGACTAAGGAGTTTTATCTTTCTATAATTATATCTTTCTATTGATACGTCAAAAATAACTCCTGTACTTAAAAATACAGTATTCTCAAGTTGTAATGTTGGTTCTCCTTTTTCAACTTCTAAAAGTTCGCACTCCTCATCAGTTAATACATCACAACTTATAATCTTATCTGCAAAACCTATATTTAATTTCAGATCATTTGTAATATAATTAAATATAGAAGAACGGCAAATTTCTTCATTTAGATATGGAATTATTTCTTTGTTATAAAAAGATTCCTCTACCTCAATAGGTTCTCCATTTACATATCTTACTCTCTTAATATGATAAATTTTTGTATTTAGAGCACATTTAAATTTTTCTGCTAATTTTTCATCTGCATCGATAATTGAAAATTCAATAATCTTGCTTTCTATGCGCTTATCATCAAACTCTTTTGTAAGTCCATTCATTTCTTGAAGAGAAACACACTTCCCCTTTTGCGAATCCCTTAAAAATATTCCACTACCTTGAACTTGATATACATATCCATGATTAACCAAAATTTCAATAGCCTTTCTTATTGTGTTTCTACTAACACTGAATATATTCATAAGTTCATCTTCCGTAGGGAGTTTTTTATCTTTATCGTATACTCCATCTTTTATATTATTCATTAATTTGTTAATAACTATTTCGTATTTAGTTGTCACTTTACCCCTCCTATTCTTTTAATCAATAATAATTATATTTTAATACATTATTTATTTAATACAATATTTATTGTATTAAATATACCCAATTAATTCTATATTTTTATATTTAATAAGGCCACTTCTTACTAAAATCATCTTTTTGTACGAAGTAGCCTTATTTTAACTTATTAAATTCTATTGATTTTGAGCTGCTTGTTCATTCTTATAGTTCATACTATCAACTTTCTTAAAGAATGGGAAGTATATTGCAGTTGATATTGCTATTACAACTACTTGGAATAAAGCAGTTCTCCATCCACCTGTTAAGAATCCACTTATTATTGGTGGTGTAGTCCAAGGTACTACAACCCCTGTATATAATGGAATTAATCCTGTTGCTATTGCAAAATATTGAAGTACACCAATTGTTACTGGAGTTAATATAAATGGTATAGCCATAAATGGATTCATTACTATTGGAGTACCAAAGATGACTGGTTCATTAATATTAAAGCATGCTGGAACTACAGCTAATTTTCCTAATTGCTTAGATTGAGCTGATTTAGCTAAGAATAACATACATATAACAAGACCAATAGTTGCACCTGAACCTGAAAGATTAACTACACAATCTTTAAATTGTTGAGTTACTATACGTCCACCATTTTCTATTGTTAAAGCCATTCCTGAATCTAAAATGTTTTGGTTTGCTGTTGCATTTGAAATTAAGATACCATCCATTACTCCACCTATTATAGTAGAACCATGAACTCCAAACCACCATAAGAAAGGAATTAAGAAACACATTACAATAACTCCACCTAATGAATCAGATAATCCTTGAAGAGGTGTTTGTATAACTTTATATATCCATTCGATAAATGTTGTATTCATTCCATATTTAAATATAGTGTACACTACTGTAGCACCAACAATCATTACTGCCCCTGGAATTAAAGCTGAGAAAGAGTTAGCAACTCCTTGTGGAACTCCAGCTGGCATCTTTATTCTTATATCTTTCTTCATAAACCAAGAATATATTGCCCCTACTAATAAACCTATAATAATAGCAGTAACCATTCCTTCTCCACCAGTCCAAGCCTTTGGAATAACATTCTCTGCTATTTCACCTGATTCAAGTGTTACATAAGAATTAGTTGTTAAAAGAAATATTACAAGTGATATAATTCCTGCTGATAAAGGTTCATGCCCTTCATTTTTAGCATATGTATATGCAATACCTATTGCCGCTACTAAAGCAATTATCTTAAACGATGCGCCATATGCTTGCATTAATGGCTCTGTCCAATTCGCTCCTAATGTACTAGCCATCCAATCATTGAATGGTTGATATGGTATTTGAGCTAGTAATAAAAACACTGAACCAATTAGTGTTAATGGTAAAATAAATAGAATCCCATCTTTTAATGCAATAACTGGTTTTAAGTTTACAAATTTCATTACTTGCGGTATAAGCTTTTGACTTAATGTATTGCCGATTGACATAATAATTCCCCCTATAATATAAGTTAACTTTTGTTGAAAGATTTGATATAATATAGGTAATAATAATCTCGTAAATTATTATTACTGAAAAATTCCATGCAATTTTCAAAGCAAATTCATAATGTAATTGCATGGAATCTTTATTAAACGTTTTCTTAAAATATACTATTAACTATTTTGCTAAATTCAAAGCAAAATCTAAAACTTTTTCTCCATTCATCATTCCATAATCAACCATTGGTATAACATCAACTGGAACCCCTTTTGCTCCACACACTTCTTTTGCATTAGCTAATCTGTATCCTACTTGTGGTCCAAGTAATGCAACATTTACACCATCTAAATGTTTATCCATTTGTCCTTCTGGAAACGCTGCAATATCTGCTTCTATTCCTCTCTTTGTTGCACTTTCTTTCATTTTATTTACTAATAAGCTTGTTGACATCCCTGCTGCACAAAATAATCTAATAGTTACCATAATAAATTCCTCCTAAATACTCTTATATTTTTGTTATCGTTTACTTTATCTTTATAAATTTACGTATTATTTATTAATTAATGTATTTACAATTTTTCTTAAGTCTATAATTTGTGTAATTAAATTCTTTTCAGTAATTGCTGTCATTAAATGGTCTTGAGCGTGTACAAATAGTACTGAAAAATCTACACTCTCACCAGCTGCTTCTTTTTGAAGGAAAGTAGTCTGTCCATCATGTGCTTTTGCCATTGCATCTTCTGCTAACTGCATTTCTTTATCAGCTTCTTCATAATTTCCGTCATTTACATGATTTAAAGCTGCATATGCATGATTTTTACAATCCCCAGCATTAATTATAATATTCATTATCGCCATTTCTAATTCTTGCATGTTTCTTCCCCTTTTCATATTTTCTATATTTCATATTTAATAATTCTAATTCGTTGGTATGAATTTATTATATACCAATATTTCCTCTTTGTAAATGTTTTCTTATAACTTTTTCTATATTTTTTTATTCGTTTTGTTGATTTATTTATCTAATCCTAGTGTCTATCAAGTTTAAAAGATATTCTCTTCCAAATATATAAATATAAAAAATAATACCCATGTTATAATTTTGAAAATTATAACATGGGTATGCCTATATACAAACACTTATATATCTTTTAAACTTACCTTTTGCTACGTGTCCAGTATCAATGATGTTAAAACCAGATTTCTTTATTACTTCACTCATGTCTTCAAATGTTACTATTACTAATCTATTTGTTATTCTACGTGCTGAATTTATTATAGCAACTTGCTCTTCTTTAGTAATTGGTGTAAAAAGACCGTATGGCATATCTATTATAGCAACATCAAATTTGTCCTTTATAGTTGTCATATTACCATTTACAATTACATTATCATATCCAAAAAACTCAAGGTTTTTTTGTGCATTTTCAGCTATATTATCGTTGATTTCCCATCCACAAGCATTAATTCCCATAGATAAAGCCTCTATTATAACAGTTCCTATCCCACAACATGGATCTATAAATTTTTGATTTATATTATTTCCTACTGATATGTTAACTAAAGCTCTGGCTACTCTTAAGCTTAGAGAATTAGAATATGAATAAGGTTTTTTATCATGTATATGCCACTTAAAATCATTTCTATAATATTCTCCAAATATCCATTTATCGCCAACCTTACTTAATCCAAAAATGATTTCTGGATTATGGATATCTGCCTCACCTTTTATTATATATCCTATTTCTTTTATACTATTTATTCTCTCTTTATAACCAACCGTATTATCTTCGCTTTTCATAAAACATACTTTGAAATTTTCATAAGCAAGATTATCAGATTTAATATTTAATAATATTTCTTCTATTGAATTTTCCACATATTTTATTTTTATAACTTCCTTTATAAAAGGACTCCTAGATGGATTAATATATTTATTTGCAAAGAATTGTTTTTTAAATGGTTTCATATTGAAAAACGAATCCATCTCCATCATGCACAACTCCTCTTCAAACTCCCTATTATAATTTATTATGTAAAAGTATTTTCCAAATTCTTTTTCTTCTTTAACGTCACCACTATTCAAACTTCATACCTCTTTTTTACTTATATTAATCCTATTATACCAAAACTTAATTTTTTTACTCAGTTAATATTCACTCACTATCTATAATCAAAATTATTTAAACAATACTTACTTTAATTACTTCGAGTAAAAAATTATACTCCTTTTATATGAGACAATATAATCTGATATAAAAGGAGTATAGAAAAAGTTATTTATTTTCTTCAATAATCTTTTTTAATTTATTTTGAACTAACCAAAGCTTTTTTTGCTTTCTATTGTATGCAACTAATTTATTCTTATTAGATTTGCTTTCATCCATTATTCTTATATATTCTGAATCTGCAATTTTCAATGCATCTTCTATTACTAAAAGTTCTTCCTTAGTAAACATATATATCTCCTCCATTTACTAAATCTTAAATTCCAATATATTATATCACATATTTACAAACAGTTAATACATTCTATTTCTTACTATAAGCCTATATATGTATTTATTATTATGTTGTTTCTCTAATATTTGATTATATTTTAAATGAAGATAATATGTACTTATAAATTTTACTTAAAAATATAAGTCTAATAGTTCTTTTATAGACTATTGAAATATTCCATTATGAAGCCATATATGATTTAATTCATCACCAGCACAATTTAAATTATTTCTTTCTCTAACAAATTTACCTGGGATTCCAGCAACTAATGAATTTACTTCTACATTTTTATCTATTATTGCTCCAGCAGCCACTATAGCTTGCTTTTCTATTTTTACACCTGGAAGAATCGTTGCTCTACAGCATATCTTTGCATAATCTTCTATTATAACTGGACTATATGTTCTTTCTTCATGATTATCCTCTGAATGAGAATGAGTAAATATCATTACTCCTTCTGTTAATGCTACAGAATCACCTAATTTAACTCCACCTTTTGAATCTATGTACACATCTCTATTTAAGAATACGTTATCTCCAACTTCAATATTATCTGGAACATTAAATCTTACATTTTCTTCTGCAATAAAATTTTCACCACATGATTTAAATAGTTTTTTTGCTAAAATTCTTCTATATAAAATTGAAAAATTAGCAACTAAACACATTGGAGACTTATCTAATACATCCCATAAAAAATGTAGGTATCTTTTTTCATCAGATACTCCTATTTCATTGTTTTTAGGAAGATAATCTCCATAAAGCTTCATTTCATCTAATAATTTAACAGGAAATGAAATCTCTAATAAATTTAATATTGATGATACACCATCTTTAGTCAGACCCGTATCTATTATATCTGTTATCTGACTTAATAATTTTTCTAATTCACTCATCCCCAATAACTATAGTTACACTTGGTAACTATATACCTCCTTTTCTTTTCTAAATTTAATACAGTTATTATTACTGCATTAAATAATATTTCCAAACTATTATATTATTGCACTTTAAATTATAAATTTCAACAATAATCTATATTTTTCCATATAATTGTTATCATTTTCTCAATATGTGTTATTTATAAATGCAAAAGAACCATCACTTATTTTTAACCTTCTAGATGATTCTTCTTCATGATATGTAGCAGTATATGTGTTATTTAAAAAAAGCTTGTAACTCTTCCTTTTCTAATATAATTAACCGCTCTCATTTTAAATCTTTCTAATTCTTTTGAATTATAAAAATTAAGTAAATCTATAGATAAAAATAAACCGTCTACTATAGAGTATTTAACATCCTTTAAAAATAATCCTTCTTCTTCTTCCTTTTCACAAATATCAGTGTCATTCATAAGTTTTTCAAATTTCATTTTTCCATCTACAAGTTTATTTACAATTTCATCTTCTTTAAAATTAGTAAAATCCTTATTTAGAAGTTCATTAACAAAATCTACGTATTGCTTATTTACTTTAATATACTCTTCAAATATACTAGATAACATTATAGTTCCTCCCTTTAATTATAATTTATATATAAAAAGCTGGAAGTTATCCAGCCTTGATTTATGTAATATTATATTTTTTTAACAAATTCAGATTTTAAGCTCATTGATCCAAATCCATCAATCTTACAATCAATATTATGATCGCCATCTACTAAACGTATATTTTTAACTTTTGTACCCTTTTTTAATGCAGAAGAAGCACCTTTAACTTTAAGATCTTTTATTATTGTTACAGAGTCTCCATCTTTTAAAACATTTCCATTTGAATCTTTTACAATTAATTCATCACTATTTTCATTTTCACTTCCTGGAGCCCATTCATGAGCACATTCTGGGCAAACTAAAAAACTTCCATCTTCATAAATATATTCTGAATTACATTTTGGGCAACTTGGTAATTTATCCATAATTTCATTTCCTCCATTCGTTTATATCTATAAGTTTTACATTATATATTCTGTACACTATATAGTATCATAATCATAAAATATTAACAAATATCATGAATAAAAGTCTCTTAACAAACCTGAAATACTTATATTTCAAATAAATATGCTAATAAATAAAAAGTGCTGAAAAATCAGCACTTTTTATCTATTATATGTATCTTTTGTGTTTATGATTATATAAACAATTTGACTATTAAAATAATTACCCCTGAGAATACAGCTGTTATTGGAATTGTTAAAACCCAAGCCCAAACTATTTGTTTTGCTACTCCCCATTTTACATTCTTAATTCTTTTAGATGCACCAACACCCATTATGCTTGTTGTTATTATATGAGTTGTACTTACTGGTGCATGAAATAATGTTGCACACAATATTACAAATGCTGCTCCAGTCTGAGCTGCAAAACCATTAACAGGAGTCAATTTTGCCATTCCACTACCCATAGTTTTAATTATTTTTTTACCACCTATAGAAGTTCCAAGAGCCATGGATAAAGCACAAAGGAAAATTACCCATACAGGTACTTCAAAGCTACTTATTAATCCACCACTCAATAGTGCCATCGTTATTATTCCCATAGACTTTTGAGCATCATTTCCTCCATGATTAAGCGCCATAAATGCACCAGCTAATACCTGTAACTTCAAAAACAGCTTGTTTACAACCGATCTCTTATGTGATTTTAAAATACAATTTAGTATTAACATTAATATATATCCAACTATAAATCCTATTAATGGAGAAAGAATTAACCACAAAATTACACTATGAAAAAGATTGTACCAATTAACAACATCAAAAGTCATAGTATATGCTATTCCACCTCCAATAAGCGCTCCTATTAACGCATGAGATGAACTACTTGGTATTCCAAAATACCATGTTAATAGGTTCCAAATTATAGATGAAATTAATACACACATAATTACCCATTGTGGTATTGATGTATGACTAACTATATTGTCCCCTACAGTTTTAGCAACTGCTGTTCCCATGAAAGCACCAATAAAATTACATATACAGCATATTATTATAGCTTGTTTAGGAGTTAATGCCTTTGTTGTTATTGATGTAGCAACAGCTGTAGCTGTATCATGAAATCCATTTATAAAATCAAATGCTAATGCAAGAAATACTATTAATATTGTTATTATTAATGAACTATGCATTTTTAATTACAACTCTTTCTACTATATTTGCTACCTGTTCACATTTATCTACTACATTTTCTAATATCTGATATATTTCCTTCCACTTCATGATTTCTATAGGATTTTCTTCGCACTTAAATAATTTTTGAACAGTCTTTCTAAATATTTCATCAGCTTTACTTTCCATTTTACTTATGCTAATTATTTTTTCATTTATATTTTTTGATCTACACCCATGTATTTTTAATTCATTCATTAATGACATAAGCTCTTGTGTAACTTGTACTAAGATATCACATACACATTCCAATTCATCTGTGCTTTCTCTTATATCAAACATTATAAATCTGTGAACAAGGGAATTTATTAAATCTAAAATATTATCCATTTCTTTTACAATTTCATATACATCTTCTCTGTCTATAGGTGTTATAAATGCATCGTCTAGTTCCTTAATTAAAGTACGAACTAAGTCATCGCCCATATTTTCTAACTTTGCGATCTTTTTCATCCATTCCTCTGTAACGTCTAGACATTTCAAATCATTTTTTAATTCTACAGCTGCTTCATTAACAATTTCAGCTGATTTTAATAACATGTTGAAAAACTTATCTTCTTTCCTATTATTAAACATTAATTCATCTCCTATACTATTCTAAAAAATATTAGATATTATTCCCCAAATAATTATATTACTTTTGTTAATATTTTTTAAACTATTTTTAACAAAAGATTATAAATTTAACATAGATTTAATAATAACTGTAATGAAATGGCAATATCATTTACCTCTTTTATATATGAAAAATGGAAAACTTACTACTTCATTTGATAAAAAGTTCAACTTAAAAAGGATAAAATTTGATTTTTTAACTTTTAAATTACTATATTTTGATACATATCTTTCGAAAAAAGCAAAAAAATAGCAGCTCCAAGTTAAATTGGAAAACTACTAATTTTTAAGTACTATTCTAATTATAATAATTTCATGAAAGCTATACTTATCGTCTCTTACATTATTATATTAATTATTCATTATGAGTTAGTTTAAGAATTATTTCTTCATATTGAGGATATTTTTCTAACAAGAAGCTTCTTTTAAATAACTCAAAGTCTCTAAATTCAAATCCTGGTGAGACCATACAACCAACTAATGCATAACCTTCATTATTCATAGCAGAACCAAATATATAATCTTTTGGAACTAATACTTGAGGTTTTTCACCATTTTCGATATTAAGACCAAGCTGTTCTGTTATAAATTCGCCTTCAGGGCTAATCATATAAATAGTTAATGGTGATCCTGAATGATAATACCACATTTCATCAGATTTTAACCTATGAAAATTAGAAACCTCACCATCTCTAAGCAAGAAATATATACTAGTCCAAAGTATTCTTGACCCCTCAAAGTTAACTATTAAATCTTTTGATGTTATATTCTCTTCTGATGAATAAATTTCTTTATAAAATCCACCTTCTGGATGTGCTATCATATTTAAGTTTTTTACAAAATAATCTGCTGTATACATATGGATACTCCCTTCAAATTGCTTTAATTTGTTGTTTTTACTTATAGAAAAAATCTAGTGATACTAGTTGCCTAAACAACTAACATTGTATATATTCACCTATTCTCACTTATTTATGATACGGTTCCCCATTACTTATTCTAAAAGCTCTATAAATCTGTTCTAAGAGCATTACTCTAAACAACTGATGTGGAAAAGTCATCTTACTAAAGCAAAGACTATAATTAGCTCTCTTTAATACAGCATCGCTTAATCCAAGGCTTCCTCCTATAACAAAACATAAATTACTATCTCCTCTTACTCCACAGGTATCTACAAACTTAGATAGCTCTTCTGACGACAACATCTTGCCTTTAAGATCTAGAGTAATAACAAACATAGTATCCTTTATTGAATTTAAAATCTTTTGTCCTTCTTTATCCTTTATTATTAACTCATCCTTTTCTGATGCATTATCAGGTGTCTGCTCATCGGACAATTCTATTATATTTATTTTACAGTAACGTGATAATCTTTTTGAATACTCATCTATTGCTAGTTTCAAATATTTTTCTTTAAGTTTTCCTACTGAAATAATCGTTATGTTCATATTTAAACACATTCTCCTTGCCTTTTCGTTTATAAGTTTAATTTATTAATACTATCTTTCCTTAGTCTATAAATACTATTCCCAACTTCCATTTCCCTGGAAATTTATTCTTATACTTTATATTAATATCAAGAGGACTTTACAATTATTTGAGATGCACAAAAAAGCCCTACCTTAAAAGTAGGACTTTCTTATGTATCAGAAATATTACTTTCCTTGTCCGCAACATTTCTTATATTTTTTACCGCTTCCACATGGGCATACGTCGTTTCTACCAACTTTATCTAAGTTTCTAACTATCTTAGATTCTTTGTATTGCTTTTGGATTTCTTCTCTCTTTTCTTCAGAGAATATTCCATCCCATTGTGGTAATGTATATAAATATTCTGCTTTAGCATCTAACATGTTGTAGTATAAAGTTTCTAAATTAATATCTAATTCTAACTTTGAATCAGCTTCAAGAGTTTCTAAATCGTATTGATTCTTTAAGCTGTCATTGATTCCATCAATGAATCCCATGATAAATTCTATTGTTGAATCGTATTCTTTTGCTAAATCATTTATAGTAGTTGTTTTAACAGTCTTATGATTTGCTAATAAATCCTTGTATATAGCCTTCTCTAATTTGCTGTATTCTGCCCAGAAAGCATTTTCTCCCTTAGTTTTCACATAGTCAACAACCATGTCAGTCCATTGTGTATATAAACTCATTATAAAGTCCTCCCTTAAATTTCATATTTATAATAGTATTTTAAATTATACTCTAAACTAAATTTTTATGTAGCTACTAGGATTATGCCTATTTGCCATAGTTAATATTATGTCTTCATTGTTCTTAATTCCATTATCATTTAAGACATCTAATACTGTTGCATATGCTAAATCTGGTTGATTATTAGTATTACTCAAATGTCCTAAAATAATCTTTTTATTATTTCCACATTTAACAAGTTCTACAATAGCATTACCGCAGTCATCATTAGATAAATGGCCAATTTCACTTAATATTCTACGTTTAAGCTGATAAGGATAAGGGCCAAATTTCAGCATATTTACATCATGATTACTTTCCAAAAGAATAACTTCAGAGTCTTTTACATTATCATATATCTCTCTTGTGAATGTACCAAAATCTGTAGCGACACTTATATTTTTCTTTCCATCACTAACAGTATATCCCATAGGACCTGATGCATCATGAGGAATATTAAAAGCTTTAATATTTAAATCACCGATTTCTGTAACAGATCTTTTATCGATTACTTTAATATTATGTTCTTTAATTTTTCCAAGTGAGCCTTCCATGGCACTCCAAGTATCTGCATTTGCATATATAGGTATATCGTATTTTCGTGATATTACTCCTACACCTTTAATATGATCACTATGCTCATGAGTTATAAAGATTCCATCAATATTCTTTGTTTCTTCATCAATCGCCTTTAGCGCCTCATCGATTTTTTTACCAGGGAGTCCTGCATCGATTAATATCTTAGCTCTATCTGAGGTAATAAACATACTGTTTCCACTACTACCACTGTATAAGGAACAAAATACCATCAGTTCCCTTCCCCCTTACATTTTCTCTATTCTTCTACTTCAATTCTTCTTATATTAGCACCTAGAGCTCTAAACTTATCTTCTATATGAGGGTATCCTCTGTCTATATGCTCTATACTTGTTATCTCAGTTTCTCCTTCAGCAACTAATCCGGCTATAACCATAGCAGCTCCTGCTCTTAAATCAGTCGCTTTAACTATAGCACCTGTTAATCTGTTTACACCATCAATTATAGCTACTCTGCCTTCAACTTTGATATTTGCACCCATCTTCTTTAATTCATCAATATGTTTATGTCTATTTTCCCATATCGATTCTGTAATCAAGCTTCTGCCTGGAACAATACTTAATAAAGTAGACATTGGCTGTTGAATATCTGTAGGGAAACCTGGATATGGTGTTGTTTTTATGTTAACACCTTTTAGTGGCTTATCTACAGTGACTCTTATAGAATCATCATTTTCTTCTACTGTTACGCCCATTTCTATTAATTTAGCCGAAATCGATTCTAAATGTTTTGGTATAACGTTTCTTATATAAACATCTCCACCTGTAGCGGCTGCTGCAATCATAAATGTTCCTGCTTCAATTTGATCAGGTATTACACTATAAGCACACCCTTGAAGCGATTCAACACCTTTAATTCTAATTACATCAGTTCCTGCGCCTCTAATATCAGCACCCATTGAATTTAGGAAATTAGCTACATCAACAACGTGTGGCTCTTTTGCAACATTTTCAAGTGTGGTAATTCCTTCTGCAAGTGTTGCTGCAATCATTACATTGATTGTGGCACCTACAGAAACTACATCAAAAAATATATTTGCACCAATAAGTCTATCCGCTTTAACATTAACTGCACCATGTTCTATTGTTACGTCTGCTCCTAGAGCTTCAAACCCTTTTATATGTTGGTCTATTGGTCTCACACCTATTGAACATCCACCTGGAAGAACTACTCTTGCTCTTTTAAATCTTGATAATAACGCACCTATGAAGTAGTATGAAGCTCTCATTCTTCTTACATCTTCTGTACATGCATCGAAATTGTCTACATTTGCGCTGTCTATTTCTAAAGTGTTATTATCTATTTTGTTAATATTACAACCTAAGCTTCTGAGTATTCTTTCTAAGCAGTGTACATCTTCAATATCTGGTATGTTATCAATTATGCATTTGCCCTTACTTGCCATTATTGCTGCTGGTAAAATTGCTACTGCTGCATTTTTAGCACCATTTATATCAACAGATCCTTTGAGCAAGTATCCTCCGTTTATAACTAATCTTTCCATTGAATTCACCCTATCTATAAAATATATCCTATCTAAAATTTATTTATCTAAACTAATATCTTTTATTGTATATAAAATCCCATTTACGTCTATATATAAAATATACATATTATTTATATTTATTTTAAAACAAATATTTAATTAAACGTTAAAAATTTGCTATTATTAAAATCTACCTTAATTATTATATCATAAACTAAATTTATTTAAACACATTTTTTCAGTCAAGCACTACTTTTTTAAGCATTTATGAGATTTCTACGAATTTACATATACATTACAATATTCTTATTTTATTTACATGTTATTTTTAGAAAAAACATCCTTATTTTTTGTTAAATATTATATTATTTTACATTTTTATTATTTGCATTCAAAATTTAATTATTCCTATATTCTTTTATTTTCTCTAATATGTTATAATTTATTAAACTTCGATTAATACTAATTAAAGATTGTGAGGGGTATCATGAAGTATTATGTAGTTGCATTATTTGACGAAGATACTTATCAAATAATTGCGCCAATTCAACGAAATATGTCAAAAAAGTTTAGAGCAAATAGGAATTCTCCTGCTCCATACATACCACTAGCTATTATTGATAATCCAAATTTAGATAAATTAAATCCTATATTAAATAAAATAATTTCACCTTATAAGAGTTTCAGAATTGATGCTAATGACTTAGTTTATTTATCTGAACCAACAAAAACTGTTAATTTAAAGTTAGATAATAAAGGTTATATAAAAAGACTTTCTCGCTCTATTTGCGATACATTATCTTTACATGGCTTTAACATTAAGACTTTAGGTGAAAACTTTATATCTCTTGCAAATTTAGGTTACATACCTAAAGATTACAAAAAGCAAGATGTTAAATTAAATTTCCCTGATATTTATTGTGACAGTAATATCGTAAAACTTAGAATAAAAAGTATTGAAATATGGAAACTTCCAACGGTGAAAAAGAACACACCTGTTCAATCATATCCTTTAAAAAGTTTTTAATTAACAATTTGACAACTATTTATAACTTAATTGTTAAGGATTACTACATTATTAAATCTAAATGTTTTTAATAATGTAGTAATCCTTATTTTAATTTTTGAAATTTTTTAAAAATTAAATATTTTTAAAAAATTTATTTGTATTCGTTTACTGCACTTTCATTTATTTTAAAGATTTTGTAAAATAGTATTAATTGTTAAAATTGTAGGAGGATGTGCAATGAATGTTCAACCAATGTTTGAAATACAAAAAAGGTTTAATAATACTCTAAGTATCAATACAGAATTGGATTCTTACAAATTAAGGGCTCGAAAAAATTTACTATTCCAAATTACTCTTGGTGAGTTAGCTAACGAAACAATTTGCTTTAACTTTTTATTGAAAACACCAAAAACCATAGATTTAAATAAGATTTTCAATAAATTTATAGTCTGTATTTCTCAAGTTTTAACATTAGGAATTGATTATAGATATGATAAAATAAACTCTATAGATATGATTCCAAACGATTATTGCTTAAGTGATCAATTTTTGAATTTATATATAGATATTAATGATTTAATTGCTTCACCATCTATGGATCATTATCAAACTTTATTTGAAGATTTATTAAGTCTAGGATTAACATTAGGTTTTTCTGAAGATGAAATCTCAGGTCAGTTTGAAAAAGATTTAGATTTAATCTCAGTATAATTACATAAATATACTTAAAAGAGTTATCTTTGTTTGAATAAAAAAATTCTTACATAAAAGCATAGCTCTTTTTTATTTATTTTTAATTATGTAACCTGTATTATTAATAATAATTTATAACTTCGGGGAATAATATCTTTGAGGTGATAATATGTTAGGCATAATATGTGCAATAATTTCTGGAATAGCAATGAGCATACAAGGTGTGTTCAATACTCGTTTAGGAGAAAAAATAGGTTTATGGGAAACTACAGTCCTAGTTCAAGCAATCGCTTTAATATGTTCTCTAATAATATCATTTTTTTATGGTGATGGAAGCTACAGTAATTTAAAGACGGCTAATAAACTCTATCTTCTAGGGGGAGTGCTAGGTGTTATAATAACTTTTACCGTAATAAAAAGCGTTGGAAGTATGGGACCGACTCTTGGAATAGGAATAATTCTAGTTGCTCAGTTACTTGCAGCTGCTTTGATTGATGCCTTTGGGTTATTTGGAAACGAAAAGATTAAGTTTTCATTAAATAACTTCATAGGTATTGCTATTATGATTATTGGTATTGTAATATTTAAATGGAAACATTGAGAAAGGATGTATAATTTTGAATATATTTTCTAATGCCATTTTTTTATACAATTTAACTGTCAATAATATAAAAGAATATTTTAAAAAGAGTTCTTCTATAAAATCTGATGAATTAATAACAAACTCTGTTAATTGGTTTGGTCATGCTACAACTATAATTAATTTATATAATAAGGTAATTATAACTGACCCAGTATTATGCAACTTACTCGGTTATTTTAAAAGAGTTGTAGAAAAACCTTCATATATAAAGGATTTAAATGTAGATTACATACTTTTATCTCATGGCCACATGGATCATCTTCACTTTCCTTCTCTTATGAAGCTTAATAAAAGTGCAATTGTTATAGCACCTAAAGGATATAAAAAACTCTTAAAACTTATTGGTTTTAAAAATGTTGTTATACTGCATCCAGGTGATGTGTATGAAGACAGCTTTATAAAAATAACTGCATTTGAAGCCAATCATGATGGAAGACGTTTTTATTTTGGTATAGATGATGAAAGCATATCTTATCTTATTGAAAGAGAAGATAAATCTGTTTTTTTTGCTGGAGATACCGCATTAACTGAAAATTTTAAAGGTATTCAATGCGATATTGCTTTAATGCCTGTTGGCTGCTATAAACCTGATAGATTTTCATATATGCATTGTACTCCAGAACAGAGTTACGAAATGTTTAAAATGATGAACTCTCCTATTATGATTCCTATTCACTATAAAACATTCAGAATATCTTTAGAGAACTTCAACGAAACAGAAGAAATATTATTAAACTTAAATGATAATTCAATAAAGCTTCTTGATGTTGGAGAAACTTTTAGTTTTTAAAATCTATTTATTCTCATTAACAATATTACTCTTCTCCGTATAATATATATTAAAGCAAAAATTATCGGAGAATGAGTATGTTTTCAAATAAAAACAAATTAGATTACAATTTAAAGTACTACATGTCCAAAAATATTTATAAATCTTATCGAGTACTCATTAAATATAAAGACTTTCAATCTTCAATTGCGAAAAAAATCAATTCCTACAAGGGAAATGTATATCATATAATAGAATCTTCTAATATTATAAGCGCTCAGCTTAATGGACGAAGCATTGAGAGAATAATTGAATATCCTGAAATAGAAGAAATATTTCTTGATGAATACTTATTTTTATGTGGTATGAGTGTAGCTTCTGCCAATAAATCTACTTATATTGAAAAAACTAATTTATCTGGCTCAGGAATTGGTATTGGAGTTGTAGATAGCGGTGTATATCCTCATAAAGATTTAACTTCCCCAACAAATAAAATTTCACTTTTTGAAGATTTAATAAACGATATACAATATCCATATGATGATAACGGACATGGTACTTCTGTAAGTGGAATTTTGTGTAGTAGCGGATTTTCTTCTAATAATATGTACAAAGGCATTTGCCCAAAAAGTAAGCTTTATTGTTATAAAGCCTTTGACAAACTCGGTAAGGGATTTGCTTCTGATGTACTTTTCGCAATTGAAAGTCTTATTAATCTAAATCTATCTGAAGAACATAACATAAAGATATTGTGTCTTCCTTTTGAGCTTTTAAGTCATAATGTCTTTATAACAAATGCATTTCAAAAATTATTTGATCGCGCTATAGAAAATGGTATGATTCCTATAGTTTCTGCGGGAAGCAGTCTTAATAGTAAATATTCAGTTATGGGAATTGCTACATTGCAAAACTGCATTACTGTAGGCGGTCTGGATACTACAAAATCAATTATTAAACCTTATCCTTATTCTGCATGTGGCCCATTATCTAAATATGACAAACCAGATTTATGTGCCTCATGCGTAAATATCGTATCTCTAAATTGTGATAAAAATTATATTTCTGAAAAGAATGGAATCAAACTTTATCCAAAGCAACTTGATGTATCATATAAGACATTTACAGGCTCTTCATTAGCAACAGCTTATGTTTCTGGAATATGTGCATTAATCTGCGAAAAAAATCCTAACATCATGTTTAAAGATATGCATTCACTTTTACAAGTTGCTTGTAATTCCATTGATGATATCCCTAAATATATTCAAGGTGATGGTGTTATTAATTTTAAAAAACTTATAACCTAATTTTCTTTTATATTTGCACTTCTTATATACAGAGTCATTTTTTGATTAAAAAGATTCTGTATACTTTTTTTAATTTAGGAGTTAATTATTTATTATGCTATAATTATAATACTCATAGATTAAGGCTTTAAATTTCTGTCACCTATAATTGACTTAACATATACGATAAAATTGAAAGGTAGGTAGCAAATAAAATGAGTACATTCATGTTAAAAAGTAAATCTGTAGGATTTACTCCTGTAAGCAATATTTTTATTGAAAAATATATGACTCAAGCTAGAGGCGAATTTATAAAAATTTACTTATTGATGTTGAAATATAATGTTTCTGGTGAATTAGGCGTAAGCTCATCAATATTAGCCTCCTCTCTAAATTTACTTGAATCTGATATAATGAATGCATTACATTATTGGAATGATTTAGGTGTTATTAAATTAACATCTATAGATAAAATGGGAAACTTTAATATTGAATTTTTAGAGTTAGCCGATGAAGTTAAATCTCCAGCGAAGCAAATCGATTTATTAGAGGCATTGGATAGCAATAATACAAAAGATATGCTTAAAGATATAGAAGTTCTCCTAGGAAGACCTCTCTCTCCAAACGAAATGTCACTTTATTTAAACTGGCAACACGAATTTGGTTTTTCATCTGAATTAATATTAATCTTAATAGAGTACTGTGTTTCAAAAGGAAAAAGTGATCACAGATATATTGAAAAAGTTGCTTTAGCTTGGCATGATCAAAAAATATCAACTGTTGAACAGGCTCAAAATCTTATTAAGAAAACTGAGGATAAATGGATTAACATAAGAAAAATTCTATCTTATCTTGGTATCACTAATACAGATATAATGAAACCACAACAGGATATGATTGAAAAATGGATATTAACTTTTAAATTTCCAAATGAAATTATTTTTAAAGCGTGCGATGTATGCTTTGAAAGATTAAATAGAGCTGATTTTAAATATATCGATGGAATTCTTTCAAACTGGAACAAAAATAACATAAGAACTCTTGATGATATAGCATTAAAAGATAATAAAACAACTCAAAATTCATCTTTTAAAAAGAATTCATACAATAATAACACACAAAACTCAAAGGTTCCTCATAAGTTTAATAACTTTGAACCAAGACAATATGATTATGACTCTTTAGAAAAGAAATTATTAGGATGGGATAATGATGATTAAAGGATATCAAAGTGAAATTTTAAAAATATACGATAATATTAGAGATAAAGAATCAAAAGCACTAAAGAACAGAAAAGCTGAAATTGCTGATAAATATCCTGAAATTATGGAACTTGATAATCAAATACAAAAACTTTCCTTAAAAATGGCTTTATCTGTTATTAAAGCTAATGATGAAGGAAAAACCTTAAATGACTTTAAAGAAAATATAACCGATTTAAGAATGAAGAAATGTGAAATGCTTGTAGAAAGAGGATATTCTCCTGAATATCTCAATATGCATTATCATTGTACTAAATGCCAAGATACTGGCTTTATAGGAAATATAAAATGTAAATGCTACAAAGAAAAATTAATACGCCTTTACTACAAGGATTCTGAACTTGAGCAGGTTATTAAAACAAATAATTTTAGTAATTTTGATTTAAGTTTATATCCAGTGCATAGAATAGGAGATGAAAAATATTCTTCAAGAAAAAACATGGAAAATATTTTAGAGTATATTCAAAATGATTATATTCCAAATTTTGCTTCATTACATACTAACTTATTGTTTTATGGCAATCCAGGTAGCGGCAAAACATATTTATCCTATTGTATATCAAAAAACATATTAGACGATGGATATCTCGTAGTTTATAAAACTTCAGATGAATTAATACAAAATCTTCGTGATATACGATTTAACAACAATACTAATCTTGAATCACTTCTATTTGACTGTGATTTACTTATAATCGATGATTTAGGTGCAGAGCATCTTAATGAATTTTCCATTGCAGAATTATTTAATATACTTAACAGAAAAATATTAAATAAAAAGAAAATGATAATATCGACTAATTTAACTTTGCCTGATATAGTGAAGCGATATAGCGAAAGAATATCTTCACGATTAATTGGTGATTTTAAATTATTTAAATTTTATTCTGAAGATATAAGAATCAAAAAGAATTTAGAAAAGAATAGATGAGTAGCACAATGAACTACTCATCTATTTTTTAATTACAAATTTATATTAGTTATTATTGTTCTAATTATAATAACTAATATAAATTCATCATGACCTATAATTGTATATAAAATAAAACAAGCTTCAGAAAACTAAAGCTTGTTTGCACTATTTGGCGACTCAGAAGGGGCTCGAACCCTCGACCTCCGGCGTGACAGGCCGGCACTCTAACCAACTGAGCTACTGAGCCATCTCATGGTGGGCACAACAGGGCTCGAACCTGTGACCCCCTGCTTGTAAGGCAGGTGCTCTCCCAGCTGAGCTATGCGCCCATAAGATAGTTTGGTCTATGATTTCTCATAATTTTAAATATTAAATTAAATGGTGACTCCTAGGGGAATCGAACCCCTGTTACCACCGTGAAAGGGTGGTGTCTTAACCGCTTGACCAAGGAGCCATGCTATATTGTCTTCGCTTTACACTCTTGCGTTTTGCACTGTGTCGCGCTGACCACATAGACTATAATACAGAATTTCTGTTTATGTGTCAACACATTTTTTAATTTTTTTTTATTTTTTTTAATTTCATCTTATTTTTCTTATTTTCAAGTGCTTTTTTAACTAATCTTCATATGAGTTTTTAACATCAGTAATAGCATCTCTAAAGCTAGTAATAACCTTGTTTTTCATGTCTATTTCCTTCTCTAAATTTTCTATCTCAGTTCTGCATATTTGCAAAAAAATATCTTTTTCTACTTTATTGATAATTATATTATATCCATCTCTTTTAAAGTTTTGTCCTGATGCCTGTATTTCCAAGGGAAACCTATTGTTTACATTTACTAGAATTTCTTTATCCCATATTCCTCTTTTGTTTATTTTGTATTTGTCTCTCAAAACATTCAAGGATTCAATTTCTTCTTCAATTTCATCCTTTATTGAATCATAAATAGCATTATAAAGAACTATTGAAATTCCCCTTTTTAATTTTATTTTTAAAAAGTCTCTATTATTTATCAAAAAATCATCTATATCATTTTCTCTTATACATTCAACATCTTTAAATGAAAAATATTTTAATCCATTGCCTGATGGATAATTAACTATTATTTCATTATAATTCATCCTTCTAACTTTAAATGTTCTTCCAAAATCCTCTGATTTTTCATTAATAATTTTTATTTGCACTTTAACTCACCTCTGTATTTTAGTATTCCTTTCTTTTAACCTTAATATTACTATGATAAAATTTATTTAACGAAAAAATATATTTCTATTTCTTATTGGATAAAAAGATGATTATTATAATGATTTTAAGATAATACTTTCTTTATAAATTAGTAAGTTAAACTTTTCTTTTACTAAATAATTCATGGAGATAAAATAATTTATATTTTTTTACTCAAATAAAATAGGGAGTGATCAATAAAATGATTTATCACGATTTAATAGTTGTTGGCGGTGGTGCTTCTGGCCTAACTGCTGCTATTATAGCTAAAGATTTTGGAATAGATGTAGCCATTGTTGAAGGCACAGATAGAATAGGTAAAAAAATTCTTACAACTGGTAATGGACGATGCAATATATCAAATAACCGAATTTCTTATCCATATAATACTTATCATAGTGAAAATAAAGATTTCTTCGTAGAAGCTTTAAACAACCTTACAGTTGAAGATACAAAAAATTTATTTTTATCATTAGGATTGCCTTTAACAGAATTAGATAATGGAAAAATGTACCCAAAATCACTTCAAGCCTCATCTGTAGTAGATATATTTAGAATGACACTTGAAGATAAACAAATTCCTTTGTATACAAATTGTAAAATTAATTCTATAAGCAAGAAAAAAAACTTTAATCTTTCTACAAATAATGATGAATATGATGGTTTTTCATGTAAAAAATTAATTTTAAGCTGTGGTGGAAAGTCTGCTGTTAAGACTGGCTCTGATGGTACTGGATATAAATTAGCAAAATCCTTAGGACACAGCACTACAGATATGGTTCCAGGTATAGTTCAATTAAAATTAGATTATCCTTATTTAAAATCAATATCTGGAGTAAAATTCGATGGAAATGTTTCTATATTAATAGATGGTGAAGTAGTCCGAACTGAAACCGGAGAAGTCTTGTTTACTGATTATGGGATATCAGGACCACCAATCTTACAACTTTCTTATTATGCTTCCAAGGCTTTAAATAATAAATCAAAAGTTACAATAAGAATAGATATGTTTCCAAGCGAAACTAAAGAAGATGTAGAAAACTTTTTTTCAAGTCATTTTTCAATGTTCAGCTATAGAGAAATTTCTTCTGCTTTAGTAGGAACTATACATAAAAAGTTAATTCCTACATTATTAAAGGATTCAGGAATAAAAGACATCCACCTTCCTTGCAGTAATGTTGAATGGAAGTATATAAATAAACTTATTTCAAAATTTAAAACTTGGGATTTCAACTGTATTGATACAAATGGGTTTGGAAATGCTCAAGTGACTGTTGGTGGAATTAATACAAAAGAAATCAACAATTTAACTTTAGAATCAAATCTAGTTAATAATCTATATTTCTGTGGAGAAATACTTGACGTTCATGGTGACTGTGGCGGATTTAACCTTCAATGGGCATGGAGTTCTGGATATCTCGCTGGTAAATCAGCATCAGAAAACAAATAGTTAAATATATATTAATAAAACCTCTATAGTAAAATTCAACTATAGAGGTTTTTAGTACAATTAAACATTATAAACTAGTATCTTTTTCCCATTCAGCTTCTAACAAAGTTAGTTCAGTACCATCATCTTTTCTAATTGTATGATAAGAATTTATTGTATTTTCATTAACTTCTTTAATGGCTACAGATGAAGATATAGTCTCACCATATCTACTTTCTTTTTCAAACGTAACCTTAATTCTCTTTATTCTATAATCCTTAACAACTTCAATTGGAACTGCTTCAATTGCCCATTCAATATATTTTACATTATTGACATGATTATTAGAGTCTATATCGCTATATCTTATATGGAAGTCTACTGAGTAATCTTCATAATCAACTCTTTCTAATTTCTCCATACTTACATCATAATCAATATCACCATCTACTCCATAAAAATCATATTGTTCCTTCTGAATTCTTGTAGGCCTTCTTTTTTCAATATTTATAAGAAAAAATAATGCTAAAGCTTCACCTATTATATTTTCTTCACTGTCTTTAATAATATATTTTCTTAACCCATAAAACTTTTTGAAACCTACTGGCTTTGTAGTTATACTTATAGTCTCTCCAAACATAGGATATTTGCTCATTTTTATATCGTATTTGTAAAAAACCCATGCACAATTATTTTCTGTACAATATTTCATTCCTCCGCCAACTGATTCTGATTGTTGAGTTCCCACATCACATATAAAATCAATAATTGATGATAACTTACATCTCAGTCTTGAATCTACCTCATAATAATGTATCTCATAATTTTTAGTGAATTCTTTAGTCATATACTTTTGCAAAAGCTATTTCTTTATTTATATAAACTTTGCAATTCTCCTCCCTTCTGTTTGTTAATTTATACCTTATATTATATATTATCATATATCTTAAGTTAAATATAACCATTAGTTTAAATGTTTTTACAATATATTATTTTACTCTCCAAAATTTCTTATAAAAATAATCAACATTAACAATAAAAAACAAAGGACTACTATAAAAATAGTAATCCTAAACAATATAAATACTAATATGAAAAATTATTCACTAATGGCTTCTATATCTGATATTTGATTCTTATCTTTCTTTTCATCAAATTTAGCATATAATCCTGCAAGTATTGTTCCCGAAATTGAATGCCATACACATGATACTGCACATGCAACTGCTGCTTGTGGTGTAGCTGCAAAGTGAGCTGTTGCTAAATTAGTAGCAAGTCCTGCATTTTGCATTCCTACTTCAATAGATATTGTACGTTTCTTAGCTGTAGACATTTTTGTAAGAACTCCAACTCCATATCCTAACAAATATCCTAATCCATTGTGTAATAATACTGCTATGAATATCAATACTCCTGATTTAAAGAAATTTTGACCTTGCAAAGAAATAACTCCTCCAACTATAAACGCAAGCCCTGTAACAGAAACCCCTGGCATAACCTCTTGGATATCTTTAAATTCTTTCTTTTCTCCAAAGAAATAATTTAAAGTAAATCCTATTACGATTGGAATTATTACTGATTGAATTATTGATTTAAACATTCCAATAGCATTAACTTCAATTTGTGCACCTGCTAAAAATAATACTAAAACTGGTGTTAATATTGGTGATAAAAGTGTTGAGGCCGTTGTCATGCCAACAGAAAAAGGGACATCACCCTTACATAAAAATGACATAATATTTGATGAAACTCCACCTGGACAACATCCTACCAAAACTAATCCAATCTTAATTTCATTTGGCAATCCTAGCAAAGTGCCAACTGTATATGCCAACAGTGGCATAACTGTATATTGAGCTAAAGCACCTATAAATATATCTAAAGGTCTTTGTGCTAATATTTTGAAGTCCTGAGTAGTAAGTGTTAATCCCATTCCAAACATTATTATTCCAAGTATTATTGTTTGATTGGTGCCTCTAACCCATGTAAATAATTCTGGAATAAAAAAAGTTACTATTGCTACTGCAATAACAAACACCGATGTGTTTTTAGATAATAATTTACTTATTTTTTTTAATGCATTCATAATATAATAGCCCCCTAAATCTAATATGAATTTATTTTAAAACATCATCTTATTTAATTTACAGCTTAAAACAATGATGCTTTTTTGCATAAAAAAATACCTCACCCCAAACAAGGGACGAAGTAAATCCGCGATACCACCCTACTTCTATAAAATCATATTTAAAGAATAAAAATATAATTTAATAGCTCTCGTATCACATACTAAACATATGTGTTTCTTTTAACGGTGAAATACCGTTGAAGCTTACTTTATTTCTGCTTCACTCCTCCAAGATGATTTTCAGTAAAATATGTACATTAGTTTTCATCAACCACTAACTTTCTTAAGAACACAATAATACCTACTTTTTCTTTTCTCAGGATTTATTATTAATATATTATCAATAATAACACACCAATAATAATTCGTCAATAAAACAGCTATTTAATTGATATTAAATCATAATTTTGAATTAAATTATTACATTTTAGCATTTTAATTCGATACACTATTGAATCTTATATTTTTAAACATATCTAAATTACAAATTTAAAATCTTATAAATAACATGTATTTTTAATTTTAAAAATAAAAGTAGGATTTTCAATTTTGAAAATCCTACTTTTATATTATTTATTTAATGCTTCTAATAAATCGTCTAAATTAATTCCGTGAACTGCTGCAGCTTCTGCTATTGTTTCAGCTTGTGCTGATGGACATCCAACACATCCCATACCAAAGCCCATTAAAACTTCTGCTTTAGATGCATCTGCATGAACTACTTCACCGATTGTCATATCCTTAGTTATCATTGTACTTCACCTTCTTCTGCACATAACATAATAATATTGTATACAAAAAATTATATTTTATGACACAGTAAAAGTCAATACCCGACCACTTTACTAGACTATAGAGATTTTACTCTCATAGTTTGATCTCTCTTAGGTCCTACTGAAACTATTGATATCTTAGTATCTGTAAATTCTTCTATTCTCTTTAAGTATTTCTTTGCGTTTTCTGGTAATTCATCGTAGCTTCTTGCATTTGCTACTTCTTCTCCCCAGCCTTCAAATTCTTCATATATAGGTTCGCACTTAGCTAAATCTTCTAAACTTGCTGGGAAGTAATCAATAACTTCTCCATTAAATTTATATCCAACACAAACTCTTAACTTATCTAAACCAGCTAAGGTATCTATCTTAGTAACAGCTAATGAAGTTAATCCACTAACTCTACATGCAGTTTTAACTATAACTAAATCTAACCAACCACATCTTCTTGATCTTCCAGTTGTTACACCATATTCATGACCTTTTTCTCTTATCCAGTCACCAGTTTCATCAAGTAATTCTGTTGGGAATGGTCCTTTACCAACTCTTGTAGTATATGCTTTTGTAATACCTACTGCATTAGTAATCATGTTTGGTCCTATACCAACACCATTAGCTACTCCTCCTGCAGTTGTATTAGATGAAGTTACATATGGATAAGTTCCGTAATCTATATCTAATAACATACCTTGAGCACCTTCAAATAAAACTGTTTTATCAGCCTTAATATCATTGTAAACTCTAACTGAAGTATCTTGAACAAATGGTCTTAACTTCTTAGCAAACTCTAAGTATTCTTTTAATATTTCATCAAAACTTACAGGTTCTCCACCTAAAACTTTAGTTATATAAGCATTTTTCATTTCGATGTTTTCTTTAAGTTTTTCTGTGAATACATCTTCATGCATTAAATCACATACTCTTATTCCACATCTTTCAAATTTATCTGTATAACAAGGTCCTATACCTTTACCAGTAGTACCTATATCATTTTTCCCTCTTGCTTGTTCTTTAAGCTTATCTAAAACTTTATGATAAGGCATTATAAGTTGTGCTCTATCACTTATTATTAATTTTTCTGGTGTTACCTTAACTCCAACACCTTCTAAATAATCTATTTCTTCAAATAAAGCCTTTGGATCAACAACGACTCCATTTCCTATTACATTTAATTTATCTTCATATAAAATCCCTGATGGTATTAAGTGCAATTTATATTCTTTGTCACCAACTACTACAGTGTGACCAGCATTGTTTCCCCCTTGGAATCTAACAACAACATTAGCCTCTTCTGCTAAGTAATCTGTCATCTTACCTTTTCCTTCATCGCCCCATTGAGCTCCTAAAACAATAAATGCTGACATCTATTTTGCCTCCCTTAAAATAAATACTCTTTATTTCTTTAATAATCTTGTATCTTGTGGAGTTATTCATAGATAAGTAATTTAAAATGTCTACTTAACGACAAACATTTTAGAAATTTTATTATGAATTAAATAAAATTATATTTAAGTTATCTATAAATTATTTTTATATCTCCCTTTAAATATTAGCAAAGTCCATGTCAACGGTCAACTATATATCGAATATTTTTTTGCATTTTTATGAAATAATTCGTATAATTATTGTATATGAGTATATATTATGCTAATTATTTTCAAATTAATATACATTTAAACTATTAAGGAGTGTTTTCTATGAATATTTATGAAGAAGCTTTGAAATTCCATGAGGAAAAGAGAGGTAAATACGAAATCAAACCAACATGCGAAGTAAAAAACGCTAAAGATTTAAGTTTAGCTTACACACCTGGTGTTGCTGAACCATGCCGTGAAATACACAAGGATTCATCAAAGGTTTATACATACACACGTAAATGGAATACTGTTGCTGTAATTTCAGATGGAACTGCAGTACTTGGGCTTGGAGATATCGGACCTATGGCTGCTTTACCTGTAATGGAAGGTAAAAGCGTTCTATTTAAGGAATTTGGTAATGTAGATGCATTCCCTATAGTTCTTGATACTAAAAATGTTGATCAAATTGTTGAAACAGTTGCTAATATTGCTCCAACTCTTGGAGGAATAAATCTAGAAGATATTTCAGCTCCAAGATGCTTTGAAGTTGAACAAAAATTAAAAGAAAGATTAAATATACCAGTTTTCCATGATGATCAACACGGAACTGCTATTGTTGTTTTATCTGGATTAATAAATGCATTAAAGGTAGTTAATAAAAAATTAGATAATATTAATGTAGTTATAAATGGTGCAGGTTCAGCTGGTACTGCAATCTGTAAATTATTACTTTCTTCTGGCGTAAAAAATATAGTAATGTGTGATATAAATGGCGTAATAAGCAGAGACAAAGATTTTAGCGATAATAAATATATGGCTGAATTAGCGGAGATAACTAATCCACACAATGTTACTGGAATGCTTAAAGACGCTATGGTTGGCGCTGATGTATTTATAGGGGTTTCCGCTCCAAACATAGTTTCAAAAGATATGGTAAAAACAATGAATAAAGATGGAATAATATTCGCTATGGCAAATCCAACTCCTGAAATCTTCCCTGAAGATGCAAAAGAAGCAGGAATTGCTGTTATGGGTACTGGACGTTCAGATTATCCAAATCAAATCAACAATGTACTTGCATTTCCTGGAGTATTCAGAGGTGCATTAGATGTTAGAGCATCAGAAATAAATGAAGAAATGAAAGTTGCTGCTGCTTATGCAATTTCAAATGCTATTGCTGAAAGTGAATTAACTGCTGAAAATATAATTCCAAAAGCATTTGATTTAAAAGTTCAAAAATTAGTTGCAGAAGCTGTAAAAGAAGCTGCTATTAAAAGTGGTGTAGCTCAAATATAATGTAGCTATAAAAATTCATAGTAATAATATAAAACATCGTGCTTATCTATTCATAAGTGCGATGTTTTATTTTTAAATTTTAATAAAATATTCTTTTAGTAAAATTTAAAAATTGTGCACAATAATTTTTCACTAAAGTTATACACAGTTTAAATTTAAAAACTTATCCACATTCTAAAAAAATAATTTTATCCACAATATTTTTTTATTAAGTTTTCCACAATATAATAAAGTTCAAATTTTCCACATAAAAACAGATGGAGCAGAAAAATTTTAATTTTCTGCTCCCAATTTAATTATCCACAACTAAATAAAAATTATGAAATAATTTTTATTTAGTAAATTATAAATTTAACTTTAAAAATATGTTTGTAAGTATTTCATTTAATCCTTACTTTTTACCAATTCACAAACTACATATTCTTAGATTTTTCTGCACACTTATCCATAGCCTGAATCACACTATTTCTAAATCCAAGCTTTTCAAGTTCAACTACTGCATCAATTGTAGTTCCTGCTGGTGAACAAACCATATCCTTTAATTCACCCGGATGCTTTCCTGTTTCTAATACCATTTTTGCTGAACCTAAAACACTTTGAGCTGCCATTTTATACGCTTTTGCTCTTGGTATTCCAAGCTTAACTGCACCATCTGCCATTGCTTCTATAAACATAAATACATATGCAGGTGATGAACCAGCCACAGCTATAAATCCATCAAAATACTTTTCTTCTAAAACTTCACATTCGCCAAAGCTTTCAAATATATTTATACAATATTTTAATTCTTCCTCACTTACATTTTTGTTAGGACATACAGCTGACATCGCCTGACCTACAAGTGCTGGAGTATTTGGCATTGTTCTTATAATCTTTAAATCATCACCAAGCCACTCTTCCATATTTTCAATACTTATACCTGCAGCAATTGTTATTATTAACTTATCTTCAGTTAATTCAGACTTTATTTCTTCAACTACAGACTTATACATATTTGGCTTAACAGCTAAAATTATAGTCTCACTTTCTTTTGCAACTGTTTTACTATCTAAAGTTGTTGCCACTTTAAATTCATCACGTAATTTCTTTGAAGAAGCCTCTGTTTTCGTAGAAACAATTATTTCTTCAGATTTCAAGAAACCTGATTTGATTAATCCTCCTACCATAGAACTTCCCATATTTCCACATCCTATAAATCCTACTTTTTTAATCATGCTTTAGCCCCCAATTTAAAAATTTTTTGTTATTAATTCATTTTTTATGTTTTTCTATAAATATTTTTAATTTCCACCACTACAATCATAGGATAGCTTGGATTATAACTTCACAAACTATAAGTAGTTGAAGGGAGGAATTTATATGACCTGTACTTCTATAGTATACAATAACAAAATTTCAGATCTTGATACTTTCATAACTAACATTTTATGTAATGATATAAAATCCGAAAGAATTCCTATTTCTGATATAAAGGAATTTTCTGATCATTATGTAATAACAATAGATCCATTTTATCAAAAATATAATATATTTGAAGTGTATTACAAAAACAGCTTTTTAATATTACAAATCAAACATAGAGATTCTTCAGTAAAAACCTTAGCTACAAAATTATTTTATTTACCTAATGTAAATATAAACAAGATTTCACATGTTTACTATAATGATAGTTTATCACTAAAAATTCCTAAAATCTATTTTAATAATTTTTAAATGATTTTTTAATTATAATAGCTTTTAAAACTCTAAAAGGTTGCACCATTTATAGTTTATAAATAAATTTAGATATAAGAAATATTTATTTAAATATTTCTTATATCTATAAATAATAATTTTTTATTCATTGTGAACAACATCTAAATTACCAAATTTACTGAATTGTCCAAGCCATGCTAATTTAACAGTACCAACTGGACCATTTCTCTGCTTAGCCATAATACATTCACCAATATTCTTATCTTCTGTTTCTTTATTATAATATTCATCTCTATACAAGAACATAACAATATCAGCATCCTGCTCTATTGATCCAGATTCTCTAAGGTCTGATAACATTGGTCTATGGTCAGCTCTTTGTTCAGGTGCACGGGATAACTGTGATAATGCTATTACAGGACACTCCATTTCCTTTGCTAAAGCCTTAATAGATCTAGAAATTTCTGATACTTCTTGTTGTCTGTTACCATCTGAATTTGCTCCTCCAGACATAAGCTGCAAGTAGTCTATAACAATAAGATCAATTCCGTACTCCATTTTTAATCTTCTGCATTTTGATCTCATCTCCATAACAGTAACACCAGCAGTATCATCTATGTAAATCTTAGCTTTCGAAAGAGGACCACTTGCCATAGCTATGTTTTCCCAATCCTGATCATCTAAAGCTCCTGTTCTAAGCTTTAACATATCAACATTAGCTTCAGAACAAAGAAGCTTATAAGCTAACTGCTCCTTAGACATTTCCAGTGAAAATATTACTACACTCTTATGTTCTCTAAGTGCTACATGTTCAGCTATATTTAAAGCAAATGTAGTTTTTCCCATAGATGGTCTTGCCGCTATAAGCACCATGTCACCGCTCTGAAATCCTGATGTTTTAGCATCTAAATCAGTAAACCCTGACGGAACTCCTGTAACTTCACCTTTATTATTAAAAAGTTTCTCTATCTGCATGAAACCTCTTTCAAGTACATCACCTAAAGATTCAAAGTCCTTCGAAGTTCTATTTTCAGCTATGTTAAATATTTTCTTTTCAGCTACATCTACCACATTTTCTACATTACTTTGATTGTTATAACTCTCTTCTATGATTGTAGTAGATGCTTTAATAAGTTTTCTTAATGTTGATTTATCTGAAACAATTTTTATATATGAAGTTAAATTAGCAGTAGATGGTACAGATGAACTTACCTCTGTTATGTATGTTACACCACCTGCTCTTTCGAGCATTTCTGTGCTTTTTAAATATTCTAAAAGAGTTACCAAGTCTACAGCCATATCATTTCTAAACATTTCTAATATTGCTTTATATATGACTTTATGTCCATCTCTATAAAAATCTTCTTCATTTAGGCTTTCCAGAACCTTTGCAATAGCATTTTTATCGATTATCATGGAACCTATTACTGACTGTTCTGCTTCTATACTTTGAGGCAGACTTCTCATAACTGGTGCATCCAAAATTTTTCCTCCTCTCATTCTTAATTATTATCAATACTAAAAATTATATTATAAAATCTGTTATTTGAAAACAAAAAGAAAAATGCACACCAACCAATAAACATTAGTAAATTGCAGGTTGTGCATTTCCTATCTAATTAAATGCAATATCCATAAGTTCTTCTATTGTTTCTACTGTTTTTACTTGGATATCTGTATTGTTTAATGGAATTTCATGTTCATTTTCTTTTGGAATTAAAACAAGATTTATTCCCATTCTCTTTGCACCATATATCTTTTCAAAAATACCTCCAACAGGTCTAATTTTACCTTGAAGAGATATTTCTCCAGTAATTGCTATGTCCTGCCTTAAAGGTTTCTTTAATAATGCACTTATTATACATGTTGTAATAGCTGCACCAGCTGAAGGACCATCAATTTTTCCTCCACCAATAACATTAACATGAATATCGTAATCTTTGATATCTTTATCTGTTAAGCTTCTTATTACTGATGCTGCATTAAATACAGAATCCTTTGCCATAGAACCTGCTGTATCATTAAATCTAACTACTCCTGCACCCTTTTTCTTTGCTGGAAAAACAGCTGCTTCTATTTCAATTGTAGATCCTAAGAATCCACTTACACCAAGCCCATAAACATGACCTATTTCTCTTTTACTCATATCTTTTAATCTTTCAAAAGGAGTATATCTTCCAATTGATATGATTTCATCTAAATGAGATAATTTTATTTCTAAATCTTTTTCTGAATTCTCGCATGAATGTAATGCATATCCATATGCATCCGTAAGCATATTAATAGCCTTTCTTCCTTCAAATGTATAGCTACTTATTTTTTCAGCAACTCCATCTTCTAATTTAACATTCAATTTTTTAGCTGCATCATAAATTATAGCTGATATATCCTTTGATGAAAGTGGTTCAAAATAAACTTCTGTACATCTTGATCTTAATGCTGGATTTATTTCACTAGGGCTTCTAGTTGTAGCTCCTATTAATACAAAATCTGCTGGAGCTCCATTATCAAATAAATACTTTATATATTTCGGTATCATTTCATCATCTGGATCATAATAAGATGACGAGAATTCAACTCTCTTATCTTCTAAAACTTTTAATAATTTATTTTGAAGCATTGAATCTAGTTCTCCAATTTCATCTATAAATAACACTCCTCCATGAGCCTCAGTAACTAGTCCTGGCTTAGGCTCTGGTATACCTATTTCAGCTAAATCTCTTTTACTTCCTTGATATATTGGATCATGAACTGAACCAAGTAATGGATTTGTTATTTCTCTTGGATCCCATCTCAGTGTTGTTCCATCAACTTCAACAAATTTTGATTTGTCATCAAATGGAGTAAACGGAATTTCCTTAACCTTATCAAGAGCAAGTCTTGCAGCTGTAGTCTTTCCAACTCCTGGAGGTCCATAAAGAATTATATGTTGAGGATATGGCGAAGAAAGCTTTGATATCAAAGATTTTATCGCTCTATCCTGACCTATTACCTGACTAAACTCCTGAGGTCTTAAAAAGCTCATTATATTTTTACTTGTAACTTTGCTATCTAACTCAATTAAATTATTTAATTTTCCAAGAGTTTTTTTGTTTTCAACACCCTTTTGCTTGTTAATAACAGAAAGTCTTACTTCATCTATATACTTTTCCTGCTTTTCCATTATGGACTGCTCAACTTGAGCTTCAATTTTATTCTGAACATATTTCTTTGCCAACTCATCAGAAATAAGACCTATTGTTTCTTCAACACATCTTTCTAAATCATCTTCCTTAGGTACAACTTTTAATCCCTTACCTTCTGAAAGTATTGTATTTAATGCAAAAATTCTGTCACAAGGGTTTGATGACTGTATATACTTATCTAATTTAAATCTTATAGTTCTTGCTCTAAATGCCCCTTTATCAAGAACATTTTTTGTTATTCCATACAATGCATCTATTTTTGACTCAAGAGATAAATTACTTGAAATAACCTCTTCTAATATATTAGAGTTTTCATATGAATTCAAATTTAATCCTCCTTATGCTTGTGGCACAATAATTACCTTCATCTTTGTGCTTACTTCAGGATATAACTTAACATCAATTTCATATCCACCAGCTACTTTTATTGTATCCATAACTATTTTCTTTTTATCTACTTCTACTTTATATTGTTCCTTTATTAATCCTGCAATATCTTTACTTGTTATTGCTCCAAATAACTTTCCATTTTCACCAGTCTTAGCAGTAATCTTTATTTCTTTACCTTTTAATTCACCTGCTAATTTTTGAGCTGCTTCTAATTCAGCTAATTTTTGTTTTCTTTCATTTTCTTTTTTATTATTTAAAATGTGTAAGTTTGAAGCTGTTGCCTCTTCAGCTAATTTCCTTGGAAATAAAAAGTTTCTTGCATATCCATCTGAAGCTTCTATAACTTCACCCTTCTTACCAATTTTTTTAACGTCTTGTAATAAAATAACCTTCATAATTATTCACCTATCCTTAAGTATTTTTCTATTAATTCTTTTAATTTAGTAACAACTTCATCTATTGTTGAATTTGATACTTTAGCCCCAGCAATATTCATATGTCCGCCTCCACCTAAGGATTCTAAAACAATTTGAATATTTATATCGCCAAGAGACCTTCCACTAATATATATATCATTTTCTATCTTTCCCAAAACAAAGCTTGCGGAAATACCTGATATATTCAGTAATTCATCAGCAGCTTTAGCCACAATTACAGTATCTATGTTTTCTGGAGTAATTGCAATAGCAACTTTATTAGTTACTTCTGCTGACTTTATAGTATCTGCAATTTGTAAATAACTATTTAAATCATCAGTAAACATCTTTTTAACTTCTATAGTATCAGCACCCAATGATTTTAGAAATGATGCTGCTTCAAAAGTTCTTACACCAGTTTTAAAAGAAAAACCTTTTGTGTCCATAAAGATACCCGCTAAAAGTCCTTCAGCTTCAATCCTAGTGAGATTTGGTCTGTCTACCATATACTGAATTATCTCAGTAACCATTTCAGAAGTAGAAGAAGCATATACTTCTATATAATTCAAAATATCATTTTCAATCATGTCTGGACTTCTTCTATGGTGATCTATAATTACTTTACGCTCCGCTTTATATACTAATGGAAGGTCACATATATAACCTTTATTGTGAACATCAACAATAATGACTAATGTTTTTTTATTTATATTTTCCATAGCGTATTCTACACTTGTAAATAAATCATTATATTTAGAATTATCTTTAAGTTTTTCTAAATAATAATCTATTGCATTAGTGTCTTTATTTAATACAATATTACAGGTCTTACCTAATTGCTTTACTACACTTGATAATCCCATTGCTGCACCTAAGCAGTCCATATCTGGATTTTTATGCCCTAAAATATAAACATTACTGCTTTCACAAATAAGTTCGCTTAAAGCTCTTGCTATAACTCTTGCTTTAACTTTAGTCCTTTTTTCTATTTCCTTAGTATTACCACCAAAGAATTTTATATCATTCCCATTTTTAACTACTACCTGGTCGCCACCTCTACCAAGAGCTAATTCCTTAGCAAATTTAGCACTATTATAATTTTCCTGTGGGGATATACCTCCACATCCTATTCCAATACTTAATGTAACTTCTATTGAATTTCCAAAATCAATTTTTGAAATTTCATCTATTATTTTAAATTGTTTATTAATTTCATCTTCAATATATTTATCTTGTACTGATAAGACGTATTTATTTGTATCATATTTTTCTATCATTGCCTTTAAATTATTTGCATAATACTTTATTGTTCTCTCGATTTCTGCAACTAAAAGAGGTTTATTACTTTCATCAGTCTTTCCTAATACTTCTGAAAGATTATCAACTTCTATTAGCATAATGCCCTCTTGAGTCTTTTCATAATCTATAAGCTTTGTTATATCATTAAATGATAATAAATATACATATTCATTTTCTTCTTTTTCAATTACAGTTGCATATACATCATATAATTTATTATTAATATTTAATCTTTGATGATTATATTCATTGGTTAATGTTCCTTCTAAATTTAATCCTCTTGCTATACTTAAAATATTATTTCCTAAAGCATTTTCATTAGGCTGCAAAGTATTAAATAATTTATTGCACCAAATTATTTCTCCATCTTCTCTAATTAATGATAAAGGATATATAAATTGAAGAACATTATCCTCAATCCCCTTATCAAGAGTTTTTGAAAAATAATTTATATCATCTTCTTTAGTCCAAAATGAATTCAATGTATAAAAGTTATCAATACAATGAAAAATTAATAAAATTATTCCAGCTAATATATGATTAAATGAAATTAATATTATTGAAGTTATAATTAATAATCCAGGCTTAAGCAAACGTTTAAGCATAGTTACTTTATCCATAAAAGCCTCCTAAGACATCCCTAGTCTGTTCTATTACCACTAATATAACGTTTTAGTCTACTTAAACTCTTACCTTCCTTTTCAACTTGATCCTCTGCTCTGATTCCTAAGTCTAACTTTGTTTTCATAGTTTTATCTATGTCTTCAAATGGATATCCAAGTTTTTCACCTAATACATATAAAATTATTATAGCACCTGAAACACACTCCAATATAGCATCTTTAGCTACATTATTACCCTTAGTAAGTAATCTGAAAAACTCTCCTATTATACAAAGAAGTTGTGCCTTCAAGTCTTCTATAATTTTAATGTTTTTCATTATATTAAAATTATCCTTTTTCATAGACATATCCCCTCTCCCTCTTAACCCTCGTATTCTTATTGTAATTTTTTTTCATCCTTATTGCAAGAATTTATAATTTCCTTCTATATTTTACCACATTTTGTAAGTATAATACTTATTTTTTATAATAAAAATAAACTATTATATCAATAATTTATTTTTTCATCAATAATTTTGAGTTTAGTCTAAAACTCATTATATTATATTTTTACATATAAATAAAACTGTCGCACTAATAGCTTATGACTATTAGTGCGACAGCTTCTCAAATTATTACTATTACTCAGTTGTAAATGGTAATAATGCTATGTTTCTAGCTCTCTTGATTGAAGTTGTTAATTCTCTTTGGTGCTTAGCACATGTTCCAGAGATTCTTCTTGGAAGTATCTTACCTCTTTCAGTAACATACTTTCTTAACTTATTTATATCTTTGTAATCGATGAATTCAGCTTTATCTACACAGAAAGCACAAACTTTCTTTCTAGATCTTCTCATTCTACCGCCTGGTCTTCTATTGTTGTTTTCTTCTCTGCTCATTTCTTTCCCTCCTCACCTAAAAAATTTCTTAGAAAGGCATATCTCCGTCATCAACAGGAGTTATATCCTCTTCAAAGTTTCCACCACCAAATATATCATTTGTTGGTGCTGAATATTCATTGCTTGCGCCAAAACTATTGTTTGATGAATTACTTCCCTTGCTTCCAAGGAATTGAACTCCACCAAATTGATCTGCTACTACTTCAGTAACATATCTCTTAGTTCCGTCTTTAGCATCATAACTTCTGGTTTGAATTCTACCGCTGATAGCCACTTGGCCACCCTTACTCATGTAATTTGCAGTACTTTCAGCCTGTTTACCCCATATTACTACAGGAATAAAATCAGCTTCATTCTGGCCAGTCTTTGGGTTATACCTATCAACTGCTAATGTTAAAGTCGTTACTGCAGCTCCAGTTCCTGGCGTAAACCTTAGTTCTGGATCTTTAGTTAATCTTCCGATTAAAACTACTTTGTTCATTTACAACACCGCCTTACGCTTGTTCATTAACGATGATATGTCTGATAACACCATCAGTGATTCTGAATATTCTATCTAATTCTCTAGGTAATTCTGTACCAGCAGTAAAGTTAACTAATGTATAGTAACCTTCGTTTACTTTTGCGATTTCGTAAGCAAGCTTTCTCTTACCCCAAAAATCAACGTTTTCTACTGTACCTCCACCATTTTCTATAACACCCTTAAACTTTTCGATGTTAGCTTTAACAGTTTCTTCATCGAATGATGGGTTTAATATGAATATAGTTTCGTATTTTCTCATCAATTTCACCTCCTCCCCTCGGACTAACGGCCATGCTTTGCACGGCAGGGATTACAATTTATGATTATATCATTTAATTCAAAAAATTTCAAGTAATTATTTTATTTTTCTGCTTCAACTACTATTTTTTTTGCACCTTTTACAAATTTACTTCTAGGAATCATTACAATTCTTCCACATCCGGTACATTTAATTTTTATATCAGCGCCAACTCTGATTATTTCAAATTCATAAGTACCACATGGATGTTGCTTTTTCATTTGTACTATATCTCCAAGATTAAAATTCTCTACCATTAAAATTCCCCCTTATCAGAATTAATATTTATTAATTGAGTTTTTGGATATGGTATTTCTATCCCATTTTCGTCTAATGTTATTTTTATTGCTTTCCTAAGCTCATTTTCCATCTTCCATTGAGTTAATGGTTTCGTTCTTCCAACTGTTCTTATTGTAACACTAGAAGCAGCTAATGCTGATACCCCTGATACTTCTATAGGTTCATTAATAAAATCTTCATGTTCTTTTTGAAATTTATCGCAGCATTCTTTTATAGCATTTATAGCATTATCTATATCTTCTTCATAAGCTATATCAACATCAACTATAAATCGTGTATTACCCCTTGAATGATTAGTTACTTCTGAAATCATACCATTAGGAATTGAATGAATATCACCTGTAAAATCTTTTATAATAGTAGTCCTTATTCCTATTGTTTGAACAATTCCACTGAAATTTCCTATTGTAACATAATCCCCAATACCAAATTGGTCCTCAAATAATATAAAAAATCCATTGATAAAATCCTTTATCAAACTTTGAGATCCAAGTCCCAATGCAACTCCACCTATGCTTGCAAAGGTAAAGGATATTCCACCAAAGAGCACTGACAAAATACTTGTAATTCCTAAAAAATATACAGAATACTTTAATATACTTTTCATAACCCCACCAAGGGTTTTAGCTCTTTGTGGATCTAATGATAATGCGGCATTACTCTTCACTTGTTTATCTACTGCTTTTTTTATTAAGTATTTTCCTATCTTTATTGATAAATACATAATAATTACTATTGAGATAATTTTTATACCCTTATTAAACACTACCTCAAAGTCTTCAAGACTTATAATTACTTTTCCTATTTCAAGCTCAGTCTTATCTAATGACAAATGTACTAGATAATTTATACCATGCACTTACTGCTCTCCTCTCAATATTACTACTCAACAACAATATATCCGTTTTCTTCCTTAAAATAGATATTCTTATACTCTATTATATTATTCTTTAATATTGAATCGATATGTTCCTTATCATCCATTCTTACACATATACCACAGCTCATAGTTATCGACGTTGGAGTCGGCATTATTCTGAATTTGTAATTTAATTCATTTAACTTTTTTTCTGCTGACATGGCATCATGTGTATTTTTAAAAACCACAATATAGTAATTCATATACTGCCACCACCTTTCACACTATAATTTATATTATATATGTTTTTATAAGTTTATAAAGTTATTACAATTAAAATATTTTCTATTAATTAATGAAAATATCTATCCTTTATCTTATAATTATATAGATAGAGAGAATAAAGGAGTATGATATGTTTTCATTATTGACTATATGCAAAGCTATATTCATAGGATTTCTTACAGGATTTACAGCCTCAATTCCCTTAGGTCCTTCTGGTCTTGAATCTGTTAACAGGTCAATGTCTAAAGGATTCAGGGAAGGGTTCAAAGTATCTTTAGGTGCTGTTTCTGCTGATCTTTTATATATAGTTATTATAAATTTAGGTTTATTTACATTATTGAGCAAGCATCGTAATTTTCAAAGTATATTTTGGATTGTATCAGGAGTCATTCTAATTCTATTTAATCGTCTGTCATTCACAGATAGCAAAAAGAAAACTGACTCTAAAAATCTATTAAATAAATATACATCAAATGGATTTGTGACTGGTTTTTTAATTACTTTTGTAAATCCAACAACACCTTCTTTATGGATTGCACTAAGTACTACTGTTTTGAGTGTTTGGAGATATCATGGAAGAATATATTTTTTAACATCGGTATCTTCAATGATGATTGGAAGTATAACTTGGTTTTGCTTACTCAACATATTAGTAAGTAAAGGTGTTCGAAAATTAAAATCTGATTACACTAAAACAACATCAAAATTATTAAATTATTTTTTAATGATTCTCGGAATATCTTTCATTATTTTAGGAATATTTAAATTTATAAAATAATCTTTTTTATATAATGATTGTATATTGATAATTAACTTTAGAGGTGAACAAATATGGACGTTTATTTAGACAATTCTTCTACCACCTTTCCAAAACCAAAGCAAGTAATTGATGGTATGTATAACTACATGTTAAATGTTGGTGGTAATGCCGGAAGAGGTAATTATACAAATACTCTTCAAAGTAATCGATTTTTATATGAAGCACGTGAAATTGTAAGTGACTTTTTTGGTTTTTCGTCACCTAGTAATGTTATTTTTACAAACAACGTTACAACTTCATTAAATATGTTAATAAAAGGACTAATTAAGCAAGGAGACCACGTTATAACATCTTCTATGGAACACAATTCCGTTTTACGTCCTCTTATAAACTGTAAAGAACTATTAAATATAAATCTCGATATAATTGATGCTGATGAATCTGGATTTATTAACGTTTCAGATTTTAGATCTAAAATAACATCTGATACAAAATTAGTAGTATTGACCCAAGCTTCAAATGTAACTGGATCAATTCAGAATATAGCCGAAGTCGGTAAAATCTGTAAAGAAAAAAATGTATTTTTTATTGTAGATTCATCACAAGGAGCTGGTGTTCTAGAACTTAACATAAATTCTGTAAATGCTAACGCTATTGCTTTTACCGGACATAAAAGCCTTCTTGGGCCTCAAGGAATCGGAGGATTCATAATTGATGACAAATTAAACGACTCTTGTAAAAGTATATTACATGGCGGAACAGGAAGCTTATCCTATTCTTTAGATCAACCTGATTTTCTTCCTGATAAATTTGAATGCGGAACTCATAATATGCCAGGTATTGTTGGTCTATCAGAAGGTATAAAATTCATAAATTCTACAGGATTAAAAACAATATATGAACATAATCATTATCTTATAAATTATTTACTAGATGGTCTACAAAATATAAAAGATATAATAATTTACGGTGATTCAACTGGTAAAAACATAACTACTTGTATTTCAATAAATATTAAATCTTTGGATTCCTCTGAGCTTGGTTATTTACTAGAAAATAGTGGTATAAAAACACGATGTGGTCTTCATTGTGCTCCATTAGCTCATAAAACCATCGGAAGTTATCCAAATGGTACCGTGAGATTAAGTGTTAGCTATTTCAATAAAAAAGAAGAAATTGACTTTACGCTAAAAACTTTAAATAAAATATCACTAAATAAATAGTTATTTGAATAAAACCTCCTTTATTGGAAATAAATCTAATAAAGGAGGTTTATTATATGTGTGATAATTTTTCTGTTGATTCATCTTTACCAACTGCTTATATAAAAATAAAAGAATACTTAACAAAAGAATTGAAATCAATAGTTAACAACCGCCCCATTGTAATTTTGTGCATCGGTACGGATAGATCTACCGGAGATTCATTAGGTCCTATTATTGGATATAAATTAAAACATCTTTCAGTTGATAATATTTATATCTATGGGACTTTAGAAAACCCAGTCCATGCAAAAAATCTTTCTAATATTCTAGAAAAAATAAGCTGCTACTTTTCAAATCCTTATATTATTGCAATTGATTCTTGTTTGGGATCATTAACTAACATCGGAAAAATATTTATAAAAAAAGGTCCTTTACACCCTGGATTAGCTTTAAACAAGGATCTTCCCCCTATTGGTGAGATGAATATAACTGGAATTGTTAATATTTCTGGAAGTTTTGAATTTTTAGTTTTACAAAATACTAGACTTTATACAGTGATGAATCTGGCAGATTCTATTTCTAGAGGTATTTACCATTTTGCACTTGATAATAAAGATACAACTTCTGATAACATTATTTCTCTACATTAACCATTTTATATTTTTCATATTTAAATTGTTTCACGTGAAACAATTTAAATAAAGTTATGTAAACTATTTATGTTTTTTCATTACAAACTACTTAGAACTTATATAAATTTGAATCCTAATGTATAAACTAACAATATTATAAATAATATCTTCTAATAAGATTATTAAAAAAGAAGAAGTAAGTATATTTTCATATAAAATGGATCCTGTGTCAAGGACACTATAAAAAAAGTGTTATGAAGCTAATAAAAGATGATTTCTATATTGTTTA
>OGRV01000096.1_pt1 | contig 40347 bp, 33 predicted proteins | sample 1573731 | NCBI WGS metagenome assembly OGRV01 (sample SAMN03295828, study PRJEB24534) | human gut metagenome | isolation source: fecal sample 3 from infant 4 | host: Homo sapiens | place: USA: Pittsburgh, PA | collected 2014-07
AACTCCATACGAGGTTTATCATTCAGTAGAGTTGCATTTGACTTGACAATTCAAGACATAAAATATTGCTTGAGTAACTGTACTACATATGAACATCTGATATACTATAAGGTAAAGAATGTATTTTATATTACATTTTATCTATAGGAGAGAGTATATGAGCCAAGTATTTAAACAAGATCTAACCGATGATTCCGTTCGCCCTGGCGGTTTGTTTTTTGTTAAGTTATTAATGCCGAAGCAGTGTGATATGCCTAGTCGCGACATAATGGTAGAGGTGTTTACAAAGCATTTAGGTCCTGTTGATTGTTTTAGTTATGGAGCTGAGTTTGCTGGTTTTGCACCTCAGAATTATAAGGTTCACTATGGTGACAATGATGCTGATATCTCACCGACCTTAATGGTGACGAATTGTGAGAAAATTGATAAGCCTGTACTAGATGATTTTGACCGTAGTCAAGTTTGGGATTGTCCGAATGTTGATGTATTATTAGCTGAGTGTCAACATAGGGTATTTGCTACTGATATGTTAGCCGCAGGCTTAGAGCCTAAAAAGCGTGCTGATATGCTAGTAAAGTATGTAGATGCTTTGTTGGAATTATATCCATCTTGTAAGGCCGTTGTCTTTGGTCCGGCACGTAAGTTTTTAAGTCGTGAATCGATTGAAAATCATCCAGATACAGATGTAACTCGGTTTATTTATTATGCTGTTAATGTGCGTTATTTTAGCATCCAAGGTACAGATGATATGATGGTTGATTCTGTGGGCATGAGTACATTGTTCTTGCCTGATTTACAGTATCACTTTCACGGTATGAATCCTGATGATGTAGTGATTCATGCATATAATATGTTGTATTTTATTTTAGAAAATGACAATCCTGTTGGTGATGGTGATACTATTAGCGGCCTAGAGAATGGGGAATTGGATTCAAATGTGCAATGGACATTGCAGTATGAGGATTCCCTAGTTCAACCGGTGAGAGCAGTGCTTGATGTAAATATGGGTGAATATGCTTCTGGAACTCGTTAGTTGTTAATCGATGAAAGGTGAGAGTGTTATGAGTAATCAACGTATTTTTGATATGGAACTTGTGAAAGTTGAAAGTTTGGAGAAGGCTGTTAGGACGCCATTTTATCAAACTGATTCCACAGGTGGTTCAGTTTGGGTTATTAAACCTGGTCAAACCTTACCAAAGCATTATCATCATAATTCTGATGATATATGGGTTGTATTGCAAGGAACAGGGGTATTTTATCCAACGCCGGATACTGAGGTGCCTTTTACAAAGGGGCAAGTTATAGTATCTAAAAAGGGTGAATGTCATGGTGCAAAAAATACTGGAACGGAAGATATTGTCTTTGTGAGTATCGTTGCTCCGGTGCCTGCTGATTATGATCCTGTTTATACTAATTAATATGAAAGCACTTTATAGTATTTTCTTATCTTGTGATAGAGATATATTCATACTATAAAGTGTTTTTTAGGAACGATAACAGAAAATGGGGCACTAGTGAGGTAGAAGGACTCAAATTCTTTATAATTTGGTTTTGTGCAATGTATTTTTATGGCGTAGAATAAGAATTTTTAGTATAATATAAAGATAGATAACAAACTATACTCATACTGCAATGTCCATTGCACATTTGAATCCAATTAAACTAAAAATAGCAAGGAGGTTCTTATGAATCCATATATGACACAAACGCCAAATGCTAATGATGTAGCGTTGGTAGAAAGCATCGTATCTCAACGACTAAAGGGATCCATTCTATGGATGGTTGTGGGCTTATTGACTACACTAGGTATTGGTGTGGCAACCTTAATGAATCCGTCTTGGGCTCGTTTTGCAGCTAGCAATTTCAATATTTTATTGATTGCAGAAGTAGCCGTAGTATTCTTGTTTAGCATGCGCACCTATACAGCTAATGTTATGTCTCTATATGCAATGTTCTTTATCTACAGCGCATTGAATGGCGTTACGTTATCCCTTGTATCATATGCGTATGGTATCATGGACGCTGCTGTACCAGCATTGATTGGTGCCTTAGCATTTTTCGTGGCTTTTTCTATTGTTGGTCTTACAACAAAGAAAAATCTATCTGGCTTCGTACCTTATTTGCTTGCCGCTGTATTTGGTATGATTATTGTGAGTCTCGTGTTCATGGCTGCTTCTTATTTCTCCATTCCATATCTTAGCTCTATTAGCTATAGCACTGTGAGCCTTATTCTTGGATATGTTGGGGTAGTCGTATTCTCTATTTTTACGGCTGTTGACATGAATATGATTAAAAACAGCGTAACTCAAATGGCATTGTCTGAAGACGAAACTATATTAGATCGCATTGAAATTGCTGGCGCTCTTAGCTTGTATCTCGATTTCATTAACTTGTTCTTATCCTTGTTGCGTATCTTTGGTAACAGAAGATAAGATTTCTAGTAATTGAAAACTATTTTAGTAATAATTTTATATGGTTGAATAATTAAAGCCACACTTTATAGTCTGCAACTATTATTTATTAATAAATTTTGTAGACTATAGAGTGTGGCTTTTTATTTTAGTACTGTTATGATTGGTATAGTTTTTTATCTATGAAATTAAAACTACATAAAAAATCTTCTCAAATAAATTAATATGTCTTGTTTAAAATTTAGGATGAATATAAAATGAATGTAAGTGTAGTTGATTAAATATAATTTTGTATATATTTTGAGGTAGTTATATGTCTAACAAAATTATTGTAACACCTAATTGGATAGGTAAGATTTTGGGAAAACTGAAAAGTCTTACAATAATAGATAATTTATTAAATATAGAGTTCAGTAATGGGGATAAGAAAAATATAGAAGTTAAAGATTTTTGGGATAAGCCTATATTAAAAGAATACTTTTGGGGGAGTCGACTTTGTCTAAATGTTAGAGGAGTAATATTGACTTTTTCATTTTTAAATGGAAAAAACTCAAAATTTTTATATGATGAATTATCTAAAACTTGGTTTATTAATAATGAAAAGTATATAAAAAAAATTACTAATAGATTTTATGATTTGACAGAAAGAGAGTTTTTACGAGATTCAAATATTGATGAAGTAGGCGGATTAGTTAATAAAACTAAGGATTTTATTGATAAGTATAAAGACACTGTACTAAGTGGAATGAATATGGAGGATACTAATAGAATCAATTTTGTTCTTAATCAATATCCTATATCACATGAAAAAGTAGAAACACTTCGAAAGCTTTATGAGACATTAAAACTAGAAGAGAGGGAATCTTTTTTTGATACTGTTGAAAAAAATCCGTTAACAGAGAATCAAAGACTGTCTGTAATACGTAATAATGATATAAATCTTGTATTAGCTGCTGCAGGTACAGGGAAAACCTCTGTTATGGTAGCTAAAGTGTTGGATTTAATAGACTCAGGGTGTGCAAAGGCTGATGAGGTTTTAGCTCTTGCATACAATAGAGATGCTGCAGTAGAAGTTAAGCAACGTTTTGACGAGCGTAAAAAGTCTGCTGGATTAGCATTTAAAGATGTTCCTAGAATTTCTACATTTCATGCACTAGGCCTACAAATTATTAAAGATTGTGGTAGAAATGTTACTATATCAAAGATGGCAACAGATGAAAAATTATTGATTGCTTGGTTTAAAGAGTGGTTGAAGGTTTATTTGTTACAGAATCCGGATAATTTAAATGAATTTATTAAGTTATTATATCAACCTGTAGATGCATTTACTTTTTCAAACAAAGAGGAATATGATTCATATATTAGAGATAATGAGTATAGATCGATTAATGGTGAGAAAGTAAAAGGTTATCAAGAGTTATTAATTGCTAATTGGTTTACGATGCATAATGTTCAATATCGTTATGAAGAGAAATATGTTCCTAAAAGACGAGTGGAAATAGGATTTGACTATAGACCTGATTTTTACTTAGGTAATGGGATTTACCTAGAGCATTTTGGTATTAATCGTGATGGTACGACACGGGCAGATATTGATGATAAGGAATATAATGAAACTATATTAAAAAAACGTGCATTACATGAGGAATATGAAACAACATTATTAGAAACATATCATTATAATTGGGTAGAGAATCAATTGTATGAGAGATTAGAATCTCTGATGATAGAAGCTGGAATAGAGTTGAGAGAAATAGATGGAGAAGAACTATTAGAGTGTTTAAATAAATCGGGTCTATTCGAAGAGGCTAGTAACCGATACATCAAATGTTTACAGGCTATAAGAACTGAACGATTATCTAGGTCAGATGTAAAGAAACGTTTGGAAGATGCTAAGATAGTATATGCAGAGGAATATACTAAGTTTTTAATGAGCGTACACGAGGCTTATATAAGTAAACTACAAAGTGAAAATGAAATTGATTTTGATGATATGATTATATTGGCAACAGATCTCGTTAATAGTGGTGAATTCAAACCTAAATGGAAGCATATTCTCGTAGATGAGTTTCAAGATATTTCTATGGCTCGATTGGAATTTATACAAGCTATATATAATAAGGGACCTAGACCTATATGGACTGTAGTTGGTGATGATTGGCAATCAATTTATAGATTTTCAGGTGGTAAGCTAGAGATAACAACTCAATTTGAGAAGAAAATAGGAAGTCATACAATAAGTATCTTGGATAAAACATATCGATATAATAATAGCATTGCTGATACAGCAGGGACTTTTATAATGGAAAATCCTGAGCAATATGAAAAAAATATAGAAACACATACTAAGGTGGATTCATCATGTATTTATCTTTATGATACATATGTAGAAGACGGTGAAGATATTTTAAATAGATTAAATAAGTCTATTAATAAAGCAAAGAAAAAATATAATTATGTTTTGGAGAAATCTAAAAGTGATAGTGATGAGGAATTTGAAATTACAGGAACTAGTTTACGGGCTTATAAAATAGCTAAAGCGATTAAAGCAAAAAATCCGAAGGCTAAAATAGCTATTTTAGCTCGTTATAATTATATATTAAATAATGTAAAAGAAATTCTTAAAGATGAGGATATACTTTTTTGGACATTTCATGGGGCAAAAGGTTTAGAGGCTGATTATTGTATTTTATTAGGTTTTTTTAGGGGTAAAGTAGGATTTCCTAATGAGAATCATGATGATGCCGTTTTAGAGGCTTTGCTACCATCATTGGATGATTATCCTCACTCTGAGGAAAGACGTTTATTTTATGTAGCATTAACTCGGGCTAAAAAAGAGAGTCATATAGTGGTTAACTCAGATGAACCATCTGTATTTATAGAAGAATTGCTTAGTTCAAAATATCAAGTTAATATTGAATCTTCTAGACTATATGCTAAAAATAGGAGTATTTATAAATGTAATCATTGTACAACTGGTTATTATATTTTACATGATGGTCCATATGGTAAGTATTATACCTGTTCTGCTAAGGTAAGTTGTCCTTCACGACCGCGTGTTTGTGATATATGCGGAGCCCCATCTATTGATTATGAAACTAAAAGTATATGTCAAAACCCTAAGTGTGGACACACAATAGAAATTTGTGATGTTTGTGGTAGACCAATGAAGATTAGAAAAGGCCTTTATGGAACGTTTCTAGGATGTACTGGATATGGTGTTAAAGGAGAGCATTGTACTAATACAAGAGCACTCACCAAATAATTTAGAATCAAAAATTGAATCCTTTTTACATTACATAAATATATTTTCATAAGTTTATTAGAGAATAAACTTTATTACTTCTATATTCTATATAATATTATTGACAGAGGACATTTGTTTTTTTAATATATTATGGTAAGTATCATCATAGTAAGTAGAAAGGAATTTTATGAATTCATCATCTGTAACTGAGTCTCGAAGTGAGGCTATCGATTTTAAGGATTTTACGAGTCGGCGTATGCTCCATGTAGTCCTACCATTATTTATTGTTTCTATCATTGCCTTTTTAGACCGTGTAAATATTGCCTATGCGGGACTAACAATGAAGGAAAATTTACCGTGGCTAACACCAGAGGTTTTTGGTATGGGCGCCGGTATTTTCTTTATTGGCTATGTATTGTTTGAGGTACCTGCATCGTTGATTGCTGCGCGCTGCAATGCAATGCATTGGGTAGCACGTATTATGTTTAGTTGGGGGATTGTATGTGTCCTCATGACTACGATGACCACAGAGTGGGAATTCTACTTGTACAGATTTCTTTTAGGCTTATGTGAAGCGTCATTATATCCAGTAGTATATTCACTTTTGATACCTAACTGGTTCCTACCAAAAGAACGGGCTAAAGCAATTTCTTTGATGCTCACATCCTTGTTGTTCTCTAACATCATCGGTGGACCTTTAGCGGGTGTATTACTAGATACAACATTCTTTGGCCTACATGGTTGGCGTACATTGTTTATTGTGGAGGCCTTGCCTGCCGTTATATTTGCTTTCATTTTCGCATTCTGGATGAAAGAAAAACCAGAAGAAGCATCTTGGGTAACGGATGCTGAGAAGGCTTATATGAAAGAAGAGCTTGCTAAGGAAGAGGCTCAAAAACAAGCAGTGAAAAAATATACTACGTGGCAAGCATTAAAGGATCCTAAGGTGTTGCGTTTGTCCTTAATCTATTTCTTGTGGGTTATTGGGTTCTGGGGCTTTAGTTTCTGGATGCCTCAAGTTCTTAAAAGCTTATCTGGTTGGCCACCAAGTGTTGTAGCCTGGTCTATTGCGATTCCGATGACGGCGGCATTACTTGTTCAAGTATATTGTGGTTATTCCTCTGAGAAACGCAATGAAAAACGTTGGCATGTTGCTACCACGTTGTTTATTGGTACGATTGGTTTCCTTGCAACACCACATAGTCCATCACCAGAAATCAGTTTGTTGTTTATTTGTTTAACAGCTGTTGGAGTGTATGGTGGTATGGGCGTATGGTGGACAATGCCAACTACATTCTTATCGGGTGCAGCTGCAGCAGGCGCTATGGGACTTATTAATTCCTCTGGTAATGTAGGCGGTTGGGTAGGTCCTTATATGCTTGGTTTTATCAACGGACATACTGGTAGCTTTGCAATGGGCTACTATGTAATGGGCGCTTGTATGTTCCTCGCAGGTCTATTGGTTTTAACATTACCAAAATCAATGGAACATAAGGATAACTAAATATAGAATTAATTGATAAACAAAAAGAGCTATATCTTTAATACACTTATACACATGGTACCAGTGCTATCTATAGATATAGCTCTTTATTCTATTTCTTTACATCAGGCACGTTTCCAGGGTTCATATCTAGGTTGAGATCTGTCGATTTCAAAGGGTTAGGATTCCCGTCAGGAGGAATTACCTTGAGTTCTGGATGTAACCATTCTAATTGTTTGAGTTCCCAGTCATATCTGGCACCATCATTTTGTAATTGACGGATATATGTTTCTAGTTCCTCAATTTGATTGGCGTGTTTATTGGCCATACCTTCTAAAATATAAAGTCGACCAGCGACACTTTCGATAGAGGATCCATCATGATCTTCATCAACGCGCCATTGTAATTCTGATATTTGGATTTGCTGAATAATGATAACGGTGATTAGAATCAAAATAACAGCCCACATAGGCGTTTCTTTAGCTTTCAAAAGGGCCCGCAATTTTGCTGCGAGCCCAGATGGTTTATTCATTATTTGTGGCCCTCCAATTGTAGACCAGGTAATGGTAATTTGGAGTTAACGAAGTCTAACCACAAGCGAGAAGCATGGGAGAGGTAGTGACCTTTTTTCCAGATAACATATAATGTATGGATGATTTCTGGAACAAGAGGGCGTACTACAACCTTGGAACCAACCTCTGTATTTTCACCTACCTCAGGACAGAGGCGAGATGGTAGTAAGGCGATGGCAAGATCAGCACTAACAGTTTGTAACATGAGATCACGTTGGCTCGTTTCAAAAACGATATGAGGTTGGAAACCTGTGTGTTTACAAGCTTTGATAATTTCATCATGTAAATTGAAATCGTCTTTATGGAGAACGAAGGATTCCTCTGAAAGCATTTCTAAACGAATTTCCGGTTCTTTAGCTAGTGGGCTGGTTTTAGGAAGGATTACGGACAATGGATCAGATGTAAGATAAAAAGCTTCAAATTCTTTAGGATTTGGTTTTGTACAGATGATACCAATATCGATTAGACCTTCTTGAACACTGATTTCAACCTTCTTAGAACCTTGTTCGTATAATTCTAAATCAATTTGTGGATATACCTTTTTAAATTCGCCTAATAATTGTGCAAAAATTGGTGCGTCCGTAATAGGAGGGATACCAATACGGATGGAACCTTGCTCCAAACGAAATTCGTTTTCAAAATCTGTTTTTAAATGTTCAAACATGAACACAACACGTTTTGCATGAGTTAAAAAGATGGTACCACCATCAGTGAGTTCTACGGATTTGGCATTACGCATGAAAAGGACAACGCCTAATTCATCTTCTAATGCTTTTATTGTGCGGCTAATCGCGGATTGTGAGATATGTAAATTTCTTGCTGCTTTACTAAAGCTCTTTTGATCAGCTACTTCTACGAAGTATTTTAAATGGTGAAAATCCATAACTAACCCCCTGTAAATAAAAGGACGTGATATAAAGGAAAACTTTAAATGAGAATAGTTATTACTGAAATGCAATCAGCTATTACATTAAGTAAAGTATGGATAGCGATATTGGCAAGGTACCAAGCGCTGTATGTATTGCTTTGATATAGCTTGCCACGTTATAATGAGTTTATAGGGCTATATCAAGTTATGATATTAGGAATTATGGTTGTGCCCACTACAAAATAGTTTGTACTTCATAATGCCGTATTTATATATAACATATATATTATTGCATTATTTTTTCATGTACGCAAGTTTGTAATGGTTGTTATTCCTAAACATAATGATAGATTAAGCAAGTGTTCTATTTTTGCTAAATGCTTAAGGAGGCAATAATCACATGAGTCGTAAATTTAAAACTATGGACGGCAACCAAGCGGCTGCTCACGTTTCTTATGGTTTTACAGAAGTTGCTGCGATTTACCCAATCACACCATCTTCTCCAATGCCAGAACACATTGACGAATGGTCTGCTGCTGGTCGTAAAAACATCTTCGGTAACACTGTACAAGTTGTAGAAATGCAATCTGAAGCAGGTGCTGCTGCCGCATTCCACGGTTCCTTACAAGCTGGTGCATTGACAACAACTTTCACATCTTCCCAAGGTTTGTTATTGATGCTTCCTAACTTATACAAAGTAGCAGGCGAATTACTCCCAGGTGTATTCCAAGTAGCTGCTCGTGCATTAGCTGCACATGCATTGGCTATCTTCGGTGACCACCAAGACGTAATGGCTGCTCGTGCAGCTGGTTGCGCTATGCTTGCTGAATCCTCCGTACAAGAAGTAATGGACTTGTCTGCAGTTGCTCACTTGACTGCTATTAAAACTCGTGTACCTTTCATCAGCTTCTTCGACGGTTTCCGTACATCCCACGAAATTCAAAAAATCGAAATCTGGGACTATGAAGATTTGAAACCATTAGTTGATATGGAAGCAGTTCAAGCTTTCCGTAATAATGCTTTGAACCCAGATGCTCCTGTAACTCGTGGTACTGCAGAAAACCCTGACGTATACTTCCAACATCGCGAAGCATCCAATAAATTCTATCTAAACGTTCCTGACGTTGTAGAACACTACATGAACGAAATCAACAAATTGGCTGGCACTAACTACCAATTGTTCAACTACCATGGTGCTCCTGATGCAACTGATGTAATCGTAACTATGGGTTCTTCCGCTCAAGTAGTACAATCCACTGTTGATTACCTCAACAAATTGGGTCGCAAAGTTGGTTTCATCAACGTTCACTTGTTCCGTCCATTCGCAACAGATCGTTTGTTGAAAGCACTTCCTCAAACTGTAGAACGCATTGCAGTTCTTGACCGTACAAAAGAACCAGGCGCTTTGGCTGAACCATTGTTCTTAGACGTTCAAGCAGCTGTAGTTGACGGTGGCCGTAACGTAAAAGTTATCGCTGGTCGTTATGGTTTGAGCTCCAAAGACGTTATCCCTGCAGACATCGTAGCTGTATTCGATAACTTAAACGCTGAAAATGGTAAGAAATTCTTCACATTGGGTATCAATGATGATGTTACATTCTTGTCCTTAGATCGTGCTGAAGGCGTAGAAGTTGAAACTCCTGGTTTGACTGAATGTAAATTCTGGGGCTTCGGTTCTGACGGTACTGTAGGTGCGAATAAATCCGCTATCAAAATCATCGGTGACCACACTGATATGTATGCTCAAGCATACTTCGATTACGACTCCAAAAAATCTGGTGGCGTAACAATGTCTCACCTTCGTTTTGGTAACAACCCAATCAACTTACCTTACTTGATTACTGAACCTCAATTCGTAGCATGTCATCGTCAATCCTATGTACATGAATACGACTTGATTCGTGGTATCAAAAAAGGTGGTACATTCTTATTAAACTGTACTTGGTCTCCAGAAGAATTGAGCGAACATTTACCTGCTAAATTGCGTCGTGAAATCGCAGAAAAAGAATTGAACTTCTACATCATCAACGCTGCGAAAATCGCTTCCGAAATTGGTTTGGGCGGTCGTATCAACATGGTAACTCAAGCTGCATTCTTCAAATTAACTGAAATCATCCCTGTAGATGATGCTATCAAATACTTGAAAGAATCCGTAGTAACTTCCTACGGTAAAAAAGGTCAAAATATCGTTGACATGAACAACGCTGCTATCGACCAAGGCGTTGGCGCACTTGTAAAAGTTGACGTTCCAGCTGACTGGAAAAACGCTGTTGATGAAGGCGGTCACGCAGTTAAACCTGGTTGCGAATCTTGCCCATCCTTCGTTCAAAACATTGCACAACCAATCAATGCACAAGCTGGTTATGATCTTCCTGTATCCACATTCGTTGGTTACGAAGATGGTACATTACCTGCTGGTACTGCTAAATACGAAAAACGTGGTCCTGCATTGTTCGTTCCAAAATGGTTACCAGAAAACTGTATCCAATGTAACCAATGTTCCTTCGTATGTCCACATGCTACAATTCGTCCAATCTTGGCAACTGAAGCAGAAGTGGCTGCGGCTCCAGAACATTTCGATACAATCCCTGCTATGGGCGCTAAAGATCTTCAATTCCGTATCGCAGTATCCCCATTAGACTGCTTGGGTTGCGGTAACTGTGTTGATATCTGTCCATCTCCAAAAGGCAAAGCTATCGTAATGACTTCCATCGACACTGAAATTGAACAAGCTGAAGCTTGGAATTACGGTGTTAACCTTCCTGTAAAAGAAAACCCTATGAAGAAAGAGACTCTTAAAGGTTCTCAATTTGAACAACCATTGTTCGAATTCTCCGGTGCTTGCGCAGGTTGTGGTGAAACTCCTTACGCTAAATTGTTAACTCAATTATTCGGCGACCGCATGATGATTGCCAATGCAACTGGTTGTTCCTCCATCTGGGGTGCTTCCATGCCTGCATCTCCATACACAACTAACCAACAAGGTCAAGGTCCTTCTTGGGCTAACTCCTTGTTCGAGGACAATGCTGAGTATGGTTATGGTATGTACATCGGCGTTAAGAAAGTTCGTCAACAATTAGCAGAAGTGGCTGCGAAAGCTGCTGAAACTGCTACTGGCGAATTGAAAGAAGCTTTAGAACAATGGCTTGAATTCGCTAACCTTGGTGCGGCTACTCGTCAACGTTCCGAACGTTTAGTAGCAGCTATCGAAGCTGAAGGTGCTACAACTCCTGAGTTGAAAGAACTTCTTGAGAAAAAACAATTCTTGATCAAACGTTCCCACTGGATCTTCGGTGGTGACGGCTGGGCATACGATATCGGTTTCGGTGGTGTTGACCATGTATTAGCTTCTGGCGAAGACATCAACATCTTCGTATTCGATACTGAAGTATACTCTAACACTGGTGGTCAAGCTTCTAAATCCACTAACATTGCCGCAGTAGCTCAATTCGCGGCAGCTGGTAAACGTACTAAGAAAAAAGACCTTGGCATGATGGCTATGTCTTATGGTTATGTATACGTAGCACAAGTAGCTATGGGTGCAGATAAAAACCAATTGATGAAAGCTATCACAGAAGCTGAAGCATATCCAGGTCCATCCTTGATTATCGCTTACAGCCCATGTATTAACCATGGTATCAAAGCTGGTATGGGTAAAGCTCAAGAAGAACAACGCAAAGCAGTTGCTTGTGGTTACTGGGATCTTTACAGATACAATCCACAACTTAAAGAAGAAGGTAAAAACCCATTCTCCTTGGATTCTAAAGAAGGCAACTACGAAGAGTTCCAAAACTTCCTTAAAGGTGAAGTTCGTTACGCTTCCTTGGCTAAAGCAGCTCCAGACGTTGCAGAAGAATTGTTCGCTAAAACTGAACAAGACGCTAAAGAACGTCGCTTAAGCTATGTTCGCTTACAAAAAGGTTTTGAAGACATTAAATAATTAGTCTCTTCAAACGGCATATAATAATAGGCATCCTCTTATGAGGATGCCTATTTTGCGCTTATCATGCTTATCGATAGGGGATAAGGTGTATAAGTCGCATGATTTTGGTATAATAAATAGTATATGTGTATTATCCATATGTTATTTATACGATACATGTGCATTTAAATATAGAGGACATTATGACTACAAATACAAATGACGTACAACAAACAATTTATAGTGAATTAGGATATAAATCGATGCCTTTCCCATATACGACCCCTGCTACGCTTGAAGCCTATGCAGGATTGCTTGGAGTTTCTGCGCCAAATCCAAAAACTGCAAGGGTATTAGAATTGGGTGCAACCTATGGTGGCAATATTATTTCTCAAGCCTTATTTAATCCTGAGGCGACATTTGTAGGTGTTGAACTTTCACAAGAACAAGTTGAAAAGGGCAATGAAGTGATTGCCAATGCAGGTCTAACAAATGTTTCCTTGATTCAATCTGATATTGCATCTATTGGTAGTGAATTGGGGACATTTGATTACATTATTGCTCATGGTGTTTATTCCTGGGTAGATAATGATGTAAAGGATGCATTACTACGCCTTATTGATGAACATTTAGCAGAGGATGGTATCGCTTATGTGTCCTATAATACCTATCCAGGATGGCATACAATGGAAGAAGTCCGTCAATTGATGCTGTTTAGCAACCGTGATAAAGCACAATTTAACCATAAGGAAAAGGTACTTCATGGTAAAACAGTGGGAAGTATTGTAGGCAGCCAAATCTTAAAATACGATAATCTAAAAGAGCGAAATAGTAAGTTCTTAGGTGCCCTTCGTTCTGTTATGCAAAAGGACGATTACTATGTTGGTCATGACCATTTAGAACCTAATAATGATCCTGTATATTTCTATCAATTTAATGATCATTTAAAAGCGCATAATTTAGCATATTTATGTGATGCTGATTTAACATTATCCATGGTGCGTAGTTTTGATTCTGATATTGCAGATACATTAGAGAAACTTGCCCCGAATGATCATGTAGCTCAAGAACAGTATTTGGATTTTATATTGGATACAACATTTAGAAAATCTATTATCTGTAAGGCTAATCACGGACAAACTGTATCCTATGATATGGGAAACCCTGAACTTGTAAACTCAGTACCTATGCGTACTATTATTAATAGTTTTACCTATACTATTTTCTTTGATGAAGAAGCTCTGTCCATATTTGAGAATGATATTGTGCGCGATACATTCCGATCTATTATTAAAGATGGTGGCCAGTTCAATATGATTGAGGCGTTAGCGATTGTGAAAGCTGCTAATGATGCTGCCAAGGGTGATGATGAAAGGCTAGAAACTGCTGTTAATGCATTATATGTTGCTATGGCAGAACATATTGTACGAGGTGGCTTACGTTTCTTTAAACATCCATATGTAAAATCCTTCTATATGGAGGGGCAGTCCTTCGTACCTGCTAGATTTACAAAATTTGTGAAAGCCATTGTTGAAGGTGGTTCAGAGCTTATGTATGGTGCAACCTCCGATAATGATGCGGTAGACAATTTATCCGATGAAGATTTGATGTTTATGGAGATTCTAAATAAGCCAAAGGCAAAATCTACCATTATTAATACTATTAAAAAGAATATTTTCGGTGGTAATCAAGGTGGTCAAGCGAAAAATCAAACGGCTATGGCCGAGGCTTTTTATACTGAATTGACTAAACGTATGGAAACATTAGGATACTTAGAAAATAAAATTAAATAAGTAATATGTATAAAGACTAATTCTTACCATTAAGGATTGGTCTTTAATTTTTTATTTTTTATATTTTCAAATTATTTTATAAATATTACATTTAGTTATGATAAGTTGCTAAAAAAATATAGGAAATATGAAGAAATATATGAAAAATACATGAAGTAAAGATGACTTTTGTGATATACTTTATATGAGTGATTTTGTGTACATGTATATAAGATGTGGTTGTAATACACCATGTTTTATGTTGTTAGTAAAAGTATATTGTAAAAGGAGTTGTTCCCATGGCGTCTAAAAAGGCGGTGCTAGTATATATACTAGAAATCCTAAGAGATGAAACAGATGCAAATCATACGCTCTCCCAAGAAGAGATACGTAGCATCTTAGCAAAAAAATATGAATTGACGGTAGACCGTAAAACTTTGGGCCGTCATCTAAATGATTTATATGAATCTGATAATTTCAATATTAAGTGTGAAGAGTCTGCATTAGGTGCAGATGGCTCTATTCGCCGCACTAATTTTTATATGATTCATCCCTTTGAAGAAGCAGAATTACATCTGCTAATTGATGGCTTATTGGCATCTCGTCATATCAACCCTAATCAGCGCCAAGATTTAATTAACAAGGTTTCATCATTAGGGAGCCGTTACTTTAAATCTCATGGAGGGCAAATTAATAGCACTTCTGGCTATCTCATGAGAAGTCAGGAGTTATTCCTAAATATTGATCTCATTGAAAAAGCAGTTACGGAAGGGAGAAAGATTTCGTTAGTATACTATCAGCCTGATGTAGATAAAAAACTTCATCCAAATCTTGATGCAACAGGTAACGAACGGAATTACATTTTTAACCCATACCAATTAGTGGCCAGTCGTGGTCAATATTATTTGGTTGGAAATCACGATAACCACGATGATATGTCTACGCTTCGGGTGGATAGAATTGGACAGATTAAGGTACTAGATATACGTCGTAAGCCATTGCGAGATATTCAAGGTTATCACAACCAAAATACCTTCAATGTGCAACAATACATGAATGAACATATTTATATGTTTGGTGGTGAATCTGTAACCGTATCCTTTGAAGCGAAGCGGAGTATTGTAAATCAAATTCTCGATTGGTTTGATGGAAATGTAACATTTACAAAGGTGACAGACCACAAGGTGGAATGTCGAGTTCATGTTAATCGAGAAGCATTTAAATATTGGGCACTACAATATATGCAAAGTGTGAAAGTGTTGTCCCCTTCATCATTAGTGTTTGATGTACGTGAAGCTATTCGAGATGGATTAGCACAATATGTGTAAAAAAGGAGCTATTGAGTAATCAATAGCTCCTTTTGCATGCTTTTATAGAATATGCATTTTTTCTGCTTCTTTATAATCTTTTAATACAGGACGTGGAGGTAATTTGTCTAAGATGCTGACAATGTAAATCGCAATAGAGGAGAAAATAAATCCTGGTACGATTTCATAGAGGCCTAAGAAGGCAAATTGTTTCCAGATCAAAACGGTAAGACCACCTACAACGATGCCCGCAATACAACCACGGCGTGTCATGCGTTTCCAGAACAGGGAGAATAGGATGGCCGGACCAAAAGCGGCACCAAAGCCAGCCCATGCATAAGCAACCATAGTCAAGATAAGACTATCAGGGTTTAATGCTAGGAAAATAGATACTGCAGCCACTAATAAAACAACGATACGACTTACAAGAACGAGTTCTTTATCGGATGCTGTTTTATGGATGATATTAGCATAAAAGTCATTAGAGATAGCAGAGGCTGTTACCAATAATTGTGCAGATGCAGTACTCATGATAGCTGCTAGTACAGCGGACCAAATGAGACCAGCTACAAAGGGTGTAAATAAACGTTCAGTCATAACGAGGAAGATTGTTTCCGCATCAGTACCAACTAATTTTTCTGGTAACATATATACATTACCGATGAGACCTACGAAGATGGCAGCTAATAAGGAGAGGATAACCCAAACCATAGCAATATTCGTTGATTTTTTTAATTCCTTAGCATCGGAAATGGCCATGAAACGTACTAAAATATGTGGCTGACCGAAATAGCCAAGGCCCCAACCTAGAGACGAAATAATACTGATAATGAGTGCAAACATATCGTTTGTATCACCAAATAGGTTTAAACCTTGTGGGAATTCGCTTTGAATCAGTTGCATCGTTTCAATCGGTCCACCTAAGTACATGGCTGCAGTAATTGGTACTGCTAAGATCGCAAAGAACATCAAAGCACCTTGAATGCAATCTGTCCAGGATACGGCGAGGAAACCTCCAAGGAAGGTATAAAAAACTACGATGCCTGCTGTAATAAATAGGGACAATGTGTAGTCTAAACCAAAGATGGTGTTAAATAATTTACCACCTGCCACAAATCCAGAGGATGTGTAGATGAGGAAGAAAATTAATATAAACAATGCGGAAATAACAGCTACCGAATGAGATTGATCGTGGAAGCGATTCTTTAAATAATCCGGTAGCGTTAAGCTGTCACTAGCTACCTCGGTGTGGTTGCGCAATCTACGGGATACGAATTTCCAGTTAGCCCAAGTCCCCAAGGTAAGACCTACGGCAATCCAAAGGCCTGAGATACCTGTCGTATAGGCTAAGCCAGGTACGCCCATAAGCATCCAACCACTCATGTCTGATGCTTCGGCACTTAATGCGGTAATCCAAGGGCCTAGCTGGCGACCGCCCAGTATATAGTCCCCAATACTATTAGATTTGCGATAGTAATAGACGCCAATGTACATCATCAGTCCCAAATACAAGGCAAAGGCGATTATAATCATTAAATTGTCTTGTGTCATGCCTATATAAAACCTCCTTAAGATTGTATCATCAAGATTGTATCATCACGTTAAAATACATAATAGTTATTGTACCATAAATTATGATTCTATAGGATAAAGAAATAAAGGAATTTATACAATGGTCATGTAAATTTTGCTAAAAATGAATGAGATAAATCGATGATATTAAATGTAAAATGACTAAAAAAATGATACAATATATAGATATAATAGTTTGTTTTCGGTAAATTCTATGCTACATTAAGTATATTTTTATAGTAACGATAGTGAAAGGAGGAATACGATGGTGACTAATAATCTACGTAACCGTGCCTTGCAATTATTGCAAACCTACTTTGGGTATACCTCTTTTCGCCCAGCTCAGGAGGCACCGGTAGCATCTTTATTACAAAATGAGGACGTAGTAGCTATTATGCCTACAGGCGCTGGGAAATCGATATGCTTTCAAATTCCAGCCCTCTGTAAATCGGGCATATCCATTGTGTTTTCACCCTTAATATCGCTTATGAAAGATCAAGTAGATAGCTTGGTGGATCAAAATATACCGGCTGCCTTAATCAATAGTACACTAACGCAAACTGAATTTAATAAGACCATGTACGAGGTGCGTAGTGGAAAGATTAAATTACTATATATTGCACCAGAACGACTAGGATCTAATTTCTTTTGTAATGTATTACGCTCTATGCCGATTTCCCAAGTTATTGTCGATGAAGCACACTGTATTTCACAGTGGGGCCATGATTTTAGACCGTCCTACAGATTGATTGGCGATTGGCTATCTAGTTTGCCTAAACGTCCCGTAGTAGGGGCTTTCACAGCGACTGCTACGAAGGCAGTAGAAAATGATATTAAAAAATTATTAGGCTTAGATTGTGCAAATGTGTATGTTACGGGATTTGATAGGCCTAATCTATCGTTTTCTGTGGTGCGCACACCTAAGCGTATGGATTATGTAGTCGACTATGTTCGTCGTCATAGTAATGAAAATGGTATCATCTATTGCTCTACTCGAAAGGATGTAGAGCGGGTCTATGATAATTTGACGCGTGCCGGCATCCAAACTGGATATTACCACGCCGGTTTATCCGATGAGATGCGCCAAGATATGCAGAATAAATATGCCTTTGACCAATTACAAGTTATGGTTGCGACGAATGCATTTGGCATGGGTATCGACAAGAGTAATGTGCGCTATGTGTTGCATTATCAAATGCCGCGCAATATGGAGTCCTACTATCAAGAGGCGGGACGTGCAGGGCGCGATGGTGCACCGGCGGAATGTATATTGCTCTATAGTGGGCAAGATGTGCGCGTTCATAAGTATTTGATTGAACAAGGTCATCTAGAACCACAACGTGAGCAGGTAGAACTTAGAAAATTACAATCTATGATTGATTACTGTTTCTGTAGTACATGTCTAAGGAAATATATGCTCGCCTATTTTGGTGAAATCGTTCCGTGGCTCGAATGCAGTAACTGCAGTTCTTGTAATACAAAAGGGGAACGTGTTAATGTTACGAAAGAGGCGAAGGCCATATTCCGTGCCATTATCGCCACAGAGGAGCGGTATGGTGCCTCTATGATTTCCTCCATTGTGCGTGGTGAACGAACAGATCGAATTACACGCGCTAGACTCGATGCATTATCTGTATTTGGTTATTTATCAGATATAGGTGATAAGGAAATAAAAGGGCTGATTCAACAATTTGTAGCCTCTGGCTATTTGCGGAGCTCTATGGGGAAATACCCCATTTTATCTGTTACAGCTGGCGCAGAAGAGGTGTTAGCTGGACATAAAGAGGTAGAAGAAATTCGACAAGAGGTCATTGTACCTTCTCGTAAAACAAAGAAGTCTGCATCTATATCTCGCTCCGAAGTGACTCGGTCTGGCTCAGGTGGCTTATTTGAACATTTACGACAACATCGTAAACAACTAGCCTCACAGCTAGGGGTACCGCCATATATTATATTTCCAGATACGGTACTTATCGATTTAGCCAATGTACGACCTAGTACATTAGGTGAATTCGGCAATATAAAAGGCGTAGGGGAAGCAAAATTGAAAAAATATGGACTTTCATTTTTGGAGGTCATTGAACAATATAAGGGATAATGATAAGGCGTTATTAGGCGCATTATATTAAGGGAATGTTACATTCCGTTAGGGGGAACTATGAGCTTAGCAGATACACAATATCTCAATATTATTGAAAATATTTTAGATCATGGTATTTATGGTCAAAATCGAACTGGTATCGCTACCTATAAATTGCCACAGCAAATCATGCAATTTGATTTACGAGAGGAATTTCCCATTCTTACTACAAAGTTTGTGGCCTTTAAAACAGCGGTGAAAGAATTGTTGTGGATTTGGCAGATGCAGTCTAATGATGTGCGTAAACTGCAAGACATGAATGTCCACGTATGGGACGAATGGATGCGTGAAGATGGCACTATTGGCAAGGCATATGGATACCAAATCTCTAAATATAAACAATTGGATAATCTCATCAAAACCATAAAAGAGGATCCGGATAGTCGCCGCATGATTGTTACATTATGGAATATTGAGGATTTGCCTGATATGGCTTTGCAACCTTGTGCGTATGAAACATTGTGGGATGTAGGTGATGGCTATTTAAACTGCATGCTCATCCAACGCAGTGGTGATATGGGGCTTGGTGTTCCATTTAATACGGCTCAATATGCAGCACTCTTATGTATGATTGCTCAAGTAACGGGCTTGAAACCGGGAAAATTCACGCATGTTATTAATAATGCACATGTTTACGAAAATCATGTAGAAGCATTGCGTGAGCAGTTGGCTCGTCGTAATCAAGCGTTACCGGCACCGACAATTCATGTAAATCCAGACATCACTGATTTTTACGATTTTACACCAGAAGATATCGTGTTAGAAGGGTATGAACATTTAGGTAAATTATCCATGACCGTAGCTGTTTAGGGGGATACTATGTTAGCATTGATTGTAGCGGTTGCACATCACCGCGTTATCGGCAAAGATAATTCTCTGATTTGGCATTTGCCCAATGATTTGAAATTCTTCAAGGAAAAAACGACAGGCCATGTTATTATTATGGGCCGAAAGACCTTTGAAAGCTTGCCTTTTTTGTTGCCCAATCGAGAGCATTGGGTGATTACAACAAATAAAGGTTTTAATGCACCGGAAGGAGTTCGTGTATTCTCCTCACCAGAGGCTGTTGTAGAGGCTGCAAAAAATCTTGATGTAGCCTATGTGATTGGGGGTGCCCAAATTTACGAAGCCTTTTTACCTTATGTAGATGTAATGCATATTACCGAGGTTGACCATGAATTTGAAGGGGATGCGCATTTCCCTGAATTCGATGCGTCAGCTTTCACCATTACCTCTGTTGTAGAGGGAACGGTAGATGATAAAAATAAATACCCTCATCGATTTGTAACCTATGAAAGAAAAGGACATAACTAATGGAATCAATGTTTGCCATTATCGCAAAGGAATTAGGCGTTAAGACCGGTCAAGTAGAAGCTGCGGTTACTCTATTAGACGAAGGAAATACGGTGCCGTTTATCGCTCGTTACAGAAAGGAAGTAACAGGCGAACTACAAGATGAACAGCTGCGAACTGTTGAAGAACGTATTAAATATTTGCGCAATTTAGAAGCACGACGCCAAGAAATCATCAATGCTATTACAGAACAAGACAAGATGACTGATGAATTGATGGCATCTTTGATGAAAGCTGTAAAATTACAAGAATTAGAAGATTTGTATTTACCATATCGACCTAAGAAACGGACACGGGCCATGATTGCCCGTGAACGAGGTCTTGAGCCATTAGCGGAAATGATAGTAAACGATACAGTAACATCGGGCAATTCATTAGATATCGCAAAGGAATATATTTCTGAAGCGGTGCCTACGCCAGAGGATGCCATTCAAGGTGCATCGGATATCGTTGCAGAAATCGTCAGCGACAGTGCAGATTTTCGCGCTACTCTTCGTAAGCGTATGTGGAAGGAAGGTTTTATCCAAGCGGAACTCGTAGAAGATAATGAACACAAGGACCAATTCCTTCAATATAATGAGTATGCTGAACCAGTTCGGCAGATGCCGTCCCATCGTATCTTGGCAGTTAATCGAGGCGAAAAATTAGGGGCTCTTAAATTGGCCCTAACCGTACCCGATGAATCCTATATTCAATATATGGTGCATGGTATTACTAAAAATGAACAATCTATTTTTAGTGATGTGAAAGCTAGCGCCGTAGCAGATGCATACAAACGTTTGATTTTCCCTGCCCTTGAGAGGGATATTCGCAATGAGTTAACTGAATCTGCTGATGAGCAAGCAATTAAGGTGTTTGGCGTAAATCTTAAAAACCTCTTATTGCAACCACCATTGGCAGGCCATGTCATTATGGGCCTTGATCCTGGGTATCGTACGGGTTGTAAGATGGCTATTATCGATGCGCAAGGGAATGTACTCGATTATGGTGCTTACTATTTAACAAATAGTGAAAAACTAAAACAAGAAGCACAAAAGAAATTAGCTGAGAAAATTCGTAAATTTAATGTGACGCTCTTGTCTATCGGTAATGGTACGGCCTCTTATGAAACAGAACAATTTGCGTCTAAGATGATTGAAGAGGAAAAATTAGATTGCCACTACATCATTACTAATGAAGCGGGTGCATCTGTATATTCTGCTTCAAAATTGGCTATTGATGAATTGCCAGATTTAGACGTAACGATTCGCGGCGCCGTATCTATTGCACGACGTGTACAAGATCCATTAGCAGAATCTGTTAAAATCGATCCTAAGTCTATCGGTGTAGGTCAATATCAACATGATGTAAATCAAAAGCAATTAACTCATACATTAGACCAAGTAGTTGAATCTGTAGTAAACCATGTGGGGGTTGAACTTAATACGGCATCTCCAGCGATTTTGCAACATATTGCAGGCATTTCTGGTACGGTAGCAAAAAATATCGTAGCATTTCGTCAAGAAAATGGTGGGTTTACTAGTCGTAAGCAACTATTAAAGGTGCCACGCTTAGGTCCTGCAGCATTTACTCAGTGTGCCGGTTTCTTGCGATTAAATGGTGCTAAGAATCCACTGGATAATACATCTGTTCATCCTGAGTCTTATGAATTAGCGGAACGTATCATTGGCGAGCTAGGTTTTACATTAAAGGATTTACAAGATAAATCCCAACTTGAAGCATTACAGGTCAAATTACCATTGGTTGATGTAGATAAGATGGCGCATAAGCTTGATGCGGGTATTCCTACTGTGCGAGATATCATTGCAGCTCTTGCTAAGCCAGGTCGTGATCCACGGGAAGATTTACCAGCACCTCTGACACGTAAACATGTAGTAAGTCTTGAGGATATCAAGGTTGGTACAGTTGTAAAAGGTACGGTACATAATGTGGTAGATTTTGGTGCCTTCATCGATTTTGGTTTAAAAACCAATGGTCTATTACATCGTAGCGAACTATGTAAGGCGAAACAACATCCTTCTGATGTACTTGCTGTAGGCGATATTATTGAAGCCGAGATTATCTCTGTAGATGTAAAGAGAAATCGTATCGGATTATCCGTCAAGTCATTGAGAAATAAAGACAAGAAAAAGGCGTAATCTCTTTGGGGTAATTCGTAAAACTTTATACATGTCAAAAATGTGCATGATTAAAAGGAGTCCTTTAGGTAATAAAGGTCTCCTTTTTTATAGTTAGAGTTATCGTAAAAAGTGATAAGCATATCGATTTTGATATAGATTAAAGCTATTGAGAATGCACTAAAATCGTTATATCGAAAATAATAAAATAGATTGAAAAAATTAGATGTTAGGTGTATGATGAAGCCATAGAAAGTAATTAATAGTCATTATCCATTAAAGGAGGATACTATGAGTTTAAACATTAAAGAAAAATATGGTCTTTTGATTAATAATGAATGGGTACCAGCATCTGATGGTGCTGAGTTTGCCGTATATAATCCTGCAAATGGCGACCAACTCGCTATTTGTGCAGAGGCTACACAGGCCGATGTTGATAAAGCTGTGGAGGTTGCAACAGAGGCTTTCAAAACTTGGAAACATGTATCTCAAGTAGATCGTGCTGATTATTTATTGAAAATCGCAGATGCTATTGATGCGCATAAAGAACATTTGGCACAAGTTGAAACCTATGACAATGGTAAACCAATCCGTGAAACATTAAACGTGGATATTCCACTTGGTGCAGACCATTTCCGTTACTTCGCTGGCGTACTTCGCGCAGAAGAAGGTTCTGCACAAGTATTTGATGAAAATACATTGAGCCTTGTTGTGCGTGAACCAATTGGTGTAGTTGGTCAAGTGGTACCTTGGAACTTCCCGTTCCTAATGGCTGCTTGGAAATTGGCACCAGCTCTTGCGGCAGGTTGTACGGTTGTCATCAAACCTTCTAGTCATACATCTCTTAGCCTTTTAGTATTAGGCGATATTTTGAAAGAAATCTTGCCTCCAGGCGTTGTAAACATTATTACGGGTAAAGGTTCTAAATCTGGGCAGTACATCCTAGATCATCCTGGTTTCAGTAAACTTGCTTTCACCGGCTCTACAGAAGTAGGTCTTGATGTATATAAAGCGGCATCTGAACGCTTGATTCCTGCTACTTTGGAATTAGGCGGTAAATCTGCGAATATCTTCTTTGACGATGCGAACTGGAAACAAGCTCTTGATGGGGCAATGCTCGGCATCCTCTTTAACCAAGGTCAAGTATGCTGCGCTGGATCCCGTATTTTCGTACAAGATACAATTTATGATAAATTTGTAGCTGAACTTTCTAAATTATTTGATAAGGTAAAAGTTGGCTTACCATGGGAAGAATCTACTCAACTGGGTTCCTTGATTTACGAAGATCAAGTTAAGAAAGTACTTAGCTATGTAGAACTAGCTAAAGAAGAAGGTGCTCGCGTCGTAGCAGGTGGTGTACGCGTTACCGATGGCGAACTTGGTAAAGGTTGTTTCGTAAGACCGACACTTATCGTAGATGCTACAAATGATATGCGCGTAGCTCGTGAAGAAATCTTTGGCCCGGTGGCAGTAGTGATTAAATTCCATAGCGAAGACGAAGTAATCGAACAAGCCAATGATAGCCTATACGGTCTTGGTGGTGGCGTATTTACACAAAACCTTAACCGTGCTATCCGTGTAGCTCGAGCAATCGAAACAGGTCGTATGTGGGTTAATACATATAACTCCATCCCAGCAGGCGCACCATTCGGTGGTTACAAACAATCTGGTATCGGCCGTGAAACACACAAGGTTATCTTGGAACACTACACTCAAATGAAAAATATCATTATTAATTTGAGCGATAAACCATCTGGTTTCTATGATTTAGATTAATAATTTAATAGCTTCTCCTTTTACTTATATTTGATAAGAAGGCACCTCGAAGGAGGTGCCTTTTTTGGCATAGCTTGAGGACAGTCTTTTATATATGGATGTATACCATATGTTATAATTAAGGGCATATAAGAGTGTACTATAGAAGAAACTGGAGAGACAATGAATCATATTTCCTTTAAAAAACTGTATAATCCCCAATATGATTTATTATCTATTAATGATAAGGAAGAATTATTAAGTCAAATCGGAAAAATATATAATTTAGAGTTACTATGTTTTGATGAATTTGATGCATTTGGTAAATCCACCTATACGGCAATATATCGTTCATATGATGGCATAGATTTTGTATTTGTTCCTGGGGATACCGTTAGGCTCGGTCTTAATTTTGACAATAAAAAGTTGCAAGATATTTTTGATAAAGAAAGCTTAATGGATCTTGCCTATGTATTTTTAGATGGTTACGAAGATGAAATTTATAGTGAAGAGGGTATTTTAACTAAGATTAGCGAAGCACTGGCAGATGAGGCAATAATATCCAACATAGAAAAGTATCTTACGCATAATTTTATCCAAGAGGGTGAATTTATAATACATCCGCTTTTAGTACAAAAAACGTATAGTGAAACCTGTTGGATACCTATTTCCGAAGAGGAACTTATACAAAATAAAGAGTGGCAAAATATGATTAAAAAAGCCGAGATAAAAGGCCTTTCTGAAGTTATGGTTCACAACACAGTTTGCTTATATAAAACAGATGATAGCAATTGGTGTGGCAAATATTATGAAGTCACCACATTTAAGAAACTGTTACAAAACATAAAAGATAATGGATACTCTCTTCCTACACAAAGAGAATGGGAGTATTTATCTGGCAAGGGGTGTAGAACTATTTTTCCTTGGGGGAATAATATAGATTTCTCTATGAATTTAAAACATATGGAATGGATGGATAATGATGGAGAGTATACATTAGAAAAGGAAAACTTTTTTGGATTGATTATCGGTGATGATCCATACTGCAGAGAAATCGTATATGATGATGAGGGATTTTCCTATAAAGGTGGAGATGGTGGCCGTAATATATGTGGGGGATTAGGTGTTGTTTGGGGTTATTTTCCGGTTTCGCCATACTTTAAAGATAAGGAATTATCAATAGGTGATTATATAAATGGTGGATATGATTTCTTTAGGAGGATTATAAGAATTGATGATAGGTGAAGCTCAAGAAGGACATTTAATTGCAAAGATATTTAATGGTTCTGGTGATAAAGCTACAATGACCAATGAACTGCTCATAGAAAAGATTAAGTAAATAGCAGATTATGACTCTTCGCTAGAACAATGGCTGAGTGCTGCGGTAGGTGGTTATACTTTATATGTTATTGGTATTGGAGCTGGTGCACATATATCTGTAAATCGAACCGTGGTTAAATTCGTAGGATATCAAAATCAACTTTAGAAGGGATGAGAAATAATGTTTGTTAATCCATGGCAGTTTTGCGTGGCAATAGTTCTTATGATTTGGGGGACATATTTTATTACATATCGTTTCTGGTGCCGTCGAAAAGGTATTTCCGTAGAGATTTTGTCAGTTAAGCCTAGAATTATTAAAGAACTTCCTAATTTTACAGTTATTTATGGATATGATGTTAAGTATCTATTAAATGGTGTAGAATATACAGCTCAAAGCCTAGAGTTTTACATTACAGTATTGGTTCCAGGGCCGATGATCCCTTATAGTATGACGGGAAAATTGTTACAGAATGGAAAGGTAAGTCTTGATAAAGTAAAAACAAATATGACATATGGCGTTGTATTATGGGTGTTTGCTATTATTTTCTTGGCTGAGTTATATTAATAGTTATTTATCTAATCGAATAGAGGTATGTTTATTAGAAATGGATAAACATGCCTCTATTGTGTATTTAGACATATTTAACTATTAATTACTCTAACATAGATAAGGATTATATTACCTCCTTATTTATACATGTATAGTGGTTTATTATGAGGCGTATTTTTTTGATATTATCGGTCCTATTTTAATAGGTTTATCAATTTCATACCGCGTTAGTGCAGTGTGGATTGGTAATGGCTCGCTGTATATTTTGTCCTATAACCCCCAATTTTTTGTGTTTCTTATATTATAAAGGGGCTGCAACTAGAATGCGGAAAACCGCATTCTGTTACAGCCCCTTTCGAGTTATTCATTATAATTTTGTTTCCATAGCATTAGAAGACATTTTTTATGATGTAGTTGATTACGATGAGTGGAACGATACTAACTACTAAGGTTATTGCTGTATCGCGTACAGACATATTGTATTCTGCAATACATAGTTTTAATAAAGCAAATGCGGTCCACCCATAAACTAAAACATTTAAGATGAATATAACTGTTCTTACTAGACCATATGGGAATGTGGCAGTATAGATGCCTATCATGAACGGCATGAGCACGATATTTTGAACTAACACAAGTAGAGCATATACACTTACACCATACATGAATTGTTTAATTGTATCTGGTAAGTTTACGTTTACTGTAGGATATGTACGCTGACAGTAAAAATTAAAGATATAGCTTGCTAGTAGAGCAGGGATGATAGCTTTCAAAAGTCCTTTAAATATAAGACCCAATAAGGTAGTGAATGAAAAAATGGTAAAGAATTTATAGCCTACAATGCTTGTTGTAATGCAAGCTAAGATATAGGTTAATATTGCCATTGCCAGATACGTAATAATACCCATTGGTAGGGCTTCACTAAGGGTGCCCGTGTTTTTGAGTTCATTGCTACCTTTTTCAGGGGATAAGGTGAGTGTTAATAGATGTGTCCAATTGATTACGTTCATAATTTTCTCTCTCTCTAAATTAAAATGAATATATATACTGATTATTATAATCAGGTATATGTATATTAAATGAAAGAGAAGCAATCGTTTTATGAAAATCCTTTTAAAGCACTATTTAGTTTTGTTGACGTTAAATATTTTTAAATATTCTGGCAGGGTAGGTGAACCATCAGCTGATTTTACTTCTACACGAATATTCATTGTTGTGTTGAACTGAGGATACATATTTTTACATTCCTCACAAAGTTGATTGATGCGAAGAAAGAGGTTTTGAATATCATGATTGTGGACCTCATCATATGGAATAGTGAGGCTGAAACTCCAAGCATCTTCTCCGAAAAGGTATCTTCTATAAGATACATAGTTTAATTCTTCATCGGTGAGATATTTTTGAAATAAAGGGTATATGGTTACCAAAGGAATATTTGTATAAATGAATTTATCTGTAATAGGGATGCCGCCACCATCGTAATTTACGTTTTCTTCCTGTATTAAAATAGGTAGATTTGGATAGGCGTCGAAGGTTGCGGTCCAGGTGTGGTTAATGTGTTCTTCTATGGTGTAAGGCATATGAGGGTAGTTTTGAGATATATATTCTTTTACTTCCTCAGTAGAATAGTGTGTGAATAGGTGGCATCCAGATGTGGTGAGTAGTATAGCGAGAAACACCATAGTTGTAAAGGCTTTATGCTGTATTTTCATTTCAATGGATCTCCTTCGATTATAAAGGCGTATTCATTACAATAGTATTATACTTAACATAATTTCTTTATTAATATTGGGATAAGCGGAATATTTTTCTGTACTCTTCCGGTGTATCAGAACCATCAGACGGTTTTATGATGACTCTAATATATATTTTTTCTTTGAAATCTGGATATGTTGCAGCATATTCTTTGCAGAATTGATCCATTCGATTGTAGAAATTTGTTACATCATGGTTTTCTATGGCTGAATAGGGGATAGGCATTTCAATATACAAAGTAGATGTATCGTATGTAGCATAGGATAATTCTTCTGTTGTTAGATAGTTTTTCATTAATGGGAATGCAGTTATTAACGGGATATTGGTTATCAGTATTCGCTCAACTTGTGGCACAACAGGTGCCGAGGTGTGCAAGACTTCAGATATTTCAATGGGCATTTGTGGATATTTGTCAAAGGTGATTTGCCATGTATTGCCCCTTCGTGACTCTAGGTGGTAGGTCAGATTAGGATAGTTCTTATTTATATATTGGTGTACCTCATCCTCACTGTAATGGGAGAGAAGATGACAACCTGTTGTCATTATGAGAGAGAATATAACTAATGGTAATAATACAAATCGTTTAAGAGTAAGTGGTTTCATTGTATGTTCCTTTTATAATGCTCTTGAATGTTCAGTAAAATTGTAATATCTTAAAAGGCATTGCTTTATTATTGGCGGAATTTTGGGGTATATTATATTAATTATATTATACCTAAATTATATGTTTACTCATATAGTTGATTAGTATAGCGGATATATGTATTAGAAAATAGTTTGATGTAATAGCTTTCACCCTCGAAATATGATATACTATTCTAACGCGCATAATTCGTGCGCGATAGGAGGAAACACATTTAGATGTTAGAAAAATTTGAACAATTAATGATTAGCGAACCTGTTCTACGTGCGTTAAACGATATGGGCTTTGAAGAGCCTACGCCAATTCAACAGGAAGCTATCCCAGTTGCCATGAGCGGTAAAGATATGATCGGTCAAGCTCAAACAGGTACTGGTAAGACAGCGGCCTTTGGCCTACCTGTATTGGAACGCGTAGACGGCAGTAATCGTCACGTTCAAGTAGTGATTTTGTCCCCTACACGAGAATTAGCTATTCAAGTAGCAGAAGAGCTTAATAAAATGGCTCAGTATACGGATATTACGGCATTGCCTATTTATGGTGGCCAAGATATTAACCGTCAATTCCGTGCATTGAAAAAGAATCCGCAAATCATTGTTGCCACACCAGGCCGATTGATGGACCATATGGATCGCGGTTCTATTAAATTTGAAGACGTTAAGATTGTCGTTCTTGATGAAGCTGATGAAATGTTGAACATGGGCTTTGTAGACGACATCAACAAAATTTTAGGGGCTATCCCAGAAAATCACCAAACATTGCTATTCTCTGCAACAATGCCTAAGGCGATTCGCGAGTTAGCAGAAACATACCTTACAGAGCCAACGTTGATTCGTATGAAACCTACGCAAGTAACGATGGATCTTATCGAACAATACTATATCGAGGTACAAGATCGTCAAAAATTTGATGTGTTGTGCCGTTTGTTCGACTTACAAGCGCCAGAGTTGGCTATCATCTTTACACGTACGAAACGTCGTGTTGATGAAGTAACAGAAGCTCTTAAAAAACGTGGCTATATGGCGGAAGGTATCCATGGTGATTTATCACAACAAAAACGTGATAGTGTAATTCGTCAATTCCGAGAAGGTACAATTGACATTCTTGTAGCTACTGATGTGGCTGCTCGTGGCCTTGATATTTCCGGCGTATCTCATGTATATAACTATGATTTGCCACAAGATCCTGAAAGCTATACGCATCGCGTAGGTCGTACAGGCCGTGCTGGTAAGGCAGGCGAAGCATATACATTTGTTATCCCTCGTGAAATTGAACACCTTCATGCTATTGAACGCTTAACGAAACGCAAAATTGCGAAGCGTCGTGCGCCGTCCTTAGGTGAAGTTTTGGAAGGCCAACAACGTATTGCTGTTGAAAGTTTAGTTGAAATGGCAGGCAATGTAGAAGAGTTGGCGCCATTTAAAGTAAGTGCTGAAGAGTTGCTGAATGATACTGATTCTGTTACATTGTTGGCAGCGGCTCTTAAGTTGTTAACTAAAGAACCAGATACAACACCTGTCAATATTACGGAAGAAAAACCTTTACGTGTACGTCGTCGCCGTGAAGGTGGTCGTGGTGATCGCCGTCGTCGTGATGGTGACCGTCGCAGGGATGGGGAACGCCGCCGTGACGGAGATCGTCGTCGTGAAGATCGTCCTCGTCGCAATCGCGATGAACGTAGAGGTGAGCGTCGTGATAGCCGTCGCCGTGATGACCGTCGTAGTGAACGTCCTAAAGCAGATCGTAAACCACGTCATCAAGGTGAAGGATTTAAACCATATTTTAAAGACTAATTACAGTGTGAATTTGGTTTAATACAGAGCTTGAATATAGATTAATAGTAAATATGAGTTATGAGAAACGTGGATTGTATAAATCCACGTTTTTTATTGCTTAAAATCTACTGGAATGGTACAATAAATAATAATTATTGTTTGAAAATGGACGATAGAGTACCAATATGTTTCCAAGTGGAGAAAGGTAGATTATTATGGATATCGCACAAATTTTGCGAAGCGAAGGGTTTAAGGTAACTCCTCAACGAATTGCAATTTATGATGCTTTGCGTGGTCACCACAATCATCCAACGGCAGAGATGATTTATCATAGATTGCGTCCTATGCATCCAAGCATGAGTTTAGCAACAGTATACAAAACAATGGAAATTTTTGAAAAAATTGGCCTTGTTAAAGTGTTAGAAGTAGGCGATGAACGAGCTCATTACGATTGGGATACGACTGCGCATGCTCACATTCGCTGTGTTCGTTGTAACAAAGTAGAAGATATGATGAATGTCGATCTTCATGCTATTTCCGATATTGCTGGAAAAGCTAGTACTTATCAAATTACAGGACAACAAATTACATTCGAAGGCGTATGCCCAGAATGTGCAAAAAAAGAAAGTCACTAACAGACGCCCCCTGCGTATAAGATGCAGGGGGTTTTTGAGTAAAAATAGAGTGGAAGGGAAATTTAATGTTTATTATAGGTTCACATTTATCAATATCAAAAGGGTATTTACATATGGGAAAGGAAGCCACCAAAATTGGTGGCAATACATTCCAATACTTTACGCGCAATCCTCGTGGTGGTAGCATGCGTGCTCTCGATGTGGAGGATATGAATAGCCTTAGTGCGTATATGAAAGAACATAACTTTGGTACCTTGTTAGCCCATGCACCTTACACGTATAATCCATGTGCAGCAAAGGAAGATTTGCGCGCTTTTGCAAAACAAGCCATGACAGAAGACTTAGAACGCATGGAATATTTACCAGGCCAGATGTATAACTTTCATCCCGGCAGTCATGTAAAGCAAGGTGTTGACCAAGGTATCGAATACATCGTGGAGTGCTTGAATGAAATCTTATTCCCAGGCATGAAAACAACGGTTCTTTTAGAGGTTATGGCTGGTAAGGGCACGGAAATTGGCTCTCGTTTTGAAGAAATTGCTCGTATTATTGACGGTGTAAAATTAAAAGAGTACATGGGTGTTTGTGTAGATACTTGCCATATTCACGAAGGTGGTTATGACATCGTTAATAATTTAGATGGTGTTATCGACGAGTTCGATCGTATTGTTGGTCTTGACCGTTTGAAAGCTATTCACTTGAATGATTCAAAAAATCCTATGGGGGCACATAAAGATCGTCATGAAAAAATTGGGGAAGGTCATATCGGTATCGATGCAATTGCCCGCATTGTAACACATCCTAAATTGACGAATTTGCCATTCTACTTGGAAACGCCAAATGAATTAGATGGTTATGCTAAAGAAATTGCTATGTTGCGCTCTATCGTAGAGAATCAATAATTAAGCAAAACTGTAAATTTAGTTATATAATAATTGGTATAAACCAAATTTATATAAGGTATAGGGAGCACTGGAAAGGGGGATGAAATGCGTTTTTTACATACTGCAGACTGGCATTTAGGGCGTATATTTTATGGTCAGTATTTAACAGATGACCAAGCTCATGTATTGGAGCATCAGTTCTTTTCAATTTTGAAAGACGAAAAAATCGATGGCATATTGCTTGCAGGGGATGTATTTGATCGGGCGGTACCACCTATAGAAGCCATTGAATTATGGGATTCCATCATTACGCGTCTTGCTATGGATTATAAGATGCCACTCTTTGTAGTGAGTGGCAATCACGATGGGGCAGAGCGCCTCGAAGTGGGACGTTCTATGTTGGGCCAATCTGGCATTCATATTTGGGGTTCACCTCATCACGCGTTACGTCCCTTTGAATTTGAAAGCTCCGATGGTAGGGTGGCCATTTGTCCTATGCCGTTTAGCGAACCTCGTCGTATAGGTGACGCTTTGGGACTGAACTCCAGTGAATCAAAACCAGTTGATACGGATATGACTGATGATACTTTATTTTCCTATGTAGATGATAAGGATCAAGAAGCGGTCGCACTTAATTTACATAATTATGACCAAATGTATCAGGCTTGGAGTGATTATCTATATAAACAAGTGCCAAAATATATGCGTAGTATTGCCATCAGTCACGCCTTTGTAATGGGTGGCGAAGTAGGTGGTTCGGAACGAACATTGTCTGTAGGTGGTAGTGAACAGGTGAGCCCTCACGTTTTTAAGGACTTTCACTATACAGCTCTTGGACATTTACATGGACCGCAACGGATGGGGGCAGACTATATTCGCTATAGCGGATCGCCTTTAAAATATTCCTTTGATGAACATATGCAGAAGAAGTCTTTTACCATTATTGATATGGATACAAACGGGAAGGTAGATATTAGTACCATTCCTGTAGAGCCAAAGAGAGATGTAGTTATTTTAGAAGGTTATTTTGAAGATTTACTAAATAATAAGGAATTACAGGCTAAGCATAAAGACGATTATGTGCAGGCTCGATTGCTCGATACGATGCCTATAATGGATGGGATGGCCAAATTGCGCCAAGTGTATCGTTGCTGTATGACGATTGACCTAGAAGGTCGTGTGGCAGCGCCTATGGCTGACATGGGGGATGTAGTTTTTAAAGAGTTAAACGAGCGTGAATTATTTAATCAGTTTGCTGAAACCGTGTGGAAAGAGCCATTAACAGAGGCGGAACAGTCATATATCGACTCTGTATGGGACCGAATTATCAAGGAGGACTAGATGAAGCCTATATCACTAACAATAGAAGCCTTTGGTCCATACCGTGATTCGGTTACCTTGGATTTTAGTAAATTAGAGAATCATTCTATGTTCCTCATCTCTGGTCCAACAGGAGCAGGGAAAACATCCATTTTAGATGCTATGGTGTATGCCTTGTATGGCGAGCCAAGTGGAGAAGTGCGGAAAACCGATGCTATCCGCAGCGATTTTGCGGAACCTGAGCGCATGACGCGTGTAGATTTTTCCTTTGCTATCGGAGATGCTCAATATCGTGTTGAAAGATTACCAAAACAGATGGTAGCCAAAAAACGCGGTACAGGTATGCGCGAACAGAACGCTAGTGCCACTGTCTATGAAATGAAAGCTGGTGAGTGGAAGGTTATCGCTACCTCTGCGGCTGTCATTCGTGATACGATTCAACGAATCATAGGTTTTCGGAAGGATCAATTTTTACAAGTGGTATTGTTGCCACAAGGGGAATTCCGGAAATTACTAGTAGCCTCCACTAGTGAGCGTGAAGAATTACTACATACTCTGTTTAGAACAGAGCTATACCGAAAATTACAAGAGGCCCTTAAAGCTGCTTATGATGAAGCGAAATCAGGTATAGAGGTAAATCTCACTAAACAAACGGCGTTGATGCAGTCTATTCCTTGCGATGAAGAGACTCCTGTGCTAACTGTCGAACATGTACGTGAACTGTTATCTAATCGAGTACCACATCGTGATGTACTTGTATTAGAACGAGATAGGGCTGTTAATGAGGTAGAACAATTTAATGCCTTGCGTAAGGAGTGGGCCTTATATAATCAAGCGCAACAATCTCTTGTAGAGGCTACATCTAAATTGGACTTGGTAAAAGCTAAAGAACCTGAGCGCACACAATTGAGTGAAAAGGTTCAATTCCTCAATTCCTTATCTCCAGTTCATGTATTGTATCAACAATACATTGATAAACAGTCTAGTTTAACAACATTAAAACGGGCACTGTCCGATGCAGAAAAAAGTGTGGACACTGCTACTCAACATGAGACTAACTGTATAGAGGTTCATGAAGCGTTAGAATCTCAAGGTGAAACGATACAATCTAAGAGGACTACTTTGGCTCAACTCCAACAACAGTCTGAAAAGTTTGATGAATTAGGATTGTTGAAAAAAAAGATGTCTACACTACGTGGTAATGTAAAACAATTGGATAGTAAAAAAAGTGAAGCGGACCTAGAGATACAACGCCAGCTCATCAAACAGATAGAAGTAGATGTTGAGGGTTTACGTAAACGCTTTCAAGAGAATAGTACACTACTGGAGCAGGCTCCTGTCATTCAAGAACAGCTTAATCATGTGCACAGATATTCTGAGTTGGTAGAAGAAATTAGTCAGGTTCAAAAAGAAATCGACATTAAGAATGAGATCGTATTAACTCTGGATAAAACGGTGAAAGAGGCGAAGGTACATTTAGAGCGGCTAGAGCATTTAATGCAAGAAGGGCGCGCGTATGAATTGGTTCCTTTCGTGAAAGAAGATGAGCCTTGCCCCGTATGTGGATCTACAGAACATCCTCATTTAGCAACTAAGCCAGAATTATATCCTACTAAGGATGAGGTTGAAGCTGCTCGAGACCTTCGTGATAAAAAGTTACAACAACAAGCGAATGAAGTAGGTCAAAGGGATGCGTTAGTGGGGCGGATGCATGAATTATCTAACCATATGGACTCACAAGTTTCGATTCTTCAGTCCTCTATTGATGGTTTTTCTAAGGAAAACTTTACATCGCTTCAACAAGTTCTGTTATTTCAAATGGAACGATTCAAAACGTTACGTGGTGAATCTGAACAGCTAGGTAAGACTATTTCTGATGCGGAGCGTAGGTTAAGCACCGCTAAGGATACGTTGGCTAAATCAGAACTTGCGCATAATGAATTGCTTAAAGCATTGCATGAACTAGAGATTAGTATCAGTTCTGTACAAGCAAAAATAGATTCCTTATCAGAGTCGTTGCCTACTACGGATATAGAGTTGTGGCGTAAGCAAGTGACATTCTTAGCATCAGAAATTAAAGAGTATGATGCGCAGTTAACAGTGACTACAAAACAATTAGAGGAGGCTCGAGGGCAGCTAAGTGCTAAACGAGGTCGACTAGAAATCTTATCTTCTCAAGTAAAAGAAGAACAAAAGAATCTTGATTCGCTCCATGGGGAATATATACAGTCATTGCAATCTATATCGTTAAGTGAAATTGATTTTGTAGAAGCGTTGAGTGACTTTAATGCGTTAGAGGATTTTAAATCTAAGTTATATGACTTGGAAGAGGCCTTTAGTACTGCACAAGCTGTATATGATGCGGCACTAAAGACTACGGAGACTGTGGTTAAACCTAGCGATACTGTTTCGGATGAAGTATATGATGCAGCGGTAGAACGTCGCGATATATTGGTAGGCAATTTGGCGGCCTGGGATAAAGAAACACAGCATATAGAAACTACACTTGCTTCACTAGAGGAAATTGAATCAGCTATGGGTGAGGCCCGAGAGAAGGTAGCCTTCTTAAGTCGATTGAATGATCTCGCTAATGGGGGGGAACAAGGTTTTAAAAATGTCACCTTTGAGCGCTATGTATTGGGGGCCATTTTAGATGAGGTTGTTTATGCAGCCAATTTACGTCTTCAAAAGATGAGCCGTAGCCGTTACTCTTTGGAGCGTTCAGACTATACCGGTGGCGGCCGTGGCAAGCAAGGCCTTGATTTGGCCGTAATGGACGCTTTCACAGGACAATCTAGACCTGCGAATACCTTGTCTGGTGGTGAAACCTTTTTGGCCTCTATGGCACTTGCCTTAGGTCTTGCCGACGTAATTCAAAGTTATGCCGGTGGTATTCATATGGATACGATGTTCATTGATGAAGGGTTTGGTACACTTGACCCTGACACATTGGAGCTCGCTATGGAAACATTGGTACAACTACAATCATCGGGGCGCCTCATCGGTATGATTTCTCATGTACCGGAATTGAAAACTCGTATACCTGCTCATTTAGAGGTCACACGTGGTGATGATGGCAGTACGGCAAAATTTGTGATTAACTAGCTATACATTTACAAAATGTGATACTATTAAAAGAGGATAATTCCTACAAAAATATACTGTATTTATAAAAGGAGGTCCTATGAAGTTTTCATTTGCTCATAATAATATAAATGTTAAGGATCTTGATAAGAGTTTAGCCTTCTATAAAGAGGCCTTACTGCTTGAAGAGGCTCGTCGCTTGGAAGACCCAAGCGGTGCTTTTACCCTTGTATATTTAAAAAGTCCATATACGGCACATGAATTAGAACTTACATGGTTGCGCGATTGGGATCGCCCTTATAATTTAGGGGATAATGAATTCCACTTGGCATTTTATGTAGATGACTACGAAGCAGCTCTAAAAAAACATAAAGAGATGGGTGTTGTAGCCTATGAAAATGCCGACATGGGTATTTATTTTATCGCTGATCCTGATGGATATTGGACAGAAATCATTCCGGCGGGTAAATATTAATGGAATATATGTTAACTCGTTTAGAGTGGTTGGTTGGGCCTGATAAAATCCAAACATTAAAGGATACATCTATTGCGCTCTTTGGTGTTGGTGGTGTCGGCGGTGGGGCCATCGAGGCTCTAGTACGTGCTGGTGTAGGGCGCATCGTTATTATTGATGGTGATTCCATTGCACCTAGCAATTTGAATCGTCAAATGATTACGACACACGATACCATTGGAGAACGTAAGGTTGAGGTCGCAAAGGCGCGAGCTCTTTCCATTAATCCTGATGTAGTGATAGAAACTCACGATATTATGTATACTGAGGAGAACTATCCTGGATTTATTCAAAGCTTGAACGTTGATTATGTGATCGATGCCATTGATATGGTAACGGCAAAACTCAATATTATCGAGGTTTGCCAACGTGAAAGCATCCCTGTTATTTCCTGTATGGGCGGCGGTAATCGCTTTTACCCAGAAAAACTTATGATTGCAGATATCAATAAGTCTCATACATGCCCGTTGGCACGCGTTATGCGCCGGGAACTCAAGAAACGGGGTATAAAAAAACAATTAGTTTTATTTTCTACAGAAAAACCGACAAAACCACAGTTCCGCGGCGAAGCAACGAGCCCAGGAACATGTAGTTTTGTGCCACCAGTGGCAGGTTTTATATTAGCAGCACATGTGTTGCGTACAATTTTGGAGGTACCTAAACAATGAAACAAGCAAAAATCCATATGGCTGACGGCGGCGATATCGTAATTGAATTATTTGATAAAGAAGCTCCTGGCACAGTACAAAACTTTGTAGACTTAATCAACAAAGGCTTCTACAACGGACTTCGCTTCCACCGTGTAATCCCTGGCTTCGTAGCACAAGGTGGTTGTCCTAATGGTAACGGTACAGGTGGCCCAGGCTATACAATTAAAGACGAATTAGTTGGTAATCCACATAAACATGAACGTGGTGCATTGTCCATGGCTCACCGTGGTCCTAACACTGGCGGCAGCCAATTCTTTATCGTATATGAACCACAACCTCATTTAGATGGTGTTCATACAGTATTTGGTAAAGTAATCGAAGGTATGGACGTAGTTGATGGTATCCACCAAGGTGCTATCATGGAAACTGTGGAAGTAATCGAAGGTTAATCTCATGAATGATGTATCTATTAAACATCCAGAATGGCTATATATCGATGTAAATGGTAAAACATCATATGGGTATGACCAAGAGTGGTTCACTGATGAGTGGCAACGCTTGTCTGGTTGTGGTCCTACATCGGCATCACAAGTATTGGGCTATTCATTATTTAGGGATGGCTTATTAGATCTGGAAACCACATCCGATAAAACGCTAGCTTTAGAACGGATGAACTTAGTTTGGAAATATGTAAAGCCACGCTTTGGTGGTGGCGTATATAAAACACAATGGATGGAACGCGGTCTTACTCGTTTGTTCGAGGATAAAGGCTTATCTTATGATGTACATATGTTGAATGTGTCACCTTTTTCGGCATCTCGTATTGAAATAGACGCAGCAGCCCAATTTATTCATAATGGATTATCACAAGATGTTCCAGTAGCCTTTTTAAATCGTCACAAGGGGAAAGAAAAGGCCCTTTATACCTGGCATTGGGTTCCTATTTATAAGTTGTTTATAGATGGTGATGATATTCGTTGTGGCATTTTTGATGAAGGAGAGATTCGTGATTTCTCTTTGGTTAATTGGTTGCAAGATACTATTCTTGGTGGTGGATTTTGTTATATAACCAAGAAATAAGTGTAGGGTTATAAGAGCGATGGTGAAAGCTGTCGCTCTACCTATATAGATAGGAGGCTATTATGAGTCAATGGATTACCGAGGAGCAAACTCCTCATTTACGCCTTAGTGCAGAGGCTGAAGAAGTACTATATTCTGGCGAATCTGAATTCCAAAAAATTGAAGTCTTTAAATCTAAAGAGTATGGCATGATGCTCGCTTTAGATGGTGTGTTCCAAACATCTGAACGAGAAGAGTTTATTTATCACGAAATGATGAGCCATGTTCCTTTATTTTTACATCCAAATCCTGAACGCGTATTGATTATCGGCGGTGGAGATGGGGGCGTAGCTAGAGAATGTGTACGCCATGATTGTGTAAAAGAAGTGACTATGGTAGAAATCGATGGTAAAGTTGTAGAACTCGCTAAACAATACTTACCAACTATTGCGGAAGCAATGATTGAAAAACACCCTAAGTTAACTGTAAAAATTGGCGATGGTATTGGCTTTATGGCAAAAGCAGAAGATTATTATGATGTAATTATCGTAGATTGCTCTGATCCAATCGGTCCTGGTGAAGGTCTCTTTACTGAAGAGTTCTATAAGAATACATTGAAAGCTCTCAAGGCTGACGGTCTATTTGTACAACAAACAGAATCCCCTATGTTGCATCAACCGTTAGTGGAAAAAGTATTTGGTTATGTAAATGATCACTTCCCAATTGCTCGTCTATATACAGCTTTTATTCCATTGTATCCAGCAGGTATGCATTGCTTTACATTGGGATCCAAAACATTTGATCCATTAACATGGACTCCGAACCGTGAGCAAAACTTTGAAACTAAGTACTATAATAAAGAAATTCAAAAAGCTGCTTTTGCATTGCCAAATTTTGTAAAAAACTATTTGCCAAAAAAATAAATAGTATGTATAATAGGAAAGCACCATTCGTTAAAAATCTATTTAACGGTGGTACTTCCTTTTTATTAAGGATATATAAAAGGGTTTTGTATAAGGAGTATGCAACGAATTGACTTCAAAACTAAAAGTTAAATGAAGTTAAAAAAGTTGTTGACACAAGCTTCTAAAACAGATATAATTCTCTTTGTTACGAAGACGATGTCTTCGGTACCTACAAGGTGGTGGGTATGGTGAAGCGGTTAACACGGCGGATTGTGGCTCCGTTACGCGTGGGTTCGATCCCCACTACTCACCCCATAACCTACACATCGTAATCACTGTAGGGGTGTCGCCAAGTGGTAAGGCAACGGACTTTGACTCCGTTATGCGCTGGTTCGATCCCAGCCACCCCTGCCAACATGACTCACTAGCTCAGTTGGCAGAGCACCTGACTTTTAATCAGGGTGTCCCGCGTTCGAGTCGCGGGTGAGTCACCAAATTAAAACTCACAAACGAAAGTTTGTGAGTTTTCTATCTCTAATTTTAGGAAATTTGGTTATGATGGTAAGTATATTGTGGTAACACAGTTAGTCAAAATAAAACAAAACTTCTTAAAAAAGTGGTTGACGTTTTAAATGATGACTGATATACTTTAAAAAGTCGTTAGGACCGAGTAAGTTCTAATGTACAGATCTTTGAAAACTGAACAATGATAGGTAATCAATCAATATGATTGAACA
>OGRV01000103.1_pt1 | contig 37981 bp, 35 predicted proteins | sample 1573731 | NCBI WGS metagenome assembly OGRV01 (sample SAMN03295828, study PRJEB24534) | human gut metagenome | isolation source: fecal sample 3 from infant 4 | host: Homo sapiens | place: USA: Pittsburgh, PA | collected 2014-07
AACAAATAACATAAACCAGATTGCAAAAGCTACTAATACAACTGGTGTTATTTACAAAAATGAAATTGAATCTATGAATAATCAGATAGAAAAATTATCAAAAGAAATATGGCAGATCCATTCCCTACTTCTTAATAAATCAAAGGAAAGTTCTGGTGATTAGTATGGCAATTACAAAAATACATACAATAAAATCAACTCTAAATTTGGCAATAGATTATATAACTAAGAGTGAAAAAACTGATGAAAAAGTCTTGGTATCTTCATTTAAATGTAATCCATCTACTGCCCATATTCAATTTATGAAAACACAAAAGATCATATTCTATAGCATATTTTGAAACAAAAAAAGAAGTAGAATAATTCCACTTCTCTTTTACTTAATATTTACTTGTCTATAATTTTCCAAACAGTGTCTGTTAAATTACATCTCATTAATTCTATTTGAAATAATTCTCACTACACCAACAACCTTATCAAAGGTCAGATCTCCAATATACTTATTTTCAAGGTATAGGTCATAGAAGTCTCTCATTCGTGTGGTTGATATATTTCTTCTAATTATGGTTTCATATTTTTCAGCTAAAATTGTTTCTAATGGGTATACCATTATTTTTATATTTTCTTTGCTAAAGATACATGGATAGGTGTGTTCTTTTTCCCTTGGTGTTATTGCATCTCCTGTTATTAGATCAAGTTTCTGGGACTTTTTACTCATTACTATTTTTATTAATAGCAATCAAAAAAGCACCTACCATTTTGATAGATGCCGCTAAACAAATTTAAATTATTCTTTTACTATAGGAACCCATAATTCCATTTTATAGTCTTCTGAATTAGGGTCTCCATCTCCATATACTTCAAAGTCGGGACTTTCATCATGTCTATATCCTTCTTTAGGGAAGAAATATGAAATAATATACTTCCAACCTTCGTGAATGCACTTTGGTATAGGTCCTTGTAAGCTTACAATAGCATACTCTTTTTCAGGAATGCTAAGCGTATCCAAACCTAACTCTTTAGCTTTTACTTCATCCGTTAAATCAAAACCAGCTAAATATATAAATGAATCTTCTTCATCCATTATATAGTCATATCCTACGCCAAAGATTTGACCACTACCAAACTCTTCAAATTTTTCTCTTGGTACTTTTTCAACCAGTCTATCCCAAACTTTTGGGAAATTTGAACTTTTAGTTACATCTGATTTAATACCAGCTATTTTAAACGCTTTCTTTTTCTCAATTTTAATATCCATTTGATTTCCTCCTTGAACTGAAATTGAAAAGTAGATTCTTGGGAAATATTGATACTTTTCTCCTTTTTTTACTTGACCTGGAGTTAGCTTATGAAAACTTTTAAAAGCTAAGGCAAAAGAATCCTGAGAATTATAACCATATTTTATTGCGATGTCTATAATTCTTTTATCTGAATTTTTTAAATCAATTGCAGCATTTGTCATCTTTCTTAATCTTATATATTCAGATAATGAATATCCTGATACGATTGAAAATATTCTTGAAAACATTGGAAATGAATATCCTGTTATCCGTGTTATTTCTTTTTCATCAAGTTCATCAGTTAAGTTTTCTTCAATATAGTCTATTGCTAAGTTAAAAGATTTCATTATATCCATATTTCTACCACCTTTCATTTAAATTGTACAAGGATTTATTAAATTATACCCGATAATGCTAATACAATTATTATAGCATCAAATGTTTATACTATTTTTCTTCTCTGCCAGACTTCTTATCTTGCTCTTTATGCTCTTGATATTAATCACAATAATACATCCACATATTTTCTAACCTCATCTTCTATTTTATATAGTCTACTATATTGTATCATTCATCTTTTTTCTTATTTCTTTGTCTAAGTTGATTGATTCTTTTGATGCCTTTATTGTGTATGTTATTATGGTTTGTGCTGCTTGACCCGCTTCTTTGCTTATTTCTTCGTTTATCATGCTTTTCTCCCCTTTGTTTGAATTAAAAAAAGGGAAGTATAGGCTTTAATTTTTCTATACTTCCCTTTGATTGTTTTTATTTTATTGTTCTTGGTGGTGGAATGCTTATTTTAGATGTTTTTATAGTTTACTTAGGTATTTGTACCTTTTCTTGTTTTTCTGCTCTTATTTTGCTTTTCCACCTTTAGTAGTTTGTGTGTGTTCTTTTATCTGATAGATAGTTTTTCATGTTGGAATATAATATCTGCACTTCTTCATTGTTCATTGCTTTTATTTCTTCTGTGCTTTTATAGGTTTTGTATGTTCCATCTTGATCTGCTTTTATGAGTTCATCTATTAGCTCTTGCCTTTTATTCATCTCTATTACCTCCTAGATCTGCCTTTATTTTCTTGGTCATATTATAGCTTGGATAAGATATTTTTACCAGGTCTTATCTTTCTTGATTTTTGTAATAGTCTTTAGTCATTTGTCTTTTTTTATTAAAACTATCACTGTCTTGCTTATACTCTTTTATTTTTTCTATGATACTTTCTTTTTCTCCTCTCTTGATTGCCTTGTCAATTTCTATGGATAGGTCAATACCATATTCTTTATTCACTACTTCTACTGCATATTTAATATGATTTATTTCCTTGTACCTTTCCCTTATCTTTTCTGACTCTGTATTTAATTTGCTGATTTCATCTTCTAAGCTTTTAATTTCTCCTAACCATTCTTTTTCTCTTAAATTTTTCTTTCCACTAATTTTTTCAATTAAGTTTCTTGCCCTTATATGTTGGTCTATTTCCTTTTGATTATTCTTGTAGAAGCTTTCTTTGAATATTTTCTTGCTTTCATATTCTTGGTAGGTTGCTTTTGTTTTTCTTACAGTCTTTGCATAGGCTAAACACTTATTAAGGTCTTCTATCTTTTGACTGTTTTCTTTTATGGTCTTATATATTTCAGAGTTTTTGCTTCTTAGGTTATTTATATGCCCTTGTAGGTCTGATATGGTTTTTATTTTGTTTTCTCTTAGATAATTTATTCCACTTGCATATCTTTTTAGATCATAGATTGCCTTGTTTCTTTTCCCATAAAATGATAATTCAGCTCTATTATTTTCTTGCATTTCTTGATAGAAGCTTAAATATTCATAAAGGTTAAAGAGTCCTGATTCATTTTCGATTTGCTTTTTACTTTGGTCTTTATATTCCTTGTATGATTCTTTTAGCTTATCTTTAAAGCCTTTTAACCATGATGTTATTTTCTTTATTTCATTGCCTATGTTTTTTAATAGTTCATTCTGTTTTTTTATTTCTCGATTTATATCTCCTTTTTCTGTTCTTATTCCTTTTCTTTCCATTGCACTAGCACTTGCTCCTAGATGTATTGTTGGTATTTGTTTTATGCCTTGCCTTTTAAAACTCCTATGGTCTACTCTTTTTTCTATCTTGTTTTTTGATAGATATTCATTGCAAAGGTCTGAAAAATTTTCTCTCCATTTTTCTACATTGCCCTTATCGTTCCAGGTTGTTAGTTCTACTTTTCTTGTCTTAGGTTTTCCATTTTTGTTTAAAATCTTTTCCCCTTTTTTATCTAGGATATATTCTTTTTTACTTTTTTGCCCCCATGTTCCATCTTTATTTATTGGTCTTACTATGGTCATTATATGAGCATGAATGTTTTGATTCCCCTCTCTACTTTCATTATGGATTGCTAGGTCTACTATCATTCCCTCTTTTACAAAATTGTTTTGAACATATTCTTCTATGATCTTTTTATTTTCTTCTATGCTTAACTCTTTTGGTAGGGATATGATAAAGTTTCTTGCAAGTTGGGCATTTGAATTTTTCTCAAATAGTTCTACCGAGTTCCACAAGGTTTTTCGGTCTTTATATTCTTTTGGGGCGTGATCTGGTAAAAATATTTCTTTGCTTATTACTCCTTGTTTTCTTGTATAGTCATGGGTTACTCCGTCCCATTCATTTTTTATTTTTTCTCCACTTATATATGCTGCACTTGCTACTGCACTTTTTCCTTTTCCTCTCGATATTATGTTTACTGAAAAATGAAAACTGTCTGCCATTTTTATCACTTCCTTTCTTTTTTGTTGTTTTAGGTGGAGGCTTAATAGATTTTTATATCCTCTTTCTGAATGAGCGTTTTGAAATGATAGAATAGAAAAAGCCGACTACTGAATTAATTTTTGTTGTTTCAGTATGTCGGCTTAATTGTTTTGTTCATTTCAAATTTTAAAAGTCAAGGGCGAGCCTTAGCGAGTTTATTTACCCTTGACTTTTAAAAAGCGAATGGTTGTTGCTCCCTGCAAGGGTTTGGCTCTAAAGGCACGCAAGCACCCTTTAGGGTGTATAATTGCGCCCTTAGAAATCTAAGGGAGATTTTGTTATTTTATTTTTTTAATTTTCTCTCATTATTTTTAGTGTTTCTTTAAATTCTTTTGTATTTGTTGCTTCTTCTAGTAGGATTTTTATTTCTTCATCTGTTAGTTCTTCTGAATTTTCTATAAGACTTTCTAAGATTGCTCCTCTTGTTATTAGCCTATGAGTTCTTTCTTTTCTTCTTTTTATTATGTCTTGTTTTAATATTTTCTTTTCTTGATTTTTTAGTTGCCTTAATCTTTCTTCTGTATGGTCAATTTTATCTTTTATTTCTTTTGACTCTTGTCTTATTTGATCTAATTTTTTCATACTAATCTCCTTTCTTGCAATAAAAAAAGACGATGAAGATATACTCTCACCGTCCTATAATTTGTTAAAATATCATATTACCTATCTTAAAGTCAGATATAGAAAAAGTGCCTAAAATCATAGGCACTTTAAGAAAATTTTGCTCATTCTTTTTATTCATATATGAATAATTCATCTACAGTGGTCTCAAGAGCTGTTGCTAATTTAAAAGCAAGCTCAAGAGTTGGATCGTACTTATTATTTTCAATAGCATTAACAGTTTGTCTAGTGACTCCGCTTATATCTGCTAATTCTTGTTGCAACAATCCTTTATCGGTTCTAAATTCTTTGATGTGATTTTTCATTTGCCTTACCTATACTTCCTCATATTAATTAGATAGGAAATATTAAAGGCTATTGATATTATACCGACATAAATTATCGGATTATCTTCAAATCCTATACTAGAATTTTGCTCAAAGAAAATGTTCCAAATTATGTTTAAAATTAGGAATATTATCCCTACCACTAATGCAGTTAATCCAGATTTTCTTACAACATATCCCTTTCTTTCATCTCCTTTTTTAATTAAGGTCACTATCATAATTAAGGTACATACTAGTGAAGCAACCAGAAATAACCATAGCAAACCTATACCAAACATTTGATGTGATTCAATAAATTTTATAAGATTCATATTGACCTCCTTATGTCAAATTCTTTTGACATTGAATAATGAAATTAAGTTTATATACTTGGAAGTCCTCTACCATCATAGATAGAATCACTTATATCCTTTCTTAAAATAAAAAAACGACTAGATTTTTATTTCTAATCGTTTTAAGTTCAAACTCAATGACTTTCTCTATTGCAAATTTTTTTATTTCTTTTTCTTGTTATTATATCTACTTCCACACCCTATACCAAAAAGCATAGAACCGACTATCCATGCATACTCTGTTTTTCCTGTCTTATATGACATGTATATTGATAATATAAGTGTAATAAATGAGATTATTGCTAATATAAGCCATAAGTTCTTTTTGTCCATTTTATTCCTCCAAGATTTTTAACTCATCATTTCTATTCTTATTCTATATTCTTTTGACTTCAACTTAAGCTAACTTTTGTGAATATTATTTAATTATTATATTTGCTATATAATTTTAGTCATTGAAAATACTTCGTCAATTACTCACTGATAAATTTGAAGTGGGTTCATCTAGTATATACACATCTTTATCTTTTGATAAACAACAATTAATTGACAGCATTTTTTTCTCCCTGAGATAGCTCATTTATAAATCATTTTTACCTCTTTATTCTTGAAATTAAATATGAAGAAATCATTGATATTAAGGATAATATCAATGCCACTACTAATAAATTTTTATTTACTAGTATGATGTTATTAATAGAAAAATTATAAATTTTATTCACAAAAAGAAAAGTTAACACAACTACAACTGTCCCTGCTAATAAATATAACTTAGATTTTATTACTCCAAATTTAATTACTATTGGTAAAACAATACTTTGAAATATACAAGCCATACAAAAGCTACTTTTAGCTATGTCTACTGTTGCATATACATTTATATTTTGTCCTGATATAAATGAATATAAAGAAGGTATTGCTGCAATCCATATCCCAATGATTGAAAATAAAATAAATCCTATTAAATATCTAGATATAACAAAATCTCTAGCACTTATTGGCATCGTACATAGCATTATATCAAATCTATTTTTTTCATCTATTTCGAAGATTGTGTAACTTAAAAAACAGGCGTAAAGCATAACTATAGGTGCAATAATCTTAGGTTCAATTACTATCAAAAACATGAAAATAATCAAATAAGAAAATTTCTTTATTTCAAAAAAATCCTTATACAATAATCCTTTGTTCATTTACAATAACCCCTTTTCATTAATTAAATCCAAAATATCTTCTATCTCAATTTCTTTACTTCTTCCATCAAATCCTTCTAAAGCTCTCATTGTAATTAGGCAAATTTTATTGTTTTTTATCTTTTTGAAAATTAAATTTTCCTTTGAAATTTTGTTAAATTCATTTTCAGATAACTCATAATATTGATAGTTATTTTTAATGTTTGATACTTTATCTTTAATTAGTGTCCTTCCGTCTTTTAGGATAACGATATTATCACAATACTTAGAAAGCTCATCTATGTTATGAGAGGATAAAATCACAGTATTTCCCCTCTCCGTATATTCTTTAAGAAAACAAAGTATATTTTTTCGTGTAGTAAAATCTATATTTGCTAAGATCTCATCTAAAAATAAAAGCTTGGGATTATAAGATATGATCAAACTAAACATCAATTTATTTGAATTCCCTCTAGATAAATTTTTAATTTTATCATTTTTATTTATACCAAAATTATTTATTAATTTTTCAAATTTTACCTGATCCCAATTTTTATACATTCTTTCCATTACCTTTGACATCTCACAAATTTTTAGTTCTTCAGGTAATGTGCTGTAGTCCCATGCAATTCCTATTTTGTTGAAAATATCAACTTTATTTTTTTCCTCAAGTTTTTTATCAAAAATTTTAATATCTCCACTGTCTACATTCTCTAGTCCTAAAACCGTCTTGAAAAACGTCGTTTTCCCACTTCCATTTTCACCTATTAGCCCATACATTTTTCCACTTTCAAAGTATAAATCTTCGATTGACAATTTAAAGTTCTTATAATTTTTATTTAAGTTACATATTCTTAACATAGTTCCTCTCCCAACCAATACTAATCATCATAATCGTTGATTTCTTTGTTGATACCATTTAATTTATTACCACTATATAAATTTAGGATAACTTTTATCGAAGCGTATAGAATAATATATACTGCAATCGTAATTAAAAATTTTCTATAATCTTCAATTCCTACCACAACAAAAAATAAAACCGAAAAAATTATTGTTGAAATGACACTTTCTTTAAAAATTTTTATAAAAAAAACCTTTTTTGTTCCGTCGTTCAAAACTCCATGTTTCGCATATAACAAAACCTCAATAATATTTACGCTTATCAATGCTATAGTTTCAAATATATAATTACTTATATTGAGATTCAGAATAAACATTTTATAGAAAATAGATAAAGCTATTACAACAACCAATATTCTGTACATAACTCTCGATATCTCTAATTCTATACCATTGATTCTTTCATCTATAATCTTTTTATTCATCTTGATCATCCTCCCAAAATATCTGGTCTAAAGTTTTTTCAAGTGCTTTGCATATACTTATACATAATTTAAGTGAGGGATTAAATTTATTCACTTCTATTAAACCTATTGTTTGTCTTGTAACTCCAACAATTTTAGCTAAATCTTCCTGAGTTAAGTCTTTCTCTATTCTTGCTAATTTCATTTTTTTGTTCTTCATATATTTTTATATCTTTCCTTCCATAGTCATTGTAACATATATATGTCTTTTTGTAAAGTATATTATGTTCTATTTAATTACAGCATAGATATTGATTTCATTCAATCTTACATTGTTTTAGTGATTTAACTATAAAGTTTTTGTAGACCTTATCTCCTAATTTTGAGTATAAAAAAAACGATAGAGTTTTTAATTTCTATCTCCTATATATACCTTATTTCTTGTATTAAAAAAGAGATAACATTTCTGCTATCCCTTTCAAAGTATCATTATTAAATTTTATGCCTTTTGATACCTCATTAAAATAAATCTTCTAGTCTTTTCCAATTTTCATTATTCATTTCTTCTGTGTAGTCTGTGTTATTAATATAAAGTCTTGTATCTTTATCTCTAACAAACCCCCAATTTATTTTACGCCTATCAGCATAATCCTTAAAAGCATAGAATTTATTTTCGATCTGCTTATCAATATTTTTACTTACACCTTTTCTTTCTCCACCTTTAGTTTCAATTATCCATACTTCTCCATTTTTCTTTTTGATTATATAGTCTGGATAAAAAAGATATTCTTTGCTTAGATTATTACCGTAAATAACTGATAGATATTGTAGTCCTGTATCTCCATTTTTATAGTACCAATCTACATCATCTCTACTTTCAAGATAGTTTTCTAAGAGTTGTTCTGAAGTCGATCTAAATTGAGATGTTGTCATTGATGTGTTGTATTCTTTGTAAGCATTTTTCTCATACTCGACTACTTCTGTTTCATACGGAAGATACTTATAAAAATCTTCTAAAGGCAATTTCCACTTTTCAGTTTTCTTATCCAAGATCTGCATTTGTCTTGCATTAGAAATTGCAGCTAAATCTAAAAAGTCATCTCTAAGTTTATAAGCATTATTAATCATAAAAGCGTACCATTCACGATTAGAAAGATTTAATAACTTCTTGCTTGATGGTATGTTTTTATGGAAAAGATGTTGAAGAATTGCCCTCATTTTGTTAGATGGTACACCAGTAACTTTTTTAATCATATCAACTGCGTGCAAACAATCAATTCCATGATCGTGAGTTGATACTTCATAGGCTATCTCCCTATTAACCCCTTGCTTTTCATCAACTATATCTTTGAGTTTTATAAACTTACCAGTCCTAAAGGTTGATATAACTTTTGTTCCCATTATAAAACCATAGGACTCTAATAATTTTTCATTGTCTTTTTTAATGTTGGTTAGTTTATATTTGTCTTTAAAGTAGTCATAAGCTCTATCTCGAACTAATACTTCATCTACAAACTGATAGTCTTTATTTCTAAATTCTTTAATAAGTTCAAAATCTTTGCACTTGTCTTTTAAAAATAACCTCTTAACTTCATAGGCATTTCCACCCTGTATAACAGATTCTTTGTATTTTTCATCAAATGTATAGAGGAAACAAAAATCTAATAGGTCGTTTTCATAGTGCCTTGCTCTTGGCATTCTCCTTATTCGTCCTATTGTTTGTGTTTCAAAGGTTTCTGTCATGTTTTCACGAAGTTTAACAAGTATCTTTGCTCTCGGACAATCCCAACCAGTTGATATAGCTTGTTTCATAATCAAAAAGTTTGATTTTGAATCTTCCTCTGTAACATCAAGGGTATTTATTTTTTCCTCACTTAACCATTTAGCAAGCATTTTATTTTTATAGGTGTAACCCATATTTGTTAGATGTTCTTCTACAAAAGTAACTAAGGACTCACTCATATCTGGAAATTGTATAATAACTAAAGGATTGATTTTTTCCCCTATTTTCTCATACTCTGCTTTGATTTCTTTTCTCTTTTCATCAGCTTTTTGTATTAGATAAATAGTTTCACTTTCAAGGTCGTCCATCTCATCTGCTTCAATACCAGGATTGATGTAAAGTGCCTTTGTAATTAGTCCTGAATTTATGACCTCTTCTTCTGGTATTTCATAAAATTCTGCCATCGGGTTCTTAACAGTTGTTGCAGATACTCGTATCTCCCTATCAGAATTAAGGGCATATAGTATATCATCTGCTTTTGAGGTGTTGTTCAAATGCTCCTCGTCTATAATTGTGATAAAAGAAAGTTGCTCCCTATGTGCTTCTGCAATTCTTTCAAAAAGATTTTTCTTTTCACTATCTTTAAGTGCATTATTCTTTTTATTAGTTATCATTTCCCAGTTTATAAAATAGGTATATCCACCCTTGAAACCTTGTAGAAGAGCATCGTGTATATTGGCTGATTTTGCATGAGGAATAAAGTCGTCCATTTTATCTTTTGACTGTTCCTCTAAATCTCCCTTACCTGGAGTAAGCCAGATAAATACCTTATTAGGGTCCTGCCATAGAAGATAATCATAAATATAAGAAAGTAGAATTATTGTTTTGCCAGACCCGGTCGGACTTTTTACAATGATTTTTCTTTTTGCATTTGGATCTGTCGTTTTATCCAAAAGATAGTTTTTGGCATCTGTTTGAAAATCAAATAAATCTAACATCATAATTCGTTCACCTCTCTTAATTCTTCTGTGAAATAATAATCTGGGATAGTAACAACTTCAAGCTTTCTTTCTTCGATACTATCCTTGATTTCATTGGTTAGTAAGATGAATGATGGAATATATAAAACACCACTTTCTTCCATTTCAGTAAGTGCTATATTTAAATCTTCATCAGATAAAATTATTCTCCTACTATTCCCATCAATCTCACACATATTTTCAAGCTCGACCATTTCTTTGATATAGTCAAGAAGCTTAGAAGATAAAATCTCCTCATCTTCTGAAAGTTTTGGAATAAATTCTGTTTTATAGTATTTAAGATTATGAGGAAGTTCTTCTTGAATATTTTTCATTCTTTGATAAGTGATTTTTTCGCAAATATTGTTTTCATTGTTAGTACAAAGAATATATTTCCTATTTCCACCATCTTCTTTATTAAGCTGCATAACTGCTTGCCCAGTTGTTCCACTCCCAGCAAAATAGTCTATTATATTAGCATTTTTCTTATTGAATGTACCAAGATTAATTAAATATTTTACTAAAGATAAAGGCTTTGTAGTATCAAATACTTTTTTGTTGTCAAACAACTCTTTTATTTCTTTAGTTCCATTTGCTGAAGTACCTAATGTTTCAGGCAAAATTGAACTTACAGCTGTTTTTGTAATATTTCCTCCAGGTATTATTCGCTTTACTTTTTCTCCGTCACTTATTATAAGTTCTTCATCTATAAGCTCTTGTATCCCGTCATATCCTCTACGCCATCTTCCATACCTAGAATCGATAATCGGCAAAAATGATTCCCAATTTTCTTTTTTATATTTTTCAATTAAAGAATTTAAATATAAGTCATTAAACTCTTTATTTTCATTATCATATAAGTTTTGCAACTCCTCTTTAGTTGGTAAACACCATTTGTTGTCTAGATTATTAAAAAATATTGGGAAAAACATTGTTGGTCTATCTTCCCTATATATAGCTTGTCCCCACTGCCTTAATTGTTCTGTCTTCTCAGTATCACTAACTCTAATTTCCATATAGAAATTTGCTTCGGGTTTGTTTTTTGCATAACAAAGAATAGACTCATGCTCAATAGAAATCAAGGCTGTAGTTCCACCTTTCCCAGAACGTGCTTTCCAGATAAACTCTCCTAAGAAATTATCTTCACCAAAAATTTCGTCACCAAGAATTTTTAATTGATGGACTTCATTTTCATCAATATTAATAAATATTATCCCATCGTCAGATAATAAATTCTTAGCATAATCTAGCCTTTTCCCCATAAAAGATAGCCATTTAGAATGTCTAAACCCATCATCGAGACCTACCCTATTGTCATCATATATAAATTCCTTATTTTTTGTGTTGTAAGGTGGATCAATATAGATAACATCAACTTTACCTTTGTGAGTCTTTTCTAATAATTTAAGGGAGTGTAGATTATCCCCCTCTAAAAGAAAATTAAAATCTGTATTTTCATCGGCTACTATTTTTTTGTCTTCTATTTCTCTAAAAACAGGTATATTATGAACAAGTTGTTTGTCTACTTCTTCTTCGTGTTCTTCCCAAACTAATCCATATTTTTTCTCAGTTAAGGCAGTTTCAATCTTGCTAAGTGCAATCCTACTTTCATCATCTGTGTGAATTTCTTTTAGATGATTTAGGTATTCAAGCATTTCAGCTCTTCTGGTCTGTGATAGATTTCCCAATTTTATTCCACCTCATTTCTGTGAATTTCTATAACATCTTCAATTCTGCAATCCAATGCCAAGCAAATCTTTTCTAGTGACTCTAAGTTCACATAAGAATTTTTGCTCATTCTTGAAACTATGTTGCTTGTTATGTTTGCAGCTCTTTTTAAGTCTTCTTTGTTCATTTCTCTTTCTACCAATAAGTGCCATAATGGTTTATAAGAAATTGCCATATTATTACCCCTTATCCGTTTTATTGTTAAGATATATTATATCATAAATAGACTGATAAGTCACTTTAGCCTATTTTATACTTGTGCTTACGTTAGTATTTATTGAGATAGTCCTTGTTTTTTTCCTTGTCCCACTTGGAACTGCTCCAAATCAGACGGTCTCCAAGGGACGTCTAAATCGTGTAAGGCTATTAGTTTATTTTGTACATTTGTACCTGCTCCCATTTTTTGAGTAGATCCTAATAATACCCTTACTTCTCCTCTTCTTACTTTAGAGAATAATTCATCTTTTTGTTTGTCTGTATCTGCTTCGTGGATAAAGGCTATTTCTTCTTTAGGTATTCCCATATTCACTAGCTTATTTCTAATATCGTCATAGATATTAAATTCTCCATCTCCTTTTGGTGTAGACATATCTGAAAACACTAATTGGGTCGATGATTTTTCTCTTGTCTTATCCCAGATCGAAAAGATGTTTTTAACACATACATTTACCTTTGAATTATGATCATCGGGAAGTAGTGGATTTATTAATCTTTGGTCAAGGGCAAGTTTTTTACCATCATTTGTAATCTTTAGCATATTATCTTCTGTTGGCTCTACTTGGTTATTTCTAACTGCGTCAGCTCTTTCTGAAATAGCTTCTAATATTTCTTTTTGTTCCTCAGTAGGTTTTGTTTTAATAACTTCAAAGTTTGCTTCTGGTACTGGCAAATTTAACATATCTGAGGTCTTTATATCTGCTACTTCTTTAAACATAGACATCAGTTCTGGCAAGTTATAAAACTTTGAAAATCTTGTCTTTTGCCTATATCCAGTGCCTTCTGGAGATAATTCAAAGGTATTTTCTGTTTCTCCAAAAGTAGAAGCCCAGGCATCAAAATGTTCTAATCCTCTTGCCTTTAAATCGTCATATTGAAGGTATCTTTGCATGGTATAAAGCTCTGTCATTGAATTTGATATTGGTGTACCAGTAGCAAATACAACTCCCTTTCCATCTGTCATTTCGTCCATATACCTACATTTCATATACATATCTGAAGACTTAAAGGCTTCACTCTGACCGATACCCGCAACATTTCTCATCTTTGTATGCAAGAATAGGTTTTTGTAATTATGAGCTTCGTCTATAAATAACTTATCTACTCCTAGTTCTTCAAAGGTTATAACATCATCTTTTTTAAAGTCATCATTTAGTTTTTCCAGTCTTACCAAGAGTTTCTTCTTTGTCTTTTCCAGTTGTTTTACAGTGAAATTTTCTCCTCTATTTCTTTTATTCTCATCAATAAAGGAAACTATATCATCTATTTGGTCTTGTATATGTCTTACCTGGTATTCCTTAGACATCGGTATTTTTTCAAATTGAGAGTGTCCTATAATGACTGCATCATATTCTCCTGTTGCAATCCTACCAATAAATCTTTTCCTATTTTTTGGTTGAAAGTCTTTTTTATCGGCCACCATAATATTTGCTGACGGATATAATTGCATAAACTCCCTACCAATTTGAGTAGTTAGATGGTTAGGAACTACAAATAATGATTTACTTGCAAGTCCTAACTTTTTAGATTCCATAGCAGAAGCTACCATTTCAAAAGTTTTTCCTGCTCCTACTACATGGGCAAGCAATGTATTTCCACCATAAAGAGTCCTTGCTATGGCGTTTTTCTGATGTTCTCGAAGTCTGATTTCAGTATTCATTCCATCAAAAGTTAAGTTAGAGCCGTCAAATTCTCTATTTCTAATTGAATTGAATTTTTCATTATAAATCTTTTCTAGCCTATATCTTCTATCAGGATCTTCAAATATCCAATTCTTAAATTCTTCTTTAATCAGCTCTTGCTTTTGACTTGCAAGCATAGTTTCTTTTTTGTTTAATACAGAAGTCTTAGAACCATCATCATTTATTACTTGGTCAAATACCTTTGTATCTTTTAGATTAAGGGCATTTTCAATTAGCTTATAGGCATTGACTCTACTTGTACCATAAGTCATGTTAGCAAGGTCATTAGTTGAGTCAACACTTTTACCTTCAATGTTCCATTCACTTGTATGTGGTGAGAACCTAACATTTATATTCCACCTATCATAACCTGGTGTTTTTAAAAGATTAAAAGTAAAGTCTTCTATATCTTTTTGAGGTATCCAAGTTGCTCCTAACCTTACATTTATATCAGAAGCAGTTAGTTCTTCAGGCATAACTTCTTGTAATTTTTCCCTTTGATATTTGAGTTTGCCTAACTCGTTTAATAATGTGTCTTTCTTTTCAGAAGGTGCTAAATCTATTACATTTTCAATTTCTCCAATATATGAATTGAGATAGCCAATCTTTTCTCTAATATTGCCACTTAAATACTCATCAGCCGATACATATGAAAAATGAAATGGATCGTCATGGTTAAAGTTTTCAAAGGGCATTCTGTTATTTATTAGGTCTATGTCCTTAATGTCTAAAAATATTTCTCCCTCAAGCTCACCAATTAAGGTGTCCCTATCTTTACTTGTGATAGATTCCATATATTCAAAATCTACATATCCTTTTTGTGAAACTGATAAGACTAAGGCTTCAAGGGAAGTATCTACATGGTCTACTACTTTTGCCTTTGTTATTGTTCTTTTTGAAAATATATCACTCTTAGCTTTGAAATTATCCTCATCATCAAGTATTTCTATTGATGAAACCAAAGGAAAGTTTGAGTCTTCCTTTAGGGCTCTAGTGTTTGATAAGGAGTTAATAAAGCCATGTTTCTTTGAAAAGTTATCATAGACTTCATTTAACTTTGCTTGTGATTCTTTTATTTCCTCGTCAGAAAAATCATCCTTTTGCTTTTCTATTACATCTTTTAAGGCATTCATTACATCAAGATAATCTTTTATCTTTTCTTTATTTTTATCTGATATATTCTGCTTAATTAAGACTGAGTTTTCTCTTAGGTAGACCTCTTCATCAATAATGGTGTAAGAAAAGTTTTTAACATCGTCTGTCGCTGGAAGACTTAATTCTTCATCTTCCAATAGTTCAACTTCTTCATATTTTGAATTTGAAGATATTTCATTACTTGCAAGATCCATTAAATCTTTTAACTTTTTATCTTCTTTTTCATCACAAATAATAGTATTTCCAAATCTACCAGATACTTCTTTCATATCCCCTAATACCATCTGAGGGTTATCTACAAAGTATTTATTATAAGTCAAACCCTTTTTATCAGTTGCTAGGTGTATCCAATCGTCATCTCTTTCAATAACTGAATCTCTCTTTTTTAAGAAAATAATATCTGAAGTAACTTCTGTACCAGCAAGTCCTTTAAATGTTATATTAGGAAGCCTCATAGCTCCTATAAACTCACATCTTGCATTAATATATTTTCTAACAGATTCATCTTTTTTATCCATAGTTCCAGATGATGTTATGAAGGCAATAATTCCTCCATTCCTAACCTTATCTATTGACTTTGCAAAAAAATAATCGTGAATCATAAAGTTATTTCTGTTATATTCACGATCATTAACTTTAAAATCTCCAAAGGGAACATTTCCTATAACTAAATCGAAAAAGTTATTTGAGAAGTTTGTTTCTTCAAAGCCTTTAATTTGAATATTGGCTTCAGGATAAAGTTCTCTTGCTATTCTTCCGCTTAGACTATCTTTTTCTACTCCATAGACTTTAGAGCTTTGTATTTCACTTGGCATACTTCCAATAAAATTACCGACTCCTGCAGATGGTTCAAGGATATTTCCAGTCTTAAAACCCATATCTGTTAGTGTCTTATATATTCCATCCATTACCTCTCTAGGTGTATAAAATGATGTAAGAGTGGACTCTTTGGCATTCAAATACTCTTCATTTGTTAGATTTTCTTTTAAAATATTTCTTGCTTCAAGCCATTGTCCTCCCTTTTCTTCATCAAAGACATCGGCAAGACCACCCCATCCTAGATAATCAGCAAGATAGGCTTGTTCATACTCTCTTGGACTTCTGTTTTCATTTTCAAGTCTTTTGAGCATTTTAATGGCTTTTATATTTTTATCTAGCCTTTCTGATGGTGTTAGGTATTCTGAGTAGATATGATTTTTTAAGTCATAATTTCTAGCAAAACTTAGCCTTTCCTTATTAGGTTCATAGCCTAGATTTTTTAAATCCTCTTTACCCCTCAATAAGTTTTCGGCTGCTTCTCTTGGAACATTGTATCTATCCATCATTTGGTCAATTTCAAGATTGTGGTTATCTATAAAGCTTTCTTGTTCTACTTGTCTTTCAATTTGTTTTTCATGCTCAGATAATTTGTATATCTCATAATTTCCACTATCTAAAAGGTCATCAATCTTTTTACTCTCTTCAAATGTTTCACCCTTATATAAGGGAAATTCTTCTCCATTAACTTCTACTTTAGTTCCTGTTTCAATTAAGTTAATTCCATCAAAGATGTTCTCATCTTCTAAAATAAATTCCTTACCAACCTTTACTGCTAGTTTTTCTGATGTTTGACTTAGATTTCCAAAGATTTCTTCAAGGTATGAATCGTTTCTATATGGAATTACTTCCGAACCCCTAATCATACCTCCCATATATTCCATATTATCTCTGATAGTGACAGTTTTAAGTCCTCCACTTAGTTCATCAAAATCTGTAATGGTAAAGTCCTTATCTTTATATCTAACCTGATCGCCTATCTTAAATTTAGGCTCTATCTTTTCCTTATCTTCTTCTTGTAAGGAGTTTTTCTCACTTAGTGCAACTTGTTCTTCTAAATATGAAAATTCACGCTCATTTACTTCTTCACCATCACCAAGGTCAATCCTATAATGTTCGACAACTTCGCCATCTACATAGTGGTCAAAATAGAATTTGAAATACCCGATATAATCATCAGTCATTTCTCCAAATTCATTTTCTCCAAGAGTTTGATTATGGTCTTTAACATCAATATCCTTTTGTCTTAGGATATTGATTAAGTCTTTAGTTACTATCTGCCCACTATAATCGGGAACTAATTCGTGGTTTTCATTAAATTCTACAATCCAATAATCTTTTCCGTTTTCAGTGTTTTTGCCATCAAAAAAAGAAGCTTCATCAGCTTCCTTTTCTTTGCTTATTTCATTTTCTAAGCTTCCACGTATTCCTTGATCGCTATTCTCTTCACTGTCGCCATCAAGTTGTTCATCTGTCCTTGGTATTCCTCTGGATTCTCTCTCATCATCTTCTCTGTCAATCCTTGTTCTTTCATCATCTTGACTTTCTCTCTCTTGATAAAGTCCACTGCCTGATTCTGAATTTCTTTCAGATGGTTCAAAAGTGTTTTCTCCTCGTACATTTCCTGAAGTTTCTTCCAGTTCTCCATGTCCTCGCTCCCTACCAGGTAAGACAGTCTTAGAACTGCGTAAGTCGGATTCGGGAATCTCTCCATAAATTCCAGATCCTTCTCCATCATGTCCAAGGTTTTCTCTTCGATCTTCATCGCTATTTCCTCTGTCGCTTCCATCTGTGAAAACTCGTCCATCTCTACTTCTTGACCTATCATCTCGTCTATATAAATCATTTTGACCTCCTCTATCTTCATTTGTATTTTCTATATCTCTATTATAGTCGGCATCGGCCCTTTCTGTCAGCAGCCTAGCACGATCCATTTCCTTTGATTTTTCTATTGTGCTATCTATAATATCTTCGCTAACCCTTGATATTACAAGACCTATCTGCTCTAAAGAAATTGTATTAATCCTCAAAAAATTATTTTTTAAATTTTCCATATCCATAGGATAGACTGTATTAAATCTATTAGCTACTGCATAAGATATTGAGTCTCTCATAAACTTTTCAAAACTCAGTCTATCCTCTATATCTATCCTCAAATCAGCAAGAGCCAAGTTAATGTATTCATCTCCATAAATTCGACTCAAAGAAAATATATTTTCATTGAGTGAATCACTAGCTTCAAATGAAGAATCTCTTATTATTTCTTTTAAAGCCTCGTTATGATTTTCGTAATCAAACTGCCATAATTTAACCTCATTAATATTCCTATCCATTGATGTGGTCTGACTTATATCAAAGATATATGAAATTCTTTGATTTACATCACTTCCAACTAAAATTGGAATACCCTTTTGACCTCTCATAACAACTCGACCAAAATATTTCTTCCACATATCAAAAGTCGCACAAGCTCTAGCTTCAGGTTCCTTGTTATATATACTTAATTGGCTTGAAAAATCATATTTCTGATTATTACCTATAACTTTTAAGAGTTTTAAATATTCTTTTTCATCTTGTAACACTTCATACTTTATAGCTTCTTGTATATTCTTAAAATCATTTACTTGCATTTTCTACCTCCTTTTTAGTGCAATAAAAAAGACGATAGAATGTCATTTTCCATCGTCTATAAAACTTTTGCCTATACTATCCGAATTATTAATTATTAAATAACTAGTTAAAAAGTCATGATATTTATTTGTTTTATCTTCATATATTGTCGATGTAAATGTTTTATATAAAAATCCTCCTATCCCCAAAATAGTTATATATAATAGAGCTGTCCAAATCAGTCCTATTTTACAATAACTATACTTTATAGTATCTATTATATTCAAATCTGTTATAGAGAAAATAAATAATATAATCGCTCCTATTGTTTTGATAATTGATGGAAAATTAGTTCCAACAAATCCTCCATCATTTTTATCTTTTGCTATAATATATCTATATTTTTGTAATTCTAAATAAACCTCTTTATTGTTAAGCTTTGTTTTTATTAGTTCTTTATCTATGTCATTAATAAGCTTCTCCAATGAATCTTCTTGATGCATTAAACTTCTTTCTTTTCTTAAGCATAAATGATCATACCTTTGGACAAAATTTGTATTGCTTATTTCTTTTCCTAATTGCGTTGATTGATTATACTCGCTTCCAAATAATTTTTTTAGTTTTTCAGGAACTAAATTTGTTTTATCCAATTATTTCACCTCAGCTATTTTTATACCCATTTAAATCTAATATATCTCTCTAATAATAGCCATTAAAACATCAACCACAATAGAATTACCGGCCTGCTTATATAGTTTACTTGAAGTGCATTTTTTTCTTCTTGGATGTATTTCCTCTAATTTATCTATATCACTATCATCAAAACCCATGAGTCTTAAACATTCTCTTTCTGTTAAATACCTATACTGATCATTTCCAATATCTATTATTCCAGAATTAGGTACTCTCATCTGTTTTGTAGAAATTGTATAAGAAAAATCTTTAATCACTTTTAGTCGCCCTCTAAAAGTATTATCTATGCCTTTATTTAAAAATTTCAGCATATAAGGTTGGGTCATTGTATAAAGTTCACTTACATTATTTTCTAAAAATTCACTTAGTGCTCTAGTTTCTTTCCTCTCCAATTTATTAAAAGAAAAGTTATTTTCTCCAAATAGTGAAACAACAAATATTCTCTCCCTTTTTTGAGGTATCCCAAAGTCCATTGCATTTAAGATTTCGTATTTGCTTTTATATCCAAGGTTTTCTAGTTCTTTTAGATAAATAAAAAAAGAGTCCCTCATATTTCTATCAAGGACTCCCTTTACATTTTCCCAAATTATCCATTTAGGTTTTTCTTTCATTTCTTTAATTATTCTAATTGTTTCAAATAGTAAGCTTGATCTAGTTCCTGAGTTTTTCACTCCTCCTTGTTTTTTTCCTATTCTTGAAAAGTCTTGGCAAGGACTTCCATGCATAACTAAGTCTATCTTCACATCAGGAGCTTTATATCCTACTACTGATTTTGGTTTATAACTTTCTCCGAAAAGGGCGTTGTATGATTTAACACAAGCCTTATCTATTTCTACATAATCAACTACTTCATAAGGTATCTTTAAATTAATAAAAGCCTTTCTAATAGCACCTATGCCACCGAAAAGCTCTAATATTTTCACCTTATTCATTTAGATTATTCTTGTACCTATCTACAAGCTCCCTTATACTATCTTCTATTTCTCTTAAAAAGTCTTCTTTATCTACTTCTCCAGAGCTAATCTTTGCAAGTTTCATTTCCCATTCAGATGTTGTTTCAGCCGACTTAAACTTATCCTCTACAATCGATACAAGTCTATTGCCTTTTTCAGTTACAAGTAAATTTTTCTTATCTCTTCTTATGAGATCCTTATGGATAAGATTTTCGATAATTCCTGCTCTTGTGGCTGGTGTTCCTAAGCCTTTTCTTTCTACTTCTATGTCTTTATCCAAGGATTCTACTCCTGCATTTTCCATAGCTTTTAAAAGTGTATCTTCATTATAATGACTTGGAGCTTTGGTGAATTTCTCCGATATATTTTTAGAAGTTAGCTTAATTTTATCTCCAGTCTTTACATCTGGTAATTCATTTTCTTGTCTTTCCTTTCCATATTCCTTTAGATATTTGGTATAACCTTCATCTATTACAGTCTTGCCACTTGCATTAAAGTTAAACTTGTCATATTCATATCTGATTTTTCTACTAGATTCCTTTAAGTTATCCGAACATGAAGCAAGTAATTTATCCTTAATTAAATTAAAAATTTTGCTTTCTTTATCAGATAAATCTTTGGCTTTTCCAATACCAGATATAGTAGGAATAATTGCATAGTGGTCTGTAACCTTAGCTGAATTAAAAATAGACTTGAAGTTTGATTCATTGATTTTAAAATCTTCTTCAAGTCCTTCTAATAATTCTTTCATAGTATTAACCATATCATCGGTTAAATACCTACTATCTGTTCTTGGATATGTGATTAGCTTTTTTTCATACAAGCCTTGTGCCAGGTTTAAAGTGTCATTTGCTGAATATCCAAAATATTTATTTGCTTCTCTTTGTAAGGTAGTAAGATCATAAGGCTTATCTGGTTTTGTGCTTATTTCTTTATCTTCTACCTCTGTAATAACTATTTCATCTTCTAGCAAGTTTAATAGTTACTCTGCAACTTCAATTTTATCAATCCTATCTGATACAAGTTTCAATCCTCCATAAGATAGGTCAACTGTATAATATTTTTGCTTCTTAAATAGGTTTATTTCACTATCCCTTTTAGCTATTAAATATAGGGTTGGTGTTTGTACTCTACCAACTGAATATGTTTCCTTGTAAATGCAAGAATAAAGCCTACTTAAATTCATTCCCACTAACCAATCCGCAATTGCTCTTGCACTTGCTGATCTATATAAGTCTTCAAAGTTTTCCCCGTCTTTAAGATTTCTAAAGCCATCTTCAATAGCTTTGTTTTCCATTGAAGATATCCATAGTCTTTGAATTTTCTTCTTACATTTAGCTTGATTATATACAAGCCTAAAAATAAGTTCTCCCTCTCTACCAGCATCACAAGCATTTATTGCTGTGTCGATGTTCTTATCGTTTAAAAGTTTCTTTAAAACTCCATATTGTTTCTTTGTGCTTTTAGATATTTTATAAATATATTCTTCAGGAATTATAGGAAGAGTGTCTATTGTCCATTTCTTCCATTTTTCATCTATCTTATCTGGACTTGCCATTTGAATTAAATGACCGATACACCAAGAAACAATGTATCCATTACCCTCATAATATCCGTTTTTTCTTGTTCTTGCTCCAATTACTTTTGCAATTGTAACTGCTACACTTGGCTTTTCTGCTATTACTAACTTCATTAATACCTCCATAAATTAAAAAAAGAGCGAAAGATTTCTCTCTCGCTCAAAGTTTTTCTCCCGAATAATATATTATTTTCGGGAGAATTCGATTTACTTATTAATTTCTTTTTCTAGTTCTTGAAGAACTTTTATAATCTCTTCAAAGTTTGGATATTCTCCATATATCATTTCTGACATAGCCTTATAATCTTTTTCTATTTCAGAAAATCGGTACTCTCGTGGGACTAACCTTAATCTACCATTTAATGCTTCTTCATACCTTGCCCACTTCCTAGGATAAAACTTCATTTTGAATTCAGTTACTTTCTTTAATAACTCCTTATCCTCTAAGGCTCTGTCTTTGAAATCTGAATTTGCTATTTTATATAAGTCATAAAAGTGTCTTGCATACCTATGTGGCATAGGAGAAGATTCTGGTCTATTTGCTTCGTGGTGTAAAATTGTTGCTTTTTCCCAAAAAGTTCTCTCTACTGATACTGTTCTTATATTAGTTTTTTCTTTAAAAACATTTGGATAGGCTTCTCCAATTATTGGCAGGATTTCCACTTCAATTGCAGGTGTCCATGCTGCAAGACTTCCTATTTCGAGTCTTATATTTTGTGTCAAATAATTAGATTCAAAGATTTTAGGATATTTACATAGAATTGTTTGTGGATCAAGAGTATCAATCATAAATTCAAAGTCCATGTCCTTGAAATCTTGTTCTAAGACTTTTAATAATTCATCTCTTAAAAAGATTTCAGTCTTTTCATTGACTTCTTTGTTGAATTTATCCTGTTTAGTATTTGATCTTTCTAACCAAGGTTCTTTTTCTTCGTAACCTAATACTCGCCAATCTAAGATTAGATCAATATCTTCAGAAAATCTTTCTATAAGTCCAAAGCATTTTGAAAGTGATGTTCCTCCTTTAAAGGTAAAATATTCCCTCCATTTGTTTTCATTAAATAGATAATCTAAGATAAAAGTAACCCAATAGTCCTTTTCAATAACTGCCTCAGATATATTTCTCTTTCTGGCTGTATTTACCATTAAAACTCTTAAGTCTTCTTTGTTTTCTATATAAAACTTATTCATTTTCACCCTCAGAAATTTCTCTTATCACTTCATATATCCATGCTGGCACTGATTTTGATTCGTTCATTAAGTCTGTTCTTTCTTTTTCAGTTAAGTTTTCTTTTATCTTTTGTATAACTTCGTTAGTTATATTTTCTTTTCCCAAAGACTTAATTGCTTGAATAACTGTTGCAGTCTTTAGGGACATATTGGCAATTTCTCCTGGATTTACTTTTTTAAATTCTAAAACCGTATCCCCAATTTTATATTCTTTGTATCTTCCACTAGATATATATTTATAGTGAGTTGGTACTTGTGTTGAAAGTCCTAATAAGTTTAAGGCTGTGCTATTATATGGTGCAATATTCCAATTGTATTTTCTTGCTATGGCAAGTGCTAATTCGTGAATTGATACTTCTTCGTACTCTCCAATTAATTCACTATATCTTGGATTGTAATAAAAGCCATCAATGACACGCTTAATTTTTCTTTCATTAACCATTCTATTCAATGTCTTTCTAGCAGTTTCATAAGAAGCAATATCTAAAAAGTCATTAGCAAAAAATACTTTATGTGAGTCAAAATCATTTATTTTATCTGATATTTTTTCTGTATATGAACTCATTACAATTCTCCTTTGTCCCAAATATCATATCATATCTGGGACAAAAGTTCAATTGTACTTAAATTTAATATCCTTATAATAGTTCATCATCTTCATCTAAAGATTCTTCGTGAGTTTCATCATCGTCATCATCTTCTGACTCACTAATATAATCCTCATCATCCTCTTCAAAGTCTTCCAACATTCTATTTTCTTTAGCTTTGACTACCTTAAAATAGTATCCTGCTCCTACAACTCCTCCAATTACAAGTGCAACAATTAGAAATGAACCTATCCCGCTTTTCTTTTCTTCTTTTACTGGAACAACTGTAGGTTCTTCTTTTTTTACTTCTTCTTTCTTAGGCTCTTCAACCTTTATAGTATTTTTATCTTCTGATTCAATCATATTAAGTAGGTCTTGCTCTCCTACTTCTGTTAATAGTCTTACATTATCTTGATTTGATGAGTGATCTACTATTAGGTGCATAGTTTTTCCACTTTTAGTTTGAAATGTTAAAAATTGTCTTACATCTACTGGATTTTCTTTATCTTTTTCTGTATCTCCACTTGGTGTAATATCTTTTCCATTCCTATCTACATTTTCAATTACTGAACCTCTTGCCTTATTTTCCTGTGTTGCTAGACTATTTACTGCCTTTGTATTACCACCTTTTACAAGTGGTGTTTTCTTCGGAGGATTATTTGAAGGCTTATTTGCTTCACCTGTATTTCCTGGTATTCTTGGAACATCTTGATAAGGAATTTCTTCTTTTGATGGTGTAAAAACATCATCTTTCAACATTTTTTCAAATTCTTCTTTTTGTGGTTCATAGATTGATTCGTTTTGACTTTCTATTTGCCCTTCATTTGTCATTGCAAATGTAGTTGCTGGTACTGTAAATGTAAAAAGGAGTAACGCTATGGCTACTCCTCGTTTAATACTCTTATTCATTTTTCTATCCTTTCTTATTTTACATTTTTAAATACATAGACTGCTTTTCTAGCATTGTCCCATTCTATTGTTTGGTTTTTACCATCTTTAATATCTCCATGACTTGCTCCAAAAGCTTTAGCAATGTTTGAAATTGAAGCATGGATTCTTCCATTTATAATCACTGGCTTAACATATGAATTGTAGACTTTCCCATCTGAATCTTTCATAACACCAGTATCAATATTTAGTCTTAATGTCTTTTTAGCTAAGATATTATTCTCTTTATTTGAGAAAATAGCTTCACGAGTAGAGTTGTCATACTCAACATTAAAACCTAGAGTATAAGCAATATATCTTACTGGAATCATAGTTCTTCCTTGGTCTACATAAGTTTTTACATCCATGTAGACTGTTGTCTTACCATCTTTATTGATAATGTTATAAAAGTTTTTGTCTACTTGGAAAACTGCAAATTCTTTTTCATCTTTAACTTGTTTTTTATCTTGTTGTTCCTCTTGCTTTTTCATCTTGTTAAAATCAATTTGGTTTAGGATGTTCTTATCATCAGCTTTCAAAAGTTCGTCCCACTTCTTATCTTGAGATTTCTTATCTTCTTTCTTCTCTTTGTTTTCTTTTTGGAGTTTTAGAAGTTCATCTAATTTCTTAGATAAGTCTTGATTTAGATTTTTATCTTTTTCATCTTTAGCTTGCTTTTCAAGTTCTTCTTTTGCTTTTTTATTTTTTTCCTCGATTAACTTCTTGGCTTCTTCGATTTTCTTATCTAATTCTTCTTTTAGCTTTTTAATTTCTTCTTCAGAAGCTTTTTGTTTTTCTTCTAGTTCTTTAATCTTCTCTTCTAATTCTTTTTTTGTATTTTCAGAAGATTCTTTTAAACTATCAATCGCCTTTTGAAGCTCTTCAATCTTCTTAAAGCATTCTGACTTAGAATTTTCTGTTTCTTTCTTTTTATTCTCTAATTCTTTTATCTTATTATCTTTTTCATCAAGAGTTTTTTCTAAGTCCTTAATTTTATTATCTTTATCCTCGATTTCTTTAGTCTTCTTTGCAAGTTCTCCTTCTAAAGACTCAAGCTTTTCTTGCATTTCTTTGATTTTATTTTCGTTTTTATCTGTCTTTTCTTTCTCAGCCTCTAACTCCCATTTTGTAGATGAATAATCTTCTTTTAGTTTTGCATTTTCATCTTGTAATCTTTTTAATTCATCTTTAAGCTGAGTGATTTCTGATATTAGTTCATCATTATTAGAGTTTTTAAGATCCTCAATTTCTTTATTCAATTGAGCAATCTTATTATCTTTATCTCTAATTTCTTCTTCTAGCTTAGCTTTTTCTTGTTTTAGTTTCTCTCCATTATCTTTGCAAGATTCTAACTTTTCCTTTAATTCATTTATCTTTGATTGGTCTTCTTGTTTCTTATCATTTAAGTCTTTAATCTGATTTTCTAAATCTCTAATTTTACTTATTGAACTTTCTATAACTTTTTTACTACCATCTTTATCATCAGCTTTAGCTAGTACATTAGTAGTTGAGGTTGATGTTAAAACTAATAAAAGAGCCATAAAAAAGGCTCTTAGTCTGTTCGTATTAAATTTCTTCATTATGAATGTTCTCCTTTTCTTTTAATTTTTCTTCTCTTTTTCTATCATTAATTTTCTCCATTAATTCTTCCAAGCTAATATTGTTCCTCCTAAGAGTTACAATTATTTCTTCATTTTCAACTTGTATTTCTTCGTCGCAAATTTCCTTGTATTTTGCATTTAAATCTTTTAACTTCTCTTCTATTTTTTTCTTTTTGTTCCTAATACTTACAAGCTTTCTGTTCACATAATATCTCCCTTCTATCTTGGTCTTCCAAAACCATAAAAGTGTGATTTCCAATATTTTGAATTTATTGATGTGTATTGAATTGGATCTCCTGCGTGAATCATCATTCCGTTACCTGCGTATATTCCTACATGAGATATTGGAGTTCCACTGTTATATGTTGAGTGGAAAAATATAATATCTCCAGGTTGAGCTTCACTTGGACTTACTGGATTACAATAGTCTTTGTATATTCTCCATGCAGTTGTTCTTGGCATTCTCTTTACACCAGACTTTGTAAATGACCAACATACAAATCCTGAGCAGTCAAAGTTAGATGGTCCACTTGCTCCAAACACATATCTTTTTCCTATATGTTTTTCTGCTTCATTAAATAAGGCTTTAGCAGTAGCTGAATCAAAAGCAAGACCAGGATTTCCAAAGTTTGGATTATCTACTATTTCTCCTAAGTCCCCATTACCTGATCCAAAAACATCACCCATATTCCCCTTAGCTTCAAGAAGAGCTTCATAATGAACTACATTGTCTGGATAATCTTTAAATATTTCCCTAACAACTTCATCCATTTCTTTTTTCTTTAAAGTTACAATTAACTTTTTATATTCGTACTCTTCTTTTTCATAGCTAGTGTAAGGATTGCCACGACTATCATATCTAGTTCTTGCTACTGTTCTTGTTCTAATTTCAATTTCTTCTTTAAAATCAAGTTTATACATCTTATCGAAAAGATCTTTTAAAATTCCTTTTACTTCAGATGCTGATTTTACTTCTCCACATCTTGAAGTTATATAGGATAAAAGTTCATGGGTATTATGACAAATTTCTCCTTCTTTGTTTATGATATATTCGTCATATCCAGGATGACTTGTTTTTACACTTTCGATTTGTGATTGTAGGTCATATTCCATTGATGAAAATTCTTGATTAACTTCACTTAGAACTGTATCTTGTGATAGATATGTTGTTGTCATTACTGAGTTAACAGAGTTACTTAATCCACTCATACCAACACTTCCACCACCTATCATGATTGATAGCATAAGACCTAGTCCTATTACTAGAAATAGAACCATCTTACTTTTTCTAACAATCAGCTCTTTAGAAGCCTTACCTAAACTTAAAATAGCTTTTTTAACTCTATCTACAAGTCTTGTTTCGTGCTTTTTAGCTATCATGCTCTTCATTTGTTTTCTCTGGTAAAACTTCTTAAATCTATTTTTCTTGATATAAGCATCTGACTTTTTTAAATCTTCCAAGCCACTTTTAAACTCCAACTTGCTCTTTCTCTTTCTTATTTTCTTATCAAGTTTAGATAGCTTTTTTAAGGACTTTTTCTTTTTGTCTAACTTATACTTCCTTATTCCATGCTGGAGTTTAGAGCTTACATTAGCGGCCTTTTCTCCAGATTCTACACCAGTATTGTCAGATCCGGAACTTAAATAATCTCTCACTAACTCTGAAGACTTAGCTCCAGATAATAAAACCCCAGAAGATAGACTTCCTTTAGTTTTATTCTTTAAAATATTATCCTTTAGCTTGCTTTTAGACTTTTCAAGCTCTCCAATCTTTTTATCTGATATAAAGTCTTTAACATCTTGTGCTTTCTTAGAATCTTTCGGTGTAACTTTCTTAGATTCATTTTTTAAGTCATCGATTTTCTTTCGAGTAAATTTATCACTTTCATAATTTTTTCTCTTGTAGTAAGTCTTCTTTTTATTAACTTTCTTTTGTTCTGAAGGTTTAAGGCTTGTTTCTTTTTCATCTTTTATAAATTCTTGATTATTGTCTTTAAACTCAGGATTATCAAAAGTCTTATCTGTATCAACTCCGCTTAGCTTATTTTCTTTATCTTTTTCATTAGAAATTTTTTCCTTATCCCTAAACTTCTTTTCTTGATAAAGCTTCTGCTTTTGCTTTTTATCGATACTAGTATTACTCTCGTTATTGCTTACTTCATCTTTAACAAGCTTATCTTTTCTATATACTCTCTTGCTTTTCTTTGCTTCGATAGGTTTATCTTCGCTTGTGTAGATTCGCTTAGACTCTTTCTCGTTGATTTTGTCTTGGAATTTATCCTTACTATGGATAAGTTTATCCTCATAATTTTTAAGAACTTGTCTTTTACTTGATGGCTTCTTATTGCTTATTGGTTGAGCCTTAGCTGAAATATCATCTGTTGTTAATTTATTAGAATTAATATTTCTACTATTTTCACTATCAAAATTCACCTTTTTGATGTCTACATCTAAGTCTTCATCAAGTTTATAGCTTTCATCTGTCCTTATTTCAAGATTAGTTTGTTTTGTTTCTTCAGCCTTATTCTTATTATCTAAAACTTCTTTTCTAATTCTTTCCTTGTTTTTAGCTTTCTGAAAGTCTTTTAGTTTATCTTGTTTTTGATCTTTAGCTAATACATTCTCATGGATAAGTTTAGATTCTTTTTCTGAAATTTTATCTCCGAACCTATCCTTAGTCTTAATAATCTTATTGGTATAATCATCTGAATGAACAAGTTTACTATCCATATTCTTTTCAGGAGCGTCCCTATTTCGTATAATTTTCTTTTGAAAATCTTTTTTTAGTTTTTTATCCATATCACACCTACTTAACTTCTTCTGGTTTTGTTGTCATTAGCTTATATAACATGGTGTCTTTAGGGAATTTATCTATAAATGGAACAATAGTATTCCCGAAGAATAATAGTCCCTCACCTGCATTTGAATTAGTAATATAGTTTAACTGATAAGGTGATATTTTTAATTTTTTAGCAAGAATATCTCTATCTCCAGATGCTTGATTTAACATTAGAACAAAGTCTGTATTATCAAAGATATTTTCAATTTCCTGACTTGTTAAAAGGTCTTTTACGTTTTGAGTTATACCTGTTGGGATACCTCCCCATTTTCTAAATCTTTTCCAGATTTCTACTGAATATGAAGCAGTTTGTGGGTCTTTTAATAAAAGGTGGAACTCATCTATATAGTATCTTGTAGATTTGCTACCTCTGTTTAGTGAAACCTTGTTCCAAACTTGGTCTTGAATTACAAGCATACCTATTTTTTTAAGTTGTGTTCCTAGCTCTTTTATATCAAAACAGAGCAATTGCCTATTTAGGTCAACATTTGACCTATTATTAAAGACATTAAGACTTCCTTTAACATAAATTTCCATTTCTGTTGCGAGCTTCCTACCAACTCCTTCTTCTTGAGATAGGAGCATATCGTATAAATCTCCTAATATTGGCATATTTTCTGGCTTTGGGTCTTCAAAATATTTTTGATATATCTTTGGTAAGCACCTATCTATAACAGATTTTTCTGCAGCAGTAAGACCAGATCCTCCTACTACAAGTTCAAGCATAGACATTATGAAATTTGCCTTATCCTTTAAAGGTGCGTCCCCATCTCCATAGTTCATATTAATATCTAATGGATTTAGATAATCCTTTGACTTTGCTGAAACTTTAATAACTTCTCCATTAAATTGTTTTACAAGGTTTGAATACTCGCCCTCAGGATCACAAATAATTACATCATCGTCTGTTACAAGAATTGCATTTGCCATCTCTCTCTTTGCTGAGAAAGATTTACCAGAACCTGGTGTTCCTAATATTAATCCATTAGGGTTCTTTAGTTTCTTCCTATCTGCCATAATCAAGTTTTGGCTAAGGGCATTTAAGCCATAGTACAAAGAATTTGCCGAATCAATAAATAGCTCTTCCGTTGTAAAAGGCATAAATACTGCCGTTGATGATGAAGTTAAAAATCTTTTTATTTCGACTTGATTAACTCCCAGAGGTAAGACGGAAACAAGTCCTTGTTCTTGTTGGTGAGATAATCTTTTTACCTGACAATTATGTCTGTTAGCAATTGATGAGATTTGAGCAATTGTGTTTTCTAATTTTTGATTAGTCCTAGCAAAATTCATCATTACTATAGACACTACAAAAAGCCTTTCATCTCTATTCTGTAAGTCAGATAACATGGACTTAACATCAGCTCCAAAAGTATTTATATCTGAAGGAATAATATCCATATCATATCCTGCACGAATTGCTTTCTTTTGTTCTTCAATTTTCATTCTGTCTAGGTCTGTGTTCTTTCTCTTAATGAGTTTAATAGCTTCTGCTTGTTCAACTACATCTATATGAAAAGCTACATAAATATTGTCATCAATATCTAAAAACTCAGATAACATTCTGTCTGATAACTCACTTGCAATTATTTGAAAATGGCTTACTGCTCCAATGAATTTCCCAAATTTAAAATTATTTGCTGGTGTAAAATTAAAGATATTGGGAGTTATATGTGACTTTGTAGACTCTTTCTTCTTCAAATCCTTATATGAAAAATCAAAGTTTTTGTCTGGATTTAACATATCGTGAACAAGTCTTAGTCTTTCTTCGCCATCAAGACTTTCTGCTCTTACTCCCATAGATTTAAAGTTGGATAAAATATCTACTTCAAGTCTATTTAACTTTGCTCTTGCTTGCTCTAGATTATCGGCTTCTGTTGTAAAGGTTATATACTTCATCTTTTTAAGTCCGTTATTGCCCTTTGCAAGTTGAAGCTTTAACATCTCCCTGAACTCTTTTCTTACATCGTCATAGAAGTCTCCCTTATCAGCAATTTTAATTGCATCTTGTAGGTCTTTATTTCTTCCTAATTGATTTACATACGAAAGTTCAATGTGGACACTTGGATCAAAAGAATTTAAAAAGTTGGCAAATTGGTTAAAGATTAAATCTCTATCTTCTTCCAATGCCAACTGGTAATTTATATCTTGAAATGAAATTGTCTTTGAATAATTTTTTTCATCTAACTGGCAAATGCCCTCTGGTAACATTCTTATATATGGAATAGTATCCTCAACTGTAAATCTCTTTTTCTCTTTCTTTAAAAGTACACTTAGAAGACTATTTGTTGGATCTTTCTTTGTTTTTAGCCTTCTTACTTCCTTTCGGTCTTTTTTTAATTGTTTTTCCCTTAGATTTAAGTCGCTGATTTGCTTTTTTCTTTGCTTCAAGATATGCCTCCTTTCTTATTCTCTTAGTTGGTTGATAAAACTTATGAAGATAGAAAAATTTAAAATATTTTTCAAAGGTTAAGGTGTCTTTTTCATATAAGGTTATAAAAAAGATTGGCAGAGTTACTATTAGCATTACAATAATTGAAACATCATTAGGTAGATATTTCTTCATAAATAAATAGGTTGGTATGCCAATTAGTCCTGCCACCGAAAAACCTATAAGTTGTCTTTTAGTTAAGTTAAAGGCAACCTTTGTTTTAATCTTGTCCAAATCTTTTGGTATTGGTACATATGCCATTTTAATCTCCCTCTACTTCTTCTTTGGAAAGTTCAAGTATATGGTCATAATTAGATGTTGTTTCTTCTTCTAGGTAGCTAATTCTTTCTTCTAATTCTTCTTGTTTTTCTTCATTTCTGTCATTGTATTCTCCTTGATACATAACAAATTCATTGTGACATCTTCCGAGTCTATTTATTCTTTTCTTTAAGTTTCTAATCTCTTCATTTCTTTTCTTCTCTTTTAAGATTTCATAAGTTCCTCCCAATAAAATTCCAAGTCCCAATAAAGCACAATTTTTCTTTTTTAACATTTATTCCTCCTAGTGCGTATTCATAATACTTTTTGCAACTGTTCCACTCTTAAACATCATAAGTCCAAGTAGTAGAGCATATCCTAATATACTAAACAAGCTTGCGTGAATATCTGTAACCTGTACCGTCCTTATTAAAACGGTGTAGATACCTAAACATACCATCAAAAACAAACCTTGTAGTCCCAAGGCAAAAAGTCCCTTGATATAATTTGTTCCAATCTGACCCCATTCTTTATTTCCCATAGTCGCAAATGGTATGGATGATACTGATGAGTAGACATATATTTCAAACATACGCCCATATACTATTAATGTTATTACTAGTGATATTCCTTGAATTGCAATCCTTACAAGGCTCGTTTCAACTAGTATCATTAAAAGCTCACCTATTTCTTTTTCTTTTAATGCATCAACCATTGCAACTATCTGATCTCCTGAAACAGTGGCAGAAGTAGTGATTACCCCTGCCGCTTTGTTTACAAGATTTTGTGCCACATCAAAGACTGCCATTGAAAATTCAAAGGCATGGCTTGCAAGGTAGACTGCTATAAACATCTTTATAATGTATTTGAAAAACTCAAAAGTATCTGTATCGTGCATATTATTCTTTTGCATAACCATATTTATGAGTTCAATACATAAAACTGCTGTTATGATAAGACCAGCTATTGGAACAATCACATTATCATTAATGTTTTTAATGAAGTTATATACTTCTCCATTCCAACCCATTGGTGTCTTCCCAACATCTGTTGCAATAACTCCTACCTTGTCGTTTATATCTAAGAACATGGACTCAAGATTTGCTTTGATACCTCCGAGTAGCATATCCTTAAAAAATTCAGTTAGCTTGTCAAAGATACCAAACATAGACTTTCTCCTAATTTAAAGCATTTGCAAGTAGTGGAATTAATTTAATACCGATTAGTACAATTCCCCCACCAGCCATAAGCTGCTTTATGCCTAATTAGAGATTGTAAAATACTTGTAGTGCGTCTGTATTTCCTATGAAATTGTAGTAAATATCAATTGTTTGGGTGATTTCTCCATTCACTACTTCTTTTTCGTGAACATAGATTTTTGAGATGAGTTCGTTTAAGGTTTCTTTGTCCAGCTTCTTTATATCCCTATGTTTTTTTATGAGTTCAATCCATTTTTTGACATTAATATCTTCAAGATCTTCTTTAACAATCAATTTTTGATTATCTTCTATTCTTTGATTTAGATAATCTTGTTCCTTCTGTGATTTTTCAAGAATTTTTTGGAAGTTACTTTCACTTATCTTATTATCGAGCCAATCATCATATAATCTTTCAATCTTTTTAGTTAAGTCTTCTACTCTTATCTGATCTTCGTAAATCTTATCCATAATAAATTTTTGTTCTTCTTCATTATCAATTTCTCGTGATTTTTCAAGCGCTTTTATGATTTCTTTTTCATCTTTTAATGCTATTTCTGCATTTTTTCTAATATCTTTAAGCACTATCTCATAAAGAGTATCGTAATAAATTCTATGTTGACTACATAATGACTTTCCGTATCTTCTATAAGTGTTACAAGTGAGTAACTTTTCTCTTTTTTTCGATTTGTTTCTTCCAAGATTTAAAGATTTTCCACAATCGGGACATTTCACAATGCCTGCAAATATGCTTTCTTCTCCATTTTTAAATGGTCTTCTCCTGCTCTTTAATTTTTCATTTGCTATATTATAAATATCTTCAGAAATAATTGGTTCGTGTGTATTTTCTACTATTATCCATTCCTCTTTAGGTTTATCGGATAACCAACCTACTTTGAATTTATAATTAACTTTTTGACTAGCAATATGACCAATATAAACTGGGTTTTCAATAATTTCTTTTAGGGTTGTGCAGTCCCACCAATACTCTCCACCATCTACGGTCATTTCTAACTTAGTTTTTTTATTTCTAAGTCCTTTTTTTCTATTCCACCAGGTAGGTGTAGGTATTTTTTCTTCAAAAAGTCTTCTTCTAATTGCTTGCACTCCATAACCACTAAAAGCAAGATCAAAAATTTTTTCAACAATCCATGAAGTTTCATCATCGATTACTAATTTATGTGGATCATCATTGTCTTTCCTATATCCTATTGGAGCAAGACAACCAATAAATTTTCCTTGCCTTGCCCTTGTCATATAAGCAGATTTCATCTTTTTAGAAACATCTCTTGAATAAAACTCGTTTAAAACATTTTTAAAAGGAACTATTTCGTTGTTTTCTTGAAAGGTATCTACTCCATCATTTAAAGCTATATATCTGACATTGTTCTTTGGGAAGAAATTTTCTGTATAGTATCCAGTCTGCAAATAATTTCTTCCAAGCCTTGATAAGTCCTTAGTGATGACTATGTCCACTTTTTTATTTTCAATATCTCTAATTAGTCTTTGAAATGATGGTCTATTTGTATTTAATCCAGTATATCCATCATCTATATATACATCGTAAATACTCCAACCTTTTGATTTTACATAGTTTTCTAAAAGCTCCTTTTGGTTTTGTATGCTGGCACTCTCTCCTTTCTGCTCATCATCTTTAGATAGTCTGCAATAAATTGCAGCTTTGAATGAAAAGTGATTTGAATTTGTTTGTATCATTTCCTATTCCTCCTTGTTTGAGTTTTCAGAAATAACACAACTTTCTCTAAAACTATTTTTATTATAGCACTCTTTTCTATTACTATCAATATTATATTTGCTATACTCAATTTCATTGTCCTTACTTAATTTGCTTGATTTTTTTATTAGTCTTAGAAAAGCTTCTGTATCTGTTCTTCTGTTATCATAATTTCTTTTTACAATGTATTTTGTTTGTCTTTTTGTCATAGCTTATCCTTTCATGCAATAAAAAAAGGCGATTAGATTTTTAATTTTCTAATCGCCTTTTAAGTGTCATATTTATCTTTTTATTATATCTGGCATACTTTTGATACCTTTTTAGACTTAAAGTCTTTAATAATGGCTTTCCACCTCTTTTTATCTATAAAGATTCTCCTACATCATAGTTCATTTTTTTATTTAAACCTTTCTGTGTTAGTTTTTCTTTATCTTCTTCATACCATTTTAAGATTGTCGCATAGTGGTTTTGATAGGTCTTACCACTGCTTTCCATGTATCTTGATAGTTTATTTATCATTATTTCTGTGTGTGAGTTTAATTTTTCTTTAAGATTCTTATATTCTTCTTTGCTTAACCTTACATTTTTGAATTCTCCATAAAAAATGGGGGTGGACTTTTTATCTTTTTCTATCTCTCCCTCTCTCCCCTTATCTATACTAACCTTATCTAATCTACCCTTACCTATACTGGGTTGACCACTTGACAACCTTTGGTTAACCAGATGACAACCAACTTTTTCTTCTGAAATATATGCTCCATTTTCCGTTTGATAAAGCTGTTGTTTCTGCTCTATATACATTGTTGGCTTATATCTATCTTTTCTAATAAAGTTATTTATTTTCCAATGAGTAATGACGATAATTCCTTGATCAAAGACTATCACAAAGCCTTTGGCAATAAGTATTTTCAGGTCATCTTCATTAGCTCCGATAATTTTGATGATTTTCTTAGGATTATTTACAAAACCATCATCATCTGCCCTCATTGATAAATGAAAATACAGACATTGACTACTTAGTGGCATATCCAAAAATAAGTCGCTATCCACTATCTTTAGTGAAAACATTCTTTTATCTGCCATGCTCTCCTACCTTTCTTCAAATAAAAAAAGACGATAGTTTTTTACTTCTATCGCCTTACATATTGCTATGATTTAACATAATTATATATTAAATTTTTAAGTCTTTATTATTTAACATCTTACTAAACATATCATGATACATATCTTTAGAAGATTCTTCTATCTTGGTAATGGTTGATACCTTATTCCCTGCATCCTTTGACGATGCTCCGCAAAGATAAAAGGCTTCATTTTCTGTTCCATAGTCTATTGCTATATATCTATCGTGATATTTTTTACCTGCTATCTTCAGTTTCAGGTCTATATTGGGATAGTCTTTTCTAAAATCATCTAAGATATTTTTTGTAAGCATATCCTTGTTCTTGACATTATCACTAAAGACTATGATTTGAGTCTTATCTCTTGCAGCTCTTAAAAGTTCTAATGTTTTAAGCCCTATATAGTTATCTATAACATAAATACTTTTCTTTGCTGATTTATATATTTTTGTATAGGCAACATCAGCTTCTATCTTATCTCCATTCATCAAGAGGAAATGTTTATATGTTTCCGGGTCTATAAAATTATCCATTACCTTTTTTAAATCTTCTTTAGTAGCTAATGTGTTAATCTTGCTATCTATCCTTGCAATATCATTTGTGTTTTGATTTGTTTGAATTGCTATTTGAACTAATTCCTTTGAGCTGATAAAATCTTGATTTTCAATGATGAAGTCTTTCATCTGCTTAAACATTCGTATTAAAGCCTTGCTCTGTTTAACGGCAAGTTCTCCCCTTAATACAGTCATAAGCATATATATTCCCTGTTCTGTAAAGGCATATGGATTATACTTTATATTGCTTCCTCTACCTGTTCCTCTCTTCAAGGTCACATTTTGTGATCTTGAAAGTTCATATACTTCTTCATCGGTTAATTGAAACATAAAATCATCATCAAATTTTTCATTATTTCTTTTTACCTGTTGATTAAAAGCTCTTGTTTCATACCCATATATTTCAGCAAGCTCAAAATCAAGCATAACCTTTTGATTTCGTATATAGTAAATCTTACTTTTAATTGTAGTTTCATCTATAACTACAATTTCCTTGTTTTGTTCTGCCACAAAATTCACCTCCTATATATTTTTGGGGCTACAACTTGTAGCCATTTTCTCTTTATTTCATTTAGTTTACAGCTCTTAAGCCAATTATCCATAATATTTTCAAAGTCTAATTTCTATAATTATACCAAAAATGTTAAATCTTTTCTATCTCTCCCTCTCTCTCTTTATCTATCTCTATATCTTTCTCTATCTCTATCTCTTGTCGGACATGGGTTGGACTTATTAAGGACAATGTCCTCTGTTTATTTTGTCTGTGAGAAATTCTTCTTTCAATTTTATCCAATAATATCTTTTGTTTGTTGCCATATCTGTTCCTTTCTTGATTTTCGATAATCGAAATTCTTGATTTCCGATTTTCGGAATTCTGGACTTCTGCTTTTCGGAAGTCTTGTTATTGTAGGTATCTAAGGGTGTAACTTTTCGTTACTCCCTTAGATTTCTCTGGTCATATCTTTTTTACTTGGTTTTACTTTTTCTTTTACTTTCCTTTTGACTTTCTCTTTTGTCTTATCCTTGTTCTTGGATAGGTCTTTGTATTTCTTTATTTGTTTTAGGATACTTTCTTTTTCTTTTTTATTTTCCTTGGCTATGACTTGTTTAAAGGCATATTCCATTACTTTTATGTCTTTGGCTTGGAAAAATACTTCATAGTTTTGGTTTTCTTTGTTTTTCATTACTGAGAAACTTACTCCAAGTTTGTTTAGTTCTTTTTTTAAGTCTTTGAGGTCGCTTTGATCTATGCTTATATTTTCTAGTTGTCCTTTCTTGTAGAGGTCTTTTAGTTTCATTTCATCGCCCATAAGACTTTTGAGGTTTCCGTTTGCTTTTTCTAAAGTTTCATTCATCTTTTTTCTTATTTCTTTTTCAAGATTGATTGATTCTTTTGCTGCCTTTATTGTGTATGTTATTATGGTTTGTGCTGCTTGCCCTGCTTCTTTGCTTATTTCTTCGTTTATCATGCTTTTCTCCCCTTTGTTTGAATTAA
>OGRV01000113.1_pt1 | contig 35324 bp, 38 predicted proteins | sample 1573731 | NCBI WGS metagenome assembly OGRV01 (sample SAMN03295828, study PRJEB24534) | human gut metagenome | isolation source: fecal sample 3 from infant 4 | host: Homo sapiens | place: USA: Pittsburgh, PA | collected 2014-07
TTTATAATTTTAATAAATATAATAATTATAGTATTAATTATAGAAAAAAGAGAAGACAAGAATTACATATATTTGTAATTCTTATCTTCTCTTTTTATGTTTGTATATAGATAATAAAACGCTATAAGTTGATGTGTTTTACCAGTAAAAAAGTTAATGAAAAACTCTAATAATAATATCGATTAAAGTATAATGAGTATATTGATAAGATGAGGCTATTAGCGGGAATGCTAAGAAATCTAAGTATAAATTTTTACTTAAAAAAAAACACAAAAATTGTAGTTTAAAAATAAAATAATTAGTTAAATAATGTTGATTATTATGGTATTATAAATTTGTATAATAAAAACATATTTAATAAAAAATTAACAAAATTGGAGGAAAAAATGGATATATTTTTAGTTATAGGACTAATTGGAGGTAGTGCGGTTGTTCTTTCGGGATTATTAATGAAAGGCGCTAGTCCAAGCATATTGTTTAGTGGTGAAGCAATAATGGTAATTATTGTTGGTAGTATAATTGGTATTTTAAATTCTTTTCCAAAGAACGAAGTTACTAAAATTCCTAAAATTCTTGGAGTTTTGTTTAGTAATAAAGGGCGTCAAGATCCTGTTGAAATCATTGAGCAGCTTATAGAAATGTCTCAAAGAACAAGAAGAGATGGATTATTATCACTCGAAGGTACTATACAAGGGCTTGATAATAGGTTTATGAAAAAAGGATTAGAAATGGTAGTTGACGGTATGGAATCCGATATAATAAAAGAAGTACTTGAAATTGAAATTGAAAGTATGGAAGAAAGACATCGTCTAGGAGCTACTGTTTTTTCAACAGCAGGTGGTACAGCACCAACACTTGGTGTTTTAGGAGCTGTTATTGGATTAATTGGTGCACTTGGAAATCTTAATGATATTGATAAACTTGGAGAGAGTATATCTTCAGCATTCGTTGCGACTGTTTATGGTATTTTTTGTGGGTATTTAATATTCCATCCATTTTCAAATAGATTAAAAAGAAAATCCCTAGAAGAAATAAAAAATATGAATATTATACTTGAAGGGGTTTTAGCTATTCAAGCTGGAAATAATCCTAAAAGTATCGAAAGAAAATTAGTTGGAATGTTGGAACCTAAGGATAGAATTAAACTTGAAAAGAATAGCAATAATTAATTCAAAAGGAGAAAGCTGATGAGTAGAAAAAAACAACATCATGAAGAGCATGTTGATGAAGCTTGGCTTCTTCCATATTCAGATATGTTAACTTTGTTATTAGCATTATTTATTGTAATGTTTGCAATGGGACAAACAGATAAGGCAAAATTTCAGGCTATGAGCAAATCTTTTAATCAAATATTTTCTGGTGGAACATCTATGATGCAAAGTGATGGAAACTCGATTATTCCTATGGATACAATATCTGATGGGACTGGCAAAAGTGATGCAGAACTTGAACAAGATAAGATGGTTGCAATCAAAGCAGTTATGGAAGAAGAAATTACAAGTGAAGGATATAGTGATGCCATTAACGTTGACATTAACGAAGAAGGATTATATATTACAGTACAGGATGTTGCACTTTTTGATTCTGGTAAAGCCGATATACATCAAAATGTAATTCCGTTATTATCGAAGGTTTCTGCTATGTTGAATGGATTAGAAAATGAAATAAAAATTGTTGGACATACTGATAATGTTCCTATTGATAATTCAGAATTTCATTCAAATATGGATTTAAGTGCAGAACGTGCTATAAATGTAAGAAGCTTATTGGTTAAGTCGGAAAATGGGCTTGATCCAGAAAAAACATCAATAGAAGCTTGGGGAGAACTTAAGCCTAAAGCATCTAATGATACTGAACAAGGAAGAGCTCAAAATAGAAGAGTAGAGATTGTTGTTAGTAGAGAGTATAAGGAAGCTGATACAGCATCAAAATAATACATAACAATACGTAATAACTTCTATTTTAATATAATTTAAATACTTTTAATTTTTAGACTACAATTCACACAAACTTGAAAAATAAAGCTGCCATTTTAGGTGGCTTTATTTTTTTACAAACGTCTTATATTTGGTTCAATACATATAATATAAGTATTCTCTTTACTTTCTTTTACTATAAAACTATAATTGTATAATTTTTTATACTGTATTAACATTTTAATTCACATTTAAATAGTATATATAATAAAGGTTATAAGGAGGATACTATGTTTGGAATGTTTCCTTTTGGAATGGGTAATATGATTTCATTTACTAGTTTTACGAGTTTCACAAGTACAAAGGATGGTATTAATGGCTTTAATGTAACTAATGGGTATAGTGGTTTCTTTGATCCTAATCAAGCAAATAACTTTAATCAAAATATGAATAATATGAATGGAATGAACTTACTAGATCATATACAAAGTGCAGTAACATCTGTATTAAATAATGTTGATATAGAAAAGCTTGCAGAGGAATATTATACAGCTATATCAGATACTATAAAAGAAAATTCAATAGAAGATGACTGTGATTTTATTGATTTTGAACGAAATGATGATATGTATATACTGAGAATCGATTTAAATGGCATAGATTTAAGGGAATTAAGTATAAGATATGATCCGGGAATTTTAGATATAAACCTTAAAAGATCTGAGTATGACAATAATTCATATAGGGGATACACTAATAATATTGTAAAGAAGAAATATAATACTAGTTTTGACAATATTGAAGAAATAGATACAGATAGAGTATTAAAGTCAATTGATAATGGCATATTTACAATGAGGATGCCAAAAAAATATGCTTTGGATAGTGCATCTAAAATTATAGAAGTGGAAAACTATACTGTGGATAATGAAAATGATAAAGTTATCAAGAAAATGTAGATAAATATAAAAAAATCTGTGGATTATTTTTTTCGAATGTGGATATCTTTTTATTTTAAAAAAGTTATCACAATTCCCCCTGGGGTTATATAAGCACGGATTGAATTTGTTCCCTAGGGTACATAGATAGTATATAATTGAGAAATGATAGTTAAAGGTAAAATAAAAAGGAGTTGTTACATCTAATACTATAGCTATTGTATATAATATACACAGGATAGCTTAGGCTTTATGCCACAACTCCAAAGTTAATTTAATTATTTCTTACGTCTATTAGCAACTTCTACATTAACTTTTTTCTTGTTGATTTTTCCACCTGGACATTTATCTAATATTTTTTTAGATACAGTTTCATCAACACTTACAAATGAGAAGTTTTCCATAAGGTCTATTTGACCTATTGTTGAAGCATTAACTCTAGTTCTATCTTTAATATAATTAATTAAAACTTTAGGAGTTAATCCATCTCTTTTACCGACAGAGAAGAATAAACGAATATCTTCTTTTTTAGGTGCTTCTAATTTATCTGAACTATAATCAAATACGCTTTCATTATCATATTTAATTTTCATTAATGCAGCAACTACTGATAATGGATCATTGTTTTCTACTAATTCAATTGCATTAGGCATGAACTTAGTAAGATCTCCAGAAGTTATAGTTTCAGTAACTTCTTTTATTATATCATTGAATTTTTTATTCTTAATTTCTTCAGCAGTTGGAACTGGCTTTTGAGTTATAGCACTCTTAGTAACTTTTTGGATTTGCTTAAGCATTGAGAAATCCTTAGGTGTTACTAATGAATAAGCAGTACCTTCTCTATTAGCTCTACCTGTTCTACCTATTCTATGAACATATGATTCAACATCTTGTGGTAAATCATAGTTAAATACGTGAGTAACGCCATCAACGTCGATACCTCTTGCAGCAACATCAGTAGCTATTAATAAATTTAAAGTACCTTCTTTAAATTTACTTAAAGTAGTTAATCTGTGAGCTTGTGTCATGTCACCATGCATTCCTTCAACCATGTAGCCTTTTGATTGTAATTCTTGAACTAATTCATCAACGCCTCTCTTAGTTCTACAGAATATTATAGCTGAACTTGGATTATCTAAGTCTAGTAGTCTACAAAGCGCTTCTAATCTGTGCTTATTGTTTATCATGAAGTAGCTTTGTTCTATTTTAGATACTGTTAAAGAACTTTTCTTAACACTAACAAGTTTAGCATCAGGCTTCATGTATCTTTTAGCAAGTTTTGCTATTGGATCAGGCATAGTAGCTGAGAATAATAAAGTTTGTCTTTCTTCTGGTGTATGACTTAAGATTGATTCTATATCGTCAATGAATCCCATATTAAGCATTTCATCAGCTTCATCTAAAACTAAAAATTCAACGCTATCTAAATGAAGGCATTTTCTTTTAATTAAATCAAGCATTCTTCCAGGAGTACCAACAACTACGTCTACACCTTTTCTTAATGCTCTTATTTGTCTGTCTATTGAGTCACCACCGTAAACAGCTAAAATTTCTGCTTTTTCGTACTTAGACAATCTGTTCATTTCATCTTTAACTTGAACAGCAAGTTCTCTTGTTGGAGCTAAAATAAGGGCTTTAATTCCTTTATTAGTGCTCATTTTAGTTAGTATAGGTAAGCTATACGCAGCAGTTTTTCCTGTACCTGTTTGTGCCTGCCCAATAAGGTCAGCGCCACTTAATGTTACAGGAATACTTTGTTCTTGAATTTGAGATGGTTTTGTAAAACCTAGGTCTGATATTGCACGTACAATACTCTCTTTAAGACCTAAAGTTGCAAATTGATTATCACTCATTAAATATCCTCGTTTCTTTATTTTTAAAATTGAAAATTTTTTTATTTAAATAATAATTATTAAAATCTTAATTAATATTTTTCATATAAGCAAATAAAATTATTATAACAGAAATCAACAAACATTGTAAAGATATTTTTTAACTTTACAATTTGTGTAAAATCATATCTTATTATATATGAAATAATTAAAATAGTAATTAGGCGATTAAATCCATATTTATAGAGTAATTCTAAAATAACTAAAAAATAAATTAATTTTATATAAAACATGTGCTTTAATTAAAGATTGATATTATCTATTTTTATGTAGTGTTAAATTGAGCAAGTAATATTAAATGGGAAACCCCTATAATATTTTTTAGTTATATAGAAAAATATTTATAATAATATAAAAAAATAATCTTAATTAAAAGAAAACTTAAAATTAAGATTATTTTTTTATTATATAGTTGTACAATCCTTGCTTATAATAGAACGCACAGTATTGTGAAGATTCTCAGATTCTTCTTTAGACAAAGAAGTAACATCAATTGGTGGGTGTATGATAAGTCTTACATTATCAGCCTTTATCCAATTCTTATTAGCTTCTAGAAGTTTATATGTTCCATCTATAGTAACTGGGACTATAGGACACTTTGATTTTGTAGCAAGCTTAAAGCTTCCAGCCTTAAAGTCTTCAACTGGACCGCCTTTACTTCTTGTGCCTTCAGGGAATATAACCATTGAATATCCATTCTTTAATAGTTTAGCACCTTCAACAATTGCTTCAGCTGATTTTCTAAGGTTGCTTCTGTCCATGAATATACAATTGATATATTTCATCCACGTACTTATCATAGGCCATTTTTCCAGTTCCTTTTTAGCAATAAATCCTTTAGGTACATCGATTGAACTCATTATCAAAGGAATATCAAAGTTACTTTGATGGTTTGCAATAAATAATACAGTCTGGTCTTTAGGAATGTTCTCTTCTCCAATAACAGTAATTTTAGCACCAGATAATTTCATTACAAATTTTGCCCATTGTGTAGTGACTTTGTGAATGTAAGCTTCTCTTTTCTTTGAGTCGCCTTTTTTCGTTAAAATATTTATTTTAATTCTATATAGATTGGTAATTATCAAAGCAAGAATAATACCTGGGTAAAAAATAAAACTTCTCATTACAATGTTACACATCCTTATATTTTATATTATCACTATTATTCAGTATATTATAAAAGATTAGTTTTTAAAAGTATTTATATTCTCAATGTAATGGATTAATTGAATTTTAACAAGAATAATTAAGTATATATTTTTCTACTAATTTCCATATTAAATAAAAAATACTTTACGTAATTTACAATTAAATTATAGTCAATAAAACATTTATATAATTTATGAAATTAAAGGAGAATTCTTTATATAAATTTAAGGAATTATATAGGTAATTAATAAGATTGATATTATAATATATTTATCAAGTGATTGTTAAATATGCATAAATAAAGGAATATAAGTAAAAATAAGATTTGACTTATATGGATAATAATAATTTTGCTAAAATGTTATGAAAATATTTATCTATTATTGAAATATTTTGTATGTATTTTAATGTTGCTATTAATAAAAAATATAGATAGGTGAGATTGTTATAATGGAGTTTAAGAATTTAGTATGTAATGGAGAGGCTGAACATATGAAAAGTAAGGATATTAAAAATAAGATAGTATCTGATAAGAAGATAAATGAATCAGATGAAGAAAAGAAGCTTACTGGATTAAATGATGAACAAGTTAATATAAGAATAAAAGAAGGAAAAGTTAATTATGTGCCAAAAGCTCCAGCAAGAACATTTGGACAGATACTTAGGGCAAATCTTTTTACAAGTTTTAATGCTATTAATGTTGTTCTTGCAGTTATTATAATATTAGCCGGATCACCTAAAAATGCTATATTTGTAGGAGTTATATTGGTAAATACATTAATTGGAGTAGCTCAAGAACTGAGAGCGAAAGATATACTTGAAAAGCTATCTGTAATAAGTATGGCTCAAGCTAAGGTTCTAAGAAATGGTGAGATTAATGAAATACCTATAGATAATATTGTTCTTGATGATGTTTTATATCTTGAAACAGGGATGCAGGTATTAGCTGATGCTGAAGTTATTGAAAATAATGGACTTGAAGTTGATGAGTCAATGCTTACAGGTGAATCTGATGCTATAGGCAAAAGAGAAGGAGATGCACTTCTTTCAGGTAGCTTTATAGTTGCAGGAGAATGTTATGCCAGAGTTAATAAGGTTGGTAAAGAAACTTATTCATCAAGTCTTGCAGAAGAAGCAAAACAGTTTAAAATTACTAATTCTGAATTACAATCAGCAATAAATAAGATATTCAAAGTATTATTATGGATTATTATTCCTCTTACAATACTTCTTACAGTAACACAGTTAAGGGTGCCTGATGCAACATGGCAGAGTGCAGCAATTGGAACTGTTTCAGGAATCATTGGAATGATACCTGAAGGATTAGTCTTATTAACAAGTGCAACATTTATTGTTTCTATAATAAAATTATCAAAGTTTGATACACTCGTACAAGAGCTTTGTGCAACAGAGGTTTTAGCTAGAGTAGATGTATTGTGTCTTGATAAAACAGGAACACTTACACAAGGAGATCTTAAATTATCAGAAATCAAAGTAATAGGCGATACTGATAAATTAGAGGTAGACAGGGCATTAGCGGCATTAGTTCATAATTTACCTAGTAAAAATCCAACACAGAAAGCTATTTTAGATAAATATAAAGAGTATGATCAAAATTTAAAATGTATAGACAAGATTCCATTTTCGTCAAAAAGAAAGTGGGGAGGATTAACTTTTGAAGGTGATCTTGGTTCATGGATTCTAGGAGCACCAGAGGTTATATTAGGCAAAGAATATGTTTTTATTAAGAACATTGTAGAAGAAGAAGCTAAAAAGGGTAAGAGAGTATTACTATTAGCTAAGTTTCATGGAGAAGAATTAAGCGACAGTCTTTTAGGAAAGATAGAAAGCATAGCTTTACTTTTAATAGAGGACATAATAAGAGAAGCAGCTCCAGATGTACTTGATTATTTCAATAAACAGGGAGTTGAAGTGAAAATTATTTCTGGTGATAGCCCTGTAACTGTATCTGAAGTTGCAAGAAGGGCAGGAGTACAGTCGTGGAACAAATATGTTGATGCTCGTGAACTTCCTGAAGACGATAATGAATTTAAAAATTTAGTAAAAGATACAACTGTTTTTGGAAGAGTTACTCCACATCAAAAGAAAAAAATTGTTACAGCCCTTCAAGAAATGGATCATACTGTTGCGATGACTGGTGATGGTGTTAATGATGTATTAGCATTAAAAGCATCAGATTGTGGTATAGCAATGGCAAATGGGTCAGATGCTACAAAAGCAGTAGCACAGCTTGTATTGATGAAGTCAGATTTCTCAGCACTTCCAAAGGTATTAGAAGAAGGAAGAAAGCAGATTAATAATCTTGAGAGAGTTTCTGAATTATTTTTATCAAAGACAATATATTCAATATTATTGGCATTTGTTTGTTCGGTAATGTTTTTACCATATCCTATATTACCAATACAGTTATCATTAGTTGGTAGTTGTGCTATAGGAATTCCAGCATTTTTCTTAGCGATGCTTCCTAGTACAGGTGGAGTAAAAAAAGGATTTTTAACAAGAGTAATAACAGTAAGTATACCAAATGGAATAATTCTTGCTGGATTCACAGTAGGTACTTTTTTAATATCTTTGGCTTTAGGTGTTGGAATGCAACAAAGTAGGACTTTAGCATTGTTAATGTTTGCTGGAATTAGTATGGTGATATTATTTAGAGTTGCAAAACCATTAACTAATTTCAAAGCAGTATTATGCTTAAGTATGTTTGGTATAATGATTCTTGCGTTTATTACTCCTATAGGACGATATATATTTAGTTTAACAACAATTAAATTAAGATATTGGGCAATATCTTTAGCGGTTATAGTATTATCAGGTCCTCTTATAACTAGATTTGTTGACTTCTTTAGAATAAGAGTTAATAAAAAATATAAAGTTAGAACAATTTAGAAAAATAAAAAAATGTACAATCAACAGATAGATTTATGTAGTTAAGTTTAATAAGAATAAGCTATATATTTATCTGTTGATTTTCTGTGGGGATAATTATAATTTGTTTAAGCAAAATATATAAATATTACTAAACCAATATAAATCATACTTTTTATTACATATAAAGAAAAATAAGGTATAATATTACAAGAAGGAAGAGGTGACAATTAAATGATAAAAAAAAGAAAATTTATTGCTTTTACAGTAGCTTGTGCGATGCTTTTCTCTCAAAGTATATATGCTAAAGCAGCAGAAGTAGATAATAATAATCAAACCAATAAAACTGTAAATAATGATGTAAGAGAGCAGGATGATTTCTATGATGCTGTTAATAAGGATTGGTTAAATACTGCTAAAATTGCGGATGGAAAAACATCTAATTCTGCATTTGATTCAGTAAATAATTCATTAACAGAACAAAAGAAGAATCTTATGAGTGAACTTATAGCAAATAAAAAGATGTATGGTGAAAATAGTGATGAGAAAAAAATCATAAATTTATATGAAAATTATTTAAATAAAGATGAAAGAAATAAACAAGGTATAGAGCCAGCACGAGAAATTCTTGAAAGAATAAAAAATATAAAAAGTCTTGATGAACTTAATGATTTAAATAAATACAATATTAGTAATCCTTTAATCGGATTTGCATGTAGTGTAGATTTAAAGGATGCAACTAAATATGCTCTTTATGTGGAACAAACAGGGCTTTCATTGGGAGATTCTGATGAATATACAAAACCTACAGAAAGTACAGCACATACAAAGGAACTTATAACAAATTATTATATAAAGCTTTTAACATTAACTGGTTATACAGCAGATGAAGCAAAACAAAAAGTTGAAAATATGTTTAAACTTGAATACATGATTGCTCCATCGATAATTGGAAAAGAAGAGAGCACTAAAAATGAGAACGCAATTGATGAATCATATAATGTAGTAAGTATTGATCAACTTGATAATTTAGCTCCTAATTTAAATATAAAAAAATATATGGAAAATTTAAAGGTTGATACTGCAAATAAGATAATATTAGGCGAAGAAAAATGGATAAAAGCTTTAAATGATATATATAAAGAAGAAAATCTTCAGTTATTTAAAGATTATATAGAAATTAACAATATAGCTGGAATGGCAGCAGTTTTAAGTGAAGATTTTACAAAGGCGAGTACAGAATTTGCCAATGAATATATGGGTTCAAAGGGAGATATTCCTGATGATGAAAAAGCAATATCTGTCGTTAATTCGTTATTATCAGAACCTTTTGGTAGATTATATATTAACAGATATTTTAATCCTCAGATCAAAACAAATGTTGAAAATATGACAAGTAAGATTATAGAAACTTATAAAAAAAGAATAGAAAAATTAGATTGGATGAGCGATAAAACAAAAGCTAATGCAATAGAAAAATTAAATAATTTAAATGTTAATATAGGATATCCTGAAAAATGGGAAGATTATTCATCAGTAGAAATTAAGTCATATGATGAAGGTGGATCACTTTTACAAAATGCACTTAATATAAGCAAGTTTTTATATGAAAAGCAGTTAGAAAAATTGAATAGTACTGTAGATAGAAATGAATTTGCATGCCCTCCACAAATGGTAAATGCTTTTTATAATCCAACATCTAACGGTATAACAGTTCCAGCAGGAATACTTCAAGATGAATTTTATGATATAAATGCATCGGAAGAAAGAAATTATGGAGCAATTGGAGCTGTAATAGGTCATGAAATAAGTCATGCTTTTGATAATACTGGTGCTAAGTTTGATAGTAATGGTAATTTAAACTGTTGGTGGACAGATGAAGATCTAAGTAAATTCCAAGAAAAGACTCAAAAAGTAAGAGATTATTATAATAAAGTAAAAACTGATAATGGGAAAAATGTTAATGGTGATGCTACTGTAGGCGAAAACATAGCTGATATTGGGGGGATTGCATGTGTCTTAGATATCTTAAAAGAAAAAGAAAATCCTAATTATAAAGATTTCTTTGAAAGCAATGCAAGGATATGGCGTGAGATAGCTACACCTGAGTATGAAGATATGGCTTTAAAATTTGATGTACATTCACCAAATAAGATAAGAGTTAATGTTGTTTTACCACAGTTTGATCAATTTTATACAACTTATGGAGTAACTGAAAAAGATAAGATGTATATAAAACCAGAAGACAGATTACAAATTTGGTAAAATAAAAAAATAAAGTATATTTGTTAATGGAATATATATAAAGCTTGCAATTAAATAAAAATTATGTTATTATTTAAGAATAGCAGAAATGCTAATAAAAAAAGTTTCATTTAGGTAAATAGTTTCTCAGGAATTAGAGATTATTATATCAATTTAGAATCTTTAATTTTAGGAGGAATAATTATGACAGATAAGACAATAGTATGCAGAGATTGCGGGAATGAATTCATATTTACAGTAGGAGAACAAGAATTCTATAAAGAAAAAGGATTTGAAAATGAACCTGTAAGATGTGCAGATTGTAGAAGAGCTAAAAAAGAACAAAATAGAAGATAATTTTAGATTGTTGAAGGTTGTAATATATATTACAACCTTTTTATTCTTTTTGAAAATTATATTTGTGAAGAGTTTGTGTAAATATAATTTTCAAAAAGGATTTCATAAATAGTAAAATTTTTTATTAAAATTTGACAATTGGGGTTAATTATAATAGAATTTAATAGACATTTAAAGTAAATTTAATATGCTTCCATAGTTTAATGGATAGAACAATCCCCTCCTAAGGGATAGATGTGGGTTCGATTCCCGCTGGGAGTACCAATATCAATAAAAGAATGGCTTAACTGTAAGGGTTAAGCCTTTTTTAATATAAAAAATTGTACTATAAATTGTACTAAATTTTTAATTTAGCTTTTTAGTACTATATTGTACTAATGCCTATATCTAAAAATACTATCTAGTAAGTCAGCAGTATTGTTTTTCATATCTTCCATAACATGAGTATATGTATCCAATGTAGTACTTATATTTTTATGTCCCAGTCTTTCAGATATAACTTTTATATTTTCACCATTAAAGATTAATAATGTGGCATGAGTATGTCGTAAGGCATGAAAGGTTATTTGCTTAATCTGCATATAATTATTAGGTATTTTCTTATTATTCTCTTGCAATTCAGATAATGATCTTCTATATTTAGAGATTGACTTAGTAAAGTTCATTGATAAGTTACGAGGGTTACAAATACCACCATCACGATTCAATACAACAAAATCTGTATCAGTTGCATCATTTCGTATAGATGCTAGATGATCCAGTAATATTTTAGGCAACGTTATTTTTCTGTGACTGGTATCTGTCTTTAATATCTTTGAGAATACCAGTATCTTCATTTCTCTATCATAGATTACTTGATTATTTACTATAAGGTATCTATTTTCAAAATCTATATCACACCATCTAAGTCCGCATAACTCACCAACTCTTAAACCAGTAAAGATTTCTATGAGTATAGGAGTATATAGATATTGGTCTTTAATCTGATCTAAATAAAAATCAATTTCCTCCTGGATCCAATATTCAACTTTGGGTTTATTCATTGGTTGTCTTTCTATATCAGTAGGTAAGCTATATATTAATTTACTTTTCTGTGCGTATTTGAATACACCGTTAATTGTCTCCATTATTTTCTTTACGCTTGAGGGCTTCATACCTTCATTTATTAGGCTATTATAAAAATCTTGAATAATTGCATTAGTGATTTTATTGAGCTTATACGAGCCTAATTTCGGTATTATATGAGTGTCAATTCTTGATTTATAATTGATTCGAGTATTAATGCTGATATGTTTAGATTTATATTCATTAAACCATTTATTTATATAATCTTTGAAAATGGTGTTGCTTTCCGTTGGAGCTATAAAGCCTTTATTTTTTTTATTTACTATATCAGCAGCCCATTTTTCAGCTTCCTTTTTAGTTTTAAATCCTTGTTTTCTTGCAATATTCTTTTTGCCGTTGTCATTATATCCAAGGCACACAGTAGCTTTCCAATTTGGCTTTGATTGTACTGTTGATATGTTCTTATATGTTGCCATGTTACACCTCCTATATCATTGACTAAGTATTACCTTGATATATTTATCCTATTCAATTAGAACGTCCTAGAATTGATATTAAGGCTAGTCATAAAGACGAACATCTATAATACTATTACTAAATTTTCAGTAATAGCTTTATTTTCTGTGAGTTTTTTAACACCCCCAAAAAATTGGGGGCGTTAAATTTAACGTATTGGTTACCAAAATTTCAGTAACCAATTTTGGTGAGCGAGTTAAATCTCTAAAATGCATATTATACATTTTTAAATAATTGGATTTCATGATTATTGAAATTTGTTTTTAGATATCCTAAGTGAACCTGAATCACTTAGGTGTATTAATAACAATAATGTTTACCAAGCATAGGTGAGCGAAATATTTCGTAGTCTTCATAAAAGTGTATTAATAACAATAATGTGTACCAACTAACTTAAAATTGCACGTTATTGTATATTAAGAACAATATATTATATCGAACGGTTATTTTAAATTACTGTTGTTAATACTTAATTCGACCACAAGTGGGCGAAATTGTAAGTCAATAAATTGATCCACAATTTAATACAGCAATATGAGTTTTCCCCCGTTTTGGTGAAAATTAAATTTCAGTAGGTTGTAATTAACATTATAGATTTGTTAAGGTGGACTCTGCAATATTGCAGGGCCCTAATCTTAGTATTAAACTATATGCTCCACTTTTGTTAATTGCTGTCATATTCTGAGTTCCTCCAAGTATATAGCATTTTGTTACCCACCTATAAACTTAATGATAAACCTAATGATTATTTACAACTTGCTGAGAAAACTATTTCTTTGATACTATATTAATCCCAAAAATATTTTGGAGTTAAGTTTGATAAAGGGTTCAACATTATGTTGAAGGGTTATTTTTCTTGTTTATATCCTCTAATATTCTTCTGTCGGCTTCCCAAATTTCAGCATCTGTTAAATTATCATTATGAGCAGCAACAGTGTCAAAATCATCATATGTTAGTTCTTTTTTATCTTCTTTAAACATTCCTTCGACTTTTTCAAGATTTTTCTTTTTAGTTTCGTCATCTAAGTTACCATCATGTGCTGCAAGAGCATATTCCGTTTGATTGTTATTTTGATTTTTTTTGAGTATTTCATATAATGGTGATTCTTTAGAAATCCAAGCTCCAGCGCCATCAAAAATATCCCCATTATTTTCGTGATTTTTAATTAGTTGCAATGTATCTTTTATAGCTTTTTCTATAGCAATGAACATTAATTCTTCATATCCATTTTGTGCTAGATCAGTATAAGTAAAGTTATATACCATTTCTATTTTTGGATTGGTTAATAATTCAATTATAGGAGCAAGAGTTGGAAAATTTTTATCAGTATTTTCCTGTATTTTATCAAGATACATATCTGTAGTCCTTTGAACTAAGTTATGATTTAGTGTTTCATCATCCATTAGAAAAGTTGCAGGAATTCCTAATATTTTAGCAATTTTATTTAGTGTATTTATATTAGGTTCACGTTTATTATTTTCATATCTTGATATAGTAGATTCAGATACTTGAAGTTCATTTGCTAAATCTCTTCTTGTAAAATCCCTAAATATTCTATATTTTTTTATATTGTCTCCAACATTCATATAATTCACACCTCCGTTTAACTTATTATACAGTTAGTTGTGCCGAAATGGAATGTAATTACTGAAAATATTTTATTTTTTGCCATTTGGGCATTGACATTTTGCCGATATGGAAATATTATAATGATATAACGTGCCAAAATGGCAAGAAAGGAGGTTGAGAATGAAATATACATTAAAAGGATTAAGAGTAGGACAAGGATTTAAGGCAGGAGAATTTGCGAAAGACTTAGGTATTTCAAGAGAATATTTAAGACTTTTAGAAAATGGCAAAGCTAAAAATCCAAGTGTTGAACTTATGAAAAAGATAGCAAAAAAATTAAATTCAGATGTTGTTACATTATTCTTTTCAGATGAAGAAGAAAACTAAATTTCCAAGCGTTTGGAAATTGCATATCTTAACATTTAAAAATCGGTTTTGCCGATAATTGAAATAACAATTCCGTTGTCCTTCAAAAGGACATCTAAAATGACAATGCAGATTAAAGACATAAAAAATCAAACTTATATGCAAATATAAGATGCATTACAGCTATTAAAAAATAATTGGATGGAGGGGAATTCAGTGAGTAAGGCTTTAATTTATAAAGTTAATGAAGTTGCTGAAATGATAGGAAAGCCAGCATCAAGTATAAGAAATGAAATAAGATCAGGAAGACTAAAGGCAACCAAAAGCGGAGTTGAATATCTCATTGATAAGAAAGAAGTTGATAGATATTTAGGAATTGAAACAAGCGATGAGAGCCTTAAGAAAGACTTAGAGATAGAAAAACTTAAGGGTCAAGTAAAAACATTACAGACTAAGATTGAAGCATTTAAGAGTGTTGCAAATAGTTTAAATAACATAATAGGAATGTGAGGTATTCAATTATGAAAGATTTTATATTAGGAACTTTAGGTACAAGCTTCATATTTTCATCCTTAACATTTATAGCATGCATAGTATATTAAGGTGGTGATTGGATGGCAAAAAGAAGAATGTTCAGTTTAGATGTAGTTGACACAGATAAGTTTTTAGAATTGCCAGTAAGCTCACAAAACTTATATTTTCACTTAGGGATGAGGGCTGATGATGACGGTTTTATTTCATCACCTAAAAAAATAGCTAGTATGGTTAATTGTAGTGCTGATGATTTAAAGCTTTTAATCGCAAAAAATTACTTAATACCTTTTGAAAGTGGGGTTGTAGTAGTTACTGATTGGAAGGTGAATAATTGGGTAAGGCCAGATAGAAAACAAGAAACTAGATTTAGAGACGAATCATCAATGCTAAAAGTAAAAAATGATGTATATCAGTTAGTCCTAGAATGTCAACCAAAAGTCATACCGAGGTTAGGTTAGGTAAGTATAGTATAAAGAAAAAAGAAAAAGATACAAGTTTAGATAAAATTATTAATTCCTATACACAAGATGAAGAATTGATAAATACAATACGTGATTTTCTAAAAATGAGAAAAGCAATCAAAAAACCTATGACTGATAGAGCACTAAAGATAATGCTGAATAAGTTAGATAAATATGCAGATACACCACAAAAGAAAATAAAGATTTTGGAAAATAGTATAGAGAATTCATGGCAAGGAGTATTTCCACTAAAGGATAATTGTACATTGCAACATGAGCAAAAGAAAATAACTGATATGTTTTAGGAAGGAGATAAAAATAATGGAAAGATTTAATTTAGATGTAGAAATTCAAATAATAGGTAATTGTATTAATTCTACTGAAACATTCTTAAAAGTAATGGATAAAGGAATAGAGGCAGAGGATTTTTACAACACTAATAATCAAAAATTATTTACGGCGATAACACAATGTTACATAGCAAAGAATACAACAGATGTATTAACATTTAACGGATTTTTAAAAGCAAATGGAGTAACAATAACTGATACGACAAGCATTTTATCAGGAACAATAATCTTTACAGATATAACGCCATATTTAAATGAGTTACTTGAATTAAGGGTTGTTAGAGAAAGATTAAGGTTTGCTAAAGAGATCCAGGAAGGAATTTTAAAGACTGATGAAGATATAAAAAAACGATTGGCATCCATTGATTTCATTAAATCTAAAGTTGGAAATGATAATACAATAACAACACTTAATAAAGTAAAAATAGTGGATGTTTATACACTTGAAAAGATACCTACAGGATTTGAAAGTATAGATGAAAGAATATTAGGGTTTGCAATGGGCAGCTTGGTTATAGTGACAGGCTATAACGGAAATGGTAAAAGTACGTTAATAAATGAAATGTGTATAGCTGAAAGCATGAGCCGAGGTTATAAAGTATTTGCATATAGTCCAGAGCTTACAAATTCAAATCTGAAAAGCTGGTTATATCCAACTATAGCAAATGATGATCACTTTATAAGTAAATCATATAAAGGTCAAAATTATAAAACATTGGGAAAGATGGGGATTAGATATATAGATGATTGGATATCGGACAAACTACTTATATATACAGATGATAGTATAACATCTGATGAAAAACGTCTTTTACGTGATATGAATAATTTAGCTCAACAAGGTGTAAAAGTGTTCATAATAGATAATCTTATGAAAATTGATCTTGTAGATAGTTTCAAAAATGAATATATGGCACAAAAAGTATTTGTAAATAAATTAAAAGATTTTGCAAGAAAATATAATGTCATAGTTCATTTAGTTGCACATCCTAAGAAGCCACAGGCAGGGAATACAAAAATAACAAAATTTGATGTTGCAGGTTCAGGGGATATAACAAATTTAGCTGATTATGTTGTTTCAATATCAAGAATAACTGATGAAGATAGAGGAAAAAGCCCTGATCTTATAGATAAGGATGCAGTTATAAAAATCATGAAAGATAGAATTAAAGGAAGTAGTGAATTTTATAGTACATTTAAATTTGATGCTGAAAGAAAGAGATTCTATTCAAATCAGAATGAACTTAATAGAGATTATGGATATATAAACAATGAGGAATTGGTACAAGTAGAAATTAATTCTAATGAACTATAGAGGTGATGTATGAAGAATAAAGAAGAGATTGAAGTTTTAGTGTTAAGAGTTGGTGATAAATACTTAAAGGCGCCATTAAAAATTAAAATATTAGTTGGCCAAGCTATGACTAGAGAATTAAAGCTTGATAATAAAAAAAGGTGATGAACATAGCAAAACATTCATCACCAGGAGTTACTAAGAACTCTTAACTTCTCAACTTAAGAATATCTTAGTAGCTCCGTAAAATCAAGAGTAAATTTAAGGAGAATGTATTTTTATGAACATTAAACTGTATGAAGACTTTATTCATAAATTAATTAATGACGGTATTGAAGTTCAGAATTTAACTTTAATACAAATAAGTAAAAGTATTGAATTATATAAAATTATACATAGATAGGAGCTATTCAAATGAAGTTAGATAAATTAAAAAGATTTGCACAGATGCAAGGATTTAAAGTTTATATGTTAGATTTAGGAACTAAAAAGGAATGCGGTTATTTATTGAATAATCACATATTTATAAATAATTGTGCTAGTGAGGATAGAATACTTTATACTTTAGCTCATGAGTTAGCACACGGTTATTTACATAAGGATAAAGGAAATACAGTAGATAGTCCGAAACATGCAGAATATGAAGAAGAAGCAGATAGAGCTGCACATATGATATTGGATTTATTATCAGTAGATATTAATACTTGTATTGGAGGTGCTAACTAATTAGATTATTAGAAAAAGATAAGGAATTACATAATATTAGAGCTTTTAGATATAACAGACCCAAATATGTAGTAGAAGATACAGACACATATAATAGGATACTAAGCGTATTAACCATGGCAAGGATAACAATGGAATGACAGTGTAAGATAGATGATTAATATTACAATTCAGAAGTAAATTTAAAGGAGAGATACATAAATGCGAAATGAAGCAGATTTTATATTACAAAATATTCATGAAATGACTAAGGATATAAACGAAGATGATAATTTCCAATCTACTAAAGACAAGGTTTATAGATGTGAAGCAATAAGAACTATATTTTTAGGATTACATAAGGACCAGCAAGATAGAGCGCTAAAATTTTTATTGAGTTTGTTGGTACAACAGAAAACAGAAAGTAAACTAAAGATTGTTGGCGGTACTAACTAATGGAATTATCTGCACATATAAGAAATAGAATGATAAATGTATTAAATAAAATTGACAAGCTATCAAGAGAAGCTCAAGAAATAGTTAATCTTGAAATTGAACTGAGCAAGAAGCTTGATAAATTGCGTACAAAGAAGTAGGAGAGGTAATTGATGGTCAAAGTAATTATTAAATATAATGATGAATCAGAAAAGATTAAGGTACTTAATGCATTATCGGCAGGAGCTAAAATATTAAATATAAGTAAGCCATATAAACAGGGGAAGTATTATAGAATTTATGTAGATGTTGAATAGAGGTGTATAGACAAATGCTAACATCAGAGGAAAAACAATTAGTTGAATTGGAAAAATGCAAAAATGTAATAAATGTTGAACAACAAAAAATAGGAGCATCTATAAATAAAATAGCAGAGTGTTTAATTAAAGTTAAGGGGATATTACCAAAAGTAGAATGGAATGATTGGTTAAAGAATAATGTTGATTTTACTGTGAACACTGCTAATAGATATATAAGGTCTGTAAAGATTCAGGCAGATTTAATTAAGATGATTCCTAATAAAAAAGTTAACATAGATAATTTAAATACCTGGTCACTTATAGAGATAGGGAAGCTTAAAAGAGATCAGCAAAAAGAACTTATAGAAAACAGCGATATTAATAGTATGAGTACAAGGGATATTGCATTAAAAGTTAAAGAAATAAAAAAGTGCGACAACGCACAAAAAGATAAGTCACCAAATAAATCTATACAATTAACACAAAATATTATTAAAAATGATGATAAGAACATTGATGATATATATAATGCAACTGTTAAGCTTAATACAGAACTTTTAAATAGGGTAGGCAGTAAAGAGAGTATTGAGGAGACATTAGTAGCAAGATATAAAGCAGAAGAAATAAAGCATCATCAGATAAGTGATATAGTAGCGAAATATAAATTAAATCTTCCAGTATTTTTTAATAAAGAGCTTTTTGAAGAGTATATAAAAAATAATGATATGGATATATATAGTCAGTATGAGCATTATGCATCTAGTGGGTCAGGAGATAGTCGAGAATATTATGAAATATTCAATAAAGAATTGGAATGGTCAGAAGTATTAAAATGTTATGATCATAAAGATGAAGGTTGCGTTGATTGGTGCAAAAGCAATCATATAGATAATAAAGAATTTCAATTAGCTATAGGAAATGATGGCTATGATGACTACTTATGTATATATAAGGGATATAAACTTAAGGGAACATATATGAATCATGATATCACTGATATTGAGAAGTTATGTAAATATGATACAAGTCTAGATTGTGAACAAATAAAAGAATTATACAATCAGTTGAATGTTAATCTTGAAGCTTATCGTATAAGACAAGAAATTAGAGATAAAAGACAAAAAGCAGAATATGAAGCAAAAAGGGCACAACGAGAAAAATATGATGATGCATTAAGATCATGGAGAGAAATTTATCAACCTTGGGTTATGGGAAAATGGACATTTGAAGATATATGGAATGATGAAGGTGATATAAAAGATTTTAAAATATGGCTAGAAATGACTGAATTTGTATCTAAGGAGAGAAAGAAAAGTTATGGAGATGCATTTAACTCATATAGTTCATTCTTTGGAGGTGCAGGTGGAAATAACAAAGGAGTAGTAAGTGAAGAAGATAAACCTACATATAAGAAGCTATACAGAATATTAGCGAAGAACTGTCATCCTGATATAATAAAGGATGATGGCCAAACAATGAAACTTGTAAATGAGCTTAAAGAGCAATGGGGAATATGATATAATAGATATATACAATGTAATATTTAAGTACCCCACTAATATAGTGGAAAGCATTAAGAATTTAATGGCTGCGGGAATTATTAGGTTAACCAATAATATTGGAGAGCCTTTATAGTTCTTGCAGCTTTTTTGTTATTTAATTTTTATATAAGATAATTGGAGGAGAGATACTATGGATAAGATAGCATGTAAAAAGGTTGATGGAAAAAACAAATATCAAAAAATTGAAGGTAAATTATATAATTATTATAGATATAAGAATGAAATAGGAAAGCTTAAGGCTACCATGAAAAATATGGAGAAGCACATTAAAGATATAGAGGATAGGATTAAAAATGCTCATAATTATATTAGTTTAGATGTTGGTATACCATCAGTAGGTATTGGAGAAAGAATACAGACAAGCTCAAATTGTATAAGTTATTTTGAAAGACAACTAGAACAGGAAGTAACTAAGTTACAGCGTGAGAAGATTGATAAAATAAAGAGAATTTATAAAATCGATAGAAGAATAAGAGATATGGAAAGTTTAATTTGTGAAATGGATTATTATTTATCTTTATTGGATCAAGAAGATAAAAAAATTATAGAATTAAAGTATAGATATAAAAGAAGCTTATCTTACATAGCAATGGAAATGTCATTTTCCAATTCAACAGTTATTAGGAAGAAAGATCGTGTTATTTCGAAACTGTGTATATAAATAGCTGAACGCATTTTAATAATAAGGAGGTTGTTCTTTATTGTTGTTGAGTAAATATAATTATAAAAATAATTGAAACTCAGAGAATATAAAGTGTTTTTTTTAACTCGGATAAGGTCTATACTATAATCAAAATATAAAAATGAAAGAGCACAGATTATGGATTATCTAATAAAAGTAACTATATAAAAATTTAAGAGTATTTTATGTATTTATTAAATAAAAATATTTGTAATTTAATAAATATTAAAACACGCTAAGTACACATAAAAGCATTATTTTCAATTAATATAAGGAATTTAGTAAAGGATTAAAATCTAATTTGTTTTATTTTTTTGATAAATTTTTCTATATTTTGAGGCAGACATAGAAAAATGTTTAGAAAAGGTTTTAGAAAATAATCCAGGATCATCGTAGCCAACCTTATTTGCAATTTCTAGTATAGATAAATTAGTTTCTTTTAATAATAATGAAGACTTATACATTCTAATATTAATTAAGTAACTTTGGGTAGATTGGCCAAGGTATTTAATAAACATCTTATATAAGTAACTTCTACTTAAATTTACATGATTAGCTACTTCTTGTACTGTTATTGACTTCATATAGTTATTATTTATAAAGTCAACAGCTTCCTGAATATAAGTATGGGCTAGATTATTATAGTACTTAAAAGACTTAGGAAATTCTGATGAAATATAATATAAAAGTAGATGTAACTTACTTAATAATAATATATCATCAGATGAAGTTTGATTATATTTTTTTGAGATATTGCACATATCAATTATTGTATTAGGGACTTTTGATTTTTTACTAAAGTTAATAATACATGTATCTATTATTGAAGTTCTTTTTAGATATTCATTTACATTTTTTCCGCTAAATCCTACCCAGTAATATTTCCATGGATCATCAATAGAAGATATATATTCTACATCCATTCCTTTTAATAGAATAAAACCGTCCCCCCTTTTTAGATTATATATTTTATCATTAATTTTAAAAATTCCACTTCCTTTTGAAATATAGTGTATAACAGCATTTTTTACTACTTCATACTTATATCCGGTACCAGGGGTACCTTGTTCGATTCCGCATTCATCTAAATTTGAATCAAAATTGATATTTTTATATTTTTTCCATAAAATTTGCATTTTTATCGCTCCTATATATTTTGGAAACATTATAACATATTTGAGCACTATAATTCTATGTAAACATAAACATTTATAAATTATAATATAAACATAATTTATATTAAGTCGGCTATTAAATTAGAAAATATGTTTATTATGGCTCATTTACAAGCAAATTTATTTATGAAGAAAGGTGGTTAAAGATGCTATTAAATTCCTATCATGAAAATATTTCTTTTTTACATGTAAATATGATGCCTAGAAGAAGCTATTATATTCCATTTAAAAGTGTAAAGGAATCACTAAAAAATATTAGTAGAGATAATCAAGAAAGTTTTAAATCACTAAATGGAAAGTGGAAATTTAAATATTTTGATAGCTTAAAGGATGTTAATATTGATGATTTATTAGATAACAAAAATGAAGGGTTTGGTTTTATAAAAGTTCCTTCTGTTTGGCAAATGTGTGGTTATGACAATCATCAGTATACAAATGTTAAATATCCGATAGGTTTTGATCCACCATTTGTACCAACAAATAACCCTTGTGGATTTTATATGAGAGATTTTAAAATAGATAGTTTTTCTAAAGATAAGGATTACCACTTAAATTTTGAGGGAGTAGATTCATGCTTCTATATATGGATAAATGGTGAATTTATTGGATATAGTCAGATTTCTCATAGTATTTCAGAGTTTGATATAACAAGACAAGTGTCAGAAGGGAAAAATACAATAGCAGTTCTTGTCTTAAAATGGAGTGATGGTACTTACTTTGAGGATCAAGACAAGTTTAGAATGTCTGGTATTTTTAGAGATGTATATATTTTAGAGAGAGAAAAATCAAGAATCATAGATTATAAAATAGAAACCAATATTAATTTAGAAGAAAAAATTGGATTTTTAAATTTAAAAGTTATAGATAAAGTGAATAATCCTAATATAACCTATAGTTTGTTAGATCCTAATAATGAAATTATTCAGTCAGGTTCTATAAACAATGATTCTATTATTTTAAGAATAGAAGGTGTTGAACTTTGGAATCCTGAAGTTCCTAAGTTGTATACCTTATTAATTAAGACTGATAATGAAGTTATTAGAGAAAAAGTCGGAATGAGAGTGGTCTCAATTGAAGATAGTGTTTTAAAATTGAATGGAGTAAATATGAAATTACGTGGTGTAAATCATCATGATAGCCATCCTTTAAATGGATATGTTATTACAGATGAAGATTTACTTTTAGATTTAAAGTTGATGAAGGAATATAATTTTAATTCAATTAGAACAGCTCACTATCCTAAATCACCAAATTTTTATGAAATGTGTGATAAATATGGATTTTTAGTTATTAATGAAGCAGATATTGAAACTCATGGAGTAGTTGAGTTGTATGGACATGGATATCTTGAAAATTATAACATGATAGCAAATGATCCTATTTATGAAAAAGTTATAAAAGATAGAATTGAAGCTTCTATTATTCCTTATAAAAATAGAACATGTATTTTTATGTGGTCAGTTGGAAATGAATCAGGTTTTGGGTGTAATTTTGAGAAAGGATTAATGAGGGCTAGAGAATTAGATAATACTAGGTTATTACATTATGAAGGGGCATTTTACGCGGATAAGAACAGAAAAAATGATTTTAGTAACATAGATGTTATAAGTAGAATGTATCCTAGTATTGATGAAATAAAGGAATATTTTAATAATGGAATAGATAAGCCGTTAATACTATGTGAATACGCACATGCAATGGGGAATGGACCAGGTGGATTAAAGGATTATGATGAATTAATTCAAGAGAATAAAGAGTTTGCAGGAGCATATGTATGGGAATGGTGTGATCATGCTATAGATATGGGAAAAAGTAAAGAGGGAAAAACAATGTATGGCTATGGTGGGGATTTTGGAGAAGTATCCCATGATGGAAATTTTTGTGTTGATGGGTTAGTATATCCAAACCGTGTTCCTCATACAGGACTTTTAGAATATCAAAATATTAATAGACCGGTGAGATTAATTGAAATAGATGAAATTAATAACAAAGTTAAGCTTAAAAATATGATGGATTTCAGCGATGCATCTGATCTTTTAAACATTAAGTATACGCTTTTTTCTGATGGATATATTGTTAGTGAAAAAGAATTAGTTATTGATACTTTAAAACCAAAAGAAGAAAAATGGTATAGTCTATGTTTACCAGAAATACCAGATGAAATTGTAACTGTATTATTTGAATATATTGTAAAATCAGATTTTTTATTATATAAAGAAGGATTAAAATTGGGACATGATTTTATAGTTTGGTCAAATAATGTACAAAATCTTAAGTCTTTTAAAAGTATTACAGAAATAAAAAGCTGTGAAGAAGGATTTATAGTAAGTGAAAGTGCAAAAGAAATAAATGTAATTAATGAAGACTTTAACTATATTTATGATAAAAACACTGCATTATTTAAATTAATAGAAAATAAAAAATGTAAATTTATTGAAGAGTGTATGAAATTTAAAGTATGGAGAGCTCCTACTGATAATGATAGAAAAATAAAATTTGAATGGACAGAAGCTGGTTTTAATAATTTAGAGCCAAGAGTGTATAAAACTACCATAGAAAAAAAACAAAATTACATAAGAATTACAAGTCATATGAGTTTAATACCTATATATCGTGAGAAAGTATTAGATATTGTAATTAATTGGACCATATTACCAAATGGGTTAATAAAATCTGAAATTAGTGCAGTTAAAAATGTTAATTTACCTTTTTTACCAAGGTTCGGAGTTGAAATTAAATTAGATAAGTCATATGAAAATTTAAGTTATTTTGGTCTAGGTCCATATGAAAATTATCAAGATAAACATTCTGCTAGTTATTTAGGAAGGTTTAATACAAGTGTTTCAAAAATGCATGAAGATTATATTCGTCCACAAGAAAATGGAAGTCGCGGTTTATGTAAGGAAGTAAAAGTATATAATGAAGATTCTACAATTTATATAACATCAAATGATAATTTCAGTTTTAATGCCTCTCATTTTTCAACTGAAGAATTAACAAATAAAATGCATAACTTTGAATTAGTTGAAGATGATGCAACTTACTTAATAGTTGATTACAAACAAAGTGGGATTGGATCAAATAGCTGCGGTCCAGAATTAGACCATCAATATAGATTAAATGAAAAAGATATGAAGTTTAATTTTTATATGAAGTTTGAATAAAGGTAATATTTTTATAAAAAAGGAGAGATGAAAGTGAAAATTACTTCTAAAGAAAAATATTCATTTGGTATAGGAGCTATAGGAAAAGATGCTGTCTATAATATAGTTGCTGTATATTTTATGTTCTATTTAACAGATGTACTAGGTATAGGTGCTGGATTTATTGGAGGATTATTTTTTGTAGCTAGAATTTGGGATGCTGTGAATGATCCTATAATGGGACTTATAGTAGACAATACTAGGACAAAATGGGGGAAATTTAGACCTTGGATATTAATTGGAACACTAATTAATTCAATTGTACTAATTTTCTTATTTACTGATTGTGGGTTAACTGGTAAATCACTTTATATATACGTTTCGGTTATGTATATTTTATGGGGAATGACGTATACCTTAATGGATGTTCCGTATTGGTCAATGCTTCCTAACTTAACAAATGATAGAAGAGAGAGAGAGCAAATTTCAGTAATACCAAGAATATTTGCTGCTTTAGCTGGACTTTCAATAACTAGTTTAGGATTAAAGATTGTAGGTATTTTAGGTAAAGGAAATCAAAAGAGTGGATTCTTCTTATTTGCAAGTATAGTTTCAGTAATATTTATAGTAACTATTTCAATAACTGTTAAAAATTCAAGAGAACATAATGCTTCTCAAGTAAATCAAGAAAAAACTACACTAAAACAAATGGTACATGTTTTAGTACAAAATGATCAATTAATAGCTTTCTTAACATTTGTATTATTATTTTCAATAGGACAACAAATAACAGGATGTATTCAATTATATTATTTTAAATATGTAACAGGTTCTGAAGCATTATTTACAGTATTTGTTTCATTTTCAGGTATAGCAACAATATGTGGATTATTTGTATTTCCTAAAATAGTTGCAAGACTATCAAGAATTAAGGTTCATATATTAGGTTGTGCTCTACCAATAATAGGTATACTATTATTATTAATTTCGGGAATAATAGCACCGCAAAATAGTTTTTTAGTGGGATTATCAGGAATTCTTTATAGCTTTGGTGGTGGATTTTTCACAGGAAGTCAAACTGTTGCTCTTGCAGATATTGTTGATTATGGTGAATATAAGATAGGAACAAGAAATGAAAGTGTTATATTTTCAATGCAAACATTATTAGTTAAAATATCAACTGCTTTTGGTGGTTTGTTGACAGGATTAATTCTTGCAACAACAGGATATGTTCCTAATGCGGTTCAATCATCGTATACAATAAATGGTTTAAGAATTGTAATGACTGTGGTACCAGTAATATTTATTTTGATAAGTACTATAATCTATAAGAGATTCTATAAATTGAATGGAGATTTATTATCAAAAGTAATTCTAACATTAGAAGAGAAAAGAAGAAATCAATCTGGAACATTAACTGTAGATATGGGTGAAATATCAGATATAGAAAATAGGATTGAATTAACAAAATAGAATAAGTAATGAGGTTAATTATGATAATAAAATGTACTAACAATAAAGATTTTAATAATTTAACATTAGATAAAGAATATGTGGTTATAGATGAACAACAAGAATACTATGTAGTAATTAGCGACAACAATGAGGAAATAACATGTAGTAAAGACAGGTTTATTGTGATTAGAGATAGTAAACTTATACAAAAAATAAAAGCTACAATTAATGAATTGAATTATCAAATTAGAAGTGATGGAAAAGACATAAAGCAGTATGAGATAAGGAAAAACTCAAAAGGTGAAATGAAGGAAATACTAATAAAGTTTAAATATAACAAATAAAATAAGTCTTTCAATATTCTTGTGTAAAATAAATTAAATAATATTTCATTTCAAGTAAGGTTGAAGCATTAATTTAAAATTCAACCTTACTCTGTTAATGAGTGTATTTAATAAATGAACGGATCTAATCTATCTTCGAGAAGATTATTTCTATAATAGATTTAAATGCTGAATTAAAAATGCAAGATTTAGTAGTATTTACTTATATAAAGTAGGTGCTATTTTTATGTTTAAAATTATGATAAGAAATTGAGAAGAAGTTGAGAAAAAAATGATAAAAATAGAGATAAAATAGTAATAAAGAAAGAAATAAAAATATAAGAATTTTAATTATAGTAGGAGGGGTATGATGTGGATGTAGTTGATAAGGCTAGAGAAGCTAAAAGAATATACATGAGGGCATGGAGACGTAAGAATAAAGATAAGGTAAAAGCAGCTCAGGAAAGATACTGGCAGAAGAAAGCAGTGGAATGCAAAGAACAATCAGAAAATAAGTAATAGTATATCCAATTAGTAATAGAAGACTTAGAAAAACTTAGTCTTTTTTATTTTACCTTGAAAGGGGGGGAGATACATGGCAATATCATATTTTGGTTCTAAGATATCTAAAAATATGACTAAAACACAAGAAGGTTTCTTAATATGTCACAATGTACCTATTGCGCGTACAGGATGGTATAAGTATTTAGAAAGTGAATTAATAGATAATGGAGATCCTATAAAAACTATTCTAGTATATCGAGGAACTGAAGAGGTTTTTTCATCTGCTGCAATATCAAGTTTTGAAGGAAAACCAGTAACAGATGAGCATCCATTAGAAATGGAAGTTACATCTAATACATCAAAGCAATACATTGAAGGGGTAGCGCAAAACATAAGAAGAAGTAAAGAAGAAAAAAACTTATTGATTGCAGAGTTAATTATATATGACCAGGAATTAATAAATAAGATTGAAAACGGAAAAAGAGAAATAAGCTGTGGATATGAATGTGACTATATAGTAGTTGATGGTAAGTATCATCAAACTAATATAAGAGGTAATCACATTGCAGTTGTAGATTATGGCAGAGCAGGACATAAAGTAAGAATTAAAGATTCTAAAATGGGAAAGAGAGGAATGGAGACAATGAGTAGAAAAGTAAGAAAAATAGTTGGGAAAAGTAATTGTGATTCTAAAGTAGAAGAGGTAACAGTATTAGTAAATCAATTATCAGAATTAGTTAAAACACTTACTATATTAGTGAAGAATATATCAGAGAATAATACATATGATGGAATTCAGCATGATGAATGTACTGGGAATCAAATTGATGAAGAAAATTCAATGACAGTTCCAGTTGAAAGAATTAATAATGACTCAACAATAAATTCAAATATCCAAGCAATTGGGGATTCTATATATTCAAGGTATAACTCAAATGCAGTACAAAAATAGGATTCAGATTAAATATATATAAAATAATTACAGGGGAAATTAATAGATTGCTTGGAGGATTATACTCCAATATTTTTGTATTTAGAATATTTATATTGCATACAAAATTAAAAAGTAACGTTATTGATACGTTGCACACTTTTTTATAACGTACAAATAACGTTACCTTTAAACAGTATAGATAATATCTAATTTTAACAATAAGAATGATTAGAAAAAGTATATATAGATAAACATAAAAAGTATTTAGTATTTAGGAGTTTGATTTTTATGGAGAGGATTAATATATCAGGATATGAAGAGAACGAGATGTATTATAATGATGAAGCATTCAGAATCATGAATGAAAAATTAATATTTCTATTACAACATGATAGCTTTCATATATTAAAACAAGTTTCTTATAATGATGAATATAAGATTAAGAAACTTCAAATTATTAAAATAGAATATCAAAAAACAGGATTTGGATACAAAAAATTATTTGTGTGTCCAGTATGTGGAGCTCGTAGACAGTTTTTATATTTACATGATTATACCTTACACTTTGTATGCAGAAATTGTAAGGGAAGTAATGTATATAGGGATAGAACAAGTCTATATGATGAAAATATAGAAAACATAATTAAATATAAGATCGTTCAGCAATTACGTTTATTTAGCAATCCCTCTCCAGGATTATCGATTATCGATTTACCTAATGGTATTCCTCAAAGACCTAGATATATGAGAGAAGAAAAATATTCTTTAATATATATGAGAATAGCTTTTTTGACCTGGATGTATTGGCAGCATGCAGGAGGAAATAGGGATTTTACAACATCAGAAATAAACGAGATGTTGGAAGAGCATAATACTAGATTTGTATATGAAAATATTATTTTTGCGGAGATATATCCTGAGGCATATAAATTATTAGAAGAATACGAAAAAGCCAACAAATGCTAATTAATAGAATAAAAGAAATAACTTTCGTTGCTTAAATTTAAAATTGTTATGTATTAATAATAGTTGAATAAGTTAATTTTATGGTCTGCGTTTTATATGCAGACCTCTTTTTTATGTCTTAAAAAAATTTAGTATGATGAAACACTTAAATAAAAAGAGAAATAAAAAGAAAAATAACGATAAATAGCTATTTTTTAACTGTCTAAGTGTATTATTAAGCTTTGATAGTTTGATGATACATATTATAATACATTATATAGTGATTAGGTAACGGAAATATTTCCGTCAGTTAATATAAAGATAGTTAAAGGATTGAGAATTATGATAGTAAAGTATTTGAGAGTTTCAACTTCAAAGCAAGATCCAGTAAGACAGGAAATGCAACTTGATAAATTAGGTATTAAGTTTGATAAAGAGTATATTGATAAAATGACAGGCAAAACCAAGGATAGACCACAATTAAATAAAATGATAGTTGAAGTGTCTAAAGGTGATACTGTTTATTGTGAGAGTATATCAAGACTAGGAAGAAGTCTTAAGGACTTGATAGACATAATAGAACAATTAGTAAATAAGGGTGTCAGAGTGATTGTTGTTAAAGAAGGAATAGATACTACAAGCAGCACCTACAAATTATTACTTGCCGTATTTGGTGGAGTTGCTGAAATGGAAAGGGAAACTATTCAGGAGAGAGTTATTCAAGGTATAGAGAAATGCAAAGTGACAGGAACTACTAAAACAGGTAGATGGTTTGGAAGACTTGAGAAGACATCAGAGGATTTACCTAAAGATTTCAAAAAGTATTATGACAAAATGGTCAATAAGGAAATTACTAAGGTTGAAATGGCTAAATTATTAGGATGTGGAAGGGCTACTCTTTATAGATGGTTAAAGTTATATGAGCAAGATCACACATATAATTTTAAACTAAATTAACAAATTAAACAGAAATAATGAAGTTATGGATTTATTGTTATCATAATATGAAATATTATAGGATATTAACATGACTTATGAATTAAAATTAAGTTTAACGGATTATAAAAATTAAATTATCACTTACTTGAGATAGATATTCTATTATGTTTAATGCTTGTATGTTGATATTTATGGTTATGTAAGATTAGATTATATGGAAATAATGAAATTGTATGTAGTAGAAAACTTAAACATACATATGTTTCAATTGGAAGTCAACAGAGATGTATTAATATAGTACCTGATTATATTGTGGATGTTAATGGAAGATAAGATTGGATAATGGAAGCAAAATCCCCTAAACAAGATGTTTTAAATACCAAACATGTTGAACAAGCATATTCATACGCAATAAATAGTGAAGTTAGAGTTAAATATTATGCCTTATGCAATGGTAAAAAATTATTAGTTTATTCAATAGATAAATATGAACCTATAGTACAGTGTAAGATTTATGAATTATCATATCATTGGAATGGATTGCAAGAATTATTATCTCCAGAAAATATATTCAATTCATTGCAGAATTAAATAATATATATACTATTAATGTACATTGTGAAAATGATATTTATTCTGCTTCACTTGACTTTAGTTATAATACATTTTTGAAGTTAGATGGGCAACATAAAATGTAATTTGGATTGTAAAATTAAAGAAAATAAATATGTAATAATATATATATAAAGATGGAGGAATAATAATGAACTATTTGAGGAATTTGTTATTAACATTAACAACAGTGGGGGCGGTATTAAGCTTTTATATAAAAGTATGTAGAGATTTTTTCATTGAAACAGTTAAATCAAATTATAAAAATGTTCCAGGGAAACAATCGATTTTTGAAATAATTACAGTATGGGTGATGTATAGTAGCGTAATTATATATATAGTTCTCGTTATATTATTTATATTGACTAAAGGAAGTATAGTGAACATAAGATCCACAGATTCGATAATTCAAGATAAAGTAGTATATTTAATTGCTACAACAATACTTTTGTTATTTTTTAATTCTCTTGGATGTTTGGGGATTAGTTTTTTTAAATTGAGAAGATATTTTATTTATAAATTAGAAGGAAAATATATAAAACGATTAGGTAACAAAATGAGATTATGGATTAGTGTTAGCATAATAACATCATTACTACTATTTTTATTGGGAATATTTATAGTAGTATATTATCCAATACTTCAGATATCATTATTAAAAGAAGGTAGAAATTTTATTTTCATAAACACACTTAGTGTAGACGAGATATATGCTTTTGCTACATATGGCATTATATCATTTATAGGTTTAACATTCTTTATAATATTAAATGGTATGAGAGAAATTGCAAAAACTATAAATGAAAAATGTACTTATATAATTCTGACAGATACTGAAGAGATAGCATGTAATAGTTACTTAGAATATAATGAGTACTATTTAGTGTTTAGAAATGGAATGCAAAGATATATAAGTAAAAGCAAAGTTAAAGAAATAGATAAGAGTGTATATTATTACAAACAAGACTTTAATTTAAAAGCACACTAAAGAAATATAGGTGTTTTTTAGTTAAGTAATTTCACTATAGATGATAAATAATGAAATGTTTATTTAAGTTTCAAGTTCTAACACAATAATTATTTATATTCATATATTAATAAAGAGAATAATTAAATTTAATATCATTTTATGGTTGATTATGTAGAAAAATTAATTGGTATATATTACCATATTATGATAAAATATAGAAAAATCATATTTACAATATGCAAAAATGTGTTACAATTAAGATACAAATAGGCCATAAAGTGGACAAGTAGAGCTTTAACTTTTTCTTTTTTATAATGGCTAATTTGCAAATGGTGACAAGCTAAAATGCTTGTTCTTTGTATATTTTTTAAGCAAAGAGGAATACTTGAAGATAGGGTTGAATAAACATGAATGAAGATGTAAAAGAGTTTATGGGATACCATGGAACTTCAAGAAAGAATGTCCGCCTGATAAAAAAAACAGGTTTTAATGAAAGTAATACTGGATGGCTTGGAACAGGTGTATACTTTTTTGAAGAAGATTTTGAATTAGCATTAAAATGGGCAAAAAAAAAGCATGACACCCATGAAGTAGAATTTATTAAAAAAAAGATACGTGTCGATGAAAAAAAACTTTTTGATATTTCTTGGCCACTTGCTAAACAAACTCAATATTATTTTAAAGAGAGAGAAAGATATATGCAAGAAATGATAAAAAGAGGATATGAAGTTAGTGTAGAAAATAGAAAAAGATATGAAAATGAACTTATCAATTTGATTTGCAAAACAAAAAAATATGATGTAGTTAGAGCGTGCACTTACACATATCAAAAATATGATTACATAGGTGGAAAAGAAATTGACAGTGTTTTTGCGAATGGAATTGAAATATCTGTAAGAGAACCTAATTGTATTATATAGGAGTGAGAAAAATGAATAATGAAAAATATGATAGCATCTTTGATAATATCAGTGATTTTCAATTTGAAGAAATGCTAAAGGAATGTGGTTTCGATTATAAGAAAGTTGAGCCGGGAAAAGGAAGTTTATCTATAAATGGAATAGAAGTAACTATAGATATGTTTTGTGAAAACTTATATGAAAAAAAATACTCTAAAGTAAATGATTATTTTATAGAAGATTCTATTCAAGATATTGAATTTGATATGGAGAATAATTTTTTTAGAGAGGCGGCATAAAAGTGTCAAATTGTAAAAGTAAATTGAGTTTTAAAGATTACATTGTTAATAAAATTGAGTTTAATAATAACATAAAATGTGACAATAAAGAAATCACAATGGATTTTGATTTCGATAGTAAAGTAGAATTTGGAGAGGATGATAAGTTCATTTTATATTTATCTGTAGAACTTTTTAAAGATGCAGAAAAAAATAATTATCCTTTTAATTTTAAGGCAGATTTGATAGGTTTTTTTGAATTGAATGAAGTTGAAGAAAGCAAAAAGCAAGTATATGCTGAGCAAAATGCAGTAGCAATTCTATTCCCATACTTAAGAGCTTTGATAACAACTTATACAGGTATGGCAAATGTTCAACCACTTATATTACCACCGATTAATGTAGCTAAATATATAGAAAACAAGAAGAAAAAATAAGAGTGTTTACTTATATTGAGTAAACAACTCTTATTTTTTTATGTATTTATAGTATTTTATAAATTATTAATTAGAAATATAAGAATCACTATAAGATTGTAAAGTGATAATATTCCGACAGTACTATTATTGATCCACTATAAAAGTATATAACTCAAATTATTAGGCATAAAATATCAAAATTTTATAAATATATATAAGCATGCAATCAATATATAAAAGATGACCATACTTCAATTCTAAATAGAAAATGAAATGTATAAATAGGATAAAATGTAGTGATATCAAGATTTAATATAATATTAGTGAATATAATAAAGCTTATTTAAATTTATGAAATTGCTCCTGCTAGGAGTACAGTATAAAAAATGCAATTAATTTTTGATCAATGACTGCAGTTTTTTTTATTTACACTGTTTAATAAAGAAATTCTTATTATTAATAATATACATATTAAATTCGTGGTGCAATAATGGTTCAGTAACCAACTCAAAAAGAGCAATATATTGCCAAGTTGATTGGATTATATCATATCTTGGATATGATCACTCAAATTTTAATGAAAGAAAATATCCAAATATAATTAAAGTGATAGCTGATCTGGAAAAGTGTGAAAATCTAAGTGGAGAATTTCCATTAAAGTTAAGGCTTATTCAGGTTTTAGAGATAGCACCAACGTTTTTAATATCACAAATAAGAGAAATAAGAAATAAATTAGAGCATGAATATATATTGCCGAATGAAAAAAGCTAAGGAAGCTATTGAAATAGCGGAATTATTCATAAATGCTACTCAAAATAAGATGTTTAATAAGTTTCTTACTAATTATATTATATAGAATAAATATGAAGATGGGCATTGGAAGTTGGAACTTCCGTTTTATGTGATTGATTTTGATGAACATGAAATTAGAGTCCGTTATTTTATTGAAGATAACAAAAATGGAGAATTAAGAATAAATCCTATATCGGAAGAGTACATATATTTTATAAAAACGACTATTACATACGATTTTTATTACTTAATAAAAGTATTTGGACTTGCTATTGACAGAAGGTATGTAAATTATATAATTTTGTAAACTTAATTTTTATAGAAGTAACTTACCTTAAACAACATATCAATTAATAAAGAAAAAATAATAAAATAATCGTAATAATATTTTCCGTAATATTTCAGAAAGTTTCAAACAAATTTAATATGATTGTAAATAAGTATAGTTGAATTAAGTTTGATAAAATTTGTACTATAGTTGTACTATTTTATCTTGAAAAGCAAAATATAATAGAAATTTATAAAATACTCAAAAGTGTGTAAAAGCTTATTTGTAAAGCCTTTATGAGATATTCTAATATATTATTGAATATCATAAGACAAGCAATATTTTACCCGCTGGGAGTACCAACGTAATAATAAAAGGCTTAACCGTAATAAAATGTACCCTATAGGATAGACAATATAAAAAAAGTCTATTCTGTAAGGTACT
>OGRV01000134.1_pt1 | contig 31022 bp, 25 predicted proteins | sample 1573731 | NCBI WGS metagenome assembly OGRV01 (sample SAMN03295828, study PRJEB24534) | human gut metagenome | isolation source: fecal sample 3 from infant 4 | host: Homo sapiens | place: USA: Pittsburgh, PA | collected 2014-07
TATATAAATAACAAAAAGAAGCATAGATTTTTTTATCTAGGCTTCTTTTTCTTGATTTATAGGAATGAGCATTTTTAATATGAATTTGTCATCTAAAGGTTCTATAATTATTTCTCCATTATATTTTTCTAAAGCTAGTCTTATATTTTTAAGGCCAATACCATGTAAAAACTTATCTTTTTTATCAGTTAAAAAATCTCCATTTAACTTTTTTATTTTATTTGTTTTAGAATTCTCGATTTTAATAACATAAAAATTATTTACACAATTACCTTTTAAACTTATGTATCTATTATTATCTTTAATCTTTTTACAAGCTTCAATTGCATTATCAATGCAATTAGAGAAAATTGTACATATATCAAAGTACTCAATAAAATTAACCTTTGAAAAATCTATAAAAACCTTTAAAGAAATATTATTTTCCATACATTTTTCTCTCTTATTATTTAATATTACATCTAACACTTCATTTCCAGTATTAAATCCTAAGTTTAGCTTGTCTATTTCTGAATTAAGGCTATCTATATATTTTTTTCTTATACCTGTTTCTTTGTTGTTTCCTTCAATACAGGCTATGTGATTTTTAATATCATGATAAAGTCTCTTTACTTTTTCTTGATTGTCTTTTAAATTAGAATAATATTTATATTCCATTTCTAACTTGTCCTTTATAAATTCATTTTCTAATTTTAATTTGTTATTTTTTATTATTTTACTAACAATAAACATTAAAGACATATTAGATAATAACAATAATATTGAAACAAAGAATATGGATACATTATCTCCAAAGCCTTCTCGTCCACCCTTAAAGGCATATCCAAATATAACCAAAATAATAATTATATTAGTAGCTATAGGAGTAAGAATATAAATAAAATCTCCCTTTCCAATATCTACACGAAACTTTAAACATCTAACAACCATTATTAAAGATATTAAAATAACCTTTGATAATATCATAGTTTCCATCCTATAGATATTTTTACCTAAAAGCTCCGATACATTAACTAAACTATTTATTTTTACTATAAAAGAAATAGATAGAGCTTCTACTGTAAGCATAAATAACCAAAATATTAATGAGATCATAATACATTTTATATTGTTTACTCTAAAATTAAATTTATAATATATTAAACCTATAAAAAAACATATTACTATTCTTTCATTTGGATATACATTTAGAACTTTTAATAAGATAGAAAAAATTATTATTACAATGAAGGAATAAACTTCTTGTTTATTTTTTCTTTTCTTAGGGCTAAATTGACTTATAATCAAATAAAAACTTACCCATTCTATAATCATGGAAGCATTCTCCATGAAGTCCCAAAACATTTGATTCATTAACATATTAAATCCCCTAAAAGGCTAGTTAACCTTAATTTTAAATTTTTCATTCTATGCTTACTTACAGGTAAAGTAAATTTATTTATTAAAAGATAATCCTTTTTAATCTCTTCTATCTTTATTAAATTTACAATATAACTAGTATGACATCTAAAAAAGCCCTTATTATTAAGCTCCTTTTCTAGTTTATTCATACTCATCTTTACTATATAATCTTGAGAATTAGTATGTATTATTACCTTTCTCTCAAAAGTCTCAAGAAAAAGTATATCTTCAGTCCTAATCTTTAAAACATTATTTTTATCTTTTATTGTTATGTATGTATATCTTTTATGTAAAATATTTTCTACACAAGCTGTAACCTGCTCTTGTAGCTCCTTAAATTTAACTGGCTTTATTAAATATCTAAAAGCACGAACTTCATAACCTTTTTGAATATAATCCCATAAAGCAGTTATAAATATAATTTCAACTTTATCATCATACTTTCTAACCTTTCTAGCAGTCTCCATTCCTGTTAACTCACCCATTTGAATATCTAAAAAAAGCATGTCCAAATTTTCTGGATATTCCCTTAATAGATCCTCTCCTGTCTCAAAGGTTAAAAGTTTATACTCTACTCCTATTTCATCCAAAACTTTACTTAAATTATTTTTTAATTCTTCTCTTTGCAAGGAATTATCTTCACATAAGGCAATACTAAACATGTCTAATAATCTCCTTTTCAACTTATATTTCTTATGTAATTTTATCATATTTTATTCTATATTGCTTAAGTTTATAAAACAAATTTGAAATCTTAAAATGTAATTAAACAAGACCTAGAAAACCAGGTCTTATAAAAATCAATCTAAACTTATATATTTTGCTGTAAACCAAGCTGTCTTATAGCCATTACTTGCAAAATAAGTTCCTAGTGCATATCCACTTTCTATTTTATGAACATAAAGCCTTTCACCATTTTTCACATAGCCCATCTTACTTGATCTTTGAGACTTTATATACCTAGCATCTAATTCTGTAACCACATTTATAACAGTAGCATTAGTATCTATTTTTAAATAATTCTGCTTTGCACTAACCCATACCTTTTGAGATTCTATATTAGTTGTATCTTTCCAATAAATTATAGGCAAATAATCCTTCTTGTCACATATCTCTGGTAAAACTCTTATTCTCTCACCTTTATATATCTCTCCTAAATCTTTATATATGCTACTTGGATTGTCTCTAGGGTCTAAATTAGCTATAGCTTTTGCATTAGTTGATTTCAAAAATTTCTCTTTTAAAGAATCCTCTTGACCTTCAGGTTTTATATTTTCTTCTATTTCCTTTTCATTTATAGCTTCAGCAATTAACTTTCCTATAAGATCTGGACCTTTTTCCCTATATATCCTAACATCCTCAGTTGCTTCACAAAAACAAACTTCTACCAAAACTGCTGGCATTGATGTTTTTCTTAATTCATATAGTTTAGAATTCTCCTTAACACCTCTATTCTTAAGTCCAGTTCCCTTAGAAAGATTATCTACTATTCTCTTAGCGTATATCTCTGCTTTTCCTCCTCTGCCATAAATCCAAGTTCCAGTACCTAAAGGCCCTTCATATTTATCATAAGCTTTATCAAAGTGTATTGATAAAAATAATTCAGAATTATTCTCTTTGGCCTTTTGAACTCCTAAATATAAATCAGTATTAATATCACACTCTCCTGGAGTTACATCTATAACATTATGACCAGCTATATTTAAATATTTTATTAAAGCCTTATAAACCTTTCTATTCTCAATAGTTTCATCTATTATCCCCAAAGCTCCCTTTGCCTTAAAATTATGTCCACCCCTTACTGCTATCTTCATATAAAATACCTCCTAAAAATATTTATCTTTCACTATATAAATATTTTCAAGAGGTAAATTAAGTTGTTTAATTATAAAATTTATTTAATCTTCATATTATCTATATTTTCCAACCTTTTCATCCATGGTTACTCCGCCTTTTTTATAATCAATTTTAACTATTGATATAACTCTTCCAGCACCTTCTTCTATACATATTTCTTGAGATTTTTTCACAATTTCTAGCAAATCATCAATTTTTCCTTCCATGGTAGTTTCCATAGGACCAACCTCAAACTTTACTCCTGTTGATTCTATATATTCAATAACCTTATCAACAACTTCATAAAGCCTTGAATCCTCTACTGAGGGAAGTATTTGTAAACTAACATTACAAGTATCCATATTCTTCACTCCTAATCTTAAAATATTTATAATTTATTCCTTAAACATAAAAATACTATTATTTTAAAGCTTATAATTTCATTTTATCATAAGTAATATATAGATAAATATTCAATTTAATATTTTAAATCCATCTTAATTCAAATTTTATATGCCTATAAAATTTACTTCAATAAAAATTTAAAATAAAAAGACAGGCCTAAAGCCTGTCCTTTCATCGTAGTTAATTTAATATATAAACGTCTAAGTTTCTAACGCCCCAGTTAGATGCTTCTGCCTCTGTGTTAAAGAAAAGATCTACCCTGTTTCCTTTTATAGCACCACCTGTATCAGCTGCAATAGCATATCCATATCCTTCAACATATAATTTTGTTCCTAAAGGAATTACACTCGGGTCAACTGCTATTGTACTATATCCATTTGGATCTCTTAAAACATGCATTCCTGACGCAGTATATGCTTCTGCAGAACCTAATGGATGATTATAAGCTGTGGATTTAACACTAAGTTTTTTCTTAAAGTTTATGCTTTCTCCACCTCTACTTAAAGTTTGAGTTTCCTTTGTACCTTTAACAACTTCCTTATTAACAGGCTCTTTTACAACTAGTTCCTGTATAACGTTATTACTTACTTCTTTTCCATTTTCATAAACAAGTTCACGAGTTACTTTTTTCTCTCCATCTTGTCCATCATTTAATACTTCAGTATACGTTTGTGGTTTACTTTCATCCTTTTTAACCTCTGTTGTAAACTCTATAGGATGAACTTCTGTAACTTTTTTTACATCAACCTTTACCACTTCAACGTTCATTCCATCTTTTAAACTTTCTTTTTTGTCTGGTAGTATCTTATCATCATCATCAAAAGATATTCCTTCTGATTTTAACATATTCTCTACATTATCTTCCGCACTAACAATCTCTTTTTCGCCATCTTCTGTTTTTACTTTTACATTAACGGCCTTGTTTATAGTGATTGTTTCATTTTTTGATATTTTACTTTCTAATGAAGGTGTTACTTTGTCTTTAGGTGCTAATGTTATTCCATTATCGTGTAAAGCCCCTTGTACTGTACCTTTATAGGTAACAATCTCCGTTCTCTCTCCATTAACTACTACGTTAAGAGTTTTTCTCATTGAAAATACTACTATTCCTCCAACTAGAACTAACCCCGTCAGTCCTAAGGCTAAAGTTTTATTTCTATTTTCCTTTGAAAACAACTTTTTAATATTTACCATATTATCTCCTCCTTCTGGCAAGTAAAAGTTTTACGCTTCCATGCGAAAGTTATACGCTTTTCTGTATGTCAGAAGGGATTTTACACTTTTTAAGTAAAATACATTACTTATTGTAACCTATTTGTAATTATTAATCAAACAAGCTATTTTACTCATATTCTTACTATTTCTATAAATTCTTAGATATAGGCTGCAAAAACCTTATTTATGTCCATAAATGCTCTACTATACTTCTTCTTCCTTCAAATAATGCATAGTTTTATGCTATTAATTAAAAATTCAGACAATTTAACAGGATGATTTTAAAGGCTTTTTTAGAAAAAATAAGCTAAATTCTATTAAAATCCAAAGAAACTTTCATAAAAATTTAATACTTTATCTTTCATTTAAATCTCTTAATAGAATCTAGCTTTTTAATTAATATTTATTTTTCATTCATTAAACCTAATTTATCAAATATCATAAATGATATACTTAAAATCATAGCAACTATAGTAGCAAGTCCCATTCCTTTAATTTCTATTGCACCAAATCTTACTGCTATATTACTTAAACCAACTATCATTGTAACTGATGTTAATATTAAGTTTTTTGATTTTGAATAATCAACTTTCTCTTCTATGAAAGTTCTTAATCCTGAAGTAGCTATAGTACCAAATAAAAGCAAACTAACTCCCCCTATTACCGGTGTTGGTATGCTTCTTATTAAAGCTGATAAGCTTCCTGAAAATCCTAAGATTACAGATAAAACCCCAGCTCCACAAATTACGTATGAACTATAAACCTTTGTTAATGCCATTACTCCGATATTTTCACCATAAGTTGTAGTAGGAACTGATCCAAAAAATCCAGATATCATAGTTGATAAACCATCTCCTAAAAGTGATCTATTAAGTCCAGGATCTTTAGATAAATCTTTTCCAACTATGCTACTTGTTACTACTAAATGGCCAACATGCTCTGCAACTACTACAAAGGTTGCAGGTAAAATTGTTAAAATTGCATTTAAACTTGGTTTAGCTATATGTATTTGTGGTAATACAAAGAGGCTTGCCTCTTTTACTTGTGTAAAATCTACTAGTCCTAAAAAACAACTAACTAAATATCCAGTAACTATACCTATTAATATAGGTATTACCTTTAAAAATCCTCTTAATAATACTGAAGCTAAAATTACAGTTATTATTGTAATCATTGAAACTAATACCCATGTTGGATTTAAAACCTTAGAATTTGATAAGCCTACTGGGAAACCAGCCATATCTGCCGCTGTTGGTGCTAACTCTAATCCTATTATTGTTACTATAGCCCCCATAGAAGCTGGTGGAAATAATTTTCTAATCCATCCTGTTCCTACAAAACCCACAATGATTGCTATGGTAGCAAACAATAATCCTGATACTACAAATCCACTTTGTACTTCAGTGAAGGAATATCCCTCTCCCATTAAAAGTAATACTGGTGATATAAATGCAAAACTTGATCCTAAATATGCTGGAATTTTTCTTTTTGTTATGAAAGCATATAATAAAGTTCCTATTCCATTAAAGAATAAGACCGTTGCTGGATCAATATTTAAAAGAATTGGTACTAAGACTGATGATCCAAACATTGCAAATAAATGTTGGACACTTAAAGGAATTGCTTTTTTTAGAGGTAACTTGTCCTCTACTCCTATGACTTCTAGTAGTTCTATCTCTTTATTTTGTACAGATTCTGCCATATTATTATCCTCCCTTTTCTAGACTCTCAGGTCTAAATTAAAAGTTTATATAAAATATAGCATACCGTTCATAATAATTCAATATTTTTTTGTCGCATTTTATGTTATAATAAGTATTCATGTGCATAAAAATAGTTTTTTTTGCATTAACAAATTATTAAAATTTAAAGAAGAAAGGACAGAACTTAATGATTACAGTAAATAATGTAAGCTTAAGATTTGGTGGAAGAAAACTTTTTGAAGATGTTAACTTAAAGTTTACTCCTGGAAATTGCTATGGGGTTATTGGCGCAAATGGTGCTGGTAAATCTACATTTTTAAAAATATTAGCTGGTGAAATAGAACCTAATACAGGAGAAGTTTCAATTCCTGCTAAAACTAGAGTTTCTGTTTTAAAACAGGATCATTATCAATATGATGATTGTGAAGTTTTAAAAACAGTTATAATGGGAAATCCAAGATTATTTGAAATAATGGAAGAAAAAGATGCTTTATATGCAAAGCCTGATTTTTCTGATGAAGATGGAATAAAAGCTGCTGAACTTGAAGCAGAATTTGCAGATTTAGATGGATGGGAAGCAGAATCAGAAGCTTCTTCATTACTTCAAGGCTTAGGAATAGGTACTGAGCTTCACTATAGCCATGTTAGAGACCTTAAAGGTGATGAGAAGGTTAAAGTTCTTTTAGCTCAAGCCTTATTTGGTAAGCCAGATGTACTTATCCTTGACGAGCCTACAAACCACTTAGACATAAAAGCTATCACTTGGCTTGAAAACTTCTTAGGAAACTTTGAAGGTACAGTTATAGTTGTATCCCATGATAGACATTTCTTAAACATGGTTTGTACACAAATATGTGATGTTGACTTTGGAAAAATCAAATTATACGTTGGTAACTATGATTTCTGGTATGAATCAAGTCAACTTGCACTTCAAATGGCTAAAGACCAAAACAAGAAAAAAGAAGAAAAAATTAAAGAACTTCAAAACTTCATTGCTAGATTCAGTGCTAATGCTTCTAAATCTAAGCAAGCTACTTCTCGTAAGAAGTTATTAGATAAGATTACTTTAGATGATATTCAACCTTCAAGCAGAAAATATCCTTTCGTTGGATTTAAGCCTGAAAGAGAAGTTGGAAACGACATTCTAGAGGTTAATGGAATATCAAAAACTGTTGATGGAGTTAAACTTCTAGACAATGTAAGTTTCAGAGTTAACAAAGATGATAAGATTGCCTTTGTTGGAAATGAAAGATCAATAACTACTTTATTTAAAATAATAAATGGAGAAATGGAACCAGATTCAGGAGATTATAAGTGGGGCATAACTATAACTAATGCTTACTTCCCTAAAGATAACACTGAATTCTTTGAGAATTGCGAATTAAACTTAGTTGATTGGCTTAGACAATTCTCTGATGAAAAATCTGAATCTTACTTAAGAGGATTCTTAGGAAGAATGTTATTCTCAGGTGAAGAAGCTCTTAAACAAGCTTCTGTATTATCAGGAGGAGAAAAGGTTAGATGTATGCTTTCTAAATTAATGCTTAGCTCAGCTAACGTTTTAACTTTAGACCAACCAACTAACCACTTAGACTTAGAATCAATAACAGCAGTAAACAATGGTTTAGCAGATTATAAGAGCGTATTATTATTTGCTTGTCACGACCACCAATTTGTTGAAACTATAGCAAACAGAATCATAGAATTAACTCCAGAAGGAATTAAATTTGATAAAGTTTGCACATATGATGAATATTTAGAAACTAAGTAATAAAAAGAGCGTGTGTTGAAATTTTTATTTCAATACACGCTCTCTTAATTTTATACATTAGCATCACTTATGGTTTTAAACTCATACCCTTCTTCTTTATAATATTTTATTATTTCAGGTAATACTTTTACTGTCTTTTCTTTTCCAAAGGTATCATGCATAAGTAAAACTACTTGATTTTTTCCCCTTGATGTTCTTTTTACATAATCAATCATTTCATTCAAAGTATAAGGTTTTCCTTCTGCATCACCATTTAAAGCATTCCAATCTATACTTACTATTTTATTGCTTTCTAAATTATTATCTAACTCTTCTAAATTTCTATCCTTATAATATACTCTACTATTATAGCCTCCTGGCATTCTTAAAACATTTGTATCAAACTCAACACCAAGAACATCCCTCATTATATCATTTGTTTTTCTAAATTCATCCATAAAATAATTAACATCTGTTATATTTCCTGGATAAAGCTTTTTAAAATTATGACTATAACTGTGATTGGCTATAGCATTCCCCTCTTCTATGGCTCTTTTTAAACTATTCTTAGGCGCTTGTCCAGAGTCTAGTCTAGAACCTAACATAAAAAAAGTCCCCTTTACATTTTCATTTTTTAATATATCTAAAACTTGTTCTGTAAGTGGACTTGGTCCATCATCAAAGGTAAGAAAAACATATTTTTCATTTCCTTCATAAGAACCTTCTACCATTTTACTTACATCTTTTACATTAACAGCATAATTTTTACCATCAAAAGTAACATTTCTACCTGGAACAATATCTGTTGATTTATATTGTGGAAGCTCAACTGTAGCTTCTTCCATCACTAATTCTTTATTTTCACCTTCATCACCTGTATTGCCCTTAGCTACTTCAACTTTATGATTTAAAGCAATTCTTGTCCCTAAAAAGACTAAAGCAACTATAGCAATTAATACTACCCCAATTCTTCTTCGTATATATTTTTTCTCTAAATTCTTCTTTTTTCTTTTGCTCAAAGTCTCCTTACTCATAATACCTCCAAAACACAACTTAATTTATTTTATTATATAAAAATTTCACTTTTGAAATGGTAAGTTTTTTATTACAGAATAGTTTTATTTTATGTACTTTTTTAATGTTAATATTAAGTTTTTAAATAACATATTTCTCTATACAAATAGTATACTCAAAAGAAAAATTTATATTATTTTATAAAAAAGTAACTCTATCCTTTTTTGCTTATTTAATGTAAATAAGTTATTAAATGAATAGAGTTAAATAAATTTAAAATTATTTATATTATTTTTTTCATAAAGAATAATCTATACCATCTCTCTAACTATTTCATCAATTTCCTTTAAAGTTACTCTTAAGCTTTTTATATATGGCTTGTTATAATCTTTTTCCCAATAACCATAGGAAGTTAATACAAAAGTTCCATCATCTAAAACTTCGTTTCCTGCATATCCACAATCTCCTGATTTTTCAGTAGGAGTAAAATCTTCCATAAGTCTTATTCTATATTGCCCTTCTCTATTATGAACTAAATCATCATAGGTTCCTACCCAAGCAACCCAGTGACCAGCTACCCAGTCATTTTTATCTCCTGTTTTCTTTGGATCTCTTGTTATTTCTCTAAAAGTTATTAGTAGTCTTCCTGATATAGGATCATAAGTTGCTTTATGTCTTTCTCCCATTAAAGCTCCTTGAAGTTCTAAAGGCTCAGTCCAAGTTTCACCTTCATCATTGGAAAATGCAATCATAGAATTATTTTTCTTACCTTGTGATCTAGCTATTAAAGCTAATTGATTTCCATCAGGAGAACGTAATACTTCAATTTCACATAACTGTGCAGTCTTTTCTATTAAGTTATGCTCTTCTAAAAGCCTAACTGGCTCTGTCCAAAGCTCTTCTCCACTTTCATCAAAGCTTAAATAAGTTTTCCAGTTATTATAATTAAGATCATGAAAAATTCCAAGCCACTTATTATCCATATCTCCCTTTTTATTCTTAAGCCTAGTTAAACTAGCGTGAGCAACTATTCCTCCATATTTACCTGTAGGAAAATAATGTTTAAATTCACTCCATGTTTTTCCACAGTCATCTGAATAGGAGGTTCTAAATCCCTTTTCTCCACCTCTTGGCACTCCAGATATCATTTCAATTCTACTTATACCATTTGGCTTTTTTATTTTATATATAACAGGAGTTTCCTCACTATTGTTCCAGCTTACTGGGGTTTCTAATCTTTCACTCCAAGTTAATCCTGAATCCTCGCTTTTCTTAAGAACTATTGGTCCTACACCATGTCCCTTTGGATAAACAACATACATGGTTTTCTTATCATCCATTAGAACTGTTGATGGATGTCCTAAGTAAACTCCTTCTTCTTTATCAACTAAAACCTGTCTATCCTTATCCTTTGATAAATCTATAAAAGGAATATCATATCCAATTTTCACTTCTTGTTTACTTAATTCCTTTACTTCTTCTCTACTTAAGCATCTGTCATATAAATCTAAGTAATCTATATCCCCATGAAAATGCCTTATACCTTCTCCTTTATTATCTAAAGCTCTTCCTATATTTATAGAATTAAGTTCTGTAATCATACTAAGATTAATAGGACTCTTTAAATACCCTACTTCATTACCATCAACATATAGTTTTATTCCCCAATCTCCTAAGGACATAATTACTATGTGCCAAGAATTATCACTATATTTTTTTGCTGATTTTATATGACAAAGTAAATTATGATTTTCCCTTATATAAAAATTAAATCTTCCATCACTTAAGCTTAAAGCCAATTCACTAGAGTTTTCTGTTGAATCTGATATGCTAAATAAAGTTTTATCCCCACTATTTATATTGCTTCTAAATTTTATAACAATAGTAAATTCCTTTAGATTTTTAATCTTATTAATATCTTCACTTATATCTACAAATTCTTTTAAATCACTAAAAAATCTTTCTTTTACAGAATAACTTAAAACTCCATCTCCCTCTAAGGATTTACATATTTTTTTACCCCTCATTTGCCCCTCCTAAATCTCAAATTCAAATAGCCATAATTTTTTCTACTTAGTATAATAAAGTACCCTTTAAATAATCTTCATAAAATATATACTTATAATAACATTAACTTGTTTATATTAATTTTTTATATACAAACTAACAATTTATTGTAACAAATTTTATTTTCCAATTATTTATAACCTAATTTTATATTATAAAAATAAAGAACCATATCAAACTCTAAAATAAAATTTATGACTCTTAAATAAATATATTTTTATCAGATTTTATAAATTTTATTAGATAAATTTGATATGGTTTTTAAAATTTAATTAGTCAAATTTAAGACCACTTAAAAGATCAGCAAAAGGATTATTTACATCTTCATTTGCTTCTTTTTTCATCTTTTGCATTATTTTATTTACTTCTCTTTTATTTGTTTTGTTATTTTTCTCAAATCTCTTTTTAAATTGAGATTCTTTTTCTCTAAAGTTACAATTTACTCCCGGGCAAACATATATTTTACCTTCTCCATGTCCCCTAAGCTCTAGCTTTTTCTTACACTCAGGACATCTAGCATTAGTTATTCTAGATATATTCTCTCTATATCCACACTCTCTATCTTGGCAAACATTCATTGTTCCATTTTTGCCTTTTACCTCAAGCATATACTTACCACACTGAGGACATTTTTTCCCTGTTAAGTTATCATGATGAAATTTACTTTCTCCAAGCTTAACATCCTCAACTAAAGCAACAGTATAGTTTCTTATATCTTTTATAAATTTCTTAGAATCACCTTTTCCTTTACTTATTCTCTCTAACATCTCTTCCCAATTAGCTGTTAAAAGTGGTGACTTTAAATCCTTTGGTACTAAATCTATAAGTTGTTTTCCCTTAGAAGTTGGAATTATTTCCTTTCCTCTCTTTTCTATTACAAAGGAATTAAATAATTTTTCTATAATATCTGCTCTAGTTGCAACAGTACCTAATCCTCCAGTTTCTCCTAAAGTCTTTGCTGAAGATTTATCTACTGATATAAATTTTTGAGGATTTTCCATAGCAGATAATAAAGTTCCCTCATTAAATCTTGCTGGTGGCTTTGTTTCTCCTTTTTTAACATTAACCTTAAGAACTTTAAATTCATCTCCCTCTTTTAATTTAGGAAGTTCTTGTTCTTTTATATCCTCTTCTCCCTCATCATCAACTTCCCTATCATAAATCTTTTTCCATCCTTTAGCTTTAACTACTTTTCCCTTTGCAATTAATTTTTCTCCATTAACTTCACCAGTTAAAGTTGTTTGAATATATTCAAATGGAGGCATTAATACACTTAGAAATCTCTTAACTACAAGCTCATAAACTCTTCTCTCATCAGAACTTAAATTAGCTAGGTTTCCTTTTTCCTCCGTTGGAATTATAGCATGGTGATCAGAAACCTTATTGTCATCTACAAAACTTTTGTTTGCTTTTATAGGATTTTTTAATAAATCATTTGCTATAGTTCTAAATTCTCCTGTAGCTACAGCTTTTAATCTATCTGGAATAGTAGAAACTATGTCCTTTGAAATATATCTTGAATCAGTTCTTGGATATGTAAGAAGTTTATGATTTTCATATAATCTTTGCATTATATTAAGGGTCTGTTTTGCTGAATATCCAAAAATTTTATTACAATCTCTTTGAAGCTCAGTTAAATCATATAATTGAGGAGAAAATTTCTTTTTATTACTTTCATTTATATTGATTATTTTTCCACTTTTCTTCTCATTTAAATTAGAAACAACTTTTTCTTTGAAATCATTTTTAAATATTCTTGAATTATTATCCTTATTTATCCATGTAAAATTACATTTATCTGTTTCTATTAAAATAGTACTATACTCTTTTGGTTTAAAGTTTTTAATATCCTCTTCTCTTTGAACTATCATTGCTAAGGTAGGTGATTGAACCCTTCCTGCTGAAAGCTGAGCATTATATTTACAAGTTAAGGCTCTAGTAACATTTAAACCAACTAACCAGTCAGCCTCAGCTCTACACTGAGCAGCCTTATATAAGTTATTGTAATTTTCTCCTGGTTTAAGATTTTTAAACCCATCTAAGATAGCTTTATCTGTTTGAGAGGATATCCAAAGTCTCTTTATAGGCTTTTTAACATGGGCTTTTTCTATTATCCAACGTGCTACGAGCTCCCCTTCTCTTCCAGCATCTGTGGCTATTATTATTTCATCTATATCTTTTCTTTCCATTTGCTTTTTAACTTCATAAAATTGCTTAGTGGCTTTTTTAATAACCTTAAGTTTCATATGCTTAGGAAGCATTGGAAGAGTTTCCATAGACCATGTTTTAAGCTTGTTATCATAATCTTCTGGAGATTGTAATTCTACTAAATGGCCTAAAGCCCAAGTTATTACACAATCCTTTCCTTCAATATAACTTCCTTTATTATTATTGCATTTTAAAACCTTGGCAATTTCTCTACCTACACTAGGTTTTTCTGCTAGTACTAATTTCTTCAATAAAATCATCCTTTCATGATACTACATATATGTAATATCTCTAATAATATACTACCTTAAATATATTTACTTAACAAATAAAATCCTATATTTTTATTAGGCCCATTTCTTTAGTTCATCATAAATCTCTAATTTTAAGTTCTTTAATTTAATCCAATCAAGTTTCTTTTGGGAATAAAATCTCAGCTTAAAATTACCAAGCTTTTTTCTTATTTGAAGTGGATTTGATGTTACTCTTATTTCTTCCATACTAGATCTTTTTATAAAAATTTGTCTTCTATTAAGAGATTTATAGCTAACATAATATAAATCCTTTCCAAAACCTATTTTAGTATTTTTATATAGCAAAGTTCTCTCAATAATAACTACAGGCACGCTTATTAAAAGAGGCCATATCTCATTAGTTAATAAAAAAAATCCTATACTAGAATATAGTGAAACTTGAATTGGAATTGTGAAAAATCTTCTTAAATCTTTCTTTTCTGGCCTGTACACTTCCCCTTCAAATATAAACTCAGGAATAAGGTTTTTTAATATATCTCTATATCCCTTTTCATTACATAAAGGAAATATAAGTTCATCTTCCTTAATACTATTTCCATATCCAACTACACAGCATTTTATAGTATAAAACTTAAATATTTGATTTATAATATTTTGCTCTATTTTTACTGCATGTATGCTTTCCATTGGAATTGAATAGCTTCTTCTTGTTATTAATCCATACTCAACTTTTAAATAATTATTATTCCTATATATTGTAAACTTATAATACTTAGATAATATTGCTAAGACAGAAAATATCAATACTATTAATAATAAAATACTAAATAAAAAAAGTGCTGATAAAAATATTGCTAATATTGTATCTCTAGATATTACATTTTCCTCAATAACATTCTTGAAAAAACTGATTAATTCTTGATTTAATCCCTTGTATATCTTACTCATAAAATGTATGCTTGAATATAAAACCCCTATTCCTAATAATATGTTGTTTCTAAGCATTGAAAGTAAAATCAAATGAACAGCTGATATGTTATAGACTAAGGTTTGATTTATTTCTCTTTCATCATGTATTAAATTCCTCATCCTATAACTTAAGTTTCCATAAAGGGATTCTAAATCTTTCTTTTTTAATACCATTATTATTTCTGCATTTTTCTTTGAAGAAGGATATACACTATCAATCTTTATCTTTCTAAGCTTAAAAATTCTATAGATTATATTTCTTTCAAGCTCTATTAAGGATATGCTCCTTAAGGGAATCACCATTTCTTCCTTAAGTAGAGCCCCTTCTCTGTATATTAAAAAATTTTCTTCAATTAAAATACTTGTATTAAACCATTTCACCACAGAAAAAATTAAAATTAACCCTATAGAAATAGAGGTTATTTCTACAATATAATCATTGAATTTCAAAGCTAAAAATATTATTACTGGCCAAGTATTTTTCATAAGCTTAAAAAAGGTTATAAAAATTTTACACCAATGATTTTTTTTATAAAAATTCATTTTTCACCCCTAAACTCTCTCCTGAACTATATAATTGAAAAATTCTACCTGCTCCTTATTAATTGCTGGAATACTAACTTTCCCTCCGGCAGTATAAATATTTATGCTCTTTATTCTTAAAATCATATCTATTGGATTTTCGCATACATTTATGTATTTTATATTATTCCTTTTTATACATATATATCTTTTAAATAACACTCCATATCTAATCTCAATAAAATCGCTAAATATAAAATAAGACCACGTAAAATACTTAATTATTGGACATATTAATACTGATATAATAAATATAACTGTAATTAATAATTGTAAAACCCATAAAGTATTATCCATAATTCCATTTAATTGGTTAAAGCTAATAAAACTTTTTAATCTATAAAATCCTAAGCTTAAACCTAAATATAAAAGTGAAAAAATTAAAAATCTAAGAATAATAGATTTAACAATAAATAATTTACTTAATTTATATTTCATTAACTCCTCCTTTAATAAAAAAAACCTATAAGAAAACCATTCTTATAGGCTACCCTCCTCATACTAAAACTTTCCCTAGTATTAAATATTTTACCACATTATAATACTTATTTAAATCATTATATATTCCCATATTTTCAAAGTTACTTTACCTTATATTTATTTAAATTAATTTCCTTTTTAAGTTCAGGTAAAATAAAATTTATCAATTCTTCTTTATTATTCTTTTCCACAATACTTTTTAATTCTTCATAATTATCAAGAATTATTTCTATTATTGACTTTATCCAAATTACCACTTTCTTTTCAGAGGTAACTGTGCAATCATAAGAAATTACTAAATTTAATTTTTCATAAAAGAATTCAACCTTATTTATTTCCTTCATTGTCATTATTGCTTCTTTAATAAGCTCTTCATATTCACAGTTATTTCTTAATCCTCTTAATATTAAATCATTCTTTAATGTAACTTTTCCCCTTTTACTATCTACTACCTTTATATTTGAAGCCATTTTTATTGCACATCTTTTTAAATCAAGCATATTTTTCTCCCTAAATAATATTCCTTATCTAAAGCTTATGATTAATTCCACTTTAAAATTCCACCCTAAAAATAATACAAAATTTAAAAGAGAGCTTACCAAGATAGCTTTAAATAAAACTTACAAACTTATTAGGAAGATTAAATCTTTACCTTGTTTGTAAGTTTTATTAAAGTTCTCTTAATATACTCTCTTTTTTAAAATTAGTTATTTACTTTTCTCTTGTCTTATAGGTAATGTGATTATAAAAGTACTTCCTTTATTAAGTTCACTTTCTACTCTTATTGTACCATGGTGAAGTTCTATTATACTTTTTACCAATGTTAAGCCTATACCACTACTTCTATATTGTTTTTTAGATATGCTATCAGCTTGTACAAATCTATCAAATATAATCTTTTGTTGCTCCTTAGATATTCCAACTCCAGTATCCTTTATAGCAATTTCTACAGTTTCATTTTCACACTCTCTTATGAAAACTTCAATTGTACCATGTCCATGAGTATATTTTATAGCATTAGATAAAAGGTTTATAACACATCTTTCAATCTCATTTTTATCACATTCTACATCTAATTCTTCTATTTCAGGATCTATTATAATATCTAAATTATTTTCTTCAATATAAGCTTTTAAACTTAAAGCCGTATCCTCAACTAAAGAAACTATATCCTGCTTTTCTATATTCAATTTATATGCACCTGACTCTATTTTAGATGAATCTATTATATCATTTATTATCTTAAGCAAATGATCAGCATTATTCTTAAGAGTATTAGTATAATCTTCCACTTGATATTTTCCTAAGCAATCTTCCTTATTCTTTAGTTTTATTAGCTGTACTGTAGCTAATATCACATTTAATGGAGTTCTAAGCTCATGTGAAAGATTTACGAAATAATCATTTTTGAATTTTTGCCTTTTTATCATCTCATCTTTAAGATCCGCTGCTTCTTTATAAAGCTTCTCTTTTTCTATATAAAGTTTTTCTTTTTCCTTAGCCTCTTTTTTAAGTTGCTCAGCTCTTTTCTTAACAGTTTTCTCTAAGGCAGTTACATAACTCCACATTAAGAAAATAACTATTACTGCACTTGAAAAATATATTAAATAAGCCGTTGGTGTACGCCATGGTGGTGGCGCAATCTTTAAGTCTAGAGCAGTCACTGGAGTTAAATCTCCATGATTATCCCTAGCTCTAATTAAAACCTTATATGTTCCAGAATCTAAGGTAGCATAATTAGCATTATTTCTTTTATTAGCAAAAGTCCACTCTTCATCAACACCTTCTAACTTATACTCATAAGTAGTTTTTGTTGTGTTTAAATAATCTGGCAAAAAGAAATCAATGGATATATTATTTTCATTATACTTTAAGCTAAGAGTTCCCCCATAGTATGGATAAGTTTTATTATTAACCTTAATTTCATCTATTACTACTTTGCTCTTATTTCTATTGTCTGATAATTTTAAAACGTCCTTAGGATAAAATGCAGTCACCCCATTTATCCCACCAAAAAACATTTCTCCATCTTTACTTTTAAAATAAGATCTGCCGTTAAACTCATTACTTTGTAACCCATCCATGGCAGTATAATTTATAAACTTATTTGTTTTTTGATCAAATCTAGATAGACCATCATTTGTACTTATCCAAAGATTATCTTCTTCATCTATAAGTATTCCATATATAAAATTATTAGCTAATCCATTTACAACAGTATAGTTAGTAAATTTATCAGTTTTAGGATCTAGTTTGCTTAATCCCGCTTCAGTCCCAATCCAAACATTTCCTTTTGAATCTTTTTCTAAGCAACGCACTCCATTATTTATAAGACTATTGCTATCAAAACTATTATTTAAATAGCTTTTTAGTACGCCCTTATCCTTATCAAACTTTACTACACCACCATCAATACCTATAGTAATCCATAAAAATCCCTCTTCATCTTGTGAAATACTTGTTACAGCATTCTCAACTATACCTACAGCCTTAAAAACATTGGAATAATCAGTGAAAGTTCCTGTTTTATCATCATAGGATTGTAATCCACCTCTTGCTCCTATCCACAATAATCCATCCTTGTCCACAAAAACATTTCTAGCATCCATTTTATTTCGTTCTCTCATATTATCTGGATACTTTAATCTTTCAACATTTCCACTTTTTTTATTTATCTTGTTAACTCCACCTTGAGTTGCAACCCACAAATTATCTTTATCAGCTTCACATATTTGCCAAACTACATTGCTACTTAAGGTATTTTCATCACTATTATTACTATAAAAATTTGTAACTTCCCCAGTCATAGTATTTAATTTATTCAATCCTGCTGAGTTAGTTCCAAGCCATAACATTCCATCAGAATCTTTATAAATTCCACTCATACTATTATCACTAATAGTATTTTCCTTATCAGGCTCTCTTCTATAATGCTTAAAAGGCTGCTTAGGATTTAATAAACTTATTCCATTATAAGTACCAAACCAAAGCAATCCACTTCTATCTTCATATGCAGTTAATACATTATCGTTAACTAAACTAGTATCATCATAATACCTGCTTTCAAAAAGATGCATTTTTTTATTTTCTTTATTATATTCTAATAATCCATTTTGAGTTGATATCCATAAATTATTATATTTATCTTCATAAATGGCATTTACACTATCTGGAGATATTTTAAAAGACTCTAATTCTTTATCAAAATAAGTAATATCTTTATAATTGCTTGATACTAACATAATATGATTATCTGTTACTATCCATATATTATCATCTCTATCTCTATAAATATTAGAAATTGCCGAATTATCATTATCTAATATATCATTTATAGGTTGAATCTCCTTAGTCTTTGTATTAATTACACTTAAACCTTCGCTTGTTCCAACCCATACATTTCCGTATTTATCCTCACATAAAGAAGTAACTACATTGCTTTTTAACCCCTTAGGTTCTGTATCTTTAAAAATTTGATACATATCACCTGTTTTAGGATTATAAATATTTAACCCTTTTCTAGTAGCTATCCAAATAGTTCCATCACTATGCTTTAATATATCCCATATATTATTATTTGATAGCTTGCTTTTTCCCTCTTCATCTTCAAACATTCTACTTACTTCATTTGTTATTACATTTATTTTGCTTATACCCTTGCTAGTTCCAACAAGAATATTATCATTGTCATATTCTATTAGAGCTGATATAAAACTTGAATTAATACTCTTTTTATCATTTACTAATTCTCTAAAAATAACAAACTCATGTCCATTGTATTTATTTAATCCATCTGATGTCCCAAACCACATATACCCTTTATTATCTTGAATTATCTTATTTACAGTAGATTGGGATAATCCGTCCTTTAATGTTAAATTGTTGAATCTTACTTCTGATTCTCCTAAAGCAAAAACATTTTTGCCTTGAATTAGTATTAGTATTAAGGAGAGAAAAGCATATCTTATAACTAATTTTTTTATATTCAATTTTATTACCTCTCTAAAACTAAAATAACAATTTAATTTTCTCAAAAAACAAGAATATTGTCAAACAATGTCACATCAAATTTAATATTTTATCCTAGTAATATTTATATCTCTCAGAAAATTTTCCATATTATATAATATTAATATCTCATCAAAATTCGTATTTTTCATATATTCACTTACTTTCCATGAAAAACTCCTAAGATCAACCACATGAATTTCCTTAAAGTTTTGACTTAAAAATGGAATCATAGAATTAGCAAAGGAATCTTTAAATATCAATAATTTTTTTCCTAACTTTATATTTTTATTTTCTATAATAGTAAGTCCATTATTTCCCCTAATAAATACTGAGTACTTATCCCTAGTCTTTAACTTATCATAATCATATAAACTTTCAAAAATTTTCCCCTGTATATTCATAGTAATATTATCTATATCATAATAAGTTAAAATATCACTTTCTGCACTAAAAAGCTTAGCCTTTGAAAAATATGTTCCATAAAATCCTGTAGCTTCATTCTTTTTTAAACTATTTAAATCAATAGGTTTTTCTCCTAAGCTTTCAATATAAGCTTTATATGCTAAATATGCCCCATAACTTGTCCAATGGTGATCAGTTTTATAATATATATATTCCTCTTTATTATTCTTAAATAAACTCACTAAATCTATATTTCTATCTTTAGAATTTGCCCTATAAACTTCATTTATAAGATTCTCTTGATTTAAAAGGTTTATTCCCCATGGAATATATTCTTCATAAATGGTATATGAATTTGGAACTATCATAGTAGTAACCTTGCCCTCATATATATCAATAAATCTATTTATGGAATTTATGTTATTTTTAAATCTCTCCTTATCATAAGAAATATTCTTTTCAAACATATAGTTTTCTTTTCCATAAATTATATTGTTATTTTCTAACTTTCCTAAGGTGTACTCACTTATGGATTTTAAGTTTATCCACTGATTTCTAAAAATAAAATTATCATTTATATACTCTTCATATTTATCTCTGTATTTTCCCTCTACAAAAGAACTTATTGAAAATATAGGTTTCCTTGCAAGATTCCTATTTTCTAATTCTGAAAAACTATTACCTTTCTTTACAATATCGAAAAAGGTTAAAATCATTATAAAAGAAAAAAACATATAAACAATTGGATGCTTTTTCATAAAATATTTCCTTTCTAAAATCTAAAATAAAGAAATGGATTATAAGTAGAATCCACTAAATATGCTACTGATAATATAAACACCATCATTAATACTAAGCATTCTAAAGATTTATTTTTCTTTATGAATCTCTCATAAATATTATTTATTAACTTTGTAGATGCTAAAATAGCTATTATAATAACTAAAAAATAGTTTCTTAAATAATAAATAAAATCTAAAGAAAAATTCATTCTAAATAAATACTTTATACTAAGTAAATCCTCAAAGGAAAAAAGTGCCCACCCAAAAACTATAAAAACTATTGCATATATATGAGAAAGAATCTTATATTTATTTAAATAATTCATTAGAAAAACTTTTTCTATAACAATAAGAAAGAAAAAATATAATCCCCATATTATAAAATTATATTTTGCTCCATGCCAAAAACCAGTTAAAAACCATACAATAAAAAGATTTAATATTGTCCTATTTTTCCCTAATCTATTCCCTCCCATAGGAATATAAACATATTCCTTAAACCAAGAGCCAAGGGTAATATGCCACCTTCTCCAAAACTCAGTAATACTTCTTGATATATATGGGAAATTAAAATTTTCTGGGAAATCAAACCCAAGCATCTTTCCAAGTCCTATGGCCATAGAGGAATATCCACTAAAATCAAAATAAATCTGAAAAGAAAATGCTATTACGCCAAGCCATAATAAAGGAGTTGATACGTAACTTATTCCAAGTTCTTGAATCTCATTCCATAGAAGACCTATATTATTAGCTATTAAAACCTTCTTGCCCATTCCTATTATAAATTCAGTAATCCCTTCTTCAACTTGATTAACTTTAATTTTCCTATTTTTAAGTTCATTTTTTATCTCTGAATATTTTACTATAGGTCCTGCTATAAGCTGTGGAAAAAGACATACATAAGCTCCAAAGTTTATTATATTTCTTTCAGCCTTTATCTTTCCTCTATATACATCAATGGTATATAACATAGTCTGAAAAGTATAAAAACTTATACCTAGAGGTAAGGTTAAATATATTAATGATAAAGAAGTCCCAAGAACTAAATTTATATTTTCAATAAAGAAATTTAAATATTTAAATAATATGAGCATACCTAAATTAAATATAAGAGAGCAAAATAAAAGTACCTTAGTGATTATTTTTTTCTCCCTATATTTTTCAATAAAAATACTTATTGAATAATCTACTCCTATGGATAAAAGCATTATAATAAAATACTTTGGTTCTCCCCATGAGTAAAATACTAAACTTAATATTAATAGAGATAAATTTTTAAATTTATTTGGAGTTAGGTAGTATATTATAAACATTATTGGTAAAAATCTAAATATAAACATAATACTGCTAAATACCATTTTAAATATCCTCAAAATTCAATTTTATATTTCTAAGAGACTTTAATAGTCTCTTTTTTATTATCTTTCTCTCTAAATGCCTTCTAATCTAAAATATGTATTTTAAAATAATAAATAAATTAGTTAAACTTGCTAATACTTACAGAAAAATATAAAAAATTCCCCTTTCCCTAAGCATAGCAAGTTTAAAAATCAAACTATTAATTTATTATTTCTTTAAATAGAAATTAGCCTTTATTTGAATTCCCCTTCGTATATCTTATTTGCTTCTTCTAATTGGTCTTGTGGTAATATAAATAGTGAAACATAATTTCCCTTAACCTTAACCTCTGAAGACTCTGCAATCTCTTTTTCCTCTGGATAAAAAGCTTTTCCAATCTTATCTTCTAGAACCTTATCTAAAGACGCTTTTACTGATTCTACTTTTCCCTCCTTAGCCTTTGCAATAATAATTAAGGCATTTCCTGGTGATCTTCCAGTCTCAGAAATTCCATACTCCTCTACATCATCTAAATTTAAATGATAAAGTTCCTTAGCCATTTGATCATCTACAGGCATAGGCATTATAACCATGCCAGCATCTACAAGTTTATTTGTCATATCTGAAGCACTCATAGACATTTTTATATCACTTTGTTCAACATTTGTTCCATTATTATCTTTAGCTCCACAAGAGGTTAATGTAGCCCCTATCATAACTGAGGCTAAGACACTTATTAAAAACTTTTTCATCCCTATATTCACTCCCTAACATACATATTTATTATGTTAAAGCTATTATATCCTATAACCTAATCCCCTCCAATAATTTTGGAATATTGTTAATCCTTTAGTAACTTTTAAAGATTATTTTTTATAATTAAATAATTTTCTTCTAAAATCATCTTAATTAAAATCAAATTAATAATATAAAACTACTACCTAAATAAAAAAGCATCAAAAGAAATGGATTCTTTGATGCCTTAAAATATATATTTAATTATCTTTTTTTATATACCTTTTTAGGTAAATTACTTTTCTTTTTACTATTGTTTTTATTTGAAGGAACCTTTTTTACCTCTGTTTCATGTATCTTTCCTTCATATAAATAAACTCTAGGAATTTTTATTTTTAATTGTCTTTCACATTTTACTATTATTTTTTCTTCTTTATAATCTGCTAAAGAGTATGCAAAGCCTTTTTCTCCAGCTCTTCCTACACGTCCTACCCTATGTAAGTAGTTTTGAGAATTCATAGGAATATCTAAGTTAACTATATGTGTAGCTCCCTTAATATCTAATCCTCTAGCTGATACATCTGAAGTTATTAAAACCTTGGCTTTTCCACTTCTAAAATCTTGAAGTGCCTTCTTTCTCTCCATTTTATTATCACTTCCATGAAGAGAAACTGCCTCTATTTTATTATACTTTAACTTTTGAATTACATTATGTACATTATAGCTATTATTTATAAAAACTATTATTTTTTTCTCATCCCCTATAGCATGTATAAGCTTTCTTAAAAAGTCTATTTTATCTCTTAATTCTACTTGAAAATATCCATGTTCTATATTTTCATTAACCTTGTTTGCAGCTTTTGCTTGAATAAGCTCACTAGTTCCTATTAATTCATCTGCAGTTTCTAAAGCTTTTTCATTCATTGTAGCTGAAAATATAAGCTTTTGAGTATCCCTTGGACAAGATTTAACAACACTTTTTACATCTTTTATGTTTATAAAATCTAATAGTTTATCACCTTCATCAATAACTATTGTCTTTATGGTATTAGTTGTTATTTTTTTCTTATTTATAAGCTCTAAAATTCTCCCTGTAGTTCCAACAAGTATATGAGGCTTATTCTTAAGCTTCTCCATTTGTCTCTTTATATTTCCGCTTCCAACTAAAGTTGTTGAAGTTATCTTCTTTCCAAGCCCTCTTTTAAGATCATTTAAAACATTGTTTATCTGAACTCCTAATTCATGAGTTGGTGAAAGAATAATAGCTTGCATCTCATTTTTTGAATCATCAATCTTTTCTATTATAGGAAGTAAATATGCTAAAGTTTTTCCTGTTCCTGTTTCAGCTTTTCCTATTACATTTTTACCCTTTAAAATTTCAGGTATAGCTTTTTCCTGAATATCTGTTGGCTCCTCTATTCCTAATCCTACTAAAGATTTTAAAACCTCTTCACTTAATCCTAACTTTAAAAATTTATCCATTAGCATCCCATCCTTCTTTAACTCTAAAGTTTAATCTTATTGTTTTTTAATATATTCTCACAAAGAGTTTCAAAATGAGAAGTATCTACGCCTTCCTTCTTTAACTTAGAAAGTCTTAAATTTATTCTTTCTAAAGTTTCCTTACCTTCTCTTTTATCTCTTTTTTTGATACATGTATTAAAATAATCAACTAAATAATCTATCTTTATTACTTCATTAGCTAAGTCTTCTCTATCTTCATTTATAAGTTCTATCAATAAAGAATATACCTTAGGAGAAGTTGAATTTCTATGCATTTTTAAGAAATCATTATTTCTACTAGTTATCTTTGCCATACTTATTTTCCTTTCTAAATAAATTATGATTTAACATAAATTATTGACATAACATCCTTTAATATATCATAAGTAAAAAGAAAAAAACAGAAGAAACTATATGAAAATAAACTTTAAATAAAACTTATTAATATATTTTACTAATTACTAGATAAATCTATAAGCTTTATTTTTAAAGATTCAATATAGTTTCTTCTTAAAACAATAATATTCTCTATTTTATTATTCTATAAAGTTTAGCTTTAATTTAAATATCAAACTTTATAAAATATATAATACTTAAAATAACAACTATTTTAAAAGTATTTCTTATATAATACCATGGTCTAACATAGCATCTGCAACCTTTTTAAATCCTGCAATATTAGCTCCAACTATTAGATTTCCATCATGACCATATTCAGAAGCTGCATTTCTAGAATTATAGTATATATTTTTCATTATGTCTTTAAGTTTTGCATCAACCTCTTCAAAAGTCCAAGACATTCTTAAACTATTTTGACTCATTTCTAAAGCTGATGTTGCTACTCCACCTGCATTGGCAGCTTTTGCTGGTGCAAATAAAATTTTATTATCCACAAAAAGTTTTTGAGCTTCTAAAGTTGAAGGCATATTTGCTCCTTCTCCTACAGCAATTACTCCATTATCAATTAAAGTTTTTGCACTGCTTTTATCTATTTCATTTTGAGTAGCACAAGGAAGTGCTATATCACATTTAACATTCCAAATTCCGCCAAATCCCTCAGTAAACTTAGCAGTTTTAACATAATTTACATATTCAGAAATTCTTCCTCTTTTTACTTCTTTGATTTCTTTTACAACCTCTAAATCTATTCCATTTTCATCATATACATAACCTGATGAATCTGAAAGTGCAACAACCTTTCCTCCAAGCTCTTGAACTTTTTCAGTGGCATATATTGCAACATTTCCTGAACCTGAGATTACAACAGTTTTTCCTTCTATTGTTTGACCGTTATCTCTTAACATTTCATCTACAAAATATACTAAACCATATCCAGTTGCTTCTTTTCTAGCTAAGCTACCACCATAAGTTAAGCCCTTACCAGTTAAAACTCCCGCATCTACTGAATTTTTAAGTTTTTTATATTGACCAAACATATAGCCTATTTCTCTTCCTCCAACCCCAATATCTCCTGCAGGAACATCTGTATTAGGTCCTATATGTCTATAAAGTTCACTCATAAAGCTTTGGCAAAATCTCATTATCTCTCTATCTGATTTTCCCTTAGGATCAAAGTTAGATCCTCCTTTTCCTCCTCCAATAGGAAGAGTAGTTAAAGAATTCTTAAATATTTGCTCAAATCCTAAAAATTTTATTATGCTTAAATTAACTGAAGGATGGAATCTTAATCCTCCCTTATATGGTCCTATAGCACTATTAAATTGTACTCTATATCCTCTGTTAACTCTTACATTTCCAGCATCGTCAACCCAAGGAACTCTAAACATTATAACTCTCTCTGGTTCAACAATTCTTTCTAATATTCCCTCTTCCATATACTTAGGCTTCTTTTCTAAGACAGGTACTAAAGAGTATAACACTTCTTCTGCAGCAGCTAAGAACTCACTTTCTCCAGGGTTATTTTTCTTTAAATCTTCCATTAAATTATCTACATATTTTTTTACTTCCATTTTAATGCCCCCTCTTTTATGTTCACTATAGCTTTTACATTGACTATATTATTTAAAAGTTATAGCTTTAAGCTAATATTCTAGGAAAATATTTTCTTAATTAAATCTTATTTTATATTATAGCATAAAGTACCATTTATTAAATAATAATCTTTAATATTTAATAAATTGATAATTTTAACAAGATTTATATTTTAAATAAATATTTTTAACATTAAAAATATTTATAAGCCTTCTTTTTTTCAAAATTATTATATATAACTAACTATAGATACCAAGTCACTTTAATCATAATAACATTTTTTATTACAATTTATTATTATTAATTTTTAAGATATTATACTAAAATTTTAGTTATTTAAATTCCAATATAGTATTATTTTTATATATGCTTACTTAATTATATAAAACTTATTCATACTTTTAATTTAATCTTAAAAATCAAAAAGGTAACTTTATTTAATAAAGCTACCTTTTTTTATTATCTAATAACCTTTTGTGGATTTGAAAAAAAGAATAAATCAAGCATTTTTTGATCTATTAAAACTTCATATGCAACCATTTTAGTTTCCCATCTAACCACAATTACATAAACCTTTTTTCCTTCTTGAATATTGTTATAACATTTCTTTACTTTTACATTAGAATATCTATTTAATTCACTATTTCCTAAGGGTGCAATAATTTCAACCTCTCTTAAATTTATGTTACCCTTTACTTTTCTTCTAACGCTCTCATAAATAGCACTTATTTCAAGTTCTCCATCAGTAAATTCATAGTCATATTCAACCATTGTTAACCTTTTAGCTATAAAAAGAGGCAAACATATTAATATTAAAAATATCAAAGTAGGTATTAGCCCTGTAAAAATAAATATTCCTGCTGCTAAAAACAAGGAAATAATCATAGCTGGCACTATCATCTTATGTAGCTTTGATTCTTCGCCACTTATACTTAATTCATAAAACTTCTCCATACCCGTCTCCCTTTTCCATTTGCTTTTTCTTTCATTATATCATAAATTTCTTTTCAATTTTATATACTAAACCTAGTAATAAATATTAATTTTTTGTATTATTTTAATATTTATATCATTTAAACTTAACATTAAAATAATTTTAATTTGCAATTTTTAAATTTTAATCTTTCATTTTTTAAAATAAAATGATAAAATTAAAAAGTATTAAATTTTGATAGGAGTGTTAAACTATGGATAAAAAGACAGCTATTGATTGGAATAATCTAGGCTTCTCTTATATGAAAACAGATTATCGTTACATATCTCACTATAAAGATGGTAAATGGGATGAAGGAAAATTAGTTACAGACAACAAATTAAGCATAAGTGAAGCTTCAACTGCCCTTCACTATGGTCAACAATGTTTTGAAGGTTTAAAAGCTTATAGAACAAAGGATGGAAAGATTCAACTTTTTAGAGTAGATGAAAATGCTAAGAGAATGAATAAATCATGTGATAAACTTTTAATGCCTGAAATACCAGTTGAAAAATTCATAGATGCTTGTATGCAAGTTGTCAAGGCTAATGAAAGATTTGTACCTCCATACGGTACTGGTGCAACTCTTTATATAAGACCTTTCATGATAGGTGTTGGTGATAATATAGGTGTTAAATCTGCTCCTGAATTTATATTTTCAGTATTCTGCCTTCCAGTTGGTGCTTATTTTAAAGGTGGAATGAAGCCTGTAAACTTTATGATTGCAGATTATGATAGAGCTGCTCCTAAAGGAACTGGTGCCGCTAAAGTTGGTGGAAATTACGCAGCAAGCTTAAAAGCTCATGAAATCGCTGCTAAAAAAGGATTTGCTGATTGTATATATTTAGACCCAGCAACTCACACTAAAATCGAGGAAGTTGGAGCTGCAAACTTCTTTGGAATAACAAAGAAAGGTGAATTTGTTACTCCATATTCAGAATCAATTTTACCAAGTATAACAAAATACTCTTTAATGCAAATAGCTAAAGATTATTTAGAAATGCCTGTATCAGAAAGAGATGTTTTAATAGATAACTTAGATGAATTCGCTGAGGCTGGTGCTTGTGGTACAGCCGCTGTAATAACTCCAATAGGAGGAATAGAATATAAGAATAAACTTCATGTTTTCCATAGCGAAACTGAAGTTGGTCCTATTACTAAAAAACTTTATAATCTTTTATCTGGAATGCAATTTGGAGATGTAGAAGCTCCTGAAGGATGGATATTTGAAGTTAAATAATACATAAAAAAGAGAGTGAGCAGTAAACTCCTCTCTTTTTCTCTTACTTAATAAAATTTTCTTTTATTTCTCTTAGTAATTCTTTATACTTATCACCAGAATCTATTATTCTAAAAGTTTCATCATTAACCTTAATAAATTCTTCACTTAATGATAAGATGATATAATCATCTCCCATATATATATTATACTCATTTAAAATTACTGGATTTTTAAAAGGTTTAACTATTTTTATTCCCTTAATATCATCATATATATTTGCTATATCATTTTCATCTTCTATTTTATAACTATTAAATTCAGAATCATTTTTCTTTTCTGTAACAACTATAAATTCTGGATTTTCTATTAACATATTAAATGCAGCCTCTAGTTTAATAGGCATAAAGAAATATGAACAAATAATAACTGATATTGTTATAAAGAAAGTAATAACTAATTTATTAAGAAGCTTCATATATTCCCTCAAAATTAATTGCTTACTTTAATACTATTCCCCTTACATCTAAATTATGCTTTTTAGCTAAATCTCTATATATTTCTAGCATATTATTTTCCTCAAAAAACATAGGAAAACTCAAATTATAATTTCCCCATATAGTCATAGGCTTTTCCATAAAATATATGGTACAAAAGAATAATTCTCTAGTATTTAATCTAGTTATAAAGGACATTAAGTCTTTATTATTAAGCTCAAAATAAACACTTTTTATTTCCTGTTTATTGATATCTATTAAAATATTTTTATCCCTTTCATCTAACCTCTCTAAAAGCCTTGCTAAACTCTCATTTTCTAAATCTTTTATGTATAAATCTATTATTACTTTTCCCTTATTAATCTCTAATACTTCATTAAAGAAATTAATAAAATATCCCTCTTTTATTTTAAAAGAATCATTATCCCCATTATATTCTAAAAGCCCGTTTGAATATCTATCAAATCCATCTAATATATTATTAAATCTTATTTTTATTTTATTTTTAAATTCATCTTCACTTATAGATTTTAAGATTTGACTCAAAAATAACACTCCTTCACTTAACTTATTATGATTATTATACACAAAGCTTATTTTATTTGGCTATATTATTGAAAATTTATCTCTTAAATCATATTTTAATACATATAACAAATTGTTTAATGAAATACTAAAGTTATTATTTATTACAAAATATGTTGAGGTGATTTTACTGTGTTTAAACATTTTAAGAAAAACGCACTTATTATTTTTTTAGTATTAAGTATTTTTACTAGCTTTTTTATTAGTAATACTTTAGTTGTTTCAGCAGAAGATAATGATGTACATTTAGTTTTAGATACTAAAAATATTAATAATCTTCCAAATAATTTTAGAACAACATCTGATTTAGAAAGATTAAAAAACCTATCTAATATTAATATGAAAGGTTTAGATACTCTCAATATTTCAGGCAGTCAACAATTTTCTCCTAATAACCTTTCACTTTTAGTTACTTCAATTAAAACCACTTTACCTATAACAATTGTAGATTTAAGGCAAGAATCTCATGGATTTATTAATGAATATCCTGTTAGTTGGAAAGGCGAAAAAAATGATGCCAACTTAGGTTTAACCAGAACAGAAGTTATTGATACTGAAAGAAAGCTTTTAAACAGTATTACCTTAGGAACTCCAATACAATTTTTTAATGATCCTAAGCTAACTGTTATTCCTGAGAAAGTTCTTTCTGAAAATCAATTAGTAAAAGCTAATTCTATTGATTATGTTAGAATTCCAGTAACTGATGGGAAGCTTCCTACTTACGAAATGGTAGATTTTTTTGTTCAATATGTAAATTCAATACCAAAAGAGTCATGGCTACATTTCCATTGTAAGGAAGGGATAGGAAGAACAACAACTTTTATGATTATGTATGATATAATGAAAAACTATAATAATGCTACTCTTGATGAAATAATAAATAGACAATTAGCTCTCTCTGGAATTAAGGAAAAATCTATACTTTCCTTCCCTTCAAAAGAGCGTTTAGACTTCTTTACTAAATTTTATGAATATGTAAAAGAACAAAATAATGATTTTAAGATTAGTTGGAGTCAATGGCTTAATAAAAATAATTTTCCTCTAGCTACTATACGTTAAATATATAAATATTATTTAAAGAAAAAGAATGTATTAAAATAA
>OGRV01000147.1_pt1 | contig 28377 bp, 22 predicted proteins | sample 1573731 | NCBI WGS metagenome assembly OGRV01 (sample SAMN03295828, study PRJEB24534) | human gut metagenome | isolation source: fecal sample 3 from infant 4 | host: Homo sapiens | place: USA: Pittsburgh, PA | collected 2014-07
ATATTATTTATATTAATTTTAAGAAAAAAGGTTATTCTTAATAAGTTAAATATGAAAATTTTAAGTTTTTATTTTATTTTTGCTTTTTTAAATGGTTTAATATTAGTTTTAAGAGATCAAATAATTGTAGAAAGAATATATGCAATGTGGATTTGGATGATTGCATTAGTTATTTCTACTTATGAAGAATAATTTAAAATTAAAAGGAGGTGGATTATATGGAAGCTAGTTTAAAAGAAGCCCAAGAGTTAATGACAACAATATTAAAAGATATTGATTCTATATGCAGAAAAAATAACATAAATTATTGGATTGAATCAGGAACTTTATTAGGTGCTGTTAGACATAAAGGCTTTATACCTTGGGATGATGATATTGATATTGGAATGCTGAGGGAGGATTATAATAAGTTTTTAGAGATAGCTAATAAAGAATTAAAAGATGATGTTATTTTATGTAATTTTAAAAATGAAAAGAATGTCCAATATCAATGGTCAAAGGTAAAACATAAATATAGCGAAATAATAGAAGATGGCAATACCTCAGAAAAATCTGGTCTTTTCGTGGATATATTTCCATATGATTTTTATTCAAGAGAAGGAAATGATTTTGCAAGTAAATTAAAAAAGAGATATAAGAAGAAATTTGCAGTATTACATTACAGTAGCTTAGATAATAAATCTATAAATAATAGTAGTGATAAAGTAAAAAAATATATATGTAAAATACTTAAGATATTTTTAAATAAAACATTTAATGAATTATGTAGTGATGTGGTTAAGGAAATTACCGTAAAGGAAAGAAACAAAGAGGATGTTCTAAGTTATGGTATAGAGGTCACTGCATATGATAATTATTTAGAATATAATGATATTTTCCCATTAACAGATATAAGTTTTGAAAATATAACTGTTAAATCTCCTAACAAAAAAGAAAAATATTTAAAGCAGTTATATGGAGAAGATTATATGAAGCTTCCTAAACATGAAGATAGAGTGTTTCATAATAACGGAATATTTATAATGAAAAAAAGAAACTTTTAATTAGTCAATTGGGGTTGGTTAATATTGGAGGTTAAAAAGTTTTTATTTAGGAGGCTTAAATGAGTAAATCAATATCGAAAAATATAATATTTAAATTCTTATTAAATATTTTTAATGTAGTAGTTCCAATAATTATAGGTCCTTATGTATTAAGAGTTTTAGGGCCAGACTTAATGGGAACAATAAACTTCTCCCAAACAATATATGGATACTTTTTCATATTTGCAGGTTTTGGAGTATATCAATATGGTTTAAGAGAAATAAGTAGAGTTAGAGACGATAAAAAAAAGCTCTCACAGGTATATACTAGTCTATTTACTCTAACCTTTATAACAAATATACTTACAACAATTGGATATGTATTATTTGTTCAGTTTAACTATTCTGGAACAGAAATATATGTTGCTTGTATGATATTAACTTTTAATTTATTAGCGAATATCTTTTATACTGAATGGGTAAATGAAGGATTAGAAAACTATGACTTCATAACAATAAAAACTATCATAATTAGAATTATTTATGTAGTATTTTTATTTATACTTGTTAGAAGTGCAAATGATTTAAAAGAATATATGATTCTTTTAGTTTTATCAACATTTTTAAATAATATTGTAAGTTTTATATACATAAGAAAAAGAATACCTTTTGATTTTTCTGACTTAAAATTATTAAGGCATATAAAACCATTATTTTTAGTTGTTATATTATCAAATGCCAATGTATTATACACTCAACTTGATAGATATTTTATAGGAGAGTATATAAATATGGATTCTGTTGCTTATTATACAACAGCGCAAAATATAAGTAACATAATAAATACCTTGTTGCTTACAGTTATTTATGCAACTATTCCAAGAATGTCAAATTATATAGCAAATGAAAATCATGATGAATATAAAGGTTTATTAGATAAAATTTCTAAAATGTATTTTATAGTTCTTTTCCCAGCTGCTATAGGTATGTTGGTTTTAGCTAAAGAGGTAATTCTTATATATGGTGGTAGTAAGTATTTAGATGCTATACCAATGCTTAAGGTTTTTGCTATATATATAATTACTTTAGGATTTGAGACCATATTAAGTAATCAGGTTATGTATATAAGAGGAAAAGAAAAAGAACAAGTAAAGATAACATTTATAGGGGGAGCAGTAAACCTAATATTAAATGTAACATTATTATGGACAGGCTATTTCAATGGAACAAATGCAGTAATAACAACAATGTTAGCTAATATAGTCGTTATTATATTAGAATACTTATATATAAAATTTGTTATGGACTTAGATTTTAACATTTTTAGCCTAGATAAGATGAAGTATCTAGCAATATCATTATTATTTATACCTATAACTTATTTTATAGGAAAATTTATAAGTGGAGTTATACTATTTACTTTAGCAGTAATGATTATAAACTCATTAGTTTATTTCTTGATTTTACTAGTTATTAAAGATGATTGTTTATTAGAAATAATAAATAAATTTACTAAAAAATTAAAAAGATAAAAAATAAAAGGGGGAGTTTCATTGATTAAAAAGTTTATTCTTGCTACAGTTATTACTTTAAGTGTAACTTCAATTAATGTTCTAGCTTCAGAGAATGTAAATGATAAGTCTGATGAAAATAAGTCTTCTACTTTAGTTGGAGAAACTTATGAAATTGTAAAAGAGCCAAATATGTTTTTTTCAATTCCAGGTGATAATGTAGAAAGCTATAAAGATGAAAATGGAATTGAGAGAGAAGAATTTAAAAAGGATAAAGAAGGTCAAGAATCTATAAACAGACTTGTTACAAAGACTAAGAGTAAGTATGAGATAGCATTAGCTCATGAAAATGGGAAATATACATTTTTAGATTCTGCAAACACAAAGGAAGAAGCAGAGAAAAAGGTTGAAAATGCAAGTGAAAAATATAATACTTTTGCAGCAATGCCTGTTGTTTTAAATGATAGTGGACAAGTAGCTTATTCAGAAAAATCAATGGGAAGATTAGTTAAATATAAAAATGGAAGTCCAGCTGGATATGGAGAAATAACTAATATATATGCTAATCCTAATTTAACAAATGACTTTACATATATTAATCATGGTTATGTAGATGATGTTCCAATAATTGAGGATAGAGGAAATGTTGCCAAAATAGAAGTTGGAGGATATGAAGGTTGGGTAAATAAAGATACTAGTTCTGGAAATTATGATTTAGTCATAGTACCATTAAACCAAGTAAAAAATCCAAGTTATTATATAGTTAGAGATGGAGAGTTAATCCATTATATAAGTAGTGATCTTACCAATTATTCTGAAGGTGGATATGAGGTTGTTATAGGACCAGCACCTAATTTCTTAAGTGAAAATGTAAAATATTATAGTTATGATAACAAATATTTTTATAAAGATTTAAGTACATTAATAGGTGATTTACAAAATGATAATCATAATAATTCTGTAAATGCAAATAATCCTTTTTATCCATATTATATGTATTTACCATTTAGAAGTAAAACAACATTTACTGCTGAAGAATTAAATAATTTTATTGCTAAAAAGACAAAATCATATAGTAAATTAAGAGGAACTGGACAAGCTTTTATAGATGCACAAAATAAATATGGAGCAAATGCTCTTTTACTTTTAGGACTAGCAGCTAATGAATCAGCTTGGGGGACATCTCAAATAGCTCAACAAAAAAACAATTTATTTGGAATAAATGCTATTGATTCAAGTCCAGGAGCATCAGCAAATTCATTTGAAACTGTTGAAGGCTGTATAAATGATTTTGCAAAATATTATATTTCTAGAGGATATTCAGATCCAGAAGATTGGAGATATTTTGGAGGATACCTTGGAAATAAGGGAAGTGGAGCTAATGTTAAATATGCTTCAGATCCATTCTGGGGAGAAAAAGCAGGACAAAATGCTTATATAGCTGATTACTGGGCAAGTGGAAAAGGAATAGCAAGTTTAAAAGATTATAATTACTATCAGCTAGGCATTTATACAGGGGCTAGTAGTGTTACAAATAAAGATAATGAAAAATTATATGATGTAGGTAGCTTATATACTGAAAGAGTAGAAAAAATAGGAGCTACAACAATTTTAACTAGCAAAGAAAAGATTAATCACAATGGAAAAGACTGTTATGAAATAAATCCAGTTAGAACAACTCCTGTAATATCAAATGGATCACCAGTAGCATTCCCAGGTCCATACGATTGGAATGATAAAGGCTTTGTAGATGCATCAAAAGTTAAGCTTATAAATGAAGGTAAGCATTCTGAAAATGTTATAGGAAAATGGGTAATGAATGAGGGAATATGGTACTATTATTTAGGTGAAAAATATGCTGTAGGATTAAAATGTATAGATGGCTATTGGTATTATTTTAATCAAAATGGAGAAATGCAAATTGGATGGCAAAAGATAGATGGAAAGTGGTATTATTTTAGACCAGATGGAAATATGAGAATAGGCTGGGAAGAAATAAATGGATATTGGTATTACTTTGGAAGTGATGGAGTAATGCAGACAGGCTGGCAAGAACTAGGTGGAAAATGGTATTATTTTAGACCAGATGGAAATATGAAAATAGGCTGGGAAAAAATAAATGGCTGTTGGTATTACTTTAATGGAGATGGAGTAATGCTTACTGGAACTCAAAAAATAGACGGTGTTATATATAACTTTAAAGATAATGGAATGTTAATTGAATAATAAATAATAAATTATAAGGAGAAAAGAATTTATGATAAAAAGAAAAGGGTATCTAAATATTTTATTAGGAGGAATCTTAGCGAGTTCTTTATTATTAAATACTACTATATATGCTATAGATAATACAAACAAAAATGATTTAAGCAATAAGAGTGTGCAAATAGATAATAAAGAAAAAAATAATAATGATAGTGGTAAAGAGAATATTTCTAATAATGCTAAAGTATCAGATACTTTAAATGAAAAAGAAAATTCAAATGTTTCTAATGATTCCAAAGCAGTTGATAAAATTAAAAGTGGTTGGCAAGAGATAGAAGGAAATTGGTACTATTTTAATTCAAATGGAAATATGAAAACTGGTTGGGAAGAAATAAACGGTTATTGGTATTATTTTAATAATGATGGAATAATGCAGACAGGCTGGCAAGAGATAGGTGGAAAATGGTATTATTTTAGACCAGATGGAAATATGAGAGTAGGCTGGGAAGAAATAAATGGGTATTGGTATTACTTTGGAAGTGATGGATCAATGCAAACTGGTTGGCAAGAAGTAGGTGGAATTTGGTACTATTTTAGACCAGATGGAAATATGAAAACCGGTTGGGAAGAAATAAACGGTTATTGGTATTACTTTAATGGAGAGGGAGTAATGCAAACTGGTTGGCAAGAAATAGGTGGAGTATGGTATTACTTTAGACCAGATGGGAATATGAGAATAGGCTGGGAAGAAATAAATGGGTATTGGTATTACTTTGGAAGCAATGGAGCAATGCAGACAGGCTGGCAAGAGCTAGGTGGAACATGGTACTATTTTAGAACAGACGGAAATATGAAAGTAGGCTGGGAAGAAATAGATGGAAAGTGGTATTATTTTGCTACAGATGGAGTTTTAGAAACAAATAAAGTAGTTGGAGATTGGTATGTAAATAATGATGGAGTAGGGAATCAGATTGTAACTGAAGGTGTATATGGAAAGAGTGGAAAGGGCAGAGATTTAGAATATTATAGAATAGGACACGGTAAAAAAGTATTATTCTCAGTTTTTGGAGTACATGGATATGAAGATGCTTGGAGTGGTGATTCACAAGAACTTAAAATAATAGCTGAAAAGTCAGTAAATAGATTAAGAAGTGAATATAATACTAAAGGAATAGATTTAAGTGAATGGAGTGTATATATTATACCTTCAGCTAATCCAGATGGAAGAATTGATGGATGGACAAACAATGGACCAGGTAGAACTACAGTAACAACTAAGAATGATATAAATAGATCATTCCCTACAGGATTTACTCCTTTTTATAGTGCTAGAAACTATACAGGACCAACAGCATTAGGTTCTCCAGAGGCAAAGGCTTTATATGGTTTCATAAATAAAACTATGGAAGGAGCAACTGAAAAAGTTCTTTTAGATGTACATGGATGGGAAAACAAAACAATAGGTAATCCTAGCATTGCTAGATATTTTGATAATGAATTTGGCTTTAGAAATATAAATAAATATCCAGGTGGATTTGTAATAACTTATGGAAATGCTATAGGAGCTAAATCAGTTTTAGTAGAATTCCCAGTTCCTTATTCACATCAAGATATATTAAGAAGAGATTTTTCAGGTAAATTTGCTAATGGATTAGTAAATATTCTTTTAAATAACTAAAAATAAGTATAACTAAACTATATGATAAAATTTTAAAATTTTATCATATAGTTTTTTATTGTAAAAAAATAGTTAATAAATTACATTTCTAATTGTTGTCTGTAAATTTTTACATTAAATGAAATTAAATATTTTTCGAATAAAATGTTACTAATATGTAAATATTTATTATGATAAAATCCTTAAAATTAAACTGTAAATACGTTACAAAATTTAAAAAAATTGAAATGAAAAGAAGGTTTGGAAATGAAAAAGGTAAAAGAAAAAATAGCTATTGCAGTATTGACAGGGGTAATTATGGGGGTGTCAGGTTCATTTGTATTTAGTGGAAGGAATATATATGCAAGTGAATTAAAGAGTACTTTAAGCGATGAACAAACTAGTCAAAAAAACGAAAAAGAAAAAAAAGAAAAAACTTTAGAATTAAAAGAAGAAATACAATCAAGTAACAAGATGAAAGAAGAAAATAAAGATGTTATTAAGAAAGAAGAAATAGATAAGAAATTTGATAATAATGAAGTAAGAGAAAATAAAGTAACTACTTTTGATATTAAATCAAATGAAAAGTCTAAAGTTGAAAAATGTCATTGGTTTAAAAATGGAACAGATGGTGATGGAAGAACTATATGGTCATATAAAAATAAAGAAGGAAAAAATGTAGTTGGTTTAGCTGAGATTAATGGGGATAAATATTTCTTTGATGAATATGGTCGTATGCAAACCGGAATAATAAAAGATTATAAAAGTAATAAAATATATTATGCTGAATCAAATGGAGTTTTAAGCAATTATAAAGGTTGGAAAAAAATAGATGATGAATGGTATTATTTTAATGGCAATGGAACTTTAAAAACAGGATGGTTAAGCTTAGGAGGGAAAAGATATTACTTAAATGATCAAGATGGTAATATGGTAATAGGAGCTTTGGCTATAGAAGGTAAGCAATACTATTTTAATTCAAATGGAGAATTAATTAAAAAAACTGGCTGGTTAAAAGGTAAAAATTTAGAAACAGGCGGAATATGTTGGTATTATTTTGACGAAGAAGGAAATTTACAAAAAGGATTTAAGAATATAGATGGAGTAAACTATTATTTTACTGAAAATGGATTTATGGCTACAGGAGTTCAAAATGTTAAGCAAAAAGATGGTAATTATAAATTAATGCTTTTTAGTGAAAATGGTAAATTTATAGATAAAGCTGGTTGGTATGAAGTAAAGGATAGTTCAAATGATTCAAGTTGGTACTATATAAATAGTGATTATACTTTAGCAACAGGATTAAAGGAAATAAATAATAAATTGTATTACTTTGATCCAGATAGTGGAATGATGATTTCAAATAAACTTCAAGAAGTTGTGATGAAAGATGGAAGTAAAAAAGATTATTATTTTAATAATAACGGAGTTGCCTTAATAAACAATGAAGGATGGCAATCTCAAAAAGAAAATAATAAAATAATGTGGCAATATTTAAAAAATGAACAACCTGTAAGTGGATTACAAGAAATAAACGGAAAAACATATTATTTTAATGAAAATACTTCCTATATGGAAACTGGAGTTGTTGATACAGGAAAAGGAATTTATCTTTTTGATGATAATGGAGCAAAAGTTAATAAAACAGGATGGATTAAAAATAAAGGACACTGGTATTATTTAAATAATGATTCAACTGTAAAAAGAGATTGGTTAAACTCTGGGTATAGTTGGTATTATTTAAATGATAATGGAATAATGGCTACTCAATGGAAAAAAGTAAATAATTATTGGTATTATTTTGGCTCAAATGGAGCAATGCAAAAAGATTGGAAAGAAATAAATAGCAATTGGTATTACTTAAGAAATGATGGAATAATGACAACTCAATGGGAAAAAGTAAATAATTACTGGTACTATTTTGGCTCAAATGGAGCAATGCAAAAGGATTGGAAAGAAATAAACAATAATTGGTATTACTTGAGAGATGATGGAATAATGGCAACTCAATGGGAAAAAGTAAATAATTATTGGTATTATTTTGGCTCAAATGGAGCAATGCAAAAAGATTGGAAAAAAATAAATAACAATTGGTATTACTTGAGAGATGATGGAATAATGACAACTCAATGGAACAAAATAAATGATTATTGGTATTACTTTAATGATGATGGGAAAATGATAAATAACCAATATGTTGATGGATGGAGAATAGATAATAATGGGGTAGCTCATTATGAAAAAGCTTTTAGAAATCCAAAGTTAGAAAATAGTAATCAAATAATAGTTGTAACGACAAATAATATGAGTACAAGTTATTGTAATATAGAAATTTATGAAAAGAATGATTCTGGTGAATGGAATAATATTGATAGTACAACTGGAAGAGTGGGAGCTAATGGACTTGCTTACATTGAAAATAGAGTTCAATCAACTAATACTACTCCAGCTGGTGTTATGAGCATAACAGGAGCTTTTGGAGTTAAGAATAATCCTGGAACAAAATTAGATTATATAAAGGTTAATAATAATATGTATTGGGATTTAAATAGCGAAAATTCTACATATAATAGATTGATTAATTATAATCCTGGTGGAGATTATGAGCATTTAATTTCTTATCCTAGACAATATGAATATTCTTTAATAACTGATTATAATCACAATCAGGTTCCAAACAAAGGAGGAGCAATTTTTGTACATTGTTTAGGAAGAGGGGCTACTGGAGGATGTGTTTCAATGCCTAGAGAAAAAATGATTGAAATATTAAAGTGGATAGATCCTAAGAAGAATCCTAAAATTTTAGTTATTCCTAAAGATGATTTAGATGACTATTGGTATTAATACTTAATATAAAATAATCTTAAATAAGAAGTATATACCTATTAATAATAGTAATTTTAAAATTAATATTATTAAATAGTTTTAAGAAGTATTAACTTATCTAGTATAAGTTAATACTTTTTTTATTGTAATAAGGAAAATTTTGTGATATTATATTAATGTTCAAAAAATGAACGAAGGGAGAGCTGAGGATGTTATCATATGATATTGAAGTTTTAAAAATTATAAATGATGAAGACAATATAAGTCAAAGAAAATTAGCAGAAATGTTAAATATTTCTTTAGGTAAAATAAATTCTTTACTTAAAGAACTATTGACTAAAGAATACATAGTTAAAATTGATATAGATAAGAGAAATGTTAAATATGAATTAACTGAGGCAGGAATTGCATTACTAGAAAATTCATTAGATAAAGTTAAGAGTACAAAGTTATCAATACATAAGCATAAATATCATAAAGTTAAACAAGCTGTTATTTTAGGAGCTGGTGGTAAAGGTGATTTTGGAAAGCCAGCTGGTTTTTTAGAGCTTGAAGAATTCAGAATAATTGATAGAATAATTGATATTTTAAAATCAAATGGTATAGAGAAGATTGTTATAGTAAATGGATATAAGAAAGAATACTATGAAGAATTAGCTGAAAAAGATTCAACAATTTTTTGTGTAACTAATTCAAATTATAAATGGACAGGAACAATGAGTTCTTTAGCTTTAGCTAAGGAATATATAGATGATGATTTCATATTGGTAGAAAATGATCTTGTTTTTGAAAGTAGAGCTGTAGAACAAATTATTAAAAATGATAATAGAGATTGTGTTTTAATTACTAATGAAAGTGGATCAGGGGATGAGGCCTTCGTTGAAATAAGAGATGGCTATCTTTTTAAAATGTCAAAAGATGTACACCAATTTAATAAGATTGATGGAGAAATGATTGGTATAAGCAAAATATCTTATAAATTATTTAAAATGATGTTAGAAGAATTTAAAAATAATATAAATCCATATATGAATTATGAGTACACTATGTTAGATGTTGCTAGAAATTATAAGGTTGGTTATGAAAAGATAAATGATCTTGTTTGGGGAGAAATTGACAATAAAGATCAATATGAAAAAGTAAAGAAACACATTATACCTATGATAAGAAGAAAAGAAATGCAATATAAAATAGATCAAGTAAAAAGTACTATAGTTAATGGATTAAAGGTTTCAGAAGAGGAAGTTAAAGAAATAGTACCTGTAGGAGGTATGACTAATAAAAACTATAAGGCTTTTGTAAATGACAAAGCCTATATAGTAAGAATACCAGGATTAGGTACAAGCTCTATGATTAATAGAAGAGATGAAATGATAAACTCTAAACTAGCAGCAGATGAAGGAATAGATGCTAAAATACTTTTCTTTGATGAAGAGTCTGGAGTAAAGATTGCAGAACTTATAGAGGGAGCAGAAACTCTTAATCCTGCAACGGCTAAAAAGAAAGAAAATATGGAATTAGTGGTAGGGGCATTAAGAACTTTACATAATTCAGAGATAAAAATGGAAAATAGATTTAATGTTTTTGAGAAAATTGAGGATTATGAGAGTCTTGTTAAAAAGGTTAATGTTACTCTTTTTGAAGATTATTATGAAATAAAAACAAGAGTATTAAAGTTAGAAAAAGTTTTAGAAGATCATGGAATGGAAATAAAACCATGTCATAATGATACTGTTCCAGAGAATTTTGTTAAAGATATTAATGAAAGAATGTATCTAATAGATTGGGAGTACAGTGGATTAAATGATCCTATGTGGGATTTAGCAGCTCACTCAATTGAATGTGATTTTTCAGAGGATGATGAAGAATTATTCTTAAATCTATATTTTAACAATTTAATTGAAGATAAGCATAAGATAAGAATTCTTGTTTATAAAATATGTCAGGACTTTTTATGGAGCATATGGACTATTTTAAAAGAGGCTCAAGGTGATGATTTTGGAACTTATGGTATAGATAGATATAATAGAGGAAAGAAAAACTTAGAGTTATTAGATAAAATTTTAATGGGGCAATAAAGTATGAATTTAAAGGAGAGGCAGTATGTTTAAAAGTAATTATAAGGGATATGGTAGTGGAATTATATCTGCTATGGCTTGGGGGCTAGATACTGTTTTAGTTGGAGTTATATTATCCATGGCTCCATTTATAAATACAGAGGCAGCTATAATGTTAGCTCCTTTTGTAAGTACATTTTTACATGATTTTTTTTCAACTTTATGGATGTTTATTTATATGATTTTTACAAGACAAGTTGGAAAACTTTTTAAGTCATTAAAAACTCCAAGTACAAAATATGTTATTTTAGCATCAATATTTGGTGGACCTATGGGTATGACTGGATATTTACTTTCTGTTAATTATATAGGACCATCATATGCAGCTACTATATCATCAATATATCCTGCTGTTGGAGCAGTTTTAGCAGCAATATTCTTAAAAGAAAAAATTAGTAGAAAAGGGTATATTGGATTAACAATAAGTATATTAGGAATAGCCCTTTTAGGATTTGGAAATGATGGGGGAAAAGCTAGTTTAATAGGATTTTTATTTGCTGGGTTAAGCGTTTTAGGATGGGGTTCAGAATCTGTAATATGCTCTTATGGTATGAAAGATGAAGATATAAGTCCTAAGCAAGCTTTACAAATTAGACAGTTTATATCTGCTCTTTTTTCAGGGGTAATAATTCTTCCTTTATTAAAAGCTTATCCATTAGTATTTGAAGTTTTAAAAGGAAATGTTATTTTGGTTATAATAGGCACAGCTTTAATGGGAACAATCTCTTACGTTTGTTATTATACAGCTATTCATAAATTAGGACCAACAAGAGCAATGGGACTTAATATAACTTATGTTGTATGGGCAATGATTTTTGATAAAGTACTATTAGGTCATGATATAACTATTAAAATGGTAATATGTGCTTTAATGGTTATGATAGGCTCATTTGTAGTGGCAACTCAACCAGCACATGAAGAAGAATTAACTAATGTTACTAATACAGCAGTTTAGTTCTTAATAGATAAGAAATATATAATAAAAGAAATCAAGTGTATTTAACTAATTAAGATGGGATTGTAAATGCCTTAATATTAGATTGTTTTAAAGAAAAAGAAATATAAAGTAAGTTTTGAGAGAATAATAAAGGAGATTAATAAATGAGAGCAATATTACTAGCAGCAGGAATGGGAACTAGATTAAGACCCCTAACTTTAGATACACCTAAGTCACTTATAGAAGTTAATGGAAGACCTCTTTTAGAAAGACAGATAGAATTTTTAAGAGAAAGAGGAGTAGAAGAAATAATTGTAGTTACAGGTTATCTTGCAGAGAAATTTGATTATTTAAAGGATAAATACGGAGTAAAACTAGTTAATAATGATAAATATGATATATATAACAATATATATACTATGTATTTAGTTAGAGAATATTTAGAGAATACCTATGTTGTTGATGCTGATGTTTATATATCAGAAAATTTCTTATTAGAAAAACCAGAAACATCAATGTATTTTTCTGCCAATAAACAAGGTTTTAAAGGAGAATGGAAACTTAGCTTTGATGAGGATTTAAAGGTAAATGATATAGAAGTTGGAGATGATGAGGGCTATATATTATGTGGAGTATCTTATTGGGATAAGAAAGATACAGATATAATAGTTAAGGAGCTTGAAGACATGGTTGAAAATGGCGATTTTAGTGAGTTATATTGGGATGATATTGTAAAGAATAATATTTCTAAGTTAGATATTCGCATTGAAAAGATTTCAGAAAATAGTATTTATGAAATTGATAATTTAGAAGAATTAGACTATGTTAAATCAGTAGTAGAGAAATAATAAAGACAAGCTATTAGCTTAAGTTTTAGCTAATAGCTTGTCTCTTTTTTATATAAATTAAAATAGACTTTAATAATTACTAATAATTTTATAAATTAAAAATAAATTTTTATACATATTATTCTGGTAAATAGAAGAAATGAGTTGCTCTTATAGTACCGTTAACAGGGTCATCTACTGAGACTAGTCTTCTATGAAGAACAGAATCAAAATATTTTTTTTGATTGTCAACTATATAAGCATAATCATCATCATACCAATTCATAAATGTAAATGAATGTTTATATCCTGAAAATACTACATCTCCAGGTCTAAGATCACTTGTGTTAGTTGATTTTATCCATCCTCTAGAAAGTAATTCTCTTTCTAATTGATATGTGTTAGCTACATATAGAGGGATTTTAACTCCAGCTCTTCTTAAGGCTTCAGAAGTGAAATAAACACAGTTATTAGTTGTTTCTCCACCGTGAAGGTCTATAGCAGCATAATGAACAGATTCTCTATTATCTTCATTACTCATATAATTAAATAACTTGTATTGAGTATATGAATGAGATCTAGATGGAGAACCGTGTAATACAATTCCATCTTTATTTACATAAGTAGACTCAAACCATTTATCAGTTATCATTACCCCATCTGAATCAAATTTATATATGTTTCCATTAATTGTTTTTTCAGAGTCCTTAACCATGGCTCCAGTCTCTTCGCTAAGATAATACCATTTATCATTTTGAGAAGCCCAACCAATTTGCATGTCTCCATTATAATCATTAAATAGATACCAATCGTCATCTATATTTTGCCATCCAGTAGACATTATACCGTCATTTCTAAAATGATACCATTTATTATTTATTTCATGCCAATCAGTTTGCATTATACCATTATTATTGAAAAAGTAAAAATAATCATTTACTTTTTGCCAATTAGTAGCCATTATTCCATCTTCTCTAAAGTAATACCAATTATTATTTATCTCTTGCCAATTAGTTTGCATAGCACCATTATTATCAAAATAATACCAATAATCATTTACTTTTTGCCAATTAGTAGCCATTATACCATCTGGTCTAAAATAATACCAAACTCCACCTATTTCTTGCCAATCAGTTTGCATATTACCATCATTATCAAAATAGTACCAATAATCATTTATTTTTTTCCAAGATGTAGCTTTAGTACCATTAGTTATATAATACCAATTATTATTTTCATGAACCCAGCCATTATTTATATCAGTCTTTTCTGAAGAAATGTTAGATACTTCTTTATTTGGCTGAGCAAAAACTGATATACTTTGCAAGGATAAAGTAAGCGTTAGTATAAGGGTTGTAATAATTCTCCTTCTTTTCATAATAACCTCCAATTTTTATATCAATATTATAGAATTAAAAAAAGTATATTTTAATTTAAATCAATAGTATTAAACAAAAATAATACTTCTATAAATATATAGAAGTATATAAAAAATTTTATTTTTTATCTTCAAAAATATAATCATGAATTTGCTTAACAGTAACATCTTTATCAAATGCTAAATAATAAACACCATTTATCATTTCACCTTTAGAATACTGATCCATAGGATATCTTTCTTGTTCTAATCCAGAACCACCCATAGAAGCAACTATTTTTGCAAGATTTAGAATTTCACCGGATGAAAGACTAGTAGTTACCATAGGCATAAGTTCGTTTAAGATTGTTGGGTATTTAGCTGGAGAAACTTGATTAAATTTTTCAAATAATTTGCTTAAAACTATTCTTTGTCTTTCAGTTCTCTCACCATCTCCACCAGCAGTGTATCTTATTCTACAGTAAGCTAGGGCTTGTGTACCATTTACATGTTGAACACCAGGTGAAGTTATTAAAGGACAATCAGTATTACTAAGTCTATTTAAATCTTTTATATGATCGTTTATACCAGGACTTGCATCAATTTCATCTTGTCTTATATTTAGATCCATTCCACCAACAGAATCAATTATTTTAGGTAATGATGAGAAGTTAACTGTAGCAAAATCTTTAAGATTTAAGTCAAAGTTTTCATTTAAAGTTTTTAAAGCTAATTCATGTCCACCAAAAGCATAGGCATGGTTTATTTTATCTTTTCCATGTCCTTGAATATCCACATAAGAGTCTCTCATTATTGAAGTTAATTTAAGTTTATTATGTATCTTATCAACTGTAGCTATCATTATAGCATCTGATCTACCATCAGTACCTTCAGGAGCATCAATTCCAAATAAAGCTATGTTAGCTATTCCATCGTATTTAGAAAGCTTTTCGTCTACCGCTTTATCAATTCCTAAATTGTCTTCATTTAAATCAACTTTGTTCACTTTTCCAAGCATAGTTAGTCCATAAGTAGCTACCCCTCCTACTAAACCAACTATTAAAAGCCCTATAATTGAAAGTGCAATTATTAATTTACGATTTTTAGCAGGCTTTTTTGAACTCCTTTTTTTATTAGTTTTTCTTGCCAATGTAAGCATCCTCCCTTTTTAAAATTACAAAACAATTGTAGCATTCTATTGCATAAGTTGTAAAGTTATGGATAAGATTGTTAAAATTTAAAAATAATATTAATGTTATTTTTAAAATATTAAAATTAAAGAAAGGTTATTTTTGCTTAAGATAAAGCGCATAAAATTATAGTTAAAAAATAATATTTTTTTATAGAATTTAAAGTGAAAAAAAGATTTATAAATAAAAAAGAATATTTATCAAATATAAATTTTGATAAATATTCTTATATTATAAGATATTATATTTTAAGCTGTAGCAGTTTCTCTTGCAGGAATAATGCTTGGTATTATAAACCCTACTAAAGCAGGTACTACCCAACCAAATCCCTTAGAGTATAGTGGAAGAAGAGAAACTAAGTTTTCTACTCCAGGTATAAAGTTACCTAGTGTTATTAATATACTAACTACTAAAGTAACATATACAGTAACCTTATGAGTAAGTGGGTTAGTTATTCTCTTATGGAATAGGTTTAATAATATAAGAACTATTGTTACTGGGTAGATTACACCAAGTAAAGTAGCTGATAATGATATTATCTTATCTAATCCCATACTAGCAACTAATATACTAGTTACTGTCATTAATAAAACGTTAAATTTATATGGTAATTTACCATTAGAAACTCTTTCAAAGAAGCTTCCACCAGCAGAAAGTAATCCTATTGAAGTTGTTAAACAAGCTAATGCCATTGATACACCTATTAATATTGCACCTGCATGTCCTAGAATACTTTCAGCAACAAAAAGTAATAATTGAGAATTTGATAAATCTAAAGCTAAATCCCCAGTATGAGCACCAAGGAAGATTAATCCACCATAAATTATTGCTAGTCCTCCGATGGCAATAACTGCTGCTTTAATAAGTAATTTAAAGCTAGCTTTACCAGTATATCCCTTAGCTTTTATTGAACCTAATATTATTGAAGAGAATATAACAGCTGCAATTGCATCCATTGTTTGATATCCTTCAAGTAATGATGTAGAAAGGGCATCAGGAGTATATGATTTTGTTAAGGCGTCTATTGGACTAAGAACTCCCTTAGCTATTAAGAAAAATAATATAGCTAATAATATAGGAGTTAAAAATTTACCTAAAACATCTATAACTTTTGATGGCTTTAATACAAAGATTAAATTAACTAAAAAGTAAACAACTATTACTGCAAAGTAATTTATATTTGCAAAGTTAGGAGCAAATGCTAATTCAAATGTAGTAGCTGCTGTTCTAGGAATAGCTAATAATGGTCCAATAAGTATAAATAATGCTATTGAATATATTAATGAGAATTTTTTACCTACTTTATCTCCGAATAATTCAAACTTACCGTTAACTCTCATTGAAGATAATATACCAAGTAGTGGTACTCCAACTCCAGTTATTATAAATCCTATAATCCCTAAATAGTAATCTGCACCTAAATTTCTTCCTAATAAAGGTGGGAAAATAAGGTTACCAGCCCCCAAAAACATTGAGAATAGTGCAAAGCCGATTACTAAAAAATCTGATCTTTTGTTATTCATAATATACACCCCGTCTTTCTTAAACAATCAAATTAATATTTACATTTAAAATTATTATTTAAGATATAAGAGATAAATAATTTTAAAATATATTGATTTATAATTTGATTTAAAAAATTTTTATATAGTATTTTGCTAATATTCTTTTATTAAATTTTTATTTTATTTTTAAAAGTTATAATACTATATTATCATAATGTTAAGAAAAATCAACAAAAATATTTTATATATAAAATTGTGGAAATGTAAACTTGATAATTTGATAAAAAAATAGCTGTAATATTAAATTAATGTTAAAATGGATATTAACGGGATAATTATAGAATTCATCTTAATAATAAGTAAAAGAAATAAATAATCTTGACTAAAGAGTAAAAAATGATAAAATAACATTAAAGTTTAATATAAAATATCAATGACAAGAATTAGTAAACTTAAAAACAAACTTTAAGAGAGTCATATGTTTGCTGGGAGTATGATAGTTATGATTAAGTTGAATGGATCTTCGAGATGTTTAGAGGAATTTTAGTATTCTAAATCGTAATTCTTACGTTACAAGAAAGAGATACAAAGAATTTTCTTTGTAACATTAGGTGGTACCGCGATATATTCGTCCTATAAGTCTTATGGCTTATAGGGCTTTTTTATTTTAAAAGAAAATAGCTATTTAATAAATAAAAAGATTAATTAAATTTTTATAAAGGAGGTGTATCTGATACTTCATTTAATTTTTAGAAGCATCAGAAAAACTAATGGAAGATAAGAAAAAAATTATTTTTAGTGGAATAAAGCCATCAGGTGATTTAACATTAGGAAATTACTTAGGCGCTATAAAAAACTGGACTAAATTACAAGAAGAATATGATTGTTATTTCTGCGTTGTTGATTTACATGCCATAACAGTAAAACAATTACCAGCAGATTTAAGAAGAAGAACTTTAGAAGTTTTAGCTATATATATAGCATCAGGAATAAATCCAGAGGAAAATACATTATTTATACAATCACATGTACCAGCTCATTCAGAAGCTTCATGGCTTTTAACATGTAATTCATATATGGGTGAATTAAGCAGAATGACTCAGTATAAAGATAAATCAAAGAAAATGGGCGATTCAATAGGGGCAGGATTATTTAATTATCCAGTTCTTATGGCAGCTGACATACTTTTATATAATGCAGATCTTGTTCCAGTGGGAAAAGACCAAATGCAACATTTAGAGCTTGCTAGAGATATTGGTACTAGATTTAACAATTCTTATAGCAAAACATTCACTATACCAGAGGGATATGTTCCAAAAGAGGGAGCAAAAATAATGGATTTACAAGATCCAAGCAAAAAGATGTCTAAATCAGATGCTAATCCAAATGGTTTCATATTAATAATGGATGAGCCTAATGTTATAAGAAAGAAAATTTCAAGAGCTGTAACAGATAGTATAGGTGTTGTAAATTATACTGATGAACAGCCAGGAGTTAAGAATTTAATAAATATTCTTTGTGCAATAAAGGGATATACTCCTGAGGAAGTTGTAAAAATGTATGATGGAAAAGGATATGCTGAATTTAAAAATGATGTAGCTGAAGCTATAGTTGAAGAGTTAGCTCCAGTTCAAGAAAAGGTTAAAGCTTTATTAGGAGATAAAAAAGCTTTAGAGGAAATATACAAAAAGGGTGCAGAAAAAGCAAATTATGCTGCAATGAAAACTCTTAGAAAAATGCAAAAGAAAATAGGATTAATCCCAAGATAGGAGTTAAAACTCTAAAATAGAAAATTCATCATATATAGCTTAAAGATTATTGAATTTCATGAAGAATTTTTATTGTTTTTTACATGAATTTATCTAAATCTGAAAAACTCGCTTCGCTTCAAAAAGTTTCAGATTTTTAAGGATAAATTCATTCCAAAAACAATTAAATTCTAATCATTCATTCAAATATCATTTCGCTTATATATGATGAATTTTTTTATAGAGTTATATGGAAAATAATAGATTCTAATCACTTATTCAAATATTACTTCGCTTATATCTAGTGAACTTTTTTATACAATAAAGTTGTTATTTCCTTTAATTTGTAAAAATGATACAATAAAGAAAATTAATAATTTGTTAAGTGATTTTTATGAAGAATTTGCTTTTAGCAGAGGGAACAAAGGAGGAGTTATGGTTATTAGATTGATTGTATGTATTTTGATATTAGGTGGTTTAATTATTTATAGGAATAATAAATTAAAAACTATTAAGTTAGAAAAGAAAAAAACAGATTCAAAAGTTATTAGTTTATTATATGATAAGCTATCAAACGTATTATTAATATTTTCCGCTTTTGATATGGTAATTGGAGTTATGGCAAGAGAAGCTAATAATATTACATCAACTATATGGAGAGTATTAACTATTATTTTTTGTTTTGGAATGTTTATATATGCTACAAAGGAAAGTATTAAAAGTACTTTTATTATAAGAAAAAATGATTTTATTCTTTTTATAAATGGAGAGGAAAATATTAATTTTCATGATGTTAAAGAAATTAATATAATTAATACAGCTAATAAATATGTTTACTTAATTACTATATTCTTAAAAGATGGTAGAGAATATAGTATTAAAGGAAGAGATCAATATGAAATGAATAAGGTAGTAAGATTAATTAATGAAAAGATTGGTTATAAAGCTTTGAAAGAAGAGTTAGCAAAAGTTTAATACTATTAAGGATAGTTATTATATATTAATAAATTTTATTAGAAGTGATAAATATTTTTTATTATAATTGTGAAAAGTAAGAGGGGGAATTGGGATGCCACCATTAAGTTTGCTTATTAAGCCAGCTTCTAGTGGATGTAATTTAAAATGCACTTATTGTTTTTATCATTCTTTAAGTGATAATAGAAATGTTAAGAGCTATGGAATTATGAGAGATGAAGTTTTAGAAAGCATGGTTAAAAGGGTTTTGAATGAAGCTGATGGCCATTGTAGTTTTGCTTTTCAGGGAGGAGAACCTATCTTAGCAGGATTAGAATTTTTTGAAAGGTTAATGGAGCTTCAGAGGAAACATAATTATAAAAATTTAAAAATATATAATAGTTTGCAAACCAATGGAACTTTAATAGATGAAAGTTGGGCAAAGTTTTTAAGTGAAAATAAATTTCTTGTGGGACTATCTATGGATGGACCTAAGGAAATACACAATTTAAATAGAAAAGATTGTTGTGGTTTAGATACCTTTAGTAAGGTAGAAAGGGCAGCGGAGTTATTTAAAAAGTATAAGGTTGAATTTAATATATTATGCGTTGTGACCTCTAATACAGCTAGGCATGTAAATAAAATATATAGATATTTTAAGGAAAAAGATTTTAAATTTCTTCAATTTATAAATTGTCTTGACCCATTGTACGAGGAAAAGGGTAAATATAATTATTCTTTAAAACCACAGGATTATACTAAGTTTTTAAAGAATTTATTTGACTTGTGGTATGAAGATTTTCTAAATGGAAATAGAGTAAGCATTAGATATTTTGATGGTTTACTAGAAACAATTTTATTAGGAAAGTCATCATCTTGTGGAATGAATGGGACATGTACCTGTCAGTTTGTTGTGGAAAGTGATGGGAGTGTTTATCCTTGTGATTTTTATGTTTTAGATAAATGGAGACTAGGCAACATACAGGATATGACAATGAAAGAATTATTTGAAACAAATAAAAATCATGAGTTTATAAAATCATCCTTTAAAGTTCATGAAGAATGTAAAAAGTGCAAGTGGTTTAAGCTTTGTAAAGGTGGATGTAGAAGGTGCAGAGATTCAAAGGAAGACTCAGACTTAGAGTTAAACTACTATTGCCAAAGTTACAAGGAATTCTTTGAATATGCCTTTCCAAGGTTAATAAATGTTGCAAAGACTATTAAATAATAATTAAGGTAGTGTTTTACCACTTAATTCATAACTTTTATTATAAGTGTTAATGATTATAAAAGGACTTGTATAAAAATAACTTTTTATAAAGTCCTTTTATTTTTTTATTAACATGGACTTAACCTTAGCATAATTTCCTTTTAACATTGAGAAGATAATATAAGAGTGTACTCAATATTAACTGAGATTTTGGAGGTAATTTAAATATGTTTAAAAAGAGATTAATAGCAATTATAGGTACGATATTTATAGGTGCAACAGCCATGGTTGGATGTAATTCTGGAGGAAGCGAAGCAAAATCTACAAATTCAGTTAGTATATCTGGATCAACTTCTGTAGGGCCAGTTATGGAAGCAGAGGCAGAGGCTTTTAAGACTAAGAAACCAGATGTATCTATAGAAATAAATCAAATAGGATCATCAGCAGGCATTAAAAATGCCATGGAGGGAGTTTCAGAAATAGGAATGGCTTCCCGTGACCTTAAGGGAGAAGAAAAACAAGCAGGACTTAAAGAAGTAGAAATAGCTTATGATGGAATAGCTTTAATAACACATAAAAATAATCCAGTGAAGGATTTAATATTAGCTCAGATAAAAGACATATATACAGGAAAAATAACAAATTGGAAAGAACTTGGAGGGAATGATGCTCCAATAGTGGTTGTTTCTAGAGAGGATGGATCTGGAACAAGAGATGCTTTCCAAGAAATAGTAGGATTTAAGGCTGAAGAGTTAACTGTTAATTCTCAGATATCAGATGGATCAGGAAATATCAAGTCCTTAGTTCAAGGTAATGAAAATGCAATAGGATATATATCTTTTAGTTATGTTGATGATAGTGTAAGTGCAGTAAAGGTTGATGGAGTTGAAGCAACACCGGAAAATGTTTTAAATAAATCTTACAAAGTTTCAAGACCTTTCTTAGCAGTATATAAGGAAGAAAATTTAACAGAATCAGGTAAGAGCTTTATAGATTTCATATTAAGTGAGGAAGGGCAAGACATAGTAGCTAAAGAACACTTAATAAAAGTAAAATAGTTCGCTTATATATTTAATATACATTTAATCCTAAGAATAGATTATTTATATTCTTAGGATTTTTTTATTAGATTTTTTTACATAGATTTAACATAGAAATAATATTAACTTAACCTAAGAGAAATAAGATTAATCTTGTAAGCGAAACAAAAATATAAAATTAAATAAAAATAAATTATTAGATTTTAAAATGTATATTAAATTTATATAAGCGGAGGAAAAAATGAATAGGAGAAGAGTAGTAATTGCATTAAGCAGTATTTTAGCAATGGGATTTTTATTAACAGGATGTGGTGGAGGATCAAGAGCTAATATAATAAAAATTTCAGGCTCAAGTTCAGTAGGACCATTAGTAGAGGCTGAAGCAGAAGTTTTTAAAAAGGATATGCCAGATATTACTGTTGAGGTAAATCAATTAGGATCATCAGCAGGAATAAAAGATGCTATAAATGGAACTGTAGAGATAGGAATTTCTTCAAGAGATTTAAAGGAAAAGGAATTGGAATCTGGAATTAAAGAAAAACCTATTGCCTATGATGGTATGTCAGTAATAATTAACAATGAAAATCCAGTGCAAAATCTTACAATGGAGCAGATTAGGAATATATATACAGGAAAAATAACAAACTGGAAAGAGGTTGGTGGAGAAGATACTCCAATAGTATTAGTTTCAAGGGAAGATGGATCAGGAACAAGAGATGCCTTCCAAGAAATTGTTGGATTCAATTCAGAAGAAATAAGTCCACAGGCTCAAATTTCAGATGGTTCTGGAAGTATTAAAACAATGGTAGCAGGAAATAAGAATGCAATAGGATATATATCCTTTAGTTATGTAGATAATTCAGTGCACGCAGTTAGTATTGATGGAGTAAAGCCTACAGCTGAAAATGTACAAAATAAAATGTACAAGCTATCAAGACCATTTTTATTAGTATATAAAGAGGAAAATTTAAATGAAAATTCAAAGAAATTTATAGATTTCATAATGAGTAAAGAAGGACAAGAAATAGTTGAAGAAGATGGATTAATAAGTGTAACTTAATACTTATTTATTAAAGAGAATTAATTTAAGAAAAATGTCAAAGATATATTTATTGGAGATTAATTTAAGGTGGAGGTAAATATGGAAGCTAAAAGTCAGAATAATAAGAGTAAATATTTCATAGAAAGCTTAACTGAAAAGATATTTTTAATTAGTGCCTCAGTAGCTGTAATAAGTTTACTTTTAATAATAGGATTTGTTTTTTATAAGGGATTAAGACCCTTCATAATAGAAGGATATTCTTTCTGGGATTTCATATTTGGTACACAATGGATACCAAGTGCAAATAAATATGGAATATTACCTATGATTGTGGCTTCTTTAGGTGCTACAATAGGAGCTTTATTAATAGGTGTTCCTGTGGGAATATTAACATCAATATTCATAGCAGAGATAGCACCAAAGAAAATAGCAAAAATTATGTCAGGAGCAGTAGAACTTTTAGCTGGAATACCTTCTGTTTTATATGGAGTATTTGGATTAGCAATAATAGTTCCTACAATACAAGATGTGTTTAACTTACCTAAAGGACAAAGTTTGCTAGCTGTAATAATAGTATTAGCAATAATGATGTTACCAACGGTAATAACAGTATCAGAGACTGCTATAAGAGCTGTACCTAATGCATATAAAGAAGGATCATTAGCCTTAGGAGCATCAAAAACTGAAACAATATTTAAAGTTATTGTACCAGCGGCCAAATCAGGAATAATGACAGGGGTAGTATTAGGAATAGGTAGAGCAATTGGAGAAACAATGGCAGTTATATTAGTAGCGGGGAATACACCTGTTATTCCAAGTTCTATAATGGATAGTGTAAGACCTCTTACAACTAATATAGCCTTAGAAATGGGTTATGCATTTGGAACTCACCAAGAAATGCTATTTGCAACAGGGGTAGTATTATTTACATTCATATTAATACTAAACTTAGTACTTAGTAAACTTTCTAACAAGGGCGGTAAATAAATATGAGAAAAGTTAAAGATAATATATTAAATGGGTTAGTTTGGTTATCAGCCATCTTTACAATAGGAATTCTTGTAATTATTTTAGGATTCATATTTATAAAGGGCATAGGAAAAATAAATTTAACATTCTTAACAAGTAATTATTCAGCTGGTGGCGGTGGTGGAATATTGCCAATGATAGTAACAACCTTATGGACTGTTTTACTTTCCTTAGCAGTGGCTACTCCCATAGGAGTTTTGGGAGCTGTATATTTACAAGAATATGCTAAACAAGGAAAGATGGTTAAGTTTATAAGATTTGCTACTGAAAGTTTAGCAGGTATTCCTTCAATTGTTTATGGATTATTTGGAGGTATATTCTTTGTAGTAGCTTTAAAAATGGGGTATTCAATTTTAGCAGGTTCATTAACAGTATCAATAATAATTTTACCTGTAATAATTAGAACTACAGAAGAAGCTTTAAAAACTGTGCCAGAATCATATAGAGAAGCATCCTTAGGATTAGGTGCTACAAAGTTTCAAACTTTATATAAAGTAATATTACCAAGTGCAATGCCTGGAATACTTTCAGGAGTAATATTATCAATAGGACGTATAATAGGGGAATCAGCAGCTATATTACTTACTGCTGGAACTGTTGCACAAATGCCAAAAGGAATTTTTTCAAGTGCAAGAACACTTACAGTTCAAGCTTACCTTGTAACAAAGGAAAAAGGAGATATAGAAACAGCAGCGGCAGTTGGAATAGTTCTTATAGTTATAATACTAGCATTAAATATTTCAGCTAAGTTAATAGCTAAAAAATTTAATAAGGCAAACTATTAATTTAAGGTGGTATTAAGATGAGTGATAAGAAAACAAAAATTCAAGTAAGAGATTTAGATTTATTTTATGCAAGTAATCATGCGTTAAAGAAAATTAATATAGATATAAAAGAAAATGAAGTTACAGCACTAATTGGTCCTTCAGGATGTGGTAAATCAACTTTCCTTCGTACTTTAAATAGAATGAATGATTTGATTCCTATAGTTAGAATTGAAGGAGAAATACAGGTCGATGGAAAAGATATATACAAAGACGATGATGTTATAGCACTTCGTACTAAAGTAGGGATGGTATTTCAAAAGCCTAATCTTTTCCCAATGAGTATATATGACAATGTTGCTTATGGACCAAGAGTACATGGAATAAAAGATAAAAAGGTTTTAGATAAGATTGTAGAAGAGAGTTTAAGAGATGCTGCTATTTGGGATGAGGTTAAGAATAGATTAAAATCTTCTGCCTTAGGTCTTTCAGGAGGGCAGCAACAAAGAATATGTATTGCTAGAGCTATAGCTATGAATCCAGAAATAATTCTTATGGATGAGCCAACATCAGCTTTAGACCCAATATCAACATTAAAAGTAGAAGAGCTTATAAGAAAGCTTGAGGATAAATATACTATAGTAATAGTAACACATAATATGCAACAGGCGGCGCGTATATCAGATAAAACAGCATTCTTCTTAAATGGAGAGCTTGTAGAGTTTAGTGATACTAATACAATCTTTACAAATCCAAGAGATAAGAGAACAGAAGATTATATAACAGGAAGATTTGGCTAAAATTATAAGGGGTGATTAGAGTAAATGAGTATAGATGATTTAAGAATAAGTATAAAAGAATTAAAATCTGAAACTAAAGAAATGATGGAATTATGTGAAGTAGCCATAGAGAAATCAGTAGATTCAATAGTTAATAAGGATTTAGATCTAGCTAGAGAAGTTATAAAAATGGATGATGATATAGATAACTTAAGAAATAAAATAATTGAAAAATCTATTGAACTTACTGCTTTAAAGCAGCCTATGGCTAAAGACTTAAGAAATGTATATGCTTTATCAACTATAGCTATGGAACTTGAGAGAGTAGGAGATTATTCAGTTAATATAGCTATGGAAACAATAAAAATAGATAATGAAGAGCATATTACAGGAATGGTAGGCATACCTAAAATGAAATCAGTTTGTTTAAATATGCTAAATGCTGCAAAAAATGCATTAGATAGTAATGAAACAAAGTTAGCTTATGATGCCGCCTTAGAGGATAATATAGTTGATGATTTATATAATGATGTTTATGTAAATTTATTAGCTGCAATGCATAAAGACTCTAATAATATAAATCAAGGGGTTAAATTAATATTTGTTGCTAGATATTTAGAGAGAATAGGTGATCATATAACTAATGTTTGTGAAAATATAGTCTATGCCATAAAAGGTGATATGACTGAACTTGGATAATAACATAAAATATAAATAAGATAAAATTTAGCTTATTAGGTCTGACTTAATTAGTATAATAATTTAAAGATATATCTATAAGTGGTATATCTTTTTTTGTTTTCAATATTGTGATAAGCTATAAAATAGGGTAGTGTTTTGGGTAAAGGAGGGACAAGAATGACAAATAAAAAAGTCCTAATAGTAGATGATGAGGAACATATTAGAGAACTTATAAAATTTAATTTAAAAAAAGAGGGATATGATACAGAGGTTGCTGTTAATGGAACTGAAGCTCTAAAGGTTATAAGAGAAATTAAGTTTGATTTAATACTTTTAGATTTAATGCTTCCAGAAATAGATGGCTTAGAAGTATGTAAAGAAATTAGAAGAAATGAAGAAACTTCAGATATTCCAGTAATGATGATTACAGCAAAGGGAGAAGAGTTTGATAAAGTATTAGGCTTAGAACTTGGAGCAGATGATTATATAACAAAGCCATTTTCAATAAGAGAACTTATGGCTAGAGTAAAAGCTTTACTTAGAAGAAGTAATGTTAAGAAAGAAGAAAATATAATTAAATTTGGTGATGTAGTAGTTAATTTTAAAACAAGAGAAGTAACAAAAGGAACTCAAAATGTAGAATTAACATTAAAGGAGTTTGAATTATTAAAGCTCCTTATAAAGAATAAGGGCAATATATTAACTAGAGAACTTTTACTTGATAAAATTTGGGGATATGAATACATAGGTGAAACAAGAACAGTAGATGTTCATATTAGACATTTACGTAAAAAGATTGAAAGCGATGATAAAAATCCTCAATATATTCAAACTATAAGAGGAGTTGGGTATAAGTTTACAAGCAATGAATAATTACAATGTAAAGGATAAACTTATAATTACTTATTAAAGTAGTATATTAAAAAATAAATTGCATATATGAAGAGCAATTTATAGGTGTAGTAAATTTAGAGTAAAAATAATAAAAAAATAAAACCACTCAGATAATGGCAGAAATCTGAGTGGTTTATTAGCAATGAGAGTCAAATAGTAAATTTATATACATTATTTGTCAAGTTATAAACTTCCTTTAAATCCTTACCAGAAAGCAAGTGATTCATTATTATTTCTTTTGAACTATCATAAAGTTCAAAGATTTCTTGGGCTTTTTTCTCTTCTTCATATACCTTCCAATATCCACAAAGGAGGCATTTGCTTTTAGTACATTCCATAAAGCATTCTACATCCTTAACTGGAATTCCTAGAAAAATACCTAATTCATGAGGACAATGGAATGAATCATATCTATTAACTAAATGAGTTAATATTTCATCAATGCTCATAGTTAATTTATAGTCCAGTTTTTCTAAAAAATCCATGGAAGATTTTTTATATACAGTATTCATTAAATTTATTTCATCATAAATTAATACTACCTTAGAATTTACAGTTTCTCTAAGCAATATGTGCTTTAAATTAAGATCTTTTAAGAAATCTTCACCATACATATCCCAAAGCTTATATAAATTATGACCTTGCTTTGAAAGAGTAATGGTGGAAGAAGGCTTAATCCCTGTTATTACAGGAGAAATTAAATATGATATAAAGGATCTCATATATTTTTCGTTGTTAAGAGTTTCTAAGAGATTAAGGAAATCATTATTCATTTCAGCTTCTTCCACCTTTCTTTCAAATAAATTTTAAAGTGCTTTACCAGCAGCTTTACAATTTTCTATGTCTTCTCCTTCTGGAGTATTATTAACTATTAATGTATTTACTACATTTGCACCGTAGCCTTCCATTCTATCTTTCCAAGTATCCATCCATTCACCAGTTCCCCAGTCATATGAACCGAATAATAAAGTTGGTTTTCCAGATACAAGTCCTGAAATTTCTTCAACAAATGGATCCATTTCACCTTCTTCAATAGTTTCACATCCCATAGCAGGAGAACCTAAAGCTAATACATCACATCC